>Ga0316613_10000008_pt1 | contig 362343 bp, 318 predicted proteins | sample OWC_soil_day10_C_2_FD_207647 | JGI IMG/M metagenome (GOLD analysis project Ga0316613, IMG submission 207647) | Wetland soil microbial communities from Old Woman Creek delta, Ohio, United States - OWC_soil_day10_CT_b | ecosystem: Environmental > Terrestrial > Soil > Wetlands | place: USA: Ohio... | reverse complement strand
TTGCTACGAGCGTTCGACTTGCATGTGTTAAGCCTGCCGCCAGCGTTCGTTCTGAGCCAGGATCAAACTCTCATGTTCAAGAGTTCTTTCCCGAATTCACAAGTCAACTTGACGAGGTCCATTCCAATCGCATCCCACCAGGGAACACGACCAAAACGGTCCTTATTATCAAGAAACGTAAACCCGGTTCTTTAGCTCTTCTTGGCACAAACCAAACCCCGAAAGGTCCTGTCAGTGCCGACGAGCCCTAAGCGCCGGCCACGTTTCTCTTTCTTCCTATTCACTTGTCAAAGAACAGAGAGGAACCAGCCCCTCAATACCCGCCGCACAAAACCCCAACAAAACCGCCAGGATCCGGCAACAGAAATCCGCCGGTGCCACGTCGCTGCAGCGCCGCCGTCGATGAACGTGCTTATAGGGGGCTGTTCCCCCCTTGTCAACACCGCCCTCACCGAAGGGAAACAGGGTGCTTGAAACCACGATAAATGAAATAAAAACAACGATTTGATAGTTTTCCAAATGGTCAAAAAACCGTCACGGACGCAACCGGTGCCGGAAAAAATTCTGAAAATTTCTGCTGAGGTGCGAGAGAAGCAAGCGAGCCCGGCTTAATTGCCGTCATTCGGCCCTGATGGGCAGCCGGCGGCGATCCAGGCCGCCTCGCGTCGGCGCAATTCGGCACCGAGCGCTGGCCCGGGAACATAGCCCTCGGCGATAAGACCGGCCGCAGTTACTGGCGATTTGGGAGGACGAAGGTTGCGGGCCAGCGAAAGAAGGGTGCCGTCGGGATCAAGCCCTGCCCCCGCCGCCGCAAGAAGCAGTGCCGCACACGCCACGTCGTTGCCGGCCCGAAAGACGGCAAGGCGGACGGTTGCCTCATTCATGTTGGCGGCGAACGCATCGGCCCACAGGGCAATCATCCCGATCTGCTTATCCTCCCGGCCTGACAGGCGCAGCGCGTCGACCAGTCTCCGCCGGTTAACGGCAAGCCCGGCAAGGCGGGTCTCGAGACCGACAGGCAAACCATGGCGAACCGATAGATCGATCAACGCTGAAAACCACGTCATGGCGCCGCCACCCGGCAGGACGCGGGCGAGAATTCCCGTCTCTTCCATCACGGCAAGAGCGGGCACCGCGCCATCCGCCGTCACCAGCTTGCGCATCTCCGCGCCGATGCGTTCGCGTGACAGCCGATCGATTCCCTCCTGCAGGCTGACTGCCGCCGCAAGGCCCGCGGCATCGAGCGCGCCGCGGCCATACCGGGCATGGAAGCGAAAGAAGCGCAGGATACGGAGATAGTCCTCCTCGATCCGCTCTCTAGGAGAGCCGATGAAACGGACGCGGCCGGCAAGCGCGTCGGCGATGCCGTCGACCGGATCGTACAATGCGCCACCGGCGTCGGCATAGACAGCATTCATGGTGAAGTCGCGCCGCTGGGCATCGCCGACCCAGTCGCGGGTGAAAGCGACGACGGCATGTCGACCGTTCGTCTCAACGTCAGCTCGCAGGGTCGTCACTTCAAACGGCCGTCCGGCGGAGACGACCGTCAGCGTGCCATGGGCGATCCCGGTCGGCACCGCCTTGAGGCCAGCAGCCGACACTCTGGCTGCCACGACTTCGGGCGGAGCCGTGGTCGCGATATCGACGTCATCGACCGGAACATCGAGCAGCGTGTTGCGCACCGCGCCGCCAACCACGCGCGCCTGGTCGCCATCCTGCTCGATCGCCGTGACCACCAGCTGGAAAGCGGAATCGGCGAGAAATGGCGCACCGGCAATCGAGACGGGCAGGCTCATCGGAACACTTCCTCATAGAAGCGGCGCAGAATATTACCTGTCACGCCCCAGATGCGATGCCGGCCATATTGCAACGAGAAATAGTGGCGACGGCCGCTGGCATGCTCGAAGAATTCCTCGCGATGGTTGCCGGGATCAAGCACGAAGTCGAGCGGCACGGAAAATACTTCCGCCACTTCGCCGGGGTTGGCAACCAAAGCCGGCGCGCCGCCGACAAGCCCGATCACCGGAAAGACCCGAAAGCCGGACGGCGTCGGATAGGGAGCGAGCAGGCCCACCGGCTTCACCGCCGAGGGATGGAGGCCGACCTCCTCCTCCGCCTCGCGCAAGGCCGCCTCGACCGGAGAGGCGTCACCCGGGTCAATTTTGCCGCCGGGCAGCGCCACCTCGCCGGAATGAACGCGAAGACCCTCGGTGCGCCGGATCATGATGAGGTCGAGACCGCGGGCATCCGGCCGTCCGACGAGGCCGATCAGCACGGCGGCGTCGCGCAACGGTTCGGTGGATGCCGCCAGGCTGGCTGCCACCCGCCCCTCGCCGGAAGCGCGCAAGGCGCCGGCTGCCGATAGCGGCCGCATTCGGCCGGCTCTGGCGATGATTTCAGCCGGTCCCATTTCCTCCGCGATCACGCCCGCCTCCCGACCAGCCCCGCCTGCCTTGATTTTGCTTGCCTCATGGGTTGAAACCAGATCCAGCATCCATTGCTGAAAGGTGATGCGCCGCGCGGCGGGAGATGTCAAACTTGCCCGATGGGCTCAAGCGCCCCGGCGATTGAGGAAGAAACAAGAAGCCGCGAAAGCGGGTTCCGGCGCCAAGTGGCGCCCGCGAAGCGAAAGCCTGGGGGCCGGAGGCCTGCCGGCGACTGAGGAAGAAAGAGGAGCAAGCCGCGATGGACGCAGACATGAAGATGGCCACCAACGCCATCGCCGAAGCGGACGCCGCCTTCGCGCGGCTCTCGGCCGTGCGCGCCGCCATCGCCCGCGTCATCTTCGGGCAGGAGGCGGCCGTCGAAGCGGCCCTGGTGACGCTGCTCTCCGGCGGCCATGGCTTGATCGTTGGCGTGCCCGGCCTTGCCAAGACCAAGCTGGTCGAGACGCTTGCCATCGTACTCGGCCTCAGCGAGCGGCGTATTCAGTTCACGCCCGACCTGATGCCTTCGGACATTCTCGGCTCGGAAGTGCTCGACCAGGCAGCGGACGGCAGCCGCTCCTTCCGGTTCATTCGTGGCCCGGTGTTCGCTCAACTGGTCATGGCCGACGAGATCAACCGTGCCTCTCCACGCACCCAGTCGGCGCTCCTGCAGGCCATGCAGGAGCATCATGTCACCGTCGCCGGCGTCCGTTACGATCTTCCAGCCCCGTTCCACGTTCTCGCGACGCAGAACCCGCTCGAGCAAGAGGGTACCTATCCGTTGCCCGAAGCCCAACTCGACCGCTTCCTGCTCGAGATCGTCCTCGATTATCCCGACCGCGACACCGAGCGCCGCATCCTGATCGAAACCACCGGACGCAATGAAGCGACGGCGGAGCGACTGCTGGCCGACGGCGAGCTTCAGAACCTGCAGACCCTGGTCCGCCGCATGCCGGTCGGCGAGCGGGTCGTGGAGGCGATCCTCGATCTGGTGCGCGGCGCCCGCCCAGGCGCCGATCTCGCACCGGATGCCGCCCGCGACATTGCCTGGGGACCCGGCCCGCGCGCCGCCCAATCGTTGATGCTGGCCGTGCGCGCCCGCGCCCTGATGACCGGCCGCTACGCACCGTCGCTCGATGACGTTGCCATCCTCGCCGTGCCAGTGCTGAAACATCGCATGGCGCTGACGTTCGAAGCGCGCGCCCGCCGCCGCGCCGTTGCCGAGGTGATCGGTCTCATCTTGCAAAAGGTCATCTGAGCATGGCGGGGCACGACGCCCTGACGCCGGAAGGCGTCGCCGCAGCGCGTGGCCTGGCTGCCGCCTTGCCAGATCTTCTTGTCGAGGCGCGACAGGTGGCCGGCACGGTCGCCGCCGGCTGGCATGGCCGTCGCCGCGCCGGTCCCGGCGAAGATTTCTGGCAATTTCGCCCTTTTCTCTCCGGCGAGTCCATGCGCGGCATCGACTGGCGGCGTTCAGCTCGCGATGAAACGCTCTACGTCCGCGAGCGCGAGCGCGAGAATGCCCACACGGTCTGGCTATGGGTCGATCTTTCGGCGTCGATGGATTTTCGTTCCGAACTCGCCCTTAAAAGCAAGCAGAATCTGGCCCTGATCTTTGCCCTGGCCTTGGCCGAACTGTTGTCGCGCGCCGGCGAACGGGTCGGTCTCGTCGGTGACGCCGAGCCAACTGCCCGGCGTGATGGCGCCGAGGTCATCGCCATGAAGCTTGCCCGGCTCGGTGCCGTCGAGGCGAGCCGCGCGCCGATCGCCATGCGTCGCCGTGACGACGCGGTGTTCATCTCCGACTTTCTCGGACCGCCAGCGGAGCGCGAATCCCTGTTCGCCGATCTCGCCACGCTCGAAAGCCGCGTTCATCTGGTGGAGATTGCCGACCCGGTCGAGGAGACCTTCCCTTTTGCGGGCCGTGTCGATTTCATCGATCCGGAAAACGGCGCCCGTCTCACAGCCGGTCGCGCCGAGACTTGGCACGATACCTATCTTGCGAGCCGGACGGAGCATCGAGCGCGCCTTATTTCCGCCTGTCGCGCGGGTTGGAGCCACACGCTGGCGCGCACCGACCGGCCGGCAACCGAAACGCTGATTGGTCTTTGCGGCCAGCTCTCAGCGCCTGAGGGAGGGGGAGCATGAGCGGCCTTTCCTTCGCCGCGCCGCTGGCCCTCCTCGGCCTTCTGGCACTTCCGGCCATCTGGTGGCTTCTGAAGGCAACGCCGCCACGTCCGGTGACGCGCCTCTTTCCGCCGCTCGCCCTGATCGTCCGTCCGAAGCACGACGAAGAAACACCGATCCGTACACCCTGGTGGCTGATCGCCTTGCGGCTTCTGATCGCCAGCCTGATCGTCCTGGCGGTTGCCGGACCGATTCTTCAACCATCCGAGCGCATTGTCCGGGGAGAAGGCCCGCTGTGGCTGGTCATGGACAACGGCGCCAGCGCCGCACCCGACTGGTCGGAGCGCCGCGCCACCGCCGCCGCCATTCTGACGGAGGCTGGCGACGCCGGACGGCCGGTCCTGCTGGTCGCCACGGCCGATGGACCGGATAGCATCGGCGCGCAGACGACGGCCGCCGAGGCGGTCCGGCGTCTCAATGCCCTCAGCCCTCGCGCCATCCTGCCGGATCGGGCCTCGCTTCTGCCGGCCCTTGCTCGCCTGGCCGCGGCGACACCACCGGGCGAGGTCATCGCCCTGCCCGAACCCGGCGACAACGGCACGGCTCCTGATTTCTTCTCAGGCCTCACCCGGCTTTCCCCGACAGCGCCGGTAACGCTCGCCATCTCCGGCCGGCCGGCTCCCGTGGCAATCGATAGCGTCGAGCAAGATGGCGCCGCCGTTACCATCCATCTGCGACGACCGGTAGCCGGCGCATCGGCAGAGGGCAACCTCCGCCTTCTCGACCGCAAGGGACGGCTCCTCGATGAGCGGCCATTCACCTTGGCAACCAACGACGTCCGAACCGACGTCCGTTTCGAGTTGCCGCTCGAGATTCGCAACGACATTGCCCGCGCCGAGGTGACAAACGGCAACTCGGCTCTGGGTGTTCACCTCCTTGATGACCGCTGGCGCCGTCGGTCGGTTGCCATTGTCACCGCGACCAGCAGTGACGCGGCACGGCCGCTGATCGCGCCGGAGTATTTCCTGGAAAAAGCCCTCGCGCCGTTTGCCGAGGTGACAGTTTCCGGCCAAGGGGCCCTCTCCGACGCGTTCAAAGCGGCGATCGACACGCGGCCGGCCGCCATTCTGGTTGCCGACGCCGGCCGCTTCAGCGCCGGGGAAGCGGCACTCGCTCGCGCCTTCATGGAAAAAGGCGGCGTACTTGTCCGCTTCGCCGGGCCGCGGCTTGCCGCCTCGGATGAGACACAGGTGCCGACCCCGCTCCGGCGCGGCGACCGCGCTCTCGGCGGCTCGCTGTCATGGAGCAAGCCGCAAGCGCTCGGCGGTTTCTCGGAAAACGGCCCCTATGCCGGCCTCGCTGTTCCCGGCGACGTGACGGTCAACCGGCAAGTGTTGGCCGAACCCGGCGTCGACCTTGCCGACCGGACGTGGGCCAGCTTGTCCGACGGCACGCCGCTGGTCACCGCCGCCCGCACCGGAGCCGGCTGGCTGGTGTTGTTCCACGTCACCGCGGATACGCGCTGGTCCAACCTTCCGATCTCCGGAACCTTCGTCGAGATGCTGCGCCGAACGGTCGCCCTTGGTTCGGCTGCGGGGAGCGCGCGGGATGTCGGCGGTAATGCGGTGTTGCCCCCGCTCTCGCTTCTCGACGGCTACGGTCGTCCGGCGGCGCCAACAGCGGGCGTCACCGGCATCCGCGAGCCAGACATCGCGACGGCCAAGCCCTCGCGGTCCACGCCTCCTGGCCTATACGGCAGCGATGACGGTTTCCGCGCGCTCAATCCATTGAAGCCGGACATGGCCTACCTGCCGCCCGATCTTTCCAATCTGCCGGGCAGCGTCCGGCGGACCGGTCTCGTTACCGAAGCGGCGATCGAGCTGTCGCCCTTCGGTTTTGGTCTCGCCTTCCTGCTCCTACTCGCCGATGGTCTCGCCGTCACGGCGCTGGCTGGCGGGTTTAGACGGCGGCGATCCGCCGCGGCCATCCTCATGATTGGCCTCGCCTTACTTTTGACGCCGCCCGTCGCTCGCGCTGCCGATGACGCGCGCCTTCTGGAAGCGCTGTCCGCCACCCGACTCGCCTATGTAGAGACCGGCGTTGCCGAGATCGACGAAACCAGCCGCGCCGGTCTGTCGACGCTTTCCCGCTTCATCGCCAATCATTCGTCGCTGGAGCCGGGCGAACCGATGGCCGTCGATCCGGAGCATGACGAACTTTCGGTCTTCCCGTTGATCTACTGGCCCATCGATGCGGCTGCCCCGATGCCATCGGCCGCCGCCATGGCCCGCATCGAGGCCTTCATGAAGGATGGTGGCACTGTCCTGTTCGATAGCCGCGACGACGCCGACTTCTCCGCCGCCTCGCCCAACACGGCGCGCCTTCGCGACATGCTGGCAACGATCGACGTGCCGCCACTCGAGCCGGTGCCGTCCAACCACGTCCTCACCAAATCCTTCTATCTGCTCGGCGCCTTCGTCGGCCGCACCGAAGGATCGCCGCTATGGGTCGAGGCGCCTGACGATAACGGCAGCGAGGATACCAGCGAGGCGCGACCGGTACGGGCCGGCGATGGCGTTTCTCCGCTGCTGATCACCGGCAACGACCTTGCTGGCGCCTGGGCGGCCGACGAGAGCGGCGCCTTTCGGCATCCGCTGGTGCCTGGCTCCCCACGCCAGCGCGAATTCGCCTTCCGCGCCGGCCTCAACATTGTCATGTACGTGCTGACCGGCAGCTACAAGGCTGACCAGGTGCACGTGCCCGCTCTCCTCGAACGGTTGGGAGAATGAGGCCGTCATGATCTGGTCAATCGCCTTCGCGCCGCTCCTCCCCGTCCCAGTCCTTTTCGGCGGCGGCATCCTGGCGCTCGCCGTTCTCGCCTTGATGGCTTTCCGCCGTCGGCGCGGCGTGCTCCTCAGGGCTGTGGCTCTTGCTCTCCTCCTCCTCGGCGCGGCGCGGCCGGAACTCGTCGCCGAGGACCGCAAGGCGCTGCCATCCGTGGTGGCACTGGTCGCCGACCGCAGCGCCTCGCAATCGTTAGCCGGGAGGCCGGCCGACACCGATGCCACCTATGCGGCGCTCAAGGACCGCCTCTCCCGCCTTTCCGGTGTCGAGTTGCGCGAGGTGCCTGCCGCTGCTACCGACAACGCCGACGGCACACGCCTTTTTGCCGACGTCGCCCGCGCCCTCTCAGACGTACCGGCCGACCGAATCGGTGGCGTTGCGATTGTCTCCGACGGTCGGATCCACGACGCGCCGAAAGACATCGCCGGTCTCGGCTTTTCGGCGCCGGTACATGTGCTCGTCACCGGCGATCCCGGTGAATATGACCGCCGTATCGAGCTGACCTCCAGCCCGAAGTTCGCGCTGGTCCGCTCAACGCAGCGCCTCAGCTTCCGCCTCGTCGATGACGGCCGATCGCCAAATAGTGCCGCGGTGCCTGTGGTCGTCCGCCGCGACGGCGAGACGGTGGCAACGGTCAGCATGGCGCCGGGCGAGGAACGCTCCGTCGATATTGCCATACCCCATGCCGGCAACAACATCGTCGAGGTCGAGGCGCCTCCGCTCCCAGGCGAGCTGTCGCCGCTCAACAATACCGAGGTCGCCGTCATCGACGGTGTGCGACAGGCGCTGCGGGTTCTGCTGGTTTCGGGAGAGCCGCATGCCGGCGAACGGACCTGGCGCAATCTCCTGAAATCCGACGCCTCGGTCGATCTCGTCCACTTCACCATCCTGCGGCCGCCGGAAAAGCAGGACGGCACGCCGATCGACGAACTGTCGCTGATCGCCTTCCCGACCCGCGAGCTGTTCGACGAGAAGATCAACGACTTCGACCTGATCATTTTCGACCGCTACGAGAAGCGCGGCGTGCTGCCGCTTCTCTACTTCGACAACATTGCCCGCTATGTCGCCGACGGCGGCGCGCTGCTGATGGCCACCGGCCCCGACCCGCTCAATGCCGACAGCGTCTACGATAGCCCGCTCGCCCCTCTCCTGCCGGCCATTCCCGACGGCAACATCATCGAGGCGCCGTTCCTGCCGACCGTGACGGCCCTTGGCGCACGTCATCCGGTGACGGCCAGCCTGCCCGGTGGCAATGTCGCCCCACCCCATTGGTCGCGCTGGTTCCGCCTCGTCGAGACCCGTGAGAACCGCGGCGATGCGCTGATGGCCGGACCGGACGGCAAGCCGCTGTTGGTACTGTCCCGCGAGGGCAAGGGCCGCGTCGCCATGTTGCTCAGCGACCAGGTTTGGCTGTGGGCGCGCGGCTTCGAGGGCGGCGGTCCGCATGCGGAGCTGTTGCGCAACGTCGCCCACTGGCTGATGGGCGAACCGGAGCTTGAAGAGGAGGCGCTTCGTCTCTCAGGGGAAGACGGTCGCCTCACCGTCGAGCGTCGCACCCTGAAGGACACGGCCGCCCCGGTGACCGTCACCTTCCCCAATGGCTCGGAACAGCGAATCGCCAACCTCGCGTCGCTCAGCCCCGGTCGCTTCGGCGCGACGATCGCCGCGCCGCTGCCCGGCCTCTACAAGGCGAGCGACGGCACGCTCACCGCTCTCGCCCATGTCGGGCCTGCCAACCCGCGCGAATTCCGGGCGCTCGTGTCGACCACCGAGCCTACCAAGCCGATCGCCGAAGCAACTGGCGGTACGGCGGCGCGCCTCAGAGCGGAAGCCGGCGGACCACTCGCCGTTCCCGCGGTGGCGTTGCGCCGGTCGGCTGCCGGCACCTACTCGGGCGACGGCTGGATCGGCTTCAAGGCATCCGAGGCCTACGAAGTGGCGGGTATCGAGACGGTTCCGGTCTACCTCGGCCTTCTGGCCGCAGCCTTGCTGCTGCTGGCCGTCGGCGGGCTTTGGTGGCGGGAAAGCCGCTGAGACGGAGCATTTTCGAGCGAAGTGGATACCGGTTCGCGTGAAGAAAATGCGTCAACTCAATAAATTAGACAGCTGGTCCGGTCGCTTTCACCGGACCGGCGACACCATCGGAAGCCCCTGGTGCCAGTTCGGCCCACAACAGCCGCGCCGGATCGACGGGCCCAGGCAGTTGCAGCCGACCGGCCGGCACGACGCGGAAACCGAACGGCCAATAATAGGGAAGATCGCCGACCAGCACGATCAGCCGGTGATGCCGCTGCCGCGCCGCTTCCATGGAAAGCCGCATCAGGGCCTTGCCAACGCCAAGGCTCTTGAGCGCCGGGAATACCGCCAGCGGACCAAGCAGCAGCGCCGGCGTGTCGCCGGCCGCGATGGCGGTCAGCCGCACCGAGCCGATGACATTCCCCCTGTAAACGGCGACAAGGCTGGTCGGGCCGTCGGGCGCGTGCCCCTCACGCAGGCGAAAGGCGGTGCGGCTGTAGCGACCCGGGCCGAAGGTGACGTCGTGAATGGCATCGATGGCGGCGGCATCGTCTGCCATTTCAGGGCGAAAGACGACGTCCTCGAGCGCAAAGGTGTCGATGGAGCGGGCAAGCGTGAGATCGATGGCAGTCATGTCGAACCGTGGAAAAGCGGGGTGCGGCGCCATCAAATCCGCAGACCCCGAAGGCCGGCCGATCAGGCGCAGGAAGACGCGAACGCGCGCTCAAAAGCGCGGGCGTCGCGTCGTCGTCGCTGATCGTGGCCGAGGAGCATGCAACTCTCCGAAAAGGTTCGCAGCCCCTTAGCATGCCGATGGCGGCGGCACAAGCGTCAGGCCCTCCGTTACACGCCGCAATCCGGGCGAATCGTGGCGATTCGTCCATTGTCGAGTTCCACCACGCGATCCATGCGGTGAAGCGCGGCGCGGGCGTGGGTGATCAGGATCACCGTCCGGCCAGCCATCCGATCGAGCACTCGATCGAGGACCGCAGCCTCGGTTTCCGGATCGAGCCCTTCGCCCGGCTCATCGAGGATGACGATGTCCGGATCAAGCAGCAACAGGCGAGCGATGGCGACGCGACGCGCCTCGCCGCCAGACAGCGTGGTGCCGGCGACGCCGACCGGCGTCGCAAGCCCCTGCGGCAACCGGGCGACAAAGTCGGAAAGACTAGCCGCCTCTATCGCGGCAGCCAGTTCGTCGGCCGTCGCCGAGGGGTGACCGAGCCGGAGATTTTCCTCGAGCGTCAATGTGAAGAGATGCGGCTTCTGCGGCACCACCCCGACTGTCCGGCGGACGTCGGCAAGCGCGAGATCGGTGAGCGCTACGCCGTCGAGCCGTATTTCGCCAGCACTGGGATCGCGCAGTCTCGCAAGCAAGGCAGCGATCGACGACTTGCCGGCGCCGCTTTCGCCAACCAATGCCACATGGCTGCCGAAGGGAACATCGAGACTGATGCTGTCGAGGGCCGGACGAAGACCGCCGGGATAACGAAGTGTCACGCCATCAAGGCGAAGATCGCGCCCTTCGGGCAGCGGTCTGGGATTTGCCCTCTCGGTGACCGGCGGCTTGCGGTCAAGGATGGCGAACAGCCGCCGTGCCGAAGCAAGCGTCGAGGCGACGCCGAGAAAAGCTGCCGGCAGGCCCATGAAGACCTCGGCCGCCGAGAGCGATAGCAGCGCCGCCATGGCAAGGTCCGGGCCGGCCATGCGGCCGACGGCAACCAACGGCACGCCGACCGCAAGCGCCACGATCCGCGCCAGATCGCCGGAGAGCCGGCCGAGCGCCTGGCCGAGCGCTGCCCGGCGGGCGAGCCGACGCTCGGTTTGGACGAGCGACGACATCACCCCGACAAGCCGGTCGCGATGACCGGCAAAGGCGCCGGTGACAATGAGCGGCAGGAGGCCGGAGAGATCATCGATGATCAACCGCCGGAGATCGGCCGAGCGCGCCGTCAGCGCGCGGCCGGGGCCAACTGTCGCGGCCGCAGCAAGCGCCGGCGCCACAAGACCGCAGCCGACCAGAACCGCGAGGACTCCGGCTGACAACAGCCCATCGTGAAGGAAGAGCACCAACCCTACGGCGCCGAGTGTCAACAGAGCAACGGTCAGCGGCGACAGAAGCCGCAGGAAGGTGAGCTCCAGCCGGTCGATGTCAGCCTTGAGGCGGGCCAGCAGATCGCCGGAGCGGAGATCATCGAGGGCGGCCGGAGCAAGCGGCACCATCCTGGCGAACAGGTGGGCGCGCGTGTCGGCGAGAAGACGCAACGTCGCCTCGTGGCCGACCACCCGATCGACGTAGCGGCCACCGGTGCGCAGGATGGCCAGTCCCCTGATGATCGCCGCCGGCGTGAAGTAATTCATGGTAACGCCGGCAAGGCCGGCCGCCGCCATGGCGGTGATGAACCAGCCGGATACCGCCATCAGCCCGACATTGGCGAGCGTGGCCACCAACGACACCAGCATCGACAGTGCCATCCAGCCGACATGCCGCCGATAAAGACCGAGGAGACGGAACAAGTCCTTCACGCCACGCCCTCGCCTTCCAACATCGCCAGCATCGAGGCAAACGCACCATCGCGCGCCTTGAGCTCGGCCGGTGCCCCTTCCTCAACCAACCGGCCACCGGCGAAAACCAGGACCCGATCGGCGGCTTCCACCGTGCGCAGACGATGGGCAATGGTGAGACGTGTCCGGCCGGTGGAAAGCCTGGCAATCGCCTCTCCCACAGCCGTCTCGGTGACGGCATCGAGATGAGCGGTGGGTTCGTCCATCAAGACGAGCGGCGCTGGAGCGAGAAAAGCGCGGGCCAGCATCAACCGCTGCGCCTCGCCACCGGACAGGCCGGCGCCGCCCTCGCCGAGACGGCTTTCCACCCCATTGGGAAGCCGGGCGATAAAATCGTCGGCACGGGCGGCCTTGAGCGCCGCCGCAACATCGCCTGGCCTGTTCATGGCGATATTATCGGCGATCGTGGCGTCGAACAGGAAGGCACGCTGCGGCAGGAAGGCGATATGCCGTCTGAAATCATCGAGATCGAGGGAGGAGAGCGGCTGGCCGTCGATCAGGATGGTGCCGGCCGAAGGTTCCAGGAATCCGGCGATCAGCGACAGGATGGTCGACTTGCCAGCCCCGCTCTCGCCGACGATCGCCACCTGTTCGCCGGCGCGAACCTCGAAGCTGACGTCCTGAAGGGCAAGGCGGCCATCTCCATAGCCGGCGGAGACGCTGTCGAAGCGGATCGACACCGCCGCGCCAGCCGAAAAGGATTCGCCACCGGTTCGACGGGGAGCTGGTCGGGCCAGAAAATCGGCAAGTCGTTCGGCGGCGGCCACCGCTTCCATGCGGGCGTGCCGCTCGGTGCCAAGCGTCCGAAGCGGCGCATAGAACAGCGGGGCAAGCAGCAGCACGGTGAGGCCATCGGCGAAGGCGATCTCACCCCACAGCAAGCGGAACCCCACCAAAACCGCCGTTACGGCGATGGAGACGGTGGCGAAGAATTCCAGCACCAGCGCCGACAAGAAGGCAAGGCGCAGCACTTTCATGGTCTCGCGACGGTACTCGTCGGCGGTCCTGGCCACCAACGCCACCTCGCGCTTGGCGGCGCCGAGCAGCACCAAATCGGCGAGGCCGGCCACGGCGTCCAGAAGATGACCGCCAAGCCGCGCCATCGACACCCATTGCCGCTGGTTGGCCCGCTCGGCCGAACGCCCGGCCAGCACCATGAACAGTGGCAACAGCGGCAGCGTCACCGCGAACACAACGGCCGAGCGCCAATCGACCGGCAGCACTGCGAGAAGAATGGCAACGGGCAGCACGGCGACGGTGGCGGTGGCCGGCAGCCACTGTCGCCAGTAGGGTTCGATGCCAGCAACGGCATCGGTCAGCGTGGTGGCGAGATCACCGGTGGCGGTGCCGGAAAGCCGCACTGGCCCGAGCGTGGCGACCTGATCGAGAAGGCGGGCAAACAAGCCCTGCCGTGCCCGCGCCGCCGCTTCGAAGCCCAGTTGAGCGCCGGCATAACCGATCACTGCCTTGAGGAGAGCGATGGCGACAAGCTGCAGGAGCCAAGGCAAGATGGCTGCGAGGTCGGCACCACGAAATGCTACGGCATCGATAATGCGCGCGGTGATAAAGGCCGCGGCTACTCCCAGGAGCCCCTCGGCGACGGCAGCGGCAAGAAGCAGCGCCGTCTCCTTTCGCACATCGGCCGAAAGATCGTCGAGAAGGGTCTCGGGTTTACTCATGCGGGAACGGGCCGGTGCTGAGATGTGGCAAGCCGGATTGCCACGCGCCGACCGCAACCGCAAGAGCGATCACCTTCACTTGGGCGCGATCAAAAACGAGGTGGCCGGCACGGTGGGCGGGACGACCATGCCAGCCACTCTGTGAGGCCGGCGTAAGACGGGGGCCGGCCTTGGAAAGCGCGGCGGTTACCCGCCGCGCCGGATCGATCATTTGGAGGCGTCGATATCAAGGCCGTCCTGGAATTCGAACCACATGACATTGATCACGCCGATGGCAGCTGCGGCTGTGACGCCAAGGATCCAGGCAAAATACCACATTGTCCATTCTCCTCTGTCAGTAGGCCGAATGCGAGCGGGCGCCGATATCTTCCGCCGTGACGCGGCCCCACATCCGCCAGTAGCACCAGACGGTATAGGCGAGCACGATCGGCAGGAAGATGATGACCGCCCAGAACATGACGTTGAGCGTCAGGTGGCTGGAGGTGGCGTCCCACATGGTCAGGCTGACGTTGGGGTCAAGGCTCGAAGGCATCACGAAGGGGAACATCGAGAGGCCGGCGGTACCGATGATACCGGCGATGCCGAGCGCCGACGTCACGAAAGCGAGGCCGGGGCGGCTGGCTTTCGCAAGAAGCGCCGTGAAGAGCGGCCCCACAAGACCAATCACCGGCGCCAACATGGTGATCGGCATCTTCGTGTAGATATCGAGCCAGGCGCCGGGCGCCACAACCACCTGCTTGCCGAGCGGGTTGGGCAGGGCATCAAACGCCGGCTGAGACACGATGCGATAGCCGTCGATGCCCAGCCAGACCCAAACGCCGGCAATGGCGAACAGCAAGGTGATCACCGGCGCCAGCCGAACGACCAATGCTTGCGACCGCGTCGCCACGACACCGGAGGCACGGAGCTGCAGCCAGACGGCCCCATGCACCACGAGCATGCCAAGCGAAATGAGGCCGGCCAGCAGCGCAAAGGGGTTGAGCAACGGCAGCAGGGCGAAGATGAACGAGCCTTGGTAGTGGGCGCGCAGGATCTCGTCGAGGCGGAAAGGCACGCCCTGCAGGAGGTTGCCGAAGGCGACACCGAAGATCAGCGCCGGAATGGCCCCGCCGGCAAACAACGCCCAGTCCCAGGTCGAGCGCCACTTCGGATTGTCGAGCTTCGAACGGTAGTCGAAGCCGACCGGCCGGAAGAACAGCGCAAACAGCACCAGGAGCATGGCCATGTAGAAGCCGGAGAAGGCGGCGGCGTAAACCATCGGCCAGGCGGCGAACAGGGCGCCACCGGCGGTGATCAGCCACACCTGATTGCCGTCCCAATGCGGGCCGACGGTGTTGATGGCAACGCGCCGCTCGGCATCGGTCTTGGCGATGAACGGCAGGAGCGACCCGACGCCCATGTCCATGCCGTCGGTGATGGCAAATCCGATCAGCAGTGCGCCGACGAGGATCCACCAGATGAACTTCAGCGTTTCGTAATCGAACATGGCGGTCTCCTCATTCTGCCGCCGCGACGCGGGACGATGCCGGCGTCGGCGTCTCGAAATGATAGCGGCCAGTGCCGAGCGAACTCGGGCCGAGGCGGGCGAACTTGAACATCAGGAAAGCCTCGACGACCAGCAGGCCGGTGTAGAGCACCAGGAAGCCGGCCAGCGAGAAGATCAGGTCGGTTGTGGTGAGGCTCGACGTGCCCAGGAAGGTCGGCAAAACTTCGCCGATGGCCCAGGGCTGGCGACCGAATTCAGCCACAAACCAGCCGAGTTCGCAGGCCAGCCAGGGCAGCGGGATGGCAAACAGCGCCGCCCTGAGCAGCCAGCGATTGTTCTCATGACTGCGCTTGGCGCTGACGTAGAAGGCCGAACCGAAGATGATCAGCATGAGGAAGCCGAAGCCGACCATGATGCGGAAGGCCCAGAACAACGGCCAGACCTTGGGGATCGTGCCGTCGGCGGCGGCCTGGATCTGCTGCTCGGTGGCGGTGGCCGGGTCTTCGACGAACTGCTTGAGCAGAAGTCCGAAGCCGATGTCCTTGGAATGGGCATCGAAGATGGCGCGCGTTTCCGGCGTGGTGTCGCCGGTGCGGATCTTCATCATCGCCGCGTAGCCTTCCTGACCCGAACGAATGCGAGCAAGGTGCTCTTCACGCAGGTCGTTGAGGCCATGCACCGGCTTGTCGAGCGAGCGGGTGGCAATGAGACCGAGCGCATAGGGGATCTCGATCGCCCCCTTGGTGACCTTCTCTTCCTGCGAGGGGAAACCGATCAGGTTGAACGGGGCCGGAGCAGGCTGGGTCTGCCATTCACCTTCGATGGCGGCAAGCTTGACCTTCTGCACATCACCGAGCTCATAACCGCTCTCGTCACCGAGCACGATCACCGAAAGGCAGGCCGCGAGGCCGAAGCCGGCAGCCACCGCGAACGACCGCTTGGCGAACGCAACGTCGCGCCCCTTGAGCAAGTACCAGGAGGAAATGCCGAGCACGAACATCGAGGCGGTGGTGTAACCGGCGGCGACGGTGTGCACGAACTTCACCTGTGCCACGGGGTTGAACAGCACCTCGGCAAAAGAATGCATCTCCATGCGCATCGTCTCGGGCGAGAACATCGAGCCGACCGGGTTCTGCATCCAGCCGTTGGCGACCAGGATCCAGAGAGCGGACAGGTTGGAACCAAGCGCCGTCAGGAAGGTGACGCCGAGATGCTGGCGCCGGCTGAGCTTCTCCCAACCAAGGAAGAACAGACCGACAAAGGTCGATTCGAGGAAGAAGGCCATCAAGCCTTCGATCGCCAGCGGCGCACCGAAGATATCGCCGACATAATGCGAATAATAAGACCAGTTGGTTCCGAACTGGAACTCCATGGTCAGGCCGGTGGTGACGCCCAAGGCAAAGTTGATGCCGAACAGCTTGCCCCAGAACTTCGTCATGTCCCGGTAGATTTCCTTGCCGGTCATCACATAGACGGTTTCCATGATGACCAGCAGCCAGGCAAGCCCCAGCGTCAGCGGCACGAAAATGAAGTGGTACATTGCCGTGGCAGCGAACTGCCAGCGCGACAACTCCACGAATGTCTGATCGAACATGATGGCCGACATCCTCTCAGCGAAGGCGGTCCGCGAACACCTGTCGCGCTGAGACCGCCGCGTTCTTCCTCAAGGGCTCGCCGCGTCGCCGGCGGGCCGGCGGGAGGCAGAACTCGTCGATCCGGAGGGCGGGCAGGCAGCGTCACCCGTGCGCTTCCGGCGATAACCACCGACAGCGACGGCATGAACGATCATCATTTTGCAACCCCCGTAGCCGGTTGTGAGGCCGGCAGACCGCCGGAATCCCCCTCCGACAATCGACATGGACAGAACTAGCGATATAAATATATACAGTCAATATACCTTTGGAGGAAGGTCGCGATGAAAATCAACGCCGTGACCCACGGCGCCCTTCGCATCCTGATGATTTGCGGTGATGGCGAGGCAGTGGCCTTGCCGGAAATAGCAAGCCGGCTCGGTATGCCCGAAGCGCGCGTCATCCGCTCCTGCGGTGCGCTCGCCCGCGCCGGCCTGTTGGTCGGCCGTCGCGGTCGTGGCGGCGGCTATCGCCTTGGCCGGCCGGCGGCCGATATTTCGGTCTTGTCGGTGATCGACCTGTTCGAGCCGGAAGACGACATGCGGGTCTGCGGCCGCGCCGATACAAACGCCTGCCAGACCTGTCCGTTGGCCGGCGCCTGCGTCGAAGCCTACCGGGCCATGCGCGATGAACTGGCGGCGATCTCCGTCGCCGACATTCTTATCGACCACAGCCACACGCGCATGCTCAAAACCGCCTAGCTCTCACGAGCGATTCGTCGGCGAAAAATTTGAAAAGCCCGTCACGCACGGACGACGAGCGGCTCGGAGCCGCAAGCAGCCACCGAGACCGGTCGATCCGGCGCAACGCCGTCGAGCAACGCCCTGAACTCGGCCTCATTGCCAGCAACATCGGCGAGCGTCAGCCGGTCAAGCACGTCGAGGAAGGCATCGGTAGCCCGCCGCAACACTTGGCTCATGCGGCAGCGATCGATCAGCGGACAGGTGTTGGTTTCCGGATCGAGACATTCCACGATCGACAGACCATCCTCAGTCCGGCGGACGACCTCACCGATCGACACGGACGCCGCCGGTCGCTTGAGACGGAAGCCGCCTCGATTGCCGCGCACGGTTTCAAGATAGCCCCAGGTGCCGAGCTGATGGACACACTTGACGAGATGCGACTGCGGCAAATCGAAAGCCTCGGCCACCTCGCGGATGGTCGTCAGGCGCGGCGAACGTGCGGCGGCGGCTAGGAGTGCGCGCAACGAATAGTTGGAATAGCTCGTCAGTCGCATGTCGCGCCAGCTTCCGCTTGCCGTGGAATATCCCCCTGGAAATCGCACGTGTCGGGCAGCTTTTCAAGACCGACCCTCTGAGGCGGAGGAAGCCACTGCGGGTCCAGATGATCGGTCAGACGGCTATCCTGCCGCGCACTGCCTCTTCGTCCATGCTGTCGCGGCTGCCCGCCATCACCACCCCGCCGCGCTCCATGACCACGAAATCGTCGGCGAGGTCTTTGGCAAAGTCGAAGTACTGCTCGACCAGCACGATGGCCATGTCCCCCTGCCGACGCAGAAACGCGATGGCATGGCCGATGTCTTTGATGATCGACGGCTGGATACCCTCCGTCGGCTCGTCGAGAACGAGGAGGCGTGGCCGCGTCACCAGCGCCCGGCCGATGGCGAGCTGCTGCTGCTGGCCGCCGGAAAGATCGCCACCACGCCGGCGCAGCATGTCCTTCAGCACCGGGAACAGGTCGTACACCATGTCCGGCACGTAGCGATCGGCTCGCTTCAGTGTGGTAAAGCCGGTCTGAAGGTTCTCTTCCACCGTCAGCAAGGGAAAGATTTCACGTCCTTGCGGCACAAGGGCGACGCCGCGCCGCACCCGCTCGTAGGGCGAAAGGCGGACAAGATCATCGCCGTCGAGGCGGATTGCGCCGTGTGAGATCGACTGCAGCCCAGCAATGGCCCGCATCAATGAGGTCTTGCCGACGCCATTGCGGCCAAGCACCGCGGTGACGTGCCCCGCGGTGGCGGACAACGACACCTTTCGCAGCGCCTGAGCAGCGCCATAGTGGAGGTCCACGGCTTCAACATTCAGCATGGTCTCGTTCCTTCACCGCCCGAGATAGACCTCGATCACCTTCGGGTTGGCCGACACGGCATCGAGCGAGCCCTCGGCCAGCACCGAGCCTTCGTGCAGCACCGTCACCTTGACGCCGAGCGCGCGAACGAAGGTCATATCATGCTCGACCACCACCACCGACTGCGTCTTGGCGATCTCCTTGAGAAGGCTTGCCGTTTCCGCCGTCTCGGCGTCAGTCATGCCGGCGGCCGGCTCGTCGATCAGCAGGAGGCGTGGCTCCTGGGCGAGCAGCATGCCGATTTCCAGCCACTGCTTCTGACCGTGCGACAGCCGGGCGGCGAGAAGGTCGCGCTTGTCGGAGAGACGGATGGTGGCAAGCAGTGCGTCGATCCGGTCCTGCTCGATGGCCGAACGACGGTGGAACAGCGCGGCGAAGGCGCCACGCCGGCCCTTCAGCGCCAGCGCGATATTGTCCTCGACGCTATGGCTTTCGAACACCGTCGGCTTCTGGAACTTGCGGCCGATGCCGAGGTTGGCGATCGCCGCCTCATCAAGGCGGGTAAGGTCCACGGAACCATCGAACAGCACGTCGCCGGCATCGGGTCGCGTCTTGCCGGTGATGATGTCCATCATCGTCGTCTTGCCGGCGCCGTTGGGGCCGATGATCGCCCGCATTTCGCCCGGTTCCAGCACCAGCGACAACCGGTTGATCGCCCGGAAACCATCGAAGGACACCGAAACGTTATCGAGATAGAGCAGCGAGCCCTCCGCCTTGTCGGTCATGCCGCCTCTCCTGCCTGCCGTCCGGAGCCATCTACTTCCTTCGCCGGCGCCGCCCGCCGAGTGACCACCCTGCCCCACAGGCCGACGATGCCGCGCGGCAGGAAGAGCGTCACCACAACGAACAAAGTGCCGAGCGCATAGAGCCAAACCTCGGGCAGGACGCCGGTGAACCATGTCTTGCCAAAATTGACGGCCACGGCGCCGATCAGCGGACCGATGAGCGTGCCGCGCCCGCCAACCGCCACCCAGATCACCGCCTCGATGGACGCGGCTGGGTCGAATTCGGACGGATTGATGATGCCGACCTGCGGCACGTAGAGCGCGCCGGCGATGCCGGCCATCACGGCGCTGAGCGTCCAGACGAACAGCTTGTAGTGCTCGACACGGTAACCGATGAACCCGGTGCGGCTCTCGGCATCGCGGATGGCCACCAGCACCTTGCCAAGCTTGGAGCGGACGACCGCCGATGCGACGACGAAACCGAGCGCCAGCATCAGCGCCGAGGCGGCAAACAGGACCGCTCGGGTGCCGGGCGCCTGGATCGGGAAGCCCAGGATGTCCTTGAAATCGGTAAGGCCGTTGTTGCCGCCGAAGCCCATGTCGTTGCGGAAAAAGGCAAGCAGCAGAGCGTAGGTAAGCGCCTGGGTGATGATGGAGAGGTAGACGCCGGTGACGCGGCTTCGGAACGACAGCCAACCGAACAGAAAAGCGATAACGCCCGGCACCAGAACCACCATCAGGAACGCGTACCAGGCCATGTCGAAACCCTGCCAGAACCAGGGCAGTTCCTTCCAATTGAGAAACACCATAAAATCAGGCAACACCGGGTCGGCATAGACGCCGCGTGTGCCGATCTGCCGCATCAGGTACATGCCCATGGCATAGCCGCCGAGCGCGAAGAAGGCCCCGTGGCCAAGCGACAGGATGCCGCAATAGCCCCAGACGAGATCGACCGACAGCGCCAACAACGCGTAAGTGAGATACTTGCCGCAAAGGGTGAGTTGGTAGGTGGACACGTGAAGGACATTTCCGTCCGGCACCAGAAGGTTGCCCGCCGGCACCAGCAGGGCGAGCGCCACAAGCAGGCCGACCACGATGCGCCCGCGCCGGTCGAGGCTGTCGATGAGGAAGGAGATGATCATGCTTCCACCGCCCGGCCCTTCAGGGCGAACAAGCCGCGCGGCCGTTTCTGGATGAACAGGATGATGGCGAGCAGCAGGATGATCTTGCCGAGCACGGCACCGGCATAAGGCTCCAGCATCTTGTTGGCGACGCCGAGCGTCAGCGCGCCGACCAGCGTACCCCAGAGGTTACCGACACCGCCGAACACCACCACCATGAAGCTGTCGATGATGTAACCACGCCCAAGGTTAGGCGACACATTGTCGATCTGACTGAGCGCTACGCCGGCAAGGCCCGCGACACCCGAACCAAGGCCGAAGATCAGCGCATCGACCAAAGGGGTCCGGATACCGACGGCGGCGGCCATCTGCCGGTTCTGCGTCACCGCCCGCATTTCGAGACCAAGCCGGGTGCGCTTCAGGAGGGCGATCAGTGCAAGGAAAACGGCAAGCGCAAACAGGATGATCCAAAGCCGCGTCCACGTGATCTGTATCTCGCCGAGCGCGAAGGAACCTGACATCCACGATGGATTGCCAACTTCCCGGTTATTGGCGCCGTAGAGCGAGCGCACGGCCTGCTGCAGGATGAGCGACACGCCCCAGGTGGCGAGCAGAGTTTCGAGTGGCCGACCATAGAGCCAGCGAATGACCAGCCGTTCGATCAGGATGCCGGCAAGAGCGGCCGTCAAAAAGGCAACCGGCAGGGCGATCAGCAGCGAATAATCGAACAGCTGCGGCCAAGAGGTCCGGATCGTCTCCTGTACCGTGAAGGTGGCATAGGCCCCCAGCATCACCATCTCGCCATGCGCCATGTTGATGACGCCCATCACGCCGAAGGTGATGGCAAGGCCAATGGCGGCGAGCAGCAGCACGGAGCCGAGCGACAGGCCGTACCAGAGGTTCTGGCCAATATCCCACAGCATGAGCCGGCTTTCGATAGCCGCCACGGCCTTGCGGGCGGCATCGCCAACTGCGCCGTCGGTGGATGTATAACCGGAGAGAAAGCCGAGCGCGTCACGGCTGCCGATATCGGCGATGGCGGCAATGGCGGTCACCTTGTCGGCCTCCGGCGCGTCGGAGGCGAGCAGCGCCGTGGCGCGCGCCGCCACCATCGCTGCGCGGACATCGGCGACGGTCTCGGCGGCGATCGCCCGCTCCAGCACTGGAAGGGCGGTTACGTCCGCCGATTTCATCACCGCCTCTGCTGCGGTGCGACGCACAGCCGGGTCGGGGCTCATCAGCGTCAATGCGCCCACCGCCGAGGCGATGGCGCGTCGAATGCGATTATTGACCTTCACCTTCTCGACGGTCGCCTTGGGCGCCAACCCGGCGTCGACGCCAGTCACCGGATCGGTAAGGCGAAAGTCGGTACCGACTTTGTCGGCAAAGAACACCAGGCCATCGGCCTTGCGCACCGTCAATTCGCCATTGCCGAGACGATCGAGAATAGCCGGCACACGATCGTCGCCGCTGGCGGCAAGATTGGCGATGGCTTTCTCCAGATCGTCGAAGCCACCGACGCCAAGAGCCGCGATGCGGGACGAAAGGTCGGTGTCGGCGACGCGGCTGGCGAGTGCCGGCTGAAAGCCGGCGATCAGCGCGAAGAAAATGGTGAAGAGGCGGAAGAAGCTCATGGCATGTCCGTTCCGGTCGGAGACCGCTGGAGCATCCGCTCGGCGATCAGGTTGGCACACTCTGATCAGCGGTCGCTCCAGTGGTTCGACTCCGACATTTGCATCCGCCCGATATTCCGCCCGGAGCATATGTCGGAGCCTAGAGAGCCACTCGTAATCCGTTATTTTGAATGGCTTTTCCAAGTTCTATATTTGACGTCCTGTTTATGCAGACGTGATTCAAATACCCAATCAATACCCGTCCGGGATCAGGGGCAGCCCCGGACGGAAGGTGCGCTGGAGGTCAGGAACCACCGCCGCACTTGCCCGTGACGACGTTGAAGTTGCCGCAGGAGAGTGGCTTGCGCCAATCGGCAATCAGGTCCTTGGAGCCTTCGAGATAGTCCGACCATTCGTCGCCAACCACCGGCGCTGTCCTCGAGACGATGTCGAACTGGCCGTTGTCCTGGATCTCGCCGATCAGCACCGGCTTGGTGATGTGATGGTTCGGCATGATGGTGGCATAACCGCCGGACAGGTTCGGCACGGTGGTACCAACCAGCGTATCGATCACCGTATCGGTATTGGTGGTCCCGGCCGCTTCCACTGCCTTCACCCAGGCATTGAAGCCGATGTAGGTCGCCTCCATCGGGTCGTTGGTGGTGCGCTTGTCGTTCTTGATGAACTTGTGCCAGCCGTCGATGAAGGCGGCATTGGCTTCGCTGTCGATCGACTCGAAGTAGTTCCAGGCGGCAAGGTGACCGACCAGCGGCTTGGTATCGATGCCGGCTAGCTCCTCTTCACCCACCGAGAAGGCGACGACTGGAATGTCTTCGGCCTTGATCCCCTGGTTGCCGAGCTCTTTGTAGAACGGAACGTTGGCGTCGCCATTGATGGTGGAGACGACGGCCGTCTTCTTGCCGGCCGAACCGAACTTCTTGATGTCGGCGACGATCGACTGCCAGTCGGAATGACCGAACGGCGTGTAGTTGATCATGATGTCGTCGGCCGACACACCCTTGGCCTTCAGGTAGGCTTCGAGGATCTTGTTGGTGGTGCGCGGGTAGACATAGTCGGTGCCGGCCAGCACCCAGCGCTGTACCCCTTCCTCCTTCATCAGATAGTCGACGGCGGGAATGGCCTGCTGGTTGGGGGCGGCTCCGGTGTAGAAGACGTTGCGCTCCGATTCCTCGCCCTCGTACTGGACCGGGTAGAACAGGATCGAGTTGAGCTCCTTGAACACTGGCAGCACCGATTTGCGGCTGACCGATGTCCAGCAACCGAACACCACGGACACCTTGTCCTGTGAAATCAGCTCGCGCGCCTTTTCGGCAAACAGCGGCCAGTTGGAGGCAGGATCGACCACCACCGCTTCGAGCTTCTTGCCGAGAACGCCACCCTTCTTGTTCTGCTCGTCGATCAGATAGAGGACGGTGTCCTTCAGGGTCGTCTCGGAAATGGCCATGGTGCCGGACAGCGAATGCAGCACGCCGACCTTGATGGTGTCGTCGGCAGCGTAGCCGGCCATCGTAGAGGCGAGAAGCGCGCCGAGAACGGCAGCAAGCGTCATGCGACGCCGATCGAAGATCTGCGACATCTGTGGTTCCCCGTTTTTGTCTGGAGGCCGAGGCCCCTTGCCCCGTCTGGTCCTCGCTTCGACTTTCGGCCAAGCGGGCCGGTCGCCCTATACGTCGATTGACGTAAGCCACCGACCGAACCGGCATGAACCCTGCACCTTCCAGAGAAGGGAAGCGATCGGCCCGGCAGACGGGCGGTGTGATGACGCCTGCGTCGATCCATCTGCCGGAAAAACGGGCAGTCTGCCGCATACGGGAGCGCGAAAGGGGAGACGGGGCGCATGGCAGCGCGGCAGCGCATCATTCCAATTCGGCGCCAATACAATCGCTGGGTCGCCGACGAGACGCTGGAAGATTACGCGTTGCGCTTCACGGCCAAATCGGCACGGCGCTGGTCGCAGGAGCGTGTGGCGCAGACGGCCATCGGCGCCATTTCCTTTCTGGCGCTCGAAGCGATCGGCGGCGCCATCACTCTGTCCTACGGCACGATCAATGCCGTTGCCGCTATCCTTGCCGCCAGTCTCGCCATGCTGGCCGTCGGCTGGCCGATCGCCCGTACCGCCGCCCGCCACGGCGTCGACATCGATCTGCTGACCCGTGGCGCCGGCTTCGGCTACATCGGCTCAACCGTCACCTCGCTCATCTACGCAAGCTTTACCTTCATCCTGTTCGCCATCGAGGCGTCGATCATGTCGACAGCCCTGGAAATGGCGCTCGGGCTGCCACTCTGGGTCGGCTACATCGTCTCGACACTGTTGGTGATCCCGCTGGTCACCCACGGTATTGCCTGGATCAGCCGCTTTCAGATCCTGACGCAACCCGTCTGGATCGTCCTCAACATCCTGCCCTTCATTTTCATCGCCCTTTCCGACGGTGCCAGCTTTTCCGACTGGGCAGCCTTTCCCGGACGGGAGGGAGTACCAGGCAGCGGCTTCCAGCTCGTCGCCTTCGGTGCGGCAAGCGCGGTAATTCTTGCGCTCACCGCCCAGATCGGCGAACAGGTCGACTTCCTCCGCTTTCTGCCCACGCGTCTGCCGGGCTCCGGCCGGCGGCGACGCGTGGCCGTATTCCTTGCCGGCGCCGGCTGGGTGGTGCTCGGCGTCCCCAAGATGATCGCCGGATCCTTCCTCGCTGTGCTCGCGTTGTCGAGCGGCGTTCCCATAGAGCACGCCGCAGAGCCGGCGCGCATGTATGCGGTCGCTTTCGGCTACGTGTTGCCGGACGGAACATGGCTTTATCTGCTGACGGCCACCTTCGTGGTGGTATCCCAGCTCAAGATCAACGTGATGAACGCCTACGCGGGCTCGCTCGCCTGGTCGAACTTCTTCTCGCGCCTCACCCACAGCCATCCCGGCCGCGTCGTCTGGCTGGTGTTCAACGTTTCCATCGCCCTGCTCTTGATGGAGATCGGCATCTATCAGGCGCTGGAACAGACGCTCGCCGTGTTCGCCATCGTCGCCGTCGCCTGGCTCTCGACCATTTCGGCCGATCTTTTGATCAACAAGCCGCTCGGCCTCAGCCCGCCCAGCATCGAGTTCAAGCGCGCTCATCTTTGGGACATCAATCCGGTCGGTGTCGGCGCAATGGCAGCGGCGGCTCTGATCGGCCTTCTTGCCCATGTCGGTCTCGCCGGTCCCGTCGCCGAAGCCTTTGCACCCTTCTTGGCGCTTATCGTCGCGTTTCTCGCCGCGCCGCTGATCGCCTGGAGCACCGGGGGCCGCTTTTATCTTGCTCGCAAGCCGCGCCGAAGTTACGCGCTGGCGCCGACTTTGACCTGTTCCATCTGCCAGCATGACTTCGAGGCGGAGGACATGTCCTATTGCCCGGCGTATCAGGCACCGATTTGTTCGCTCTGCTGCTCGCTCGATGCTCGCTGCCACGACCGCTGCAAGCCAAAGGCGCGGCTCGGCGCTCAGGTGCAAGCCCTCTTCGAGCGCCTGCTGCCGCCGCCACTCGTCGCCGCCGGTGACACCCGACTCGGCCGCTACCTTTTTGAACTTGGCTTCTGGGTTACCCTGTCGGGCCTCATCATGTGGTTCGTCTACCGCCAGGTTGCCGTCGATCATCCGGGCGAGGCGGCGCTGATCGGCCGAACGCTCGCCGTGGTGTTTTTCGTCTTCTCGGTGGTGATTGGCATTGTCGTCTGGTTCTTCGTGTTGGCGCGCGACTCGCGCGCCGTTGCCGAAGAGGAGAGCGCCCGCCAGACGCAGGCGCTGTTCCAGGAAATTGCCGCCCACAAGCGAACCGATGCCGAACTGCAGAAAGCCAAGGAAAAAGCCGAAGCCGCCAGCGACGCCAAGAGTCGTTACGTCATCGGTCTCAGTCACGAACTGCGCACCCCGCTCAATGCCGTGCTCGGCTATGCCCAGATTCTCGAGCGCGACCCGGTGATTGCCGATAGGCGGCGCAAGGCCGTGGGGGTGATTCATCGGTCGGCCGAACATCTGTCTGGCCTGATCGACGGCCTTCTGGACATTTCCCGCATCGAGGCCGGCCGTTTCCGCATCCGCTTGGCCGATGTCCGCATCCACGACCTCCTCGATCAGGTCGAGGGCATGTTTGCCTTGCAAGCTGAGGCAAGCGGTCTGACCTTCCGTGCCGGTCGCGCCGCCGACCTTCCCGCCGTGGTGCGAACCGACGAGAAGCGCCTGCGCCAGATCCTCGTCAATCTGCTCTCCAACGCCATCAAGTTCACCCCGGAAGGTACCGTGACGCTTACAGTCGACTACCGAAACCAGGTGGCGCGCTTCACCGTCACAGACACCGGCGTCGGTATTCCCGAAGACGATCAAGGCCGCGTGTTCGAGCCCTTCGAGCGTGGTCGGCATGCGGCCTCAGCCAATGTACCGGGCCTCGGGCTCGGCCTCACCATCACCCGCCTGCTGATCGAGACCATGGGCGGCGATATCGCCATGACCTCGGCGCCTGGTGTCGGTACCAGTTTCTGCGTCCGCCTGATGCTGGGAGCCGTGGTTGGTGCCGCTGCGGTTGACGGCGACCGGCCGGTGACCGGTTACACGGGTCCACGCCGCGTCATTCTGGTGGTCGATGACAACGCCGAGCACCGCGACATGATGACCGAGATGCTGGCTCCGCTCGGCTTCACCGTGCTGACGGCTGCCGGCGGCGCGGACTGCATCGCTCTCATGGAAGCGGCGCAGCCGGACATCCTGTTCGTCGACATCCGCATGCCCGGCATGAATGGCTGGCAACTCGTCAGTCGATTGAGAACAGATGGCGTCAGGACGCCGATCGTCATGCTGTCAGCCAACATTGGCGACGGTGCCATGCCGGCCAGCGACCTCGGTCACGATGATCTGCTGGCCAAGCCCTTTTCGCTCGCCGACCTGCTCGACCGGCTTGGTCGCCATCTCGGTATGACCTTCTTGGAAACGGCAAGCGACGAAGCGGTAACGGCCACTTCCCCGTCAACGGGACGACCCGCGACGTTTTCCTCTGCCGATATCGTAGAACTGAAGTCGCTCGCGGCCATCGGCTACGTACGTGGGCTCGAGGGCAAACTCGCCGCACTTGCAGAAGCGAATGGCGACCCGGCCACCATCGCCGTGCTCAGCACCCATCTTGCCGCCTTCGACCTCGCTCGCTTCACCGCTACCCTCGAAGATATGACCTCGTCATGACCCAGACCCGCGACACCGTGCTCGTCGTCGACGACAGTCCTGAGACGCTTGGCTTCCTTACCGAGGCGATGGAAGCGGAGGGCGTCACGATACTGGTGGCCACGTCCGGCCGTCAGGCGCTTGCCATAGCCGGACGCGTGACGCCGGATGTCATCTTGATGGACGCGGTAATGCCGGAAATGAACGGCTTCGATGCTTGCCGATCGCTGAAGGCCATGCCGGCACTCGCCCACGTGCCGGTGATCTTCATGACTGGATTGAGCGAAACCGAGCATATCGTCCGCGGTCTCGCCTCCGGCGGCGTGGACTATCTCACCAAGCCGATCGACCTTGATGAGCTCAAGGCGCGTATCCGCGTCCACCTCGCCAATGCGCGCGCCAGTCTGTCGGCGCAGACCGCGCTTGACGCGGCGGGGAGGCATCTCGTGGCGCTCAGCCCCGATGGCCGCCGTATCGTCTGGGCCACGCCCCAGGCGAGTCGACTGATCGATGATCTTGGCATTGCCGATGCAATCGAAACAGCCGCGGCGAACAGCGACGGGCGGTTGGAAGTGATAGTCCCGAACGCTTCGCCGTTCCTCCTTGCTCCGGTGGGGACGGCTGGACCGGGCGAGCGGCTCTACCGACTCGGCCGTAGCGAAGCAGGCGAAACCGATCTCCTGAAAACCCGCTTCGGCATCACCGCGCGCGAAGCCGAGGTGCTGCTTTGGATCGGTCGCGGCAAGACCAACAAGGATATTGGAGAAATCCTTGGCCTGTCGCCGCGCACCGTCAACAAACACCTCGAACAGATCTACGCCAAGCTCGGTGTCGAGAACCGTGCCTCCGCAGCCCTGAAGGCGGCCGACGCGCTGCATGGGGGATAAGAAACGTCGACAGCACATCGAGCTCACGAAAGGAACCGAAGGCCTCTTTAAGCTATTGTTTTGGCGGAGCGCCTTCCGCCGAAAAGCCAGAAACTTTCGCGATACATCCCCTAGCTCGCCGCCAGCGAAATCGCTAAAGTGCCGCCGTCATTGAGGAGGATCGCCAAGCGTGGCCAATCGTCAGCATAGGGCGCACCGGAGCAGCATGTCCCGCCGGTCGAAAGGTCACGACTACCTCGGATGGGCATTGGTAGCGACGGCGCTTCTGGCACCGTTGCCCATGGGAGGCATTCGCGCCTTCTTCTTCATGCTCTATGCGGTCATCGTCGCCGCCATGGGGCTGTTTTATGCCATCGGCCTTTATCGTGGCCATGTCCGGCCTCGCTTGCCGCTGTCCGCCTTCGCCATACCGGTGATCTTGTTCGGCCTGGTCATCGTCTGGTTGCTGGTAACGCTTCTGCCGCTCGGCATCGGCGCCGCGCCCGAATGGGCGGCGCTAGCGCCGCTGGCCGATGTGAGCGGACGAATTTCCATCGGGCCGGGCGCTACCTTCGACATGCTGGTGCGTTACCTGACCTACGCATTGTTTTTTGTGCTGGCACTGCAGGTCTCCGTTGAGAAGCAGCGGGCGAAGACGCTGTTTCGTCTGGTTTACTGGGGTATCGCCGCTCACGCGCTGCTCGCCCTCGCTTCGCTGACCTTTTTTGGTGATGTTCTGCTGTTCTTGCCGAAGGACGCCTACTTCGGCGACGCCACCGGCGTCTTCGTCAACCGCAACAGCTTCGCTACTTTTGCCGCCTTCGGCGCCATCATGGGCGTCGCGCTCGTCTTTGGAGATGATGAAGACGATGTTGCGCGCTCACGGCTGAGCCGCCTGCTGATCCGGCTCGGTTTCAATGTGGCGCCGCTCGCCTTGATCGGTCTCGCGCTCGCCTTTTCGCACTCGCGCATGGGCATGTTTGTCGCCGCGCTGGGCGCCGGTGTCGTTGCGCTGATCGCCGTGTTCAGGTCGACCGGCGCGCGTCGCATCTTTGCCGGCCTTCTCATTGTCATTGGGCTCGTTACGAGCGCTCTGCTCGCCAACACCGGCGGCGTCCTGTTCGAACGCATGGCGACGGTCGACCGCGACGCTGACCTCCGACTCGCCGTCTACCAACAGACGCTTGATCTCATCGCCTCCCGGCCACTGACCGGTTACGGTGGCGGTACCTATGAGGATGCCTTCCGCGCGGTCAAAGCCGATCCGATCAGCCCCGACGTGACGTTCGACGCCGCTCACGATCTTTATCTGGAGCTGGCCGCCGAGCTCGGCATTCCCGCCACAATCGCCGTCGTACTGTCGGTCCTGCTGCTTGCCGGCACTACCGCCTTGGCTGCCATACGCCGCGAGAACTGGATGATTCCGGCGGCCTCCGCGGCTGTCGTGCTGGCCGGAGGGGTCCATTCGCTGGTCGACTTCAGCCTGCAGATTCCAGCCATCGTGCTGATGATGCTATTGATTCTCGCCCTCGGCTTCGCTCAGAGCCGGCCGATGCAGCATGCTGGATGAAACAACATCGGGCGGCTTCCCGCCCGATGTTTTCCGATGATTAGCGGCCACCTGATAGTTTGCGGAAGCGCTGTGCAGTCCCTTGGACACCGTAGGGATAATCGGGTGAAGTCGGTGCGCTGACGGCGGTGAGCCGCTCCATGGCGTCGTCCGCGAGTCTTAGGTCCGCCGCGCGCAGATTATCAGCCAGCTGTGCCGGGGTGCGGGCTCCGAGAATGACCGCAGTGACGGCCGGCCGGGCAGCCAACCAGGCGAGCGCCACTTGCGCCATCGTCACGCCATGGCTCTTAGCTATGTCTTCCACCGCGCCGATGATCGCCCAGGTCCGTTCTTCGGCATTGCGCGGGCCGTAAGCTTCCATGCCTCGATTCGGATTTTCACCGAGCCGCGTGGCACCCGAAGGCAACGCGTCGCGCTTGTACTTGCCGGAAAGCCAGCCGCCACCGAGGGGCGACCACGGTAGCAGTCCCATGCCGGCATCGAGACAAGCATCGACGATCTCCAGTTCGATATCCCGCACCAGCAGGCTGTACTGCGGCTGCAGCGTCACCGGACGACTGTAGCCCCTTGCCTTGGCAATCTCCGAAGCCTTGGCGATATGCCAGCCGACGTAGTTGGAGAAACCGTAATAGGCGATCTTGCCGGCACTGACCGCATCGTCCAGGAAGCGCAACGTTTCCTCAATCGGTGTCAAGGCGTCCCAGGCGTGCATCTGGTAAAGATCGACGCGCTCGACCCCGAGTCGCCGCAGCGAGGCATCAAGAGCATCACCGAGATGGCGGCGAGAAAGGCCGAGGTCGTTCGGCCCCGCTCCCATGGGAAAGCGCCCCTTGGTCGCGACAACCGCCTGCTTTGCCTCGTTCGGCCGCGCCTTGAGCCAACGGCCGACGATCTCTTCCGATGCACCGGCCGAATAGACATCGGCGGTATCGACGAAATTGCCGCCCGCCGCGAAAAAATCGTCCAGCAGGCGAAACGACGTTGCTTCGTCGGACTCTGCGCCAAACGTCATGGTCCCGAGGCAATGAACCGACACGATTGTGCCACTCGGGCCGAGCTTGCGATATTCCATGGAGCTCCTCCAGCTTGTCTGGCGGGCCGGTTGGCTCGGCTTCCCATGGAAGCGATCCGGGCCGCAGTTAATTATCACACAAATTGCGGGGCCGGGAGAATCTCATTTTCGATCAGGGACTCCGGACTGACTGAAAGACGTCCTGGGGAGCTGATTTGGGGCGCATTAAGTGTCCCAAAAGCCTGCCAGTTCCTCTCATGAAAAAGCCCCGGCAAAAACCGGGGCTTCCACGTTTGCCGGTGTCACCAGCTCAAATCTCGGCCGCCGCCTCATCCTCTGGCGGCTTGTTGCTCCAGCCGAGCCGCTCGCTCGCCCGCATGACGACGTAGAACAACAGCGGCACGAAGAACAAGCCGACGGTGGTGGAAGCAATCATGCCACCCATCACGCCGATGCCGATGGCGTTCTGCGCCGCCGAGCCGGCACCCGTTGCTATGGCAAGCGGCGTGACGCCAAGGATGAAGGCGAGCGACGTCATGATGATCGGGCGAAGACGGATGCGAGCGGCGTGCAGCGCGGCTTCGATCAACCCCTCGCCCTGCCGCTGCAGGTCACGAGCGAACTCGACGATCAGGATGGCATTCTTGGCGGCAAGACCAATGGTCGTGAGCAGGCCGACCTTGAGGTAGACGTCATTGGATTGGCCGAACAACTTGGCGGCGAGCAGCGTACCGAGCACCGAGATCGGCACCGACAACATGACTGCGAACGGAATTGTCCAGCTCTCGTAAAGGGCAGCAAGACACAGGAACACCACCAGGAAAGCCACGGCATAGAGACTGTTGGCCTGCGCGCCCGACAGCCTCTCCTGATAGGAAAGACCGATCCAGCCGGTGGTGTATCCACCACCCTGCTTGGAAACCAAGGACTCCATCTCGTTCATCGCCTGACCCGATGACGCACCGAATCCGGCGTTGCCCTGAATGTTGATCGCCGACACGCCGTTGAAGCGCGACAGCTTGGGCGGCCCGAAAGACCAACTGGTCTCCACGAAGGAGGAAAACGGCACCATCTCGCCCGTGCCGTTGCGGGCGTACCAACGATTGAAGTCGCTAGGCGTCATGCGGAAGGGGGCATCCGACTGCAGATATACGGGCTTGATCTCGCCGCGATCAATGAAATCATTGACGTAGGAGCCAGCCCAGGCCGTGGTTATGATCGAATTGATATCGGCCAAATTGATCCCGAGAGCCGTCGCCTTCTCCTGATTGATGTTGACGTGCAGCTGCATCTGATTGGGCTGAGCGTTTTCGCGCACTGCCATCAGCTGAGGATTCTGATTCGCCTGCATCAGAACCTGATCACGGGCCGCTTCCAGAGCGGCACGACCATTGCCTGCCGTATCCTGCAGATACATGTCGAAGCCGCCAGAAATGCCCATGCCCGGAATGGCCGGCGGCAACAGCGTGAAGATCATGGCGTCCTTGATCCTAGAGGTCGCCATCATCGCCCGGCCAACCACCGCCTGGGCCGACAGCCGTGGGTCACTCCGCCCCTTGAAATCCTTGAGGCGCACAAAGGCGAAGCCGGCATTCTGGCCTGAGCCAGCAAATGAGAAGCCGGTCACGGCCATGACGCTCTCCACCGCCTCCGTCTCATTCTTCAGGAAATAGTCGGCATACTCGTCGACAACCTGCTTGGTGCGTTCCGTTGTAGCTCCAGACGGCAGCTGGATCATGGCGAGCAGTACGCCTTGGTCTTCAGTCGGAATGAATGAGCTCGGCAGTTTGTCGAACATGAAGGCGGCACCACCGACCAAAGCCAGGAACACCACCAGCATGCGCACGGGACGACCGATGATGCCGCGGACAGTCCGCTGGAATATCGATGACGAATCATCGAAACGGCGATTGAACCAACCAAAGAAGCCACGATGACCGCCATGGCTCGGCTTTAGCATCGTCGCGCAGAGTGCCGGCGTCAAAACCAACGCAACGACAACCGACAGCAGCATGGCCGACACAATGGTCACAGAGAACTGCCGATAAATGATACCGGTCGCCCCGCCCATGAACGCCATCGGCACGAACACCGCCGAGAGCACCAGTGCGATGCCGATCAACGCGCTGGTGATCTCGCGCATCGATTTTTGCGTCGCCGCCTTCGGATGCAGCTTCTCCTCGGTCATAATGCGCTCGACGTTCTCAACGACGACGATGGCATCATCGACGAGCAGACCGATGGCCAGCACCATGGCGAACATGGTCAGTGTATTGATGGAATACCCCATCACCGCGAGAACGCCGAAGGTACCCAGCAGCACGACCGGAACAGCGATGACCGGGATCAGCGTTGCCCTGAAATTCTGAAGGAACAGATACATCACCAGAAAAACAAGCACGACGGCTTCGATCAGCGTCTCGACCACCTTTTCGATCGAGAGCGTGACGAAGGGCGTCGTATCGTAAGCGTAGACATATTCCACGTTTTGCGGCAGCGACGGCTTCAGTCGGTCAAGCGTATTGCGGACATTCTCGGCGGTCTGGAGCGCGTTGGCGCCGGAGGAGAGATTGACGCCAAAACCAGCGGCCGGTTTGCCGTTGTAATAGGCTTGCGCGGCGTAGCTTTCTGAACCGATTTCAACGCGCGCCACATCGCCGAGCCGGACGATCGAACCGTCCTGCTGGGTTTTCAGAATAATATTGCGGAATTGTTCGGGGGTCTGCAACTGGCTCTGGGCGGTTATGGTCGCGTTCAACTGCACACCCTCGACCGCCGGCCGCCCACCAATCTGACCGGCAGAAACCTGCGCGTTCTGCGCCTTGACCGCATTTGCCACGTCACTGGGCGTCAGCGTGTATTTGTTGAGTTGATCCGGGTCGAGCCAAATGCGCATGGCATAGCTCGAGCCGAACAGTTGCAGGTTGCCGACGCCTTGGACGCGAAGCAGTTGATCCTTGAGACGTGTCGAGACGATATCGGCTAGATCCGTACCGTTGAGCGTCCCATCGGTGGACACCACCGCCACTGCCATCAGGAAAGAATTCGTCGACTTGCTAACCGTAATGCCTTGGTCGATCACCGCCTGGGGCAAAGTTGATTCGATGAGTTGCAGCTTGTTCTGCGCCTGCATCTGGGCGATGTCGCCGTTGCCCTTGTTGGAGAAGGTCAGCGTGATCGATGACGAGCCATCGGATGTCGACGAAGACTCCATGTAGTCGAGATTGTCGAGTCCGTTCATGTTTTGCTCGATGACCTTAGTCACGGCATTTTCGACGGTCTCAGCACTGGCTCCAGGATAGGTGGCAGAGATGCGCACAGTCGGCGGCGCGATCTCGGGATACTGCGAGATCGATAGTGTCGAGATGGCAAGAATACCCGCCAGCATGATGGTGATGGCGATCACCCAAGCGAAAACGGGACGATTGATGAAAAATTGAGCCATGCCTTGCCTCGACGAGGTCGATCCGCCAGTTTCGGGCGAATCGGTAAGCGAAAATCGGTCGGCGCGTCGTGTGCACCGTCGGTCTGGCCGGAGCGGCTTGCGCCGCTAACCAGCCTGTTGAATTGTCAGGGCGCCTTGGCCGGAGCAGCGGTCGGTGCTGCCTGAGGCTTGACGAGACCGTCGGCGCCAAGCTCCACCTCGGCGGACTTGACTTCCATACCGGGCCGGATTTTCTGCACACCCTCTATGATCAGGCGATCGCCATCGGAGACGCCTTTCTCGACCACCCAACTGAAGCCGTTGGCGCGATTAGCCGTCAGAGCGCGCGACTCGACCTTGTTGTCAGCCGTTAGAAAATAGGCACTTGCCTGGCCGGTGACCCCACGACTTACCGCGCGCTGCGGCAGCAGGAAAACATTGTTCTCCGTGCCAATCTCGACGGCGGCGCGCATGTACATGCCGGGTAAGAGCCGCATCTTCGGATTGGCAAAGCTCGAACGGATGGTCACCGTGTCGGTGGTCTCGTCAACGTTGGCCTCGGTCGAAATGATGCGGCCAACCTCCTCATAGGTCGAGTTGTCGTCAAGTTTGATCGTAACTTTCGGACCCTGCTTGCCTGAATTCACGCCGTCGGTTTCAATCGCCTGACGCATGCGATTCATGCTGGTGCTCGACGCGCTGAGGTCGACATAAATCGGATCGATCTGGCGGATGGTCGCGAGCGCCGTCGCCTGCCCTGCCGTGACCAGCGCCCCCTCGGTCGCCGAAGAGCGACCGATCAGACCGGAGATCGGCGCCTTGACCTCGGTGTAGCCCAGGTTGATCTCTGCCGTACGGACCGCCGAAGCGGCAGACGCAACGGCAGCCTTGGCCTGCAAGAGCGCCGAACGCGCCTCGTCGATGTCCTGCTTGGAGACACCGTTGACGTTGGCAAGCTCTTGATAGCGGTCGAACTTCGCCTGGGCGCTCGGCACACTCGCCTCATACCGTTCAAGATCTGCCTTGGCAGCGTCGAGCGTTGCCTGGTAGGATCGGGCGTCGATGCGATAAAGCACGTCGCCAGCATTGACCCGCGAACCTTCCTCGAAAACCCGCTTTTCAATGATGCCGCCGACCTGCGGCCTAATTTCGGCGACCGCCGAGGCTGCCGTGCGTCCCGCGACTTCCTCGACGATCGGTGCCGAAGTGGGATGGACCACGATAAAGCCAACTTCCGGCGTTGGCATCTGCATGCCAGCGGGGGCACCGCCGCCGGGGGCACCGGCTGGCGCACCGCCACTTTTGGCACCAAGCATGTCGCCAGCCTTGTGCAAGACCGCACCCACCTGTTCACAGCCGGAGATCAGCGGCAGCGTGAGAGCGAGCAGCAATGCGCCGCCAGCCAGCTTCTTGAGGTTCGTCACTTCTTATCTCCGGATACGGACGGCATGGTTTTTTGGGGATCGGTATTGGCGAGCGCGACAAGATTGTCAGGGCGGTTCCACCAGCCACCGCCCAGCGCCTGGAACAGGGCCACTGCGTCGAGATAACGTGAGGCTTCGGCCGAGGCACGAGCAAGCCGCGCCGACTGATAAGTGGACTGTGACGACAGCACGTCGGTGTAGGAAACAGTTCCCGCCTTGAACAGCGTTTGCGTCAGGTCGAGGCTTTCCTTTGCCGCCTTCTCCGCGGCGAGGTAACCCGCGAGCGCCTGCCGGTCGTGCTGGAGCGCACGCAGAGCATTGGCGACATCCTTGAACGCCGCAAGCACTGTCGAACGATAGTTGGCAAACGCCGCCTCATAAGCGGCCTCCGCAGCCCGTTTGTTATGAACCAGCGTGCCACCCTTGAAGATGGGCTGAGCAAGACCGGCAGCGATGCTCCAGCCGGTGGTGCTCGAGGCAAACAGATCGCCGAGGTCGGCAGCCGAGGTTGGCAGCGAAGCGGAGAGCGTCAACTGCGGCAGCATGGCGGCGGTTGCGACACCGATCTCCGCCGAGGCGCGATGAAGCTGCGCTTCTGCGGATCGTATATCCGGCCGCTGCTCGACCAGGGCCGACGGAATGCTAAGCGGCAACGCGTGCGGCAGCTGCAGGCCGGCAATGCGGAACTTGCGGGAGGCATATTGATTTGGAAAATCACCAACAAGCGCAGCGATGGTATTCTGCTGCAAGGCCAGCGCCTTCTGCAACGCCGGCAGAGACGCCTGCGCTTGAGCCAGTGCCGCCTGCTGCTGCAAGACGTTTGCCCGAGTCGACGTGCCGACATTGACCTGATTGTTTAGGACGCCGAGCAATTCCTTGTAGGAGGAGATGATTTCCTGTGAAGCGGCAATCTGCTCCCGATAAGACGCTTCCTGGATAACTGCCTGAGCGAGGCTGGAGGTCACCGTCAGGTACGTTGCCTCTGCGGTGAAGGCCTGCGCCTCGGCAGAGGCCTTTGCAGCCTCCACCGACCGGCGGGTACCACCGAAAATATCAAGCGGATAAGAAAGCGAAGGTGTCACGCTATAGAGCGTGTAGATGCCGATGTTGGTGGAGCCGGTTGAGTCGGTCCGCGCCGCGTTGCTCGATAGCGAAAAGCTCGGAAATAGAGCGCCGCCCTCCGCAAGTGCCGTCTCATTGGCTTGTTTCAAGGTCGCCCGCGCGGCGTCGAGATCGGGATTGCTCTCGATCGCCCGCTTCATCAGCGCGTCGAGATCCTTGTTGCGGAACAACTCCCACCAGCGCCCCGGCACGTCAGCGCCATAAGCGAGACTCGTACCCGTCGCACGACCGGCGCTGGCATCACCCGAACCGAGATAACCCGCGCCCGGATCCAGAGGAGGTCGTTCGAAGTCCGGACCGACCGCGCAGCCGGCGAGCATCGTCACCGACAGGAGAAGAGAAACAAGCCGAGCCGGCGTCATCAATGCCCCCACCCCAAAAGACCGAACATCCGACGGAATATGACTTGAACGGTCAAAGCACAACCAAAAGACGAGCCCACGACCGATCGCCCGACCCGCAAGGTCGAAAAACGCCGACCAACTGGCAATAGCGGCCAAAAGTCGTGATTGCATGCGGAGTCGGAGAAGACGTTCGGTGGATCACAAAGTCAATCCGAGACCGAGACCAGAATGACAATGTGAACAAACGAACGAACTCGGCTTTGTTCGCCGACTCTTCCAAATCAGCGAAAAGTACCATATTCAGCAGATTATCACTTTTCAAGCGCGCAAGCCGAGGCCTCGGATCACGAAATCGACCAGTTGGTCACACTTCTGCGTCATCTCCTCAACGGTGAAAAGGCTACGGCCGCGAAGAACAGCCGCCGGATCGAGGATGGTGACCAGGCAATCGCAGACCGCGGCGGCAGTGACGGTGACATCGCAAGGGGCGAATTCCCCGCCGGCAATTCCATCGTTGATCAGCTTTTCAAAGCGCTGCAACAGTCGATGGAAAAAAGCGATAGCACTCGGCGGGGGGGTGGAATCGAGGCCGATCATGATCGCCAGACGAGCCGGCATCTTGCCGCGAGCAAGATGTGTTTCGAGAATGAGATGCGCCATCGCTCGGAGCCGTATCGAGGCTGAGGGAATATCCGCGGTCGTCTCGATGGCAGCGTCAATTTCCATCACCCAGCGCAACGCCACCGCGTCAATCAAGCCAGCCTTGTTACCGAAATTCTTGAAGATATTGGCCGGTGACATGCCAAGCGACTTGGCAATCGAGCCGATTGTCATGTCGGCATAGCCCACGGCCTGAAGCTGGCGCTCCGCCTCATTGAGGATTTCTGCGCGCGTGTCAGCGCTCTTGTGCCACGACCGTCTTGCCATGATCGATATCTACAGCTTTCAGTCCGCTTCGACCATCGGCGTTTGGTCAGCTGATGCGCCCTTCTCGGCAAGGAAGAGCCCCGAAAGTCCCTCGACAACGACTGTCCGCCGTGAAATGACGACACCAACGCCGGTTGGAATTTGAGCCGCGTCGGAACCAGGCGAAAGGCCTTGGTGACGCGCTATTTCGGGGAGCTCACCATGAAGATCGTGATGATAGGTTCTGGCTATGTCGGTCTTGTTTCGGGGACATGTTTTGCCGATTTCGGCCATGATGTCGTCTGCATGGACAAGGCGGTGGAGAAGATCGAGGCGCTGGAGCGCGGCGAAATCCCCATCTACGAGCCGGGGCTCGAGGCGCTGGTCGAAAGCAACGTTCGGTCAGGGCGTCTGACGTTTACGACGGACCTCGCCGGTCCGGTGGCCGAAGCCGATGTGGTGTTCATCGCCGTCGGCACGCCGTCCAGGCGCGGCGATGGCCATGCCGACCTCTCCTATGTCCATGCCGCTGCCCGCGAGATCGCCGCGGCGGTGAAGGGCTTCACCGTTGTCGTTACCAAGTCGACCGTGCCGGTCGGCACCGGCGACGAGGTGGAACGCATCATCCGCGAGGCCAACCCCGAGGCCGACGTCGCCGTCGTCTCCAACCCCGAGTTCCTGCGCGAAGGCGCCGCCATCGACGACTTCAAGCGGCCCGACCGCATCGTCATCGGCTATGAGGACGAGCGGGCCAAGGAAGTGATGACCGAGGTCTACCGGCCGCTCTATCTCAACCAGGCGCCGCTGCTGTTCACCAAGCGACGCACCTCCGAGCTGATCAAGTATGCCGGCAACGCCTTCCTGGCCATGAAGATCACTTTCATCAACGAGATCGCCGATCTCTGCGAGAAGGTGGGCGCCGACGTGCAGCAGGTGGCACGCGGCATCGGCCTCGACGGCCGCATCGGCGGCAAGTTCCTGCACGCCGGCCCCGGCTATGGTGGTTCCTGCTTTCCCAAGGATACGCTGGCGCTGGTCAAGACCGCCCAGGACTACGACAGCCCGGTGCGGCTGATCGAGACGACAGTGGCGGTCAACGACATTCGCAAGCGGGCGATGGCCCGCAAGGTGATTCAGGCGGTGGGCGGCGACGTGCGCGGCAAGACGGTGGCCGTGCTTGGCCTGACTTTCAAGCCGATGACCGACGACATGCGCGACAGCCCGGCGATCTCCATCATCCAGGCCCTGCAGGACGCCGGCGCCAAGGTGCGCGGTTTCGACCCCGAGGGCATGGACAACGCCAAGAAGCTGATCGACGGCATCGCTTATGTCGGCAGCGCCTACGAGGCGGCCAAGGACGCCGACGCGCTCTGCATCGTCACCGAGTGGAACGAGTTCCGGGCGCTGGACTTCCCCCGCCTCAAGGCCGTGATGAAGGCGCCGGTGCTGGTCGACCTCCGCAACATCTATCGCCCTGAAGAGATCGAGAAGCACGGCTTCAGCTACACCAGCGTTGGACGGGGCTCGCCGATCGCCGGTTCCGTAGCCAAGGCAGCCGAATAATGCGCTTCCTGATCACCGGTACCGCCGGCTTCATCGGCTTCCATCTCGCCCGGCGTCTGCTCGACCAAGGCCACTTCGTCGTCGGCTTCGACGGCATGACGCCCTATTACGACGTTCGCCTGAAGGAAGCGCGGCACGCCCTCCTCGAACGGTCGAACGGCTTTCGGGCGGTGATCGGTCAACTGGAAGACGCTGAAGCGCTCAAACAAGCCGCCGAGTTGGCCGAGCCCGAGGTGATCGTCCACCTTGCCGCTCAGGCCGGCGTCCGCTACAGCCTCGAAAACCCCAAGGCCTATGTCGACGCCAATCTCACCGGCAGTTGGAACGTGCTGGAGCTCGCCAAGCAATGGCAGGTCAAGCACCTGATGCTCGCCTCGACGTCGTCGGTCTACGGCGCCAACGACAAGGTACCGTTTGCTGAGAGTGACAAGACCGACGAGCCGCTGACACTCTACGCCGCCACCAAGAAGGCGGTGGAGGTAATGGCCCACTCCTACGCCCACCTGTGGAAGATCCCCACCACCGCCTTCCGCTTCTTCACCGTCTACGGCCCCTGGGGCCGGCCGGACATGGCGCTGTTCAAGTTCGTCGATGCCATCGAGAAGGGCGAGGCGATCGACGTCTACGGCGAAGGCAACATGCGGCGCGACTTCACTTATGTGGAGGATCTCGTCGAGGCGATCATCCGGCTCGTTCCGGTCGCTCCCAGCGAGGACAATCGCGTTACCATCGAGGGCGTGACCGACACGCTGTCGAAACAGGCGCCGTTCCGCATCGTCAACATCGGTGGTGGCCAGCCGGTCGGCCTTCTCGACTTCATCGCGGCGATCGAACAGGCACTCGGCAAGCCGGCCGTTCGCAACCTCTTGCCCATGCAGAAGGGCGACGTCCCCCAGACCTACGCTGCCCCAGACCTCCTCAAGGCCCTCACCGGCTATGTGCCGGACACCGATGTGCCACATGGGGTGAGGAGTTTCGTCGAGTGGTACAGGACCTGGAAGGGCTGAAAAGATAACGGGCAAATGACGCATGTCGCTTGCCCGTAGCGTGACCATATCTCCTGCCGATGGGCAGTGACGGCTCGGCCGTTCCTCAGCTTCGCTGATAAATGTCTTCAATGCGCTCGATATCGTCGTTGCCGAGATAGGCGCCGGACTGAACTTCGATCAACTCCAACGGAATCTTGCCCCGGTTGGAGAGCCGATGCTTGGCTCCGAGTGGGACATAGGCCGACTGGTTGATGGTGAGAAGACGGGGTGCCTCGCCCTCAATCTCGATGGTCGCCGTACCATTCACCACCACCCAATGTTCGGCTCGATGCTGGTGACGCTGCAGCGACAGCACGCCGCCCGGATCGACCACGATATGTTTGACGGCAAAGCGCGGCCCGGCGACCAGCGCCTCCATATAGCCCCAAGGACGATAGTCGCGGCGATGTAGCGTTGCCTCGTCACGCCCACCCAGTTTCAACGCATCGACCAGTCCCTTGACAGCCTGCGCCTGTTCGCGCGGCACCACCATCACCGCATCCGGCGTTGCCACCACCATCAGCCCCTCGGCGCCGACCACCGTCGTCAGGATACCCTGGCTATGGACGAGGCAGTCGCGCGAGTCGAGTATCACCCCGTCGCCGTGGACCGCGTTGCCCTCCCCGTCACGCTCGCTCACCTGCCAGATGGCATCCCAGGCACCGACGTCCGACCAGCGGAAGCGCCCCTTGACCACCGCGATCTCGGCCGTCTTCTCGATCACCGCGTAGTCGATAGACGTCTTGCGGGCCGCCGAGAAAGCCTCTGGATCGAGCCGGACAAAGCCGATGTCCTCGGAAGCCTTCTCGACGGCCTCGGAAGCGGCGGCGACAATGTCGGGAGCGTACTTGCTGAACTCGGCCAGCATCTGGCTGGCCTTGAACAGAAAATTACCTGAATTCCAGAGATAGCCCTCGCGAAGATACTCGAGCGCCGTAGCCGCATCCGGCTTCTCGACAAAGGCATCAACGAGACAAAGGTCATCGTTGCCGGCGAGCGCGGCACCGGGGCGGATATAACCGTAAGCGGTCTTCGGCTCGGTCGGTACCAGACCGAATACCACGATCTTGCCGGTCTCCGCCGCCGTGAGGCCAAGCCGGACGGCGTTGCGAAACACCTCGTCGTCGAGCACCACGTGGTCGGCGGCCAGCGCCAACACCGCGCTGCCTGGACGCGTCTTTTCGACAAAGGCAGCAGCAGCGGCGACGGCGGCGGCGCTATCGCGGCGGGCCGGCTCCAGCACGACGGTTGCCTTGACCCCAACATCGGCCGCTTGGCGGCGGGCGAAGAAGCGGAAAGCCTCCGACGTGATCACCACGGGGTCGTCGAACATCGTTGGATCGGCAACGCGCCGCAGCGTCTCCTGATAGGTCGAGAGGTCGCCAGTCAGCGGCTGGAACTGCTTGGGAAAGGAATCGCGCGAAGCCGGCCATAGACGGGTGCCGGAGCCGCCCGCCAGGATGACGGGAACGATCTTGGGGGATGCTTGGGACATCGGTTCTCTCAGGCGGCGAAATGGCGGTTGAGGGCGGCCAGCATATCGGCGAGCAACGCGTCTGTCTTCGCGACGCTGTCGGTCTCGACGTAGCAACGGAGTTCCGGGGCGTTACCGGACTGCCGGAAGTGGACGATGTCTCCGCCCGGCAGCACCAGGCGAAGCCCGTCCGTGTGATCAACGGCGACCGGCGCAGCGAGGCGCGGGTCGAGCGCAACGCGCGCCTCACGCGAGCTGTTGATGGCAGCGATCAGCTTTGCCCCGTCGGCGGGAGCGATCTTCTTGAGACGATCGGCCTTCATGACGCGCGGCGGCAGGTCTGCGACCAGCGCCGACAACGGCCTCTTCGCCTCGGCGGCGGCAACAAGGGCGGCGACCATCGGCAAGATGGCATCGCGGGTCGGCAGGCGTGTCAGCGAGCCACCGGCAAGCGCGATGTCGCTTTCAGTCAGGAAACCACCATTGGCCTCGAAACCGACCACCGGCGCCGTTTTGGCGGCAGCCATGCCTGCCACCACATAGGGCGACCCGATGCGGGTGCGGACCACAGTCTCGAACCAGCCAGTCATCTCGATAGCCGATGTCGAGGAGATCGGCGTCACCACCGTCTTGGCGCCGAGCCGACGGGCGGTGAGGATGCCGAGCACATCGCCGTTTACCTGGCGGCCAGCCTCGTCAATCACCAAGGGGCGGTCACCATCGCCGTCGGTGGAGACCACTGCATCCAGCCGGTGGGCGGCAATCTCGCCCTTGGCGCGGGAAAGATCGGCTGGATCAAGGGCTTCGGTATCGACGGCGATGAAGCGGTCGGACCGGCGGAACGGGAACACCTCGGCGCCCAGACCTTCGAGAATGCGGGCTGTCAGGTCGCGGCCGACGGCCGAATGCAAGTCGAGCCCGACCCGGAGCCCCTTGAGTGGCCGACCGGCAAAGGCATCGGTATAGCGGGCAACATAGGCTTCGGCGATCGCCGGATCGACGAAAGGCAGGCTACCGCCGCCAGCGGAAAGGGTCTCGGCAAGCAGGGCTTCGGCGCGTTCGCGCACCGGCGCTTCGTCTTCCTTCAAGAATTCGCCGTCGGGGCGATAGAATTTGATGCCGTTGTAATCTTCGGGAATGTGGCTGCCGGTCACCATGACGGCCGGCGACTTGCGGGCCAGCGCATAGACCGCCAGCGCCGGAGTGGGTACGTTGCCGGCGTAGACCGGGGTCCAACCGGCGACGGAAATGGCGGCCGCGGCGTAGCCAGCGATCTCCGGACTGGACGCCCTGAGATCGGCACCGAGATACACGGTTCGAGACGAAGCGCTGACACAGATCACCTCTAGAAAGGCCCGCACATAGGCGGCCGTGGTGGAGCCTGTGAAATCAATAGCCGGGCCACGAAGACCCGAAGTTCCAAAACTGACGGACATGGCATCTCGCAATCAAGAGGGAACGATGATCGGAAGAAGTCGTTGGAATCTATCGAAAGAACGAAAAACCTTTTGCAGATCGTATGTAATCTAGCGGACAAAGGGGAGCAATCCTGACCTGTTCGTGCCACGTCGTTTAGTTAAGTGAAGAACGCAGCAAGAGATAGGCCGGTTCCCTGGCATCGATGCCGACGATGATGAACCCGGCGGAGAAAGCAGCCTCGATCTCCTTGCGGCCCCTGAGACGCTCGACGCTCGCCGCACCGGGGTCCGCCCCAAGCAATCTCTCGAAATCGGCGGGCAGAGCGATCCGGCGGGCTTCGGCGATCTCTTCCCCCGTCAGCATGGCTTCGCCCGCCCGGCAGCGGGAATAACGATCGCCATCCAGCCTCCAGTCGGCAAGAAGACGATCCGACGCGGTGCCAGCGTTGATGCCGCCCATCTTGCCGTAATAGTCGCGGTGATAGGTGGACGCCGTCGCGCCAAGACGACCAATGTTGAGGGCGGCGTTGGGCAGGCGCAACGGATCGTAAGTCCACCGCACATGCCGGATGCCACGTTGGAGGCACCAGTCCGCCTGATAAAGCTTCAATTTCAGACCGAGCCCCAGACCACGCGCTTCCGCTCGAACCGCAAGAAGATGCGAATGCTGCACACCGGGCGTTGCCGTCGGGAAGGCGAAAACAAAGCCGACCAAACGATCACCGAGGAAAGCGCCGGCGGCGAGTCCGCCCCCGGCCTGAATGACCATCATCAGGTCGCCGGGAACGGTCTTGTCGTCCGGGCCCCAGACGTCGCGCTGCAAGTCCTCGGCGGCGTGGAACTCAGCCATGCCCGTGAGGTCGCGGATAACAGGTTTCGTATCGGTGTCGCTCATGCGGAAAGGCTCTGGACCGATTGCGTCACGGCGTCGAGCGCATCGCGATCGAGATGGACGCCGATGCCCGGCCCCACCGGCACCGGCATGCGGCCATCCATCGTTTCCAATTTCTCGACGATGATGTCGCGGTGGAAATAACGGCTCGCCGACGAAGTGTCGCCGGGTTTCCGGAAATTGGGCAGCGTCGACAAGTGGATGTTGTGGGCGCGACCGATGCCTGATTCCAGCATGCCGCCACACCAGACCGGAACGTCGAAGGCAGCCGCAATGTCGTGGACACGGATTGCCTCGGCGATGCCGCCAACGCGGCCAACCTTGATATTGATAACCCGGGTCGCATCGGCCTGGAGTGCCCGCCGGGCGTGGCCGGCACTACGGATGCTTTCATCGAGACAAAGCGGCGTCCTGAGCCGACTTTGCAGCACGGCATGGTCGGCGATGTCGTCGTGAGCGAGCGGCTGCTCGACATATTCGAGATGAAAATCATCAAGCCGCCCGAGCACGGCCCAATCGGAGAGGCGATAGGCGCTGTTGGCATCGACGGACAGCCTGATGTCCGGGAAGGCTCGCCGTACCGCTTCCAACAACTCAATGTCATGGCCCGGCATGATCTTCAGCTTGATGCGCTTGTAGCCCTGCGCCACATGGCTTTCCACCCGCGCCAGCGTGCCATCGATCGGGCCAATCCCGAGAGACACACCGACATCGACCGCCTCGCCCGAACCGCCGATCAGCGTCTTGAGCGGCAGGCCGAGCCATTTGGCCCAAAGATCCCAAAAGGCCATCTCGACGGTGGCGAGCGCCATGCGATTGCCGCGCCATGGAGAAAGCAGCTTTTCGATCGCTGCCGGATTTTCAAATGACCGCCCCATCATCGCCGGCAGAATGGTCTCGCCGATCAGATCCATGGCACCGGCGATCGTTTCCTCGAGAAAATCAGGCAGCGGATCCATCACGCCCTCGGCATAACCTTCGAGCCCACCGGCAGACAGCGTCACCAGCGGGAAAACGCGCTCGGCCATGGTGCCGGTGGATATGGTGAAAGGGTTGATCAAGGGCAGCCGGACGAGCCTCAGTTCGGCGCGCTCGATCGGCGGAAGGGAACGGGTCATCGGCAGAATCTCCGAAAATGCCGGCGGACGGTAGGCTGCTGCAAGTTTCTTTGCAAGATTGACAGTCAGAAATTTCCCTGTCAGCGTCCCGGAAACCCGAGGGAGATTGCCGTGAAAGAGAGACGGAGCACACAGGATATGTCGGGATCGGGAGCCGACCTCCGCCGCCGCATTGAGGAAAGCCTGATGTCCGCCACAAGGGCGGAGGCGGCCATCGCCGGTTTCTTTCTGAGCGATCTTTCGAGCCTGCCCTTCGAAACGGCCGGATCGGTTGCCCGCCGTATCGGCGTATCGGAGGCTTCGGTCGGTCGCTATTGCCGCGCCATTGGCTTTCGCCATTTCAAGGACCTCAAGGCAGCGCTCCGAGGCGACCTCGGCGACCGCGCCTTTCTGATCGGCGACCGGCTGCGCGATTTCGCCGAGCGCAGCCGCGCCGGAGAAAGCCAGGCGCTCGAAAAGGAAATAGCGGCCATCGTCGCCAACCACGAACTGGCGTCAACGCCGGCTTTCCGGGCCGTTGCGGCGCGCCTCGCCAAGGCTCGGAAGGTGTTCGTCGCCGGCTTCCAGACGGAGCGCGGCCACGCCCAATATCTGGCTCACGGTCTGTCTTATCTCCGGCCAGGCGTGCATCTGATGGACGCCGCCGATGGCACCTTCGCCGACCTCTTGCTCGATTCGCCTTCGGAAGCGACGCTGGTGATGATTGATGGGCGCCGCTATTCTCGCCTTGCCCGTCACCTTGGCATTGCCGCGCGTGCCGCCGGGACGCATGTAACGCTGATTACCGACCCCTATTGCACCTGGGGGCGGGAAGCTGCCGACGAGGTGTTCGCCGTTCGCACCGACTTCGATCAGTTCTGGGATGCCACCTCGGCAATGGCAAGCCTGATCGGCCTGCTCGTCAACGCAGTGTTCGCCGAATTGGGACCCGAGGTGGAGACGCGTCTCAGCGCTGTATCCGCTCTTTATGGCGACTTCATCGGCCACATAGCCTTGGGCGGTCGCGATCACCCGACGCGACGGGTTGCGACGAACCGCCCGCGCAAGGCAGATGCCACGCGCAAATAACGAGAGCATCGGACTGAAGGGGAAATTCGACTTGGCCCCGCTTTTCAAAAGCAAAGCGCCCGACATCCTTACGGACCGGGCGCTGGGCATGCGCAAATTGGCGGGAACCGCCTTCGTCAGAGACCGGCGACCCGGCCGCTTCCGGCGCGGACATACTGACGTTCGCGGAATTCCGAACCGAAGCCGCGCACGTAGCTTGTACCCCGCTCGACGGCGCGGGATTCGCGGAACGTCCTGTTGAGGGGAGCCTGGGCGAACATTTCGGTTTCCTTTCCTTGCGCCGAACGACTGTGTTCGACGCCGCTGATATAGGCTCTCGATCACATATACGAAAGTCGTATTCGCTAAAGGCGGACCAAAGAAAATCTAAAGGCGACGTTAGCTTATCCTTTACCCTTCCGGCGAAAGTCCTCTCTGGCGACGCGAGCCGTTCGGCTCCCCATCCATCCAGCTTACCTTTCGCAATCCGCAATGCGCCAGGGCATGGCTCTACGCTGGCGATCTCGGCGAGGGCAACGGTGAGTCGCTGAGTGATAGGGCAGCACCACTGATCGGTAACCCTCCGTCTGGACAAGCCGCCCTTTATCTCGCTTGATGCCACCAAACCATGGTCGCACCGCTCGGAGCGGCGTATCATGGATGCGCCCGCAACGAGGAACCGCCATGACCGAAACGCTGAGCCAACTGCGCCGGATCGCGCAGGACCGAACCCTGAGCTTCAAGCAGAAGGAACATGCGCTGGCGGTCGAAGCGGAGAACATGTTGCCCTACGTGCTGCTCGATGCTGAAACGCACGCCGCGCTCGACGCCCGCATCATCTGCGATATGTACGAGGGGCACGCACCCTACAAGCCGCGTTATGTATTGCCCGACTACGCAGTGGTGCTGCGCAACGGCTCCGAACATCTGGAGCTGCCGAAGCCGGAGACGCTCGACGAGGCGATCAACACGCTGCAGATCGCCTACCATCACGTTCCCTCGGTGACCGGCATGCCAGTGTTCATCGGCCATCTCGACGCGCTGTTGCTGCCCTTCTGCGACGGCGTCTCCGACGACGAGCTCTATCGCAAGATCAAGCTGTTCTGGCGCTACATCGACCGCGTGCTGCCGGATGCTTTCCTGCACGCCGACATCGGTCCCACCGACAACCGCGTCGCCCGCGCCATTCTGCGGGTCGACGCCGAACTGAAGCAGGTGGCGCCAAACCTCACCTTCCTCTACGACCCCGAGGTCAGTGGCGAGGCCATGCTGCGCCTTTGCACAGACAACATCATCGCCTGCTCCAAGCCGCATATCGCCAACCATCCGATCCACCGCGCGGTATTCGACGAGCCGGGTTATGCCATCGTCAGTTGCTACAACGCCCTGCCCCTCAGGGGCGGCGCCGCGTCGCTCGCCCGCATCAACCTCAAGAAGGTCGCAGAGGCGAGCGCCAGCGAAGCCGACTTCCTTGATGTCCAGCTGCCGCGCTACGTCAACCTCAACGCCCGCCTGATGCGCGCTCGCATCGACTATCTGTTCCGCCAATCGGGCTTCTTCGATGGCAACTTCCTCGTCGAGGAGGGTTGGATCGACAAGGACCGTTTCACGGCGATGTTCGGCATTTTCGCCATGGCTGAGGCAGTCAATCACCTGCAGGATGTCGCCGGCCGGCCCGGCCGCTACGGCCATGATGCCTCTGCCAATGCGCTCGGTCACCGGATCTCGGCGCGGCTCGCCGAGTTGGTCGCGCGCGAACCGATGGAGCACGTCTGGCGCGGCTTTGCCATGCTGCATGCCCAGGCCGGTCTCTCCAGCGACGCCGGCACCACGCCCGGCGTGCGCATTCCCTATGGCAGCGAGCCTGATCCGGTCAGCCACGTGCAGGCACTCCTGCCACACCATCAGCACTATCTCTCCGGCGTCTCGGAAATCCTGACGCTCGATGAAACCGTGCGGAGCAACCCCGAGGCGGTGTTCCAGCTTGCCAAGGGCGCCTTGCATCTCGGCTTCCGTGAATTCACCGCCAATGTCACTGGCAACGATCTGGTACGCGTCACTGGCTTTATGATCCGCCTCTCCGACATCAAGCTTTACAACGCCGCGAAAGGGTCGCGCGTCAACACAACGGCGCTCGGTGCCGAGGCAGCCGACACCGTGCATATTCTCGATCGCAAGCCACGCGTCGTCGGGCTGGAACTGATGGCGGGTTCTGGTGTCTGACGGCCTCGCCGCCGTCAGCAAGTTCCTGACCTGGTCGGTGGTCGACGGGCCGGGAAACCGCTTTGTGCTGTTCTTGCAGGGATGCAATTATCGTTGCGTCACCTGCCATAACCCGCACACCATCGGCGTCTGCTCCGACTGCGGCGCCTGCGTTGCCGTTTGTCCGTCAGGCGCCTTGAGCCGAACCGGCCGCAAGGTCACCCACGACGCCGCTGTCTGCATTGCCTGCGACAGCTGCCTTGCCGCCTGCCCGACGCGTGCCAACCCGATGGTAAAGCGCATGACGGTGGAGGACGTGCTCGGCCTTCTCCGTCGCAACGCGCCGTTCCTCAACGGCCTCACCGTATCGGGTGGAGAGGCGACGCTGCAGCTCGACTTCCTGATCGATCTGTTCACGGCCATCAAGGCGGCGCCGGATCTTGCGCATCTGACGCTGTTCATCGACAGCAACGGTCACCTGCCGGCCGAAAGCTGGCAAAGGGTGCTGCCACTCACCGATGGCGTGATGCTCGACATCAAGGCATTCGATAGCGAGCGCCACCGCCGCCTGACCGGCGCCGACAACCACCTGTCGCTCGCTTCGGCCAGACTGCTGGCCGATGCCGGCAAGCTCTACGAATTGCGCTTTTTGTTGATTCCCGGCGAAACCGATCGTCCCGAGGAAATCGCCGCGCTCGCCGCGCTGGCGCGCGAGCTCGGCCCGGACACACGCCTCCGCCTCAATGCCTTCCAGCACCATGGCGTGCGCGGGTCGGCGGCCAGTTGGCCCGCCATGCCGCGCACCGGTGTCGAAGCAGCAGCAGCCACTCTGAGAGCCGCAGGCATCGCGGAAGTAGCCGTGCCCTCCGTCTGGTTGCCCTGAGCTGCAACCAAAAGCAATGACGCCGGGGCGGCCGTCAATTGGCGGCTTTCAATGAACTCTATGTCGGGCGTCGAATTTCCTTCGCCCGCCGGCTTGCCCATGTTTGGCGCATAGGACGCCGTTCGCCAAGGGAGCCGCCAGCTCATGTTGATGCACCACCTGCTCTATCGCGCCGCCGAGCGCGCGCCGGATGCGCTCGCGCTCAACTGGGTGGATCGCAATCTGGCGCTCACCGCCGAAGTGGCGGTGGATGGCATGGAACGGATGGCCGGCGCCTTGGCTCACCTCGGCATCGCGCCGGGCGACCGGGTGTTGATCTTCGCCCATAACGGCATGGATTACCTCCTCGCCATGCTCGGGATCTGGCGGCTCGGCGCCATCTCGGCCCTGGTGAACGTCAAATACGCCGAGGACCTCGCCTATTACGTCGACGATCACCGTCCCAAGGCGATCATCTATACCCATGACATGGAAGGACCAGTGAAAGCCGCCGCGACAACGGTGGGCTGCGTCTCTCATCTCGTCTGCATGGATGGCTCCCAGGAGGGCGCCCACGCGCTACCGGACCTGATGGCGGCCAAGTTTGCCCCGCCGACCGATCCCGAAGATGTCACGGCGATCGCCCATCTTTCCTACACGTCCGGCACGACAGGCAAACCCAAAGGCGCCTGTCTCGCCCACGAGCCGACCGTGACCGCCGCTCGCTGCATCGGTGAACGCCTGCGCATCCGGGCCTCCGACCGTTCCTTTGGCCCGACGGCGCTGTCGAGCTCTTATCAGCTGGTCGCCAACCTGCTGCCGCCGATGGCGGCCGGTGCCACGGTCAACGTCATGGGCAAATGGACGCAGACGACCGGCTGGGATGCCCTCGAACGAACCGGCACCACCGTCTTTGTCGGCAATCCGGTTGTGCTGGCCGAACTCCTCGAGGAATCGCAGGCGCGGGGCCGGTTGCCGTCGCCGCTGCGCTTCGGTCTTTCCGGCGGCGGACCGGTGCCGCCAACCCTGCGAAAGGCCTTCCGCGACGTGTTGAAGCTGCCGCTGGTGGAGAGCTTTGGCCAAAGCGAAATCGGCGGCTTCTTCGCCCTTGGTTTCCCAGAGATCGAGCCGGACGACAGCAAGCTGGTCCGCATCGGGCCGGGCACGCCGGACAAGGAAGTGGCGATCCTCACCACCTCCGGCAGCCGAGCCCCGATCGGTTCGGTGGGCGAGATCTGCTTGAGGGGCGGCTTCATGGCCGGCTACTGGGGGCGACCGGAAAAGACGGCCGAAACGACACGCGGTGGCTGGCTGCATTCCGGTGATCTCGGCAGCATCGATGCCGATGGCTACGTCACCATGCGCGGCCGTCTTGCCGAACTCGTCACCGTGGATGGCGTCGACTGGTTCCCTCGGGATGTCGAGGAGGCACTTGCCGATCAACCCGGCGTGCTGCTGGCCGCCCTGGTCGGTGTTCCGCACCCCGCAGGCGGAGCCACACCGATTGCCTTTGTTACTGAGCGCCCCGGAGAAACAGTCGACCTCGCCGCAGTCAAGGCGGCTATCGCACCGCAAGTTCCCTATGACGTCACGCCGCTCGTCATCCGCAAGGCAGCAAGCCTGCCGATGACCCCGACCGGCAAGATTGCCAAGGCGACACTCGCCGCCGAAGCCGCAGCATGAGCCACGCCATGACGTCCTTTTCCTGGTGGAATCTCTCGACCGCCGACTTCGCCGACCGCGACCTCTCCGGCACTGTCGCAATATTGCCGGTTGGGGCGGTCGAGCAGCACGGCCCGCACCTGCCGGTCCGCGTCGACGCGGCGATCAATGCCGGCGTATTGGCCGATGCGCTCGCCAAACTCGCCACCGATGCCGACGTGCTGGTTTTGCCACCACTACCCTACGGCAAGTCGGACGAGCACATCGCCTTTCCCGGAACGATCGCCATCTCAGGCGAAACGCTTTCCCGCGTCTGGTTCGAGATCGCCGCCAGTGTCCATCGAGCCGGCATCCGCAAGCTGGTATTCTTCAACGCCCATGGCGGCCAAATCGCGCTGATCGACATCGTGTGCCGCGACATCCGGGTAAAGCTCGGCATGTTGGCGGTCGCCTGCTCGTGGTTTCGCATCACGGCGGTCGATGACATCATTGCTGCTGCCGAATCGGCGCATGGCATTCACGGTGGCGATCTTGAGACCAGCGCCATGCTGCATCTTCATGGCGATCTCGTTGCCATGGACAAGGCGGAGGATTTCGTGCCGCTGACCGTCGAGATCGAGGCGGCCGGCAGCCTGCTCACCGCCGAGGGTGCCGTCGGCTTCGGCTGGCAGGCGCAGGATCTTCACCCCAAGGGTGTTGCCGGCAATGCCAAGGTTGCCACCGCCGAAAAGGGGCGAATCATCGTCGATCGCGCCGGATCGGCTTTCGTCTCTCTGCTCGGGGACGTTGCCGCCTTTGACCTCGACCGGTTGACTTCGAAAACAGCCTTCTCGGGCTGAACGATCAAGCGTTTGCAGCGAGCTTGTGTAACCGGCGACGGCGGTAGGCTTCGCTGAGGCCGACCAGCACCGCCGTCAGCACGAGCACCACCACCTGCATGGCGTTGAGGTCGGGCCTGAGTTCGCGCCGGAATTCCGAGGCGACCATCAGCGACAGCGGCTGCGTTCGGCCGGCAAGGAACATGGCGATGGTCAGATCGGCCAGCGATAGGATAACGCCCACCGAATAGGCGCCCGACAACGCCGGCCTGATCTGCGGCAGCAGCACGCGCAGGAAGGCCTGCCACGGCGAGGCGCCGAGATCGCGCGCCGCCTCGATGAGACGGGGATCGAGGCGCACCATCACAGCCGAAATCAAAGCCGTTGCGAAGGGAAGCGCCACCAGCGACTGCGCCAGGATCAGCGCCGTGGCACCCCGCTCGAAACCGATGCGGCTCATGATCATGGCCTGAGCGATCGACAGCACGCTCTTCGGCACCAGGAAAGGGATCAGCAGCAGGACGGCGAAAAGGCCGCGCCAGCGAAATCCTGGCGCCGTCAGGGCGAGCGAAGCCATCAGGCCGAACAGCATGGCGAGAATGCCGACCGGCTGCGAAATGAGGAATGAGGTGACGAACCCCTTGAGAAAATTGTCGTTCTGCGCCAGCTCGCGGTACCATTCGAAGGTGAAGCCGGACAGCGGAAAGGCCATCAGGGCCGAATCGTTGAAGGAAAACGCCGTAAGCACAACAAGCGGCAGATAGAGAAAAGCCGCCGCGACGATCAGTACGCAAAGACTGGCCCGCCTCATCATACCCTCCCCATCACAGCCCGCGCGCCCTTGAAGCGCAGCAGCAATCCCGCCATCGCCGATGCGACGAGGAACAGGGTTGCCAGCAGCGCCAGAGCCAGCGCCGAAGCGAGCGGCCAGTCGAATGCCGTGCCGAACAGATTGTCGACCAACGCCATGGCCGTGGAGCCCGACGTCCCGCCAAGAAGGCTCGGCGTCAACATCTCGCCGGCCGCCAGCGCGAAGACGGTGAGGCTGCCGGCGGCAAGCCCCGGCGTGGTCAGCGGGAAAATGACCCGGAAGAAGGCGTCGACCGGCCGGGCGCCGAGATCGCGGGCCGCCTCGATCAGCCGCCGATCGACCATCTCGGCCGACACCCAGATGGCAAGCACCATGTACGGCAGATTGTTGTAGGTGAGGACGAGGCCAATGGTGAAGGGCGAAAACAGCAGAAACTTCAAAGGCTCGTCGATCACCCCCAGTCCCTGGAGCAGCGTGTTGACGAGGCCCTCCCCGCCAAGCACGATCCGCCAAGCATAGATGCGGACGATCTCGCCGGTATAAAGCGGCGTCAGCAGCACGATAATGGCGAGCCCTTTTCCCGATGTGGCGAGGCGCGTCAGTGCCAGCGCCACCGGATAGCCGAGAATGGCCGTGAACACCGTGGCGGAAAGGCCCGACAGAACGGCCTTGCCGATCAGGAACCAATCGGTCGAGGAAACCGCAAGTTCCCCCCAAGCCCGGAACGAAAAAGCTGGAACCAGATCGAAGTCTTCCACCTCATAGAAACTGAAGGCCACGAGGACGGCGAGCGGCGCCAGACAGCCCGCGACGATCGCCGCCGCGACCGGCAGCGCAAGGTGGCGCTGGCGGACCATCATGCGGCGATCCTCGTGATGAAGCTCCGGCTGGCATCGAGCCAGAGGGCAACCGGCGTACCGACGGCGTAAGGCGTTTCGGCAGCAAATCGCAGAGGCACCCCGGCGACTTCAGCCTGGATCATGCTCCGCTCGCCCTGGAAGACGCAGTTGCTGACGCTGCCAGTGAAGGTCGCCTCCCCTTCCCCACGTGTCGACAACAACTCGGGACGGATGACCAGCATGGCGGCGTCGCCGGCGGCAAGCCCTTCGGCGGCGGGCGCGGTGATCGCGCCAAGCGCGGTTTCAATCGTTGCCGCATCACCACGACGCTCGAGGACACGCCCCTCGACCAGGGTCGAGTTGCCAATGAAATCGGCGACGAAGCTGTCGGCGGGGCGATTGTAGATGGTCTGCGGATCGGCCTTCTGGGCAATGCGCCCCTTGTTCATCACCACCACGATGTCAGACAGCGCAAAGGCTTCTTCCTGGTCATGCGTCACATAGACGAAGGCGATGCCGAGCCGACGTTGCAGGGCCTTCAGCTCGATCTGCAGATGGCCTCGCATCTTGCGATCGAGGGCCGACAGAGGTTCGTCGAGCAGCAAAAGGCGCGGTTCGGCGATGATCGAGCGCGCCACGGCGACGCGTTGCTGCTGGCCGCCGGAAAGCTGGTGCGGATAACGCTGGCCAAAATCAGCCATATGGACGGCATCGAGCGCCCGCCGCACCCGCACGGCGATATCGGCAACGCCGCCGCGAAGCTTCAGCGAGAAAGCGACGTTGTCGTTGACGGTGAGATGAGGAAACAGGGCATAGGACTGGAACACCGTGTTGACGGGGCGCCGCTCGGGCGGCACGTCGGCAAGCGGCGTATTGTCGAGGCGCATTTCGCCGGCATTCGGCGTCTCGAACCCGGCGATCATCCTGAGAACGGTTGTCTTGCCGCATCCCGACGGACCGAGCAATGTCAGGAACGCCCGCTCCGGAACATCAAGATCAATGCCGTCCACCGCAACTGAGCGGCCGAACGTCTTGACGATACCGCGCATGGCGAGAAGCAGCGGCGAGGCCGCCGGCTCCGTCCGCTTTTCCATTCCGCTTTCCACCCAGTGTCAATGCCTCGGTCCCCGAGGTCGGATGGTCTCATCCGACCTCGCACGACAAGCAAATCCCGCACCGCTCCGCTGCCGACGGTGCGGGTAGCGATCAGGCGGCCTTGACCTCGTTCCAGACCTTCAGCCACTCCGAGTAATTGTCCGGCGCCACCGGCCACATGAAGTTCTGCATCACCGAGAGATCGTCGACGAAGATCGCTTCCTGCTTTTCGTGGCTCAGTTTGTCGCGGATGATCGACGACGTCGTGGCGTAGTTGCCGATGTCGGCAATGGTGGACGCGTAATCGGCGCCGAGCAGATAATCGGCGAACTTGTAGGCAATCTCCACCTTCTCGTCCGACAGGTTGGCCGGGATGCCGAAACAGTCGCACCAGCCCATGATGCCCGCCTTCGGCTTGGCCATCGCCACCTTCATCTTATCCTTCAACGCATCGTAGGGCACGCGCCAGGAAAAGGCGGCCGTCACCTCGCCGGTGGCGAACAGATTGGTGAGATCGCCAATGGTCTGCCAGTAGGTCCGGAGCAACGGTTTCTGGGCGATCAGCGCCTTCTTCACCTCGACGAGTTCGTCCGATGTCAGCAGGAAGGCGCGCTCACGCGGAATGCCGATGTGCAAAGCGGCGATGGCGATCGATTCCAGGGCATAGTCGCGCATGGCGAGCTGGCCCTTGAATTTGGGGTCGAACAGCGTCGAGTAAGTCGGCTCTTCGGTGTGGATGTCCGACCGATAGACGATCGGGTTGAGGCCCCAGAGGTAGGGAATGGCATAGGTGGCGCCATCCTCGCCCTTTACCTTGTCGGTCGTCTTGAACACATCGTACATGTGCGCAAGGTTGGGAATCTTCGAAAGATCGAGCGGCTTCAAAACCTTGGCCTTGATGTAGCGCCAGGAGCCGTTCAGCGACGGATTGACGATGTCCCAATCGGATGCTGAGCCGGTCTTGAGAGCAGCGAACTGCGCATCCTCGCTCGACAGGAACGACAACTTCACCTTGGTGCCTGTCACCTTCTCGAAGGCCGCCACATATTCGGGATGGCCGTTGGAGTCCCAGGTCGCCCAGACGATCTCCGACACGGCGGCGGAAGCCCGGCCCATCGGGCCAAGAAGCGAAAGCCCGGCACCGGCTGCGAGGCCCCCGAGCATCTGTCGGCGGTTAAGTGTGAAGCACTGCATGTGAAACCCCTCTCGCTTGCGGAAAGACAGTCCTGTTCCCTTTATTTTGGACAAGTCTGCCTTGGGCTCGCGGGAAGCGTCCATATGGCGGCCACAATAGACACTATAGGCGCATGCCGAGGACAGATGCCTTTGCGGGCGGAAAATCTCGGCTAAGATGGCCGGCAATGCCACGTCGCTCCGGACCGCCATGCCGCTTCCCGACCTCGATCACGCCACCTATCTTCGCCGAGCCTTTGCCATCGCGGCAGCGGCGGCCGATAGCGGCAGCCATCCGTTTGGTGCCGTCCTGGTTGATGGTGACGGCACCGTACTGATGGAACAGGGCAATGCTTACCTGCCGGATCACGACATGACCGGCCACGCGGAACGGGTGCTGGCAACGCGCGCCTCACAACGCTTCCGGCCGGCTGAACTTGCTGAAGCCACGCTCTACTCCTCAGCCGAGCCCTGCGCCATGTGCGCCGGCGCTGCCTATTGGGCAGGCATCGGCCGCATCGTCTATGGGCTTTCCGAAAATGCCCTCAGGCAGATTACCGGCAATCATCCGGAAAACCCGACGCTGGACTTGCCCTGCCGGATGGTGCTCGAAAGCGGCCAGCGCCCGGTCGAGGTGATCGGTCCGCTGCTCGAAAATGAAGCAGCCGAACCTCATCGGTCGTTCTGGGCAAAGCGCTGAACTGGCTTCACTCGGCTGCGATGCGCAGCATGGGTAGCACTGCATCCGCCGAGCCCTTCAGATCTGCAACCGCCGCCTTGACCAGATGGCGGAACCAGATATGAGCCGGGGAGTGATGCTTGCAGTCATGCCAGAGCAAATAGAAATCCATGCAGCCGAACGCGACAGGCGCGTCGATGACCACGAAATTCCCTGTTTCCGCCATCTGCTCGGCAAAGGGCGCCCCCGTCGTGAAGATCAGGTCGGATCCGGCGAGCATACGCGGCACGATGGCATATTCGGGCACCGACGCGGCGATATGCCTGTTGAGACCGAGCTCCATCAGCCGGCCGTCGATCGGGCTATATTGCTTCATGACGTCGGCCGATGGCGACAGATGCCGCTCGGCGAGATACTGATCCATGCCGAGCGGACCAACGGTGCCGGCAAGTCGGTGATCGCCGGCGACAACGCACTTGATGGACGTCGAAAGCAGCGGAGCCAGACGCAGTTGTTCCGGTGGCCGCGGCCAGTTGCCGACCACAAGGTCGAGCGAGCCGTCGGCAAGATGGGCCATCAACTCGTCGGGACCCGGCAGCGTTGCGACATCGATCGACGCTTTCGGTGCCTCTTCGGCCAACCGGGCGAAGATACGAGGCAAGAAGGCCGAATCCAGGCAATTAGCGGCTGCGATACGGAAACGCCGCTCGCTACGCGCGGGATCGAAACTGGGCAGTGGTGCCAAAAGGGCATCTATATCGACAAGCAGCCGCTGCAACGTCGCTCTGAGTTCAAGACCACGTTCGGTGGGGACGAGCACACCGCCCGACCGCACCAGAATCGGATCGCCGATCAGTTCGCGCAGCCGCTTCAGCGCCAGACTGACGGTCGGTTGCGTCTGGCCGAGGATTTCGGCGGTGCGCGACACGCTGCATTCGGTGACCAGCAGAAGCAGGGTCCGCATCAGGCGGACATCGAAGGCACCGTTGACGGGCTCCATGGACAATCGGTCCTCGAAAAAGAGGGAAGCGGCTATGTCCAAAGGGAAGCACCGAACGTGCCAAGCCCGCGATACGTGCGTCATATCCTACGATGAGCAGCCGGAGGCGTATCCATCGCACCAGACCGATCAACTTATTGATGACGAACTTCTGGAAAAATGGCGGAGAGGGAGGGATTTGAACCCCCGATACCCTTGCGAGTATGCCGCATTTCGAGTGCGGTGCAATCGACCACTCTGCCACCTCTCCGCGGTGCTTTTGGGATAAAGATCCCGGTCGAAAGCGGCGCGGACCATAACCGCGGGCAAAGCCGCTGGCAAGAGGGGCAAAACCCTTTGGCAGCGGTTTTTTGGACACCTGACAAAGCGATAGAGCATCCCGTCCCCAGCGGTTGCCGGAAACGCCGGCCTTCGCCGTTGACCGGCGGGGGCTTTCCGTGTAGGGAGAGCGCGGTCAAACGGGAGCCTGGTCTATTGTCCAGGGTATTTCTGTTTGCCGATCAAGTCGCGCGCCCGGAAGGCGCGGCGCGGCCAAGAACCATCTGAAGAAGGACTGGCATGACCATGTTCGCAGTAATCAAGACCGGCGGCAAGCAGTACAAGGTTGCCGAGGGCGACGTATTCGACATCGAGAAGATCGAACTTGAGGACGGCGCCGCCGTCACCTTCGATGAAGTGCTGGCTGTCGGTTCCGACGCCGGCCTTACCGTTGGCGCCCCCACCATCGCCGGTGCCACCGTCGTCGCCGAGGTGGTCGAGCAGACCCGTGGCCCCAAGGTGATCTCGTTCAAGAAGCGCCGCCGTCAGAATTCCAAGCGCAAGCGCGGTCACCGGCAGTTGCTGACCACGGTGAAGATCACCGCGATCAACGCCGCCTGACGAAATTTCGTTCCGGCCACACTACTGCCGGAACCTGACCCGACAACCGTCCATCAAGGTGTTGAGCGCCAGACAGCTCCGCCAGAGGACGATACGACAGACAGGAGACTGAAATGGCTCACAAGAAGGCAGGCGGTTCGTCCCGCAACGGTCGCGATACGGCCGGTCGACGCCTCGGCGTAAAGAAGTTCGGCGGCGAAGCCGTCATTCCGGGCAACATTATTATCCGCCAGCGCGGCACCCAGTGGCACCCGGGCGCCAACGTCGGCATGGGCGTCGATCACACGATCTTCGCCCTCACGGAGGGCAACGTGTCCTTCGCCACCAAAAGCAATGGCCGAGTCTACGTTTCGGTCATGCCAACGACGGCGGCAGCTGAGTAAGCCGGATGGAGCTAAAGCGGCCCGCCGGCGTCCCACGGACCCGGACGGACCGCGCTTCTGGCGCGCGATGTGACAGGGGAAGTGGGATGCCACTTCCCCTGATTTCATTTGGAGCGCGAGGAGAGCCCCATGTCAGAACTAAGCGAGATCGAGGAACCTGACAGTCCCTGCGGCTGGCCGTTGATGGCAGCGGTGAGGCCGGCCATCGAGACGCGGCGGTTGATCCTGAGACCACCGGTCGACGAGGATGCCGAGACCATCGCCCGGCTCGCCAATTCGGCCGCCGTTGCTCGCGGTCTGGTGGGCATACCCCATCCGTACCGCATCGAGCACGCCCGTGTCTGGCTTGCCGAGCCGGTCGATCCGCGCGGTCAACGTCACCTGGTCTGCCGCAAGGGATTCGACGCGGCGCCAACGCCGATCGGCGTCCTGACGCTCGACATGCACGGCCGGGTCGGACCTGGCTGGATCGGCTGCTGGCTTGGCGAGCGCCATTGGGGCCAGGGATTTGCAACCGAAGCCTGCCACGCCGCCATCGATTATGCCTTTGTTCACCAGAGACATGAGAGATTGTTGTTTGCCTGCCGGGTTACCAACCCGGCCGGGCGACGGGTGATCGAGAAATGCGGTTTCCAGATGGTGGCACAGGAACTGGCCTCGGTGGTCGGCAGCGGTGCTGCGGTGGCCATCGACCGTTTCCGCATCGATCGCAGCACCTGGGAGAGTATCAGGGCCTGGGAGCCTTTGCGCGTCCATGATCATGAGGCCGAAAAGGCCGAGTGGGGAGAGCGGCGCGGAGAGTTTCAGGCTCCGGTAGAGCGAATTTGAACCCGGCGAACCTTGAAGTTCCCGAGCAGATTCCAAACTCTGCCGGGAACGAGTGAGTACTAGCGGCTCTCGGCTCCTACATCTATTCGGGTGATTCATTCGCCGATGAGATGTAAGCCGGACCACTAGGGAAGTGAGTACGGAATGAAGTTGCTTTCCGGTGCCTTTGGGTCCTGGCGGCCGCGCGCAGTTCTCTCCCCGCGCATTGAGACGGGTCGTCTCATTCTTCGGCCGCTGGAGCCAGACGATGCTGAGGCCGTCGCGGTCTACCTCGGTGATGTCGAGGTAGCGCGTTGGCTGGTACGTGTGCCGCATCCCTTCACCGTTGACGACGCCACCGATTTCATCGCTCAATGCTGCACGACCGCCAGCCTCGGCACCGCGACGACGCTCGGCCTTACGCTGCGCGGCGACGATCGCGCTCGCGTGCGCGGCATCGTCGCATTGCACAGCCTCGACACTCGGCCGGAAATAGGCTTCTGGCTCGGCCGTCCTTTCTGGGGGCACGGACTGATGAGCGAGGCGGTCGATGCCACGCTCACCTGGGCCTATGCCCATCTCGATGTCGACGCCATCGCGGCAGGCGCCTTTCAGGGCAATATCGCCTCGCTGACCATCCAGGCTCGCCAAGGCTTTGAGGTTATTGGCGTGAGCCGCCGGCCGTCCCTGATCGAAGAGCGACTGCTCGACCACGTCGATACGTGTCTGACGCGGGCACGCCACGCTGCTCGACCGTGGCGACCGTGATCCTCAGCGCCCCACAATCCTAAAAATCCGTTCATTTTCGCCGCGCGATGCTCTAAAGGGCAAGCTGTGGCCCGCGTCAGAACGGTAGGCGGCACGGCCGTCATCCGAAATCTCAGGTTGCCAGCAGCGCAAAGCGCGGCCTCGGTCGCCATTCAGGAAAGCTCCGATGAAGTTCCTCGATCAAGCCAAGGTCTACGTCCGATCCGGCGACGGCGGCGCTGGCGCCGTATCGTTCAGGCGGGAAAAGTTCATCGAGTTCGGCGGACCGGACGGCGGCGACGGTGGTCGCGGCGGCGACGTCTGGGCCGAATGCGTCGGTGGCCTCAATACGCTGATCGACTACCGCTACCAACAGCATTTCAAGGCGAAGACCGGCGGTCACGGCATGGGTCGCGACCGCCATGGTGCCAAGGGTGGCGACATCGTGCTGAAGGTGCCGGTTGGCACCCAGATCATCGAGGACGACGGCGAGACGCTGCTCGCCGACATGGTGGAGATCGGCCAGCGCGTGCTGATCGCCAAGGGCGGCAATGGCGGCTTCGGCAACGCCTATTTCAAGACCTCGACCAACCAGGCGCCGCGCCGGGCCAACCCTGGTCTGCCTGGCGAAGAAAAATGGCTGTGGCTGCGCTTGAAGCTGATTGCCGACGCCGGTCTCGTCGGCCTGCCCAACGCCGGCAAGTCGACCTTCCTCGCTCGCACCACCGCCGCCAAGCCGAAGATCGCCGACTATCCTTTCACCACGCTGCATCCCGGCCTCGGCGTTGTCCGCATCGATGCCCGCGAGTTCGTGCTGGCTGACATTCCCGGCCTGATCGAGGGAGCGCATGAAGGCGTAGGTCTCGGCGACCGCTTCCTTGGCCACGTCGAACGTTGCGGCGTGTTGCTGCATCTCGTCGACGCCAGCCAGGAGGACGTGGTCGGCGCCTGGCGCACGGTGCGGGCCGAACTCCAGGCCTATGATGAAGCCCTCGGCGAGAAGCCTGAGATCATCGCTCTGTCCAAATGCGAGCTGGTGCCCGAGGATGAACTTGCCGCCAAAGCCAAGAAACTGAAGCGGGCCGCCAAGGCGACACCCATTCTTCTGTCCGCCATCACCGGCACGGGCGTCGAGGCCGTGCTGCGCGCCATGGCGACGGCGGTCGAAAATAGCCGCGCCGAGAACGAGGAATCGCGGGCGGCCACTGCCACACGTATCTGGCAGCCCCTTTCCCGCGACAGCGATGACGACAGAGACGATGATGATGACGACTATTGAAGCCTTCACCGGCCCTCTGTCCGGCTACCGCAGCGTTGTGATCAAGATCGGCTCGGCGCTGCTCGTCGAAGGCCGTTCCGGAACGCTGAAGCGCGGCTGGATGGAGAGCGTCGCCGCCGATGTCGCCCGTCTCAGAGCCGGCGGGGCGAGCGTGCTGCTGGTTTCTTCAGGCGCCATCGCCATGGGGCGCGGCGTATTGAAACTGCCGAAAGGCAAGCTGAAGCTCGAGGATAGCCAGGCTGCCGCCGCCGTTGGCCAGATTGCCCTGGCGAAGGCCTGGGCCGAAGTGCTCGGCGATTATGGCATCACTGCCGGCCAGATTCTCCTGACCCTTGGCGACACCGAGGAGCGACGCCGCTATCTCAACGGTCGTGCCACCATCGGCAAGCTCTTGAAGCTCGGCGCGGTGCCGGTCATCAATGAAAACGACACGGTGGCCACCACCGAGATCCGCTATGGCGACAACGACCGGCTCGCCGCCCGCGTCGCTGCCATGATGGGCGCCGACCTTCTGGTGCTGCTGTCCGATATCGATGGGCTCTACACGGCCCCGCCGCAGACCGATCCCAACGCCACGCTGATTCCGGTCATCGACCGCATCACGCCGGAGATCGAAGCCATGGCTGGTGGCGCGGCTTCGGAACTGTCGCGCGGCGGCATGAAGACCAAGATCGACGCCGGCAAGATCGCCACGGTGGCGGGCGCAGCAATGATCATCGCCTCGGGCAAAGTGGCAGCGCCGCTCTCCCGTGTCGACGCCGGTGGGCCGCACTCACTGTTCCGCGCCGAGGCCAACCCGGTCACCGCCCGCAAGGCCTGGATCGTCGGCCATATCGACGCACCCGGCATCCTCACCATTGACGCCGGCGCCGTCCGGGCGCTGAAACAGGGCCGCAGCCTGCTGCCGCCCGGTGTGACCCGGGTTGATGGCGACTTCCATCGCGGCGACACGGTCATCGTGGTCGACGAGACCGGTGTCGAGCTGGCGCGTGGCCTCGTCGCCTACGACGCCGTCGATGCGCGGCGCATTCGCGGCCAGAACTCGACAGTGATCGAAGGCATTCTCGGCGCACCCGGCCGAACTGAAATGATCCATCGCGACGACCTCGTGCTGAAGGGCGACCTCGGAGACTGAACATGACCGCACTGACCGACGTTTCCGTTCACGATCTGATGGCCGACATCGGCCGGCGTGCCCGTGCCGCCGCTCGACGCCTCGCCCGCGCCTCCACCAAGGAAAAGAAGGCGGCGCTTATTGTCATGGCCGCCGAGATTCGAGCCCGCCAGGCCGACATCCTCAAGGCCAATGCCCTGGATGTCGCGGCTATGAAGGAAAGCGGCGTCATCGCCTCCTTCCTCGATCGTGGCACGCTGGACACCGCTCGCATCGAGGAAATCGCCAAGGCGCTCGAGGAAATCGCCGCCCTGCCCGACCCGGTCGGCCGGGTGCTCGCCGCCTGGACGCGGCCCAACGGCCTCGCCATCGAGCGTGTGGCAACGCCGCTCGGCGTCATCGGCATCATCTTCGAAAGCCGGCCCAACGTGACAGCCGACGCCGGCGCTCTTTGTCTGATGGCCGGCAATGCCGCCATTCTGCGCTGCGGCTCCGATTCGCTTCGCTCATCGCAGGCGATTCTCGCCGCGCTGGTTGCCGGTCTCCGGACCGCTGGGCTGCCCGAGGATGCCATCCAATTGGTGCCCATCAAGGACCGCGCGGCCGTCGGCGAGATGCTGACCGGCCTCGGCGGGTCGATTGACGTCATCGTGCCGCGTGGCGGCAAGAGCCTCGTCGCCCGTGTGCAAGCCGAGGCGCGCGTGCCGGTGTTCGCCCACCTCGAGGGCATCTGCCATATCTACGTCGACAAGGCTGCCGACCTCGACATGGCCGTTACCGTCACCGTCAACGCCAAGCTTCGGCGCGTCGGCGTCTGCGGCTCGGCCGAAACGCTGCTCGTCGACCGTGCGGTCGCGAACACCCACCTTCTGCCGATCCTGACCGCCCTCCACGAGCGCGGCTGCGAAATCCGGGCGACCGAGGAAATTCGCGCCCGCTTCCCGGCAGCCGTCCCCGTGACGGAGGCTGACTGGTCGACCGAGTATCTGGCGCCGATCATCTCGGTGGCGTTGGTGGATGGCGTCGATGCCGCCATCGAGCACATCGAAACCTACGGCTCGCATCATACCGACAGCATCATCACCGCCGACGAAGCAACGGCCGCTCGCTTCTTCGCCCGCGTTGATTCGGCCATTGTGCTGCACAACGCTTCGACGCAGTTCGCCGATGGCGGTGAGTTCGGCATGGGTGCCGAGATCGGCATCGCCACCGGCAAGATGCACGCGCGTGGTCCGGTCGGCGTCGAGCAGCTGACATCCTTCAAGTACCGCGTGCGCGGCAGCGGTCAGACGCGGCCGTGACGACACCTCGCCTCCCCGTCACATTTCCGGGCATGCGCATCGGCCTCTATGGCGGCTCCTTCAACCCGCCGCACCGAGGCCATGCCCACGTGGCGCGTCTGGCGCTCCAGCGCCTTGGGCTCGATCGCATCTGGTGGCTGGTCAGTCCAGGCAATCCCTTGAAGTCGGTGGACGGCCTGCCGGATGTCGGCCAGCGGCTGGCCGCCGTTCGGCGGATCGCCAATCACCCGCGCGCGGTCGTTACCGACCTCGAAGCGCGGCTCGGCACGCGCTACACCATCGATCTCGTCCGTCGGCTGAAAGCGCTGAGACCTGCCGTCGGCTTTGTGTTGATCATCGGTGCCGACAACTGGGCGACCTTCCACCGCTGGGGCGGCTGGAGAGAAATCGCCCGAATGGTGCCTATCGCTGTCATCGATCGACCAGGCGCCACCTTCGCCGCGCTGGCCTCGCCGGCCGCCCGCACCTTTGCCCGGGCGCGTGTTGCCGAGCGTGACGGCCTTTTGCTGCCGAGCCTCACACCGCCCGCCTGGATATTCATCGCTGGCATCAAGGTGCCGCTGTCGTCGACCGACCTCCGCCAAACCGCCAAACTCGCTTAGCCATTGGTCCTGCCCGATCTTGAAAACGTCACCATCAAGGTTCATCCTTTCAATCATCGGCGATTGTCGGCATGGGGCCGGCCGCCGTGGACCACTTCACGAGGTGCACCCCTGAGCATGCCTTTCACCGAAGGCGCCTTCAGCGCCAATTCCTTTGCCGACGTCGCTGCGTTTCCCGCCGGCGATGCCACCCCTTCCCCACGATCCCTGCTCGACACGATTCTCGCCAGCCTTGACGATGCCAAGGCCGAGGATGTCGTTGACATCGACGTTGCCGCCAAGACGCCGATCGCCGATCACATGGTGGTCTGCACGGGCCGTTCCAGCCGTCATGTCGGTGCCATCGCCGATCACCTGGCCAAGGATCTGAAGAATGCCGGCTTCGGTACCACCGCTATCGAGGGACAGCCGGCCTGCGACTGGGTTCTGATCGACGCGGGTTCGGTCATTGTCCACGTTTTCCGCCCGGAAGTGCGCGAGTTCTATCATCTTGAGAAGATCTGGGCGCCCGACCCGGCGCCCGCGACCGGCCGCCGCTGAGGTGTTCGCCCGAGGTTGAAGACTTTCGGGCAATGTGGATACCCGATCTGGAACAATCCGTTCGGAAAGCTGTAGACTTTTCGAAACAGCGGACGGTCCAGAAATGGTTCGGAAGCTTCTCATGACCCCGACGCGCGGGGCCGCTGGCCCCGCCGGTACGGTGTGCGCCTCAATAAGAAGAGATTTATGCGCATCGCCATTCACGCTGTTGGAAAACTGAAGGCCGGCCCCGAACGCGAGCTTGCCGACCGCTACCTCGACCGTGCCGACAAGGCTGGCCGCGCCATTGGCTTTTCCTCGGTCACCGCGCGCGAGATTGTCGAGAGCCGGGCTCGCGAGGCTTTGCAGCGCAAGGAAGAGGAGGCGCGCGAGCTCCTCGCCGATCTGCCGCCGGGCGCCTTGCTCATTGCCCTCGACGAGCGAGGTGATTCGCCGACCTCCGAACGGTTCGCCGAAATGCTGGGAGAGGCACGCGACCGCGGCACACCGAACACCATCCTGCTAATTGGTGGACCGGATGGCCATGGGCAGGAGCTTTTGTCGCGCGCCGGTCATCGCATTTCGTTTGGCCGGCTGACCTGGCCACACCAGATCGTCCGCATTCTCGCCGCAGAGCAGATTTATCGTGCGGTCACCATCCTGAGCGGCCACCCCTACCATCGGCCTTGACCCGCCCGGCGCCTCGTCACCGTCGATCCTTGGTTGACGAAGCGTTAACGCAAAGACCGATAGGTTCGGCCGCTCGACCGCACCGTTACCGGACAGCCCATCGTCCATGCCGCTTGAAACGCGACGTCCCGGAGTCCGCCGCCTCATCATCGCCGCCCTTGTCGCGGCGTTGCCTACTTACGTCGTCGCTCAGGAAGGACTACCGCCTGAAGCCACCGCCTTTGCACCGGCAGCCGCTTCGATCCGGCCGGTCTCCGTCTCCGACAGCACCGTGAGTAAAGACCAAATAGAAGCCGAACGCGCCCTGAAAGATCAGGAACTTGCCAAGCTTCGCAGCTCCATGGAGCTATCGGCCGAAAAGCAGGCGGAGATCGCCGCGCAAATCGCCAGCCTCTCTCGTGACCAGCAAGCGCTCAACGATCAGCTTGTCACGTCGGCCGCCCGCGTCCAGACACTCGAACAATCGATTACCGACAGCGAGGAACGCCTCGCCCGCGGTGCCGACAATGAAGCGCGCATCCGTGCCTCGCTCTCCGGCCGGCGCGACGTGTTGATCGCCGTGCTGTCGACTGCGCAGCGCATCGGTCGTCAGCCACCGCCGGCACTTGTGGTCAGCCCGGAGGACGCCCTGAAGGCGGTGCGATCGGCCGTCATTGTCGGCGCCGTGCTGCCGGAAATTCGCCTTGAGGCGGAGGCGCTGCAATCCGATCTCGACGCGCTTGTCGCGGAAAGGACCCGCGCCGCCGCCGAACGCGACCGTCTCAGGGCCGATGCCGCCGCCATTGCCGAGGAGCGCCAGCGCTTGGCATTGCTCATCGACAAGAAAAAAGCCGAGAGCGAAGCACGATCCGCCGATCTTGCGGCGGAGAAGACGCGCGCCGAAGAACTGGCAAAGCACGCCCGCAGCCTCGAGGAACTAATCTCCGGCATGAAGAAGGCGCTGCCAGCCCGTACCGAATCGCAACCTCCCACGGCCTCCGCGCCCGGCACGGCTGGTCGCCTCGGACCGGCGATCGCCTTCGCCGACGCCAAGGGACGACTGATTCTCCCGGTGCGCGGCGTCAACCTGCAGGCCTATGGCGACGACAATGGCCTTGGCGGCGTCTCGCAGGGTCAGTCGATCGCCACCCGCGCCGGAGCCCGCGTGGTTTCGCCGGCCGACGGTCGCGTCGTTTATGCCGGATCCTTCCGCTCTTACGGACAGCTCTTGATCCTCGACGCCGGCGACGACTATCATATAGTGCTTGCCGGCATGGAACGGATCGACGTTCAGCTGGACCAATTTGTTTTGACGGGCGAGCCCGTCGGTGTCATGGGAAACCAGCGGCTGGCCAGTGCCGCCGCTTTGGATGCCAGCGTCACGCAGCCCGTGCTTTACGTAGAGTTTCGCAAAGGTGGAACTTCGATCGATCCCTCCCCCTGGTGGGTCGCATCGCAGGATCGGAAGGTCAGCGGATGATCAGAAAACTGTCGCTACTCGCAGCGGGCGCCGTTCTTGGTGCCGGCGTTACTACCCTGACCTTCGAGCACCGCCTGCCCGGTTTCGGGTCGGCCGTAGCTGCCGGCGTCGATACCTATCGCCAACTCAACCTGTTCGGCGACGTGTTCGAGCGAATCCGCTCCGACTATGTCGAGGAGCCTGACGAGCCGGCATTGATCGAGGCGGCCATCAACGGCATGCTGACTTCGCTCGATCCGCACTCGAGCTACATGAATGCCAAGAGCTACCAGGACATGCAGGTCCAGACCAAGGGCGAGTTCGGCGGGCTCGGCATCGAGGTCACCATGGAAGACGGCGTCGTCAAGGTCGTGACGCCGATCGACGACACGCCCGCCACCAAGGCAGGTATCCGCGCCGGTGATCTGATCACTGCCATTGACGGTACCGACGTCAAGGGGCTGACGCTCAACGACGCGGTCGACAAGATGCGCGGCCCGGTCAACTCGTCGATCACACTCACCATCGTGCGTGGCTCCGACAAGCCCTTCGACGTCAAGATCGTTCGCGACGTCATCAAGATGCAGTCGGTGCGCTACGAGGTAAAGGACGATGTCGGCTATGTCCGCATCTCCCAGTTCACCGCCCAGACCTTCGACGGCCTCAAGACCGCCATCGATAAGATCGACGCTGCCATCCCCGCCGACAAGCTCAAGGGTTATGTGCTCGACCTGCGCAACGATCCAGGCGGCCTGCTGGATCAGGCGATCGCCGTCTCGGACGCCTTCCTCGACAAGGGCGAGATCGTCTCGACACGCGGCCGCCACGACGGCGATACCCGCCGCTACGCCGCCAAAGCCGGTGAGCTGGTTGCCGACAAGCCTTTGATCGTGCTGATCAACGGCGGCTCGGCTTCCGCGTCGGAGATCGTCGCTGGTGCGCTGCAGGACCATCGCAGGGCGACAATCCTCGGCACGCGGTCCTTCGGCAAGGGGTCGGTACAGACCATCATTCCCCTGGGATCGAACGGCGCCATCCGCCTGACCACAGCCCGTTACTACACGCCGTCGGGCAACTCGATCCAGGCCAAGGGTATCCATCCCGACATCGAGGTGCTTCAGGACCTGCCCGACGATCTCAAGAATCAGGTGACCGAGACCAAGGGCGAGGCGTCGCTGAAGGGACATCTCAAGAGCGAGACTGAAGGCACCGAGGCTTCCGGCAGCCAGGCCTACGTGCCGCCCGATCCCAAGAACGACAAGCAGCTCAATCTGGCACTTGATCTGTTGCGCGGACTGCAGGCCAACGCCGCCTTCCCGCCGAAGGGCGACGACCCCGTCGCCAACTGAGCGGGCAATAAGCCGAAAATGTCGGGCCGGAGTTCATCTCCGGCCCGTCGCGTTTCAGCGGCATACCGCATCGTCACGGATTGAACTAAGCTCGGAACGACCGAATCAGGGCGGTCGCCAGGAGCCGGATTGCACGCGCCATGAACGACCTGACCAATCCTCTCGGCTTCGGTGGCTCCGGCGGCCGAAGGCTTCGCCTGCCGGTCGGCGCCATTGCCGCCGTCATCACAGCATGCCTTTTTGCCGGTCTCGCCGTCTGGCTGATGGTGGTGAACGACCCGCTCGGTGGCGAGCCCTATGCGCGTGCCAAGATCGAGACTTCCGACACCGGCTACGCCCGCGCCGATATCGCGACGGTGGGCGTGAAATCGGGCACCGGCGAACTGTTGCCACCGCCCTCGGAAAGCAAACCTGAGGCAGGCGTGGCGGTCGAAGACACTAATGGCAAAGAAGCGGCAGTGGCACTGCCAATCGAAGCCGATGCCGCCCTCATCGAGACGTCACCCTTCGGCCCGCTGCCGCGCGTCGCCGCCGATGGACGCCGGCCCGTGGACGCTTATGCCCGCCCGGTTCCCAGCTTTGTCGGTGCTTCGCCGAAAATCGCCATCGTGGTCGGCGATCTCGGCCTCAGCCAGACCGGAACGCAGGAAGCGCTCGCCAAGTTGCCGCCGGAGGTTACGCTCGGTTTCGCTCCCTATGGCGCCAGCCTTGACCGATGGACCACCAAGGCGCGGCAGGACGGTCACGAGCTTCTGCTGCAGGTGCCGCTGGAGCCTTTTGATTATCCCGACAATGATCCTGGCGAGAACACGCTGCTCGTCAGTAAGGACGCGCGCCAGAACGTGGAGAATCTGCACCGGGTGATGGGGCGCCTCACGACATACGTCGGCGTCGTCAACTATATGGGCGCCCGCTTCACATCCGAGGCCGCCGCACTCGATCCGGTCATGCAGGAGATCGCATTGCGTGGCCTGCTTTATCTCGACGATGGCAGCTCGCCACGCAGCGTTGCCGAACAGTCAGCCGGCAAGTTCAAGACGACCTTTGCGCGCGCCGACCTTGTCATCGACGCCGTGCCGACGCCGAATGAGATCGCCGGCCGCCTCGCACAGCTCGAGCAGATCGCCCGCACGCGCGGCCTCGCCGTTGGCGTCGCCAGCGCCCGGCCGGCAACGCTGAAGGCGCTTGCCAGTTGGACGGGCGGCCTCGACGGCCGCGGCATCACGCTGGTGCCGATCTCCGCCGTTCCTCACCAGAATTGAGATAACCCATGACTTCCCGAGCCGACCTTCCCTATCGTCCCTGCGCTGGGGCCGTGCTGATCAACCGCGCCGGCCTCGTCTTCGTCGGCCATCGGGCCGACCTCGAAGGCTCGCCCGAGGCCGCTCCCTGGCAGATGCCGCAAGGTGGCATCGACGACGGCGAAGCGCCGCTTGACGCCGCCCGCCGCGAGCTTTGGGAAGAAACCTCGGTACGCTCGGTAGAACTCCTGGGCGAGGCACCGGAATGGTACAGCTACGATGTTCCCGATGAGCTCGCCACCGGCCGTTTTCAGCGCAAATGGCGCGGCCAGACGCAGAAGTGGTTTGCCTTCCGCTTTCTCGGCGGCGACGGCGAGATCGACATCGAGAGGCCGGGCGGCGGCGCCCATCCGGCTGAATTCTCCCGTTGGGCGTGGAAGCCGCTAGCCGAGGTTCCAAACCTCGTCGTCGCCTTCAAGCGGCCAATCTACGAGAAGGTCGCCGCTGTCTTCGCCGATCTGGCGGTGCCGGCATGACCGCCCGTATTCCCGCCGCCTTGGCTCCGCCGAATCCGTCGGAGCGCGAACCCCTCTTGCCTGATCTTCCCTACCGGCCAAACGTCGGCATCTGCCTGTTCAATACAGACGGGCTGGTGTTCGCCGGCAGGGCCTATGCCAATCCGTTCGGCTGGCCGGACCCGGAGATCTTTTCCGATGGCGCCGACTGGGCACTGCCGCAAGGCGGGATTGACCCCGGCGAGGACATCGTCGCAGCGGCGCGGCGCGAACTTTGGGAAGAGACCGGCGTCAAGAGCGCCGACCTCATAGCCGTGACCGACGAGTGGTGGAGCTACGACTTCCCCGTTCGTGGCGCCAGAATTCACAAGCTCTACCCCTTCCGTGGCCAACGTCAGCGCTGGGCCGCCTTTCGCTTTACCGGTAGCGACGACGAGATCACGGTCATGGCGGACCACACCGACGAGCCACCGGAATTCCTCGAATGGCGCTGGCGACCCCTCGATGAACTTCCAGCCGTCGCCCCGCTGCATCGGCGGCGGCAATACGCGCGCGTGGCAGACATTTTCGGAGATGTGGGCCCGGCCTGAGCCCTTAACGGCGACGCCGTCCGGCCGCCTGGTCGGCGGCGCGGGCAAGCATCAACAGTGTCTCGCCGACGATATCGGCGGAAAGCGCTGCATTGAGGCGAGCGTCACGTGCCGCTTCTCCGAGCACGACGATCGCCCTCGCCAGCCGAGCGGGCGACCACAGGCCAAGCGCCGCCTCCACCTTGCCCTTGCGTTTGAAGAACACCGGTGGCCGGGCGCCGTTGACCGCGTCGGATGGAGAAACGCCGGCGTCGACAGCCGCGCGCAGCTCGTCGAGCAGCATGAAATGCCGAAGCGCGGCACCGGCAATCTGGCCCGCGTCAACCCCTTCGGCTCGTGCCTTGGCCAGCCCTTCGACCAAGTCCGCCAGAGCACCGCCAGCGGCAGCATCGATCACTTCGTCGATGGCGAAGGTGGAGCTGTCGCCGATCAGCGCCTCGACGTCGGCAAGGGTGATGGCGCCCGTTCCATGGGCGTGTAGACAGAGCTTCTGAATCTCGCCCCGCGTCATCAGCCGGTCGCCGCCCAGAAGCGACACCAGAAGCGCCCGAGCCTCCGGCGCAACGGAAAGACCGGCAGCCCTCGCCTCCTCGTCGATCAGCACACCAACCGACCGTTCGTCATCGGCAAAGCAGGGAATGGCATAGGCCCGGCTTTCCTGCTCGAACAGGACCCGGAGCGGACTGGTTTTCTTGAGATCGCCCGCCTCGACGACGATTGCCGTATCGGGCGGTGGTTGCTTGAACAGTGCCCGGAACCGGCTGGCGAGATCCGCGCGACCGCCACCATCACGCAAGAGGATCGCCCGCCGGCTCGAGAACATCGAGACCGCATAGGCCTCGTCAGCCAACCGCGTTGGGTTGGCTGTCAGTTCCGACGCCTCGATACGGACCAACGCAAAGGGATCGCCGGGGTCCGAGAAGGCGGCGGCAATGGTTCTGGCACGTTCGGAAACGAGCCCGGTATCCGGCCCGTAGACCAGATAGAAGGCCACATCCTGTGGCGGCCGCGCGACGAGGCGATCGGCCTCCTGGGCGCGCGCGGCCACCATCGCCTCAACCCTTGCCAATCAGTGCCGAAGACAAGCGAAGGCGAATATCGGCCGCCGCCGCCCGCGCCGCCTTGTCTTCGGCATCCTGCTGCGCCCGCACGTTGGCATAGCGCTGCGAAGTGACGTCGAAGGAAGACGTGGTGTACACGTTATCAGACGTAACCACTCGACCGGTGGCGATCTCGGTCAACGTATAGGTCGTTGTGAGCGACACCAGTTTGGCGACCGCGATGTCTTCGCTGGCACGAATGGCAAGATCGGAGACGCGCGCCGTCAGGATGAGGTGAAGCCTGTATTTCGGCGTTACCAACGCGCCACCGCCACGCAGCTGGAAGATCAGCTCGTTCATCAAGGTCTGCGGGATGCGATCGGTCTGCGCCTCGATAGCGATCGAGGCGAGTTCCGTAGCCATCGCTGGGTGCCCGCCCACCGCCGAAGAGCTAACCGGCGCGTAGACCGGCCGCACCTGGCAAGCGGCGAGAAGCGCGGTGACCGCGAGCAGCAGGGCGCCGCGGCGAAGGAGATCAGACGACCACATTGACGATCCTCTGGGCGACGACAATGACCTTCTTCGGGCTCTTGCCGTCAAGCGCCTTGATCACGGCATCGAGCTTCAATACCTCGGCCTCCACCTCGGCGGGCGAGGCCGTACGCGCCACTGTGACGTCGGCGCGTTTCTTGCCGTTGACCTGCACCGGCATCGTTACCTCGTCCTCGACGAGCAAGGCCCGATCGACCACCGGCCAATCGGCAAGCGCCACCAAGCCATCGTGGCCAAGCGCCGCCCAGCTCTCTTCGGCAAGATGCGGCGTCATCGGCGCCATCATGCGGACGAGCAGGCCGGTTGCCTCGACCAACGCGGCGGCGGCTCCGCCGTCCGTGGCCAGCAGCGCCTTGTCACTGGCAAGTGCGCCGGCCAGCGCATTGACCAGCTCGTAGATCTTGGCCAGGGCGACGTTGAAGCGCAGGCCCTCGATATTTTCCTCGACGGCGGCCAACGCCTTATGCGCCGCCTTGCGCAGCGAAAGCGCCAGTCGGTCGCCGCCCTCGGCTCGGTCGGCGGTCGGCACCAACTCGGAGGCCTCCGACACGATGCGCCAGACACGTTGCAGGAAGCGGGCAGTTCCCTGAGCACCGGCCTCGGTCCACTCGACATCGCGTTCCGGCGGGCTATCGGACAGCATGAACCAGCGGGCGGTGTCGGCCCCGAAGCTGTCGATGATATCGGTCGGGTCGACGGTATTCTTCTTCGACTTCGACATCTTCTCGATCGGGCCGATCTTGACCGGCGCGCCGGAGGACATCAGCCGGGCCTTGCGACCACCGGCTTCCTCGACGATCTCGACGTCAGTCGGCGACAACCATTCGCCGCTGTCCGACTGGTAGGTCTCATGCACCACCATTCCTTGCGTGAACAGGCCGCGGAACGGCTCGTCGAAACCGACGTGGCCGCACTTCTTCATGGCGCGGGTGAAGAAGCGCGAGTAGAGAAGGTGCAGAATGGCATGCTCGATGCCACCGATATACTGGTCGACCGGTAGCCAGGCGTTGACGACGTCCGGCACGGTGGGCGTCTGAGCATGTGGCTCGGTGAACCGGCTGTAGTACCAGGACGAATCGACGAAAGTATCCATGGTGTCGGTCTCGCGCCGGGCCGGCTTGCCGCACTCGGGGCAGACGCACTTCGTAAAGGTCGGGTGTCGATCGAGCGGATTACCCGGACGATCGAACTCCACATCCTCAGGCAGGCGCACCGGCAGATCCTTGGCCGGCACCGGCACCACACCGCAATCCTCGCAATGGATGACCGGGATCGGACAGCCCCAATAACGCTGTCGCGAAATCCCCCAATCGCGCAGGCGATAGTTCACCTGCCGCTTGGCCGCCGGCGCGCCATAAAGCGTCGTGGCCTCGAGCTTGCTCGCCACCAGATCCTTGGCAGCCTCCACCTCCATGCCGTCGAGGAAGGCGGAGTTGAAGAGCTTGCCGTCATCGGTATAGGCGACGTTGTCCACGGCGAAGGCGCTGGGATCGGTGCCTTCGGGCAACACCACCGGGGTGACGGTGAGACCGTATTTGCGGGCAAAATCGAGGTCGCGCTGATCGTGCGCCGGGCAGCCGAAGATGGCACCGGTGCCGTAGTCCATCAGCACGAAGTTGGCGATGTAGACGGGGTAGCTCTTGCCGTTGAAGGGGTGCTTCACCGAAAGACCGGTCGCAAGACCCTTCTTCTCAGCTGTCTCGAGCGCCGCTGCCGACGTGCCGATGCGCCGGCACTCCTCGCAGAAGGCGGCCACCGCCGGATCCTTGTCGGCGAGCGCCTTCGCCACCGGATGATCGGCGGACAGCGCCAGGAAGCTCATGCCGAACAGCGTATCCGGACGCGTGGTGAAGACTTCGATGGTCGGCTCACCGGGCACCGCCGGTCCGTCGACTTCGAAGCGAACCCTGAGGCCCTCCGACCGACCGATCCAGTTCTTCTGCATGGTCCGGACCTTTTCCGGCCAGCGATCGAGCGTATCGAGGGCGGAAAGCAGTTCCTCGGAATAATCGGAGATCTTCAGAAACCACTGCGTCAGCTCGCGCTGCTCGACCAGCGCACCGGAGCGCCAGCCGCGCCCATCGATCACCTGCTCGTTGGCGAGCACCGTCATGTCGACGGGATCCCAGTTGACCTTCGACTTCTTGCGATCGACGAGGCCAGCCTTCATGAAGTCCAGAAACAGCTTCTGCTGCTGCGTATAGTAGCTTTCGTCGCAGGTCGCGAACTCGCGACTCCAATCCAGCGACAGCCCCATGCTCTTCAGCTGGCCGCGCATGGTGGCGATGTTTTCGTAGGTCCATGTCTTCGGGTGGACGTGCCCCTTCATCGCCGCGTTTTCGGCCGGCATACCGAAGGCGTCCCAGCCCATGGGATGCAGGACGTTGAAGCCCTTGGCACGCTTGTAGCGCGCTACCACGTCACCCATGGTGTAGTTGCGCACGTGCCCCATGTGGATGCGACCCGACGGATAGGGAAACATCTCGAGCACGTAATACTTGGGACGTGGATCATCATTCTTTGTTTCGAAAACCTTGGCCTCGGTCCAGGCCCTCTGCCAGCGCGTTTCCGCTTCGCGCGCATTGTATCGCTCGGTCGCCATCGTCTCGTCTTCTGTTCTGATCCACGCCTGTCGCGGGGTCGGTAGCGCCAAGGGCATACGGCCGCGCGAAAAACTCACGGCATGACCATCATCAGAAACGGTCCCTAGGGTCAATGCTCTGGAGCGCCGCGGCCGGCGTTTTCCGTTCGGCTGCGGTAGGATCGACGAAATCGAACAACGAAATCAGCTGCTGACGAAGTCGGTCGCGTGGTCCTTGACGAAGGCTTCGAAGAGACGCGGCGGTCGGCCGGTCATCTTCTCGACGGCCGGACTGATGATCGAGACCTTGCCGTCGCGCATGGTATCGAGCTCGGCAACACGCTCGGCAATCTGCTTTTCCGGTACACCCTCAGCGGCAAGGCGCGCCTCATAGTCGGCAACGGTGATGGGCCGGAAGGTGACCCGCTGACCCGTGACGTGGCTCATCACCTCGGCGGCTCGCGACAAGGGAAGAGCCGCAGGTCCGGTAAGGACCAGCGTCTGTCCGTCGAAATCGGAGCTGGTCAGCGCAGCGGCGGCCACATCTCGGCCATCCACGAAGCTGATCAGCCCCTCGTCGGTCGGCAGCTCCAGTTCGCCCTTCTTCACGTCATCCTTCCAGACGGTGCGGAAATTATCGGCGAACCAATTGGCTCGCAGAATGACGAAAGGCAAACCGGAATTTTCCAGGACCAGCTCAAGCCGGCGATAGGAATTATCTTCCGACACATCGGCAGCGATGGTGGAGAGCCGGACCGCTTTGATTTTGCGGTCGACCACGTGCCGCATGACCGGCATCAACGCAGCAATGACATCGAGCGGCGCCGACGGCATCAAAACAAAGACGCGGTCAACGCCCTCGAATAGGGGCGCAATACTTGTGGGATCGCGGAAATCAAACCGCAGGATCTCCGCATCAGGGTGCGTCTGTCCGTCCAGAGCAGCCGCCTTCACGGTTTCGCCTTTCGCCACCAGTTCGGAGACGACCAGTTGGCCGATGGTTCCGGTAGCGCCGAGAACGAAAATGCTGTCTGCCTGAGGGGCTCCGTTAGAAAGTCAGATCCGGCCAGACGGCCGGCAAAAGACACAACGCCCCCAGCGTCGGGTTCCCTAGGGGCCGGCTTGGAGAGCCTTGGCAAGACGATCGATCTCGTGATCGGCGAAAACGCCGATGCCGTGCGCGGCAAGAAGCGCGGCGGTGACACCGGCTCCCGCGACCCGGCGACCTGAGAAGGTGCCGTCATAAATTTTCAGACTGCCGCAGGACGGGCTGCCGTCGATGAGAAGGGCATGAACGCAGCCGTTCCGGCGGGCAAGATCGAGCGCCGCTTCGGCGCCGGCAAGAAAGGCTGCGGTCACATCTTCGCCGGTCGCGGTCACGACGCGCGCGCGGCCCGCCAGAACATCATCGCCGGAACCGCCGGTAATTTCGGCGGCGGGCCTCGGCACGGCAAGCCCACCCACCAGTTCCGGACAGATCGGCACCAGCCGCCCTTCGGCCAGCCAGCGATCGAAACGCGGATCGGCGAGCAGCTTGCCGCTGCCGTCGTAACGGACCGGTCGGCCGAGCAGGCAGGCGGAGATCAGGATACGGTCCATCGGCCATCACCGGTCATATGAAAAGGGCGCCGCCCGTTTAGGAAGACGCCCTTTGTCTCGTTCTGGATAGCTGCCGTCAATCTTCCTCAGTGCGCATCAGGATCTCGCGCTTGCCGGCATGGTTGGGCGGACCGACCAGCCCTTCCTTTTCCATCCGCTCGATCAGCGAGGCCGCACGATTGTAGCCGATGCCGAGCCGGCGCTGGATGTAGCTGGTGGTGGCGCGCTTGTCGCGCAGCACCAGCGCCACCGCCTGATCATAAAGGTCGGCATTTTCGTCGACCGGGGAGGCATCGCCGCCACCGCTTTCTTCCTCGTCATCAGCCGTGATGGCCTCAAGATAATCGGGTGTTCCCTGCGTCTTGAGATGAGCGACGATCGCTTCCACCTCGCCGTCGGAGACAAACGGACCGTGGACGCGCTGAATGCGGCCGCCACCCTGCATGTAGAGCATATCGCCCTGACCGAGCAACTGTTCGGCGCCCTGTTCGCCGAGGATGGTGCGGCTGTCGATCTTCGATGTCACCTGGAAGGAAATGCGCGTCGGGAAATTGGCCTTGATGGTGCCGGTGATGACATCCACCGACGGCCGTTGCGTCGCCATGATGACGTGGATGCCGGCGGCACGCGCCATCTGGGCAAGCCGCTGGACCGCGCCTTCGATTTCCTTGCCGGCCACCATCATCAGGTCGGCCATCTCGTCGATGATGACGACGATGAACGGCAGCGGCTTGAGCTCCATCTCCTCGGTCTCGAAGATGGGCTCGCCGGTCTCCTTGTCGAAGCCGGTCTGGACGGTGCGGTTGATGCTTTCGCCGCGCTCGATCGCCTGCGCGACGCGGGCATTGAAGCCCTCGATATTGCGCACGCCGACCTTGGACATCTTCTTGTAACGGTCCTCCATCTCGCGGACCGTCCACTTCAGCGCCACGATCGCCTTGCGCGGATCGGTGACCACCGGCGTCAGCAGATGCGGAATGCCGTCATAGACCGACAATTCCAGCATTTTCGGATCGATCATGATCAGCCGGCATTCCTCGGGCGTCATCCGATAGAGGAGACTGAGGATCATCGTGTTGATCGAGACCGACTTGCCCGAGCCGGTCGTACCGGCCACCAGCATGTGCGGCGTGCGGGCGAGGTCGATGATCACCGGCTCGCCACCAATGGTCTTGCCGAGACCGAGCGCCAGCCGCCCCTTGAACTTCTCGAAGTCCTGGCTGGCGATCAGCTCGCGCAGATAGACCATCTCGCGCCGCTGGTTGGGCAACTCGATGCCGATGGCGTTCTTGCCGGGAATGACGGCGACGCGTGCGGCGACGGCGCTCATCGAACGGGCAATGTCGTCGGCGAGGCCGATGACGCGGGACGACTTGATGCCGGGTGCCGGCTCCAATTCGTAGAGCGTCACCACCGGGCCGGGCCGGACATTGAAGATCTCGCCCTTGATGCCGAAGTCCTCGAGCACGCCCTCAAGTAAGCCGGCATTCTGCTCGAGGCTGTCGGGCGTGTATTGGACGCCATTGCCACCTTTGGGTTCGGCGAGCAGCTCGATGGCCGGGAACTCGTAGCGGCTCTCGTCGAGCAGCGACAGTTGCGTGCCACCCTTGGCTCGCTTGCCGGGCTGCATCGGCGGCGCCGGCGCCTTGACGCGGGCTGCCGGTTTCTCCGGCTGCGCCGCGGCCTTGCCGATACGCGAGGCGGGACCGCGAAGCGGTGTCGGGCGCGGCTCGAAGGTGCGCGGTGCCGGCGCCACGGCAACCGGCTGCGGCGGCGCGATCATCTCGGTCTCGTCATAGTCGGACAAGCGATCGTCCAAGGCGAAGGGCGGCGTATCATCGTCGTCGTCTTCCGGAGCCGGCTCCGGAGCGGCGGCACGCGGCCGTTCCACCGGCGAGAAAGACGGCTCCACCCGACTGCCCCGTCGTTCGGCCACCGGCGGCTCATAATCGTCTTCATCGTCGTCAACGTCGGGCGACGCGACGGGCCGTGGGCGGGCGGCGAGCGACGGCTCGGCCCGACGGGCCATCGGCGGCTCGTAGTCATCCTCGTCGTCATATTCCTCGCCCGGATAGGCGAAGGCCGGTCGACGAAACAGGCGGCGCGCCAAGCCGGCACGCAACGTCAGCCACCAGTGGCCAACGACACCAATGAGAGCGCCCAGGCGACTTTCCCGCCCGTCTTCTTCCTCCTCGTCATCCTCATCGTCATCAACGACCGCCGCCATCGCCCCGATGCGGTGACCAGGCACACCGGAAGCATAGATCATCGCGGCAAGAGCCAAGGGGCCGGTCAGGATCAACACGATGAGGCGCAGCGTGTCGGTCAGCACGCCATTGTTGAAAGCTGCCGGCAGCTGCAGCACCAAGTCGCCAATAGCTCCCCCAAGACCGGTCGGCAGCGGCCAGCCCGTGGTTGGCGGCAGTGCTCCCATGAAGGCGGCGCCGATCAGCGTGCCGATCAGCCAGCCGATCAGCCTGTTACGCGCCACATGCGGGATGCGACCGATGGTGAGCTGCCATCCCCAGATCACCACCGGTGCCAGGAATAGCGCGGCATTGAGGCCGATGAGCTGCATGATCAGGTCGGCGGTCACCGCGCCGACCGATCCCATGACATTGCGGGTCGGTCCGTCGGCGATGTGGCTCCAGCTCGGATCATCCACCGACCAGGTGGCCAGGGCCGCCGATAGCGCTGCCACGCCGGCGATCAACAGCAGGCCGGAAGCGCCGGCGATGTTGCGCAGCATCGCCTGCCTGAGGCGATCCTCGCGACTTGGCGCGCTGCGCCGCATCCGCTGGTCGAGATCCTTGAGATTGGCGGCGCGGCGAGCGTTGACTGGGCGCGGCTCGTAGGGCCCATCGAGCCGGCTATTGGCCGCCCGGGCGCGAGGACTGGTTCTCATCTCTGCTCTCATGACAGAACCTCCGAGAGACGGCTCAGCGCCTCGCGACTCGTCTCAAGACTTTCAACCATGGCGATGCGAATGAAATCGCCGCCCGGGTTGATGCCGTCGGCATCGGTCGCCGACAGATAACCGCCTGGTACCACCTTGACTCCCTTCTCCTTCCAGAGCCGGGCTGTCACGTCTTCCCCTCCCCCCCAACGACCAACGTCGAGCCACAGGAAGAAGCCGCCGGGTGGCACGAGATCCGGGAATCGATCACCGAGGATCTCCTGGGCAACGGCATATTTCAGATCATAGAGACGACGATTTTCCAAAACATGGGCCTCATCGGCGAGCGCGGCGACAGCCACCGCCTGGATCGGCATTGGCACCTGTGGCGCCGTGACGTTGCGCAGGCCCGCCCAAGCCTTCAGGAAGGCCGGGTCGCCGATGGCGAAGCCGCAACGGGCGCCTGCCAGATTCGAGCGCTTGGAGAGCGAATTGAAAGCGACGACGCCTTGGAAGCCGCCGCCGCTGAGCGCGGCGGAGAGTACGCCGTCCGGCGCCCGGCCGCGCCAGATTTCCGAATAACATTCGTCCGAGAACAACAGGAAGCCGTACTGGCGGGCCAAACTCACGAGGCCCTGGAGCCTTTCAAGATCGGCCACCGCCCCCTGCGGGTTGGCCGGACTGGCATGAAAGGCTGCCACGGTGCGGGCAAGCAAATCGGCCGGCAGCCTTTCGAACCGCGGCAGAAAGCCATCCTTCCGGCTGGCGGCGACCAGTACCGGCTCAGCGCCGGCCGCCTCGGCGGCGGCGGCATAGACGGCGTAAAACGGATTGGGCAGCAGGATGGCCGGGCGCGACCCCTTGGTGGCCCCGGCGAGGCGCACGGCCGTCAGCGTTGCGTGGAAGAGACCTTCGCGTGAGCCATTGAGGGGCAGCACGCCGTCATCGCGGTCAATGGTACCAGCGGGAAGGCCGAATCGCCGCTCGGCCCAGCCGGCAACAGCGGCCCGGAAGGCAGGTGTGCCCTTGATCGGTGGGTAGCGGACAAAGTCGGCCAACGCGGCCGAGAGCACCGGGCCGACGAAACTCGGAACCGGATGGCGCGGTTCGCCCACCGACACGTCAATCGGCGGGAGACCCGGCTCAACGCCGGTGATCAGCCGGCCGAGACGCTGGAAAGGAGAAAGAGGAAGCGGCACGCAGGATGACATGAACACCAAAGCTCGGCCAACGGGTGATTCGGCCCGCCGCCTATAGAGCAGCCAGACCTTTTCATTCTGCCGGCCACTCTAGGCATCCATGGTTAAACGCGCTTTAACCTTGGCGCCGTCTTCGCTTCAGAGCGCTTCCTCATCCTGCTCGCCGGTGCGAATGCGCAGGGCATGCTCAATGGAGTAGACGAAAATCTTGCCGTCGCCGATCTGGCCGGTCTTGGCCGCCGACGCGATGGCTTCGACCACCTTTTCCGCCTCGATAGCCGGTACCGCCACCTCGATCTTCAGCTTGGGCAGAAAGCTGACGGCATATTCGGCGCCGCGATAGATTTCGGTGTGGCCTTTCTGGCGACCGTAACCCTTGACCTCGGTGACTGTCAGGCCATGGACGCCGAGCGATGTCAGCGCGTCTCGCACCTCGTCGAGCTTGAAGGGCTTGATGATGGCCATCACGATCTTCATGGAGCACCTCTTTTCCGGTCTGTCTCAAGATTGCATGCGGCGGCGGATCGCCTCCGGTCGATAAGACGACCATAGCGTGACGAGCGCACACGCCAAGAGGGAAATAGGGCAAAAGCCGTTCTACCCGCGAACTTCCGTGGCGATTGCGTCCAAAGGATTATTATTGCCAACAGCTGGAACAAAAGCCGACGGGCGGACTCCGTTGGGAATCCGCCCGCCGCATGTCGCTAGAGAACCGAGATCAGGCTCAGTTGTAGGCGCGCTCGCCGTGGGTCGTGACGTCGAGGCCTTCGCGCTCGGCCGTCTCGGTAACCCTGAGACCGATGATCGCCTTGACGATGGTGAGAGCGATCACCGACACAATGCCCGACACCAGGATGCAGACGATGACCGCGACGACCTGCGCCGTGACCTGGATGCCAAAGCCGGGATAGCTGGCATAGATGCCACCGAGCGACGGGTTGGCGAACACGCCGGTCAGGATGGCACCGACGATACCACCCACGCCATGCACACCGAACACGTCGAGCGCATCGTCATAGCCGAACTTGGACTTGACCCAGGTCGCCGCCCAGAAGCAGATCGCGCCGGCGGCCAGACCGATGATCACGGCGCCGAACGGACCAGCGGTGCCGCAAGCCGGCGTAACGGCGACGAGACCGGCAACCACACCTGAGGCGCCACCGAGCAGTGAGGCGTGACCACGGGTCAGCCACTCGGCGAACGGCCAGGCGATCGCGGCGGCGGCAGTGGCGACAATGGTGTTGATCAGGGCATAGCCGGCGACACCGTCGGCGGCGAGCTCGGAGCCGGCATTGAAGCCGAACCAGCCGACCCATAGCAGCATGGCGCCGATATAGGTCAGTACCAGGTTATGCGGAGCGAAGTTGTCGCGACCGAGACCGATACGCTTGCCGCCCATGATAGCGATGACCAGACCGGCAATACCGGCATTGATGTGCACCACGGTGCCGCCGGCGAAGTCGAGGGCACCCCAGACGCTGCCGAGATAGGAACCGGCGCCGCCCCAGACCATGTGGGCCATCGGCAGATAGGCGAAGGTAAACCACAGGATCAGGAAGAAGATCACCGCCGAGAACTTAACGCGCTCGGCCGAGGCGCCGATGATCAGCGCCGGCGTGATGCAGGCGAAGGTCATCTGGAAGGCCACAAAGACGATTTCGGGAATGGTGCCGGACACGGAGGCCGGCGTGATGCCGGCCAGCATCACCTTGTCGAGCGTGCCGATGAACGGCGACAGGGCAGTCGGCGCGCCCGGCATGGTGAAGGCAACCGAATAGCCGTAGGTGATCCACAGAATGGCCATCACGGCAAAGCCGATGAGGCACTGCATCAGGATCGACAGCACGTTCTTGGAGCGCACGAGACCGCCATAGAACAGCGCCAGCGCCGGCACCGTCATCATGACGACCAGCACGGTGGAAACCAGCATCCAGGCGGTGTTGCCCGGATCGGCGGTGGGAACCGGAACAGCGGCAGCCGCGGGCGCCACGGCGGCGTCCTGGGCAAAAGCCGCGGCGGCCGAAAGCGCCAGTACCGGCGCAGCCGCGAGAAATGGCTTGAGATATTTCATCGAAATCCTCTTGGATCGGTTATCGACTGTCCGCCCGGCGTTCGTCCGTCAAGACAAAGCACGGGCGGCGTGCCTCGGAAGCCCGGCCGGGCTTCCCGAAAGGTCAGAGCGCTTCGCCGTCGGTTTCACCGGTGCGGATGCGGACGGCGTGTTCGATGGAGGTAACAAAGATCTTGCCGTCGCCGATCTGGCCGGTCTTGGCGGCCGACGAAATGGCCTCGACGACCTTGTCGACCTGATCGGTAGCGACTGCCACCTCAACCTTCAGCTTGGGCAGGAAGCTGACGGCATATTCGGCGCCGCGATAGATTTCGGTATGGCCCTTCTGGCGGCCATAACCCTTGACTTCCGTCACCGTGAGCCCGTGCACGCCCAGAGCATTCAGCGCGTCGCGCACTTCGTCCAGCTTGAAGGGCTTGATAATGGCCATGACGATTTTCATGGGGTTCCTTCCATCGATTGGCTCCTCGGACCGGACGCGCACCCCCGCGATGCACTCCGTCGTGGAACTCGATGCCGTCAACAGAATCAATCTTTGTGCCAAGCCGACCGTTGATGCGGCAGATTCTGCTTTCGCCTAGCCAAATGCCTTGTTTTCGCCGGTTTTATCGGCGGCCAATCGACCTCGCCTGACCATTTCCCCGGCACAAACGTGAATATGCTCATCTTGAAATCAGTGTTCAGGTTCACCGTTGCCTATTTGATGGGCAGTAATTGCCCGTATAGGGCACCATTGGTGACCGTCCTGCTTTCTCGACGCTCATAAAGTCGCCACCAATCCCTTGGCCGATATCCGCAATCCCACTATGCTCTGGCCCGTCGTCCGCGGCTCAAAGCAAAGGGAAGACGAAATGACCGAGACAGTCGACAAAGTGGACGTGCTGGTCGCCGGTGGCGGCTATGTCGGTCTTTCTGCCGCGCTGGCGATCGCCTCCTCGGTTCCCGGTGCTCGCGTGGCGCTCGTCGATCCTCGTCCCTGGCGCGACGCGTCGGGCGATCTGCGTGCCTTTGCCGTGGCAGCGGCCGGTCGTCGCATGCTCGCGGCTCTCGGCGTGTGGGACAAACTCGCCGAGGAAGCGGAACCGATCCGCGAAATGATCGTCACCGACTCGCGCCTCGACGATCTGATCCGGCCGGTCTTCCTGACCTTCGAGCGGCCGGATGATGGCGATCCCCTCGCCCATATGCTGCCGAACGGCCCATTGGTCGCGGTGCTCGGCGCCGCCGCCGAGGCGGCCGGTGTCCGATTCCTGACGCCGGATAGCGTTTTAGCCACCGAATCGGTGCCGAGCGGCCGCCGCGTATCCCTCGCGTCCGGCAAAACGCTCGTCACCTCGCTGGTGATCGCCGCCGACGGTGCTCGTTCGCGCCTCCGCGCGGAAGCCGGCATCGGCATCAATTCCTGGAACTATGGCCAGTCGGGCATTGTCGCCACCATAGAGCATGATCGGCCGCACGAGGGTCGCGCCGAGGAACACTTCTTGCCGGCCGGCCCGTTCGCCGTGCTGCCGCTCAAAGGCGGTCATCGATCGTCGTTGGTGTGGAGCGAACGGACCGACATCGCCGATCGCCTCGTCACCGGCGCGCCCTTCCTGTTCGACGCCGAACTCGTCCGCCGTCTTGGCCATCGCCTCGGCGAGCTGCGTGTCGTTGGTCGGCGGCAAGCGTTCCCGCTCGGCCTGACGCTGGCCCGCCGCTTTACCGCCGACCGGCTGGCGCTGATCGGTGACGCGGCGCACGCCATTCATCCGATTGCCGGCCAGGGCCTCAATCTTGGCTTCAAGGACGCGGCCGCGCTGGCCGAGGTGGTGGCTCTGGCCCTTCGTGCCGGCCGCGACCCTGGCACCGCCGATGTTCTCGACGACTACCAGCGCTGGCGCGGCTTAGACACGTTACGCATGGCCGCCATGACCGACGGACTCAATCGGCTGTTTTCCAATGACTTCGCACCTCTGCGGCTGCTTCGCGACGTCGGTCTTGGTCTCGTCGATCGGCTACCGCCGATCAAGCGCGTCTTCGCCGACGCAGCCGCTGGGGCGCCGGGACAAACGCCACGCCTCGTTGCCGGCGATCCGATCTGATTTGAGGTGTGCTCAATAGGCTGAGCCGCGTCGAGCAGCGACGGTTGCCGAAAACCCGAGCGATTCGAGTTGGGCCGATGCGACGAAAATCGGCGCAAGGCCATCAGCCGAAGACGATGACGGTCCGCGTGGACAGCCGCGGCAAGAGCTTCAGCATGTCGCCGCGGCTCAATGCCAGGCAGCCGGCGGTCGGCCGAAAGTCGGGGCGCGCCAGATGGAAGAAGATGGCGCTGCCGCCGGCCCGCATGCGGGGCCTGAGGTTGAAGTCGAGCACAAGTACCACGTCATAGACATGATCGCTCCGCCACATCGCCTCGTGGCTTCTCGGGTAGGGACAGCGGACCGGGCGATTGTAATTGCGATCGGCCGGGTCGTCGCACCAGCCATCATCGGATCGCAACGGGACAAGCGGAACGCCTGCGCGCGGTCGCGTCCTGAAACGATCCGGTCGGTAGAAACCGCCAATAATGCGAAACTCGCCTCGCGGACTCGCGCCATCCCCCTCCCGCTTCAGCGCCGTCAGCCCCGACCGGCCGATTGCCGCCTTCATGTCGACCCCGCCGCCGACAAGCCGCCCGCGCGTCGCATGAGCCGACCTCACGCGAACGTGAAGGCGCGTGATTGCCGGACCCTTCGGTTTCAACTTGCCGTGCATATTTTCCGCCTTGCTTGACAGACGGTCGCGAAGGACCGACAGACGGTATAATTTTGTGAAGTATCCGGTCCGCCGTGATAATCTGGCAGAGATCGGATGAATCGCCAAGCTGGCGCAATGCACCTCAAAGGCGAGGGGGCGGGCTCCGATGGCGATTATCTTTGACGGGGACAACATGACCGCTCGAAAAATTCTGATCGTCGACGACGACCCCGACCTCCGCGAGGCGCTGCTCGAACAGCTATCGCTGTTCGACGAGTTCGAGCCGATCCAGGCCGAAACCGCCACCAAGGGCATGCAGCTGGCCCGCACGGCTCACGTCGACCTCGTGCTGATGGACGTTGGTCTGCCTGACATGGACGGCCGCGAAGCGGTGAAGATCCTGCGGAAGGGTGGATTTGCCGCACCAGTGATCATGCTGACCGGCCACGATACCGATAGCGACCAGATCCTTGGCCTTGAGGCCGGCGCCAACGACTACGTTGCCAAGCCTTTCAAGTTCGCCGTTCTGCTGGCCCGCGTGCGCGCCCAGCTGCGCCAGCATGAACAGTCGGAAGAGGCGGTGTTCACCATCGGCCCCTATACGTTCCGTCCGTCGGCCAAGCTGCTGGTCGACGCCAAAGGCGGCAAGATCCGCCTGACCGAGAAAGAGACTTCGATCTTGAAGTTTCTCTATCGCGCCGGCGACAAGGTGATCACCCGCGACGTGCTGCTGCACGAAGTCTGGGGTTACAACGCCGGCATCACGACGCATACGCTGGAGACGCACATCTACCGGCTGCGCCAGAAGATCGAGAAGGACCCGGCGAACGCCCAGCTTCTCATCACCGAGGGCGGCGGCTACAAGCTGGTGCCATAACCAGAGCCCCCTTCGGGGTGGAAAACCCGGCCGGCACATGCGGGCCGGGGATTGGGCGGTTAACCTTCGGCGAGCGACATGCTAGGGAATCTGCGACATGCGCCGCGTAAGCGTCGCGTGCGGTATAGGTTCAGCCGTCCATTTGATCCGCCCGCGCCAGGCCATCCATGAGTCTCGAGTCCGATATCAAACTGCTCGGCACGGTGTCCATGCTCTCCGATTTCACGGAGGACAAGTTGCGCCTGCTTGCCTTCTCGGCCGAGAGTCGCGATTTTCGGGATGGGCAACGCCTCTATTCGGCCGGCGACCGCGCCGACTGCGCCCATGTGGTGTCGTCGGGAGAAGTAGCTCTGTTTCCGCCTGGAGAGGCGGAGTCGGCCGCCGAAGTGGTTGGACGCGGCGCTCTGCTTGGCGGTTTGTCGCTGATCGTCGATGGCGAACGAACGATGACCGCCGTGGCGCGTGGCCGGGTGGAAACCATTTTGATCCGCCGACCGCTATTCCGCCGCATGCTGGACGAGTTTCCCGAAATAGCCGCCGGCCTGCACCGGCGCCTGTCGGCAAACGTCCGTGACACGACCTCGCGATTGATGACGGTGCGTGACCGCCTCGACCGGCTCGGAAACTAACGCATCCGATATCAGACCGCGATACTGACCATCACCGGTGCGTGGTCGGACGGACGGTCCCAATCGCGCGCATCCTTCAGGATACGGAAATCGCTCACGCGCTCGGCCATGTCGGGATGAGCCCAGATATGATCGAGCCGCCGTCCCTTGTCGGCGGCGCGCCAATCCTTGGCGCGATAGCTCCACCAGGAATAAAGCTTTTCCTCGAGAGGCACGAACCGTCGGGCAATGTCGACGTAGCCGACCGCCCCCCGGACTGCCTCGAGCTTTTCGCATTCGATCGGCGTGTGGCTGACGATCTTGACAAGCGCCTTGTGCGACCAAACGTCATGCTCGTAAGGGGCAACGTTAAGATCGCCCACCACGACGTCAGGCAACCCATCCGCCGCCGTCGGCAGGAAGTCTTTCATCTCGTCGAGGAAGCGCAGCTTGTGGTCAAACTTCGGGTTGATGGTGACGTCCGGTTCGTCGCCACCCGCCGGAACGTAGAAGTTATGGACGCGAAAGGCGGAGTTCCCCTCACCAATCACGGCTGAGATGTGACGCGGATCGCCAACCTTCTCGCAGAACTCGTGAACCTGAACGTCGCTTAGCGGCAGACGCGATACGATGGCGACGCCATGATAGCCGCCACGGCCGCCATTCATCGCGATGTGGTCATAGCCGAGCTTGCGGAAGTCGGCGGCCGGGAACTGTCCGTCCTGGCATTTGGTCTCCTGCAGGAACAGCACATCGGGTGCGGCCTCGTTGAGTAACCGCTCGACGATCAGCCGACGCATGCGGACCGAATTGATATTCCAGGTGGCGATCTTGACCTGTTGCATGGGCTTCGGGCTCTCCGGACGTGAAAAGGCCCGCGAGCAAAAGCACGCGGGCCCGACGATCAGTCAGCCGTGGGCTGAGTTCACTTGGCGGCCTTGGCAGCGTCGTTGAGCTTGCGGGCGCGGGCGTTGCTCGCCTCGAAGATACGGGCGGCTTTACCGCGCAGGTCGCGCAGGTAATAGAGCTTGGCCCGGCGCACTTTACCGCGGCGCACCACTTCGAGCGAATCGATCATCGGCGAGTAGATCGGGAAGACGCGCTCGACGCCCTCGCCGTAGGAAATCTTGCGAACGGTGAAGCTCTCGTTGAGGCCGCCACCCTTGCGGGCGATGCAGACGCCTTCGTAGGCCTGTACGCGGGTACGGGTACCTTCGGTGACCTTCACGTTGACGCGAACGGTGTCGCCGGGAGAAAACTGGGGCAGCTCGCGCTGGGCCTTGACCACGGCCATCTGCTCGGCCTCGAGCTCCAGGATGATCTTGCTCATCTTTGAATTCCTTCTTGTTCCTGAGCCGACCAGAGCGCCCGAGACATCGTCACATTGGAACGAAGGGGCGATACGTCAATCAACTATCGGCCGGGTTCCTACACGAGCCGGACCGGTTTGTCGACCACTTCCACCCAGATTCTTTGCCAAAAAGCCTTCACAAAAGCGCTCATTTCCGGCCTTCGGTCGCACGGTAGGCGGTCCAGAGGTCGGGGCGTCGCTCGCGCGTTACCTGTTCGGCGTCGATATGGCGCCAGGCGTCCACCTTTGCATGGTCGCCCGACAGCAGCACCGGGGGGATGGCCTCGTCCTCAAAGACCGGCGGTCGGGTATACTGGGCGTGTTCAAGGAGACCTTCCTCGAAGCTTTCGGTAAGGCCGGACAAGCCATTGCCCATCACGCCGGGCAGCAGGCGCACCACGGCGTCGAGAAGCACAAGAGCCGCCACCTCGCCGCCCGACAGCACGTAGTCGCCGATCGACACTTCTTCGAGGTGACGGTGGCCAATGACCCGTTCGTCAACGCCCTCGAAGCGGCCGCAAACGATGACGACACCGGGACCGGCGGCGAGTTCTCGCACGCGCGCCTGTTTGAGCGGCGCTCCCCGCGGCGTCATCAGCAGACGCGGGCGAGGATCGTCCAACGGCGACACCGCATCGATGGCGCGGGCAAGCACATCGGCGCGCATCACCATGCCCGGACCACCACCGGCCGGCGTATCATCGACATTGCGGTGACGTCCTTCCGCAAAGTCGCGGATCTGCGTCGCCGCCAAAGACCAGCCCCCCTCGACGAGAGCCCGGCCGGCGAGGCTGACACCCAGCGGCCCCGGAAACATCTCGGGATAAAGCGTCAGCACTTCGGCTGCAAAGCCGGTCACGGCGTATCCTCCCCCTCCGGCTCACGGGCTTCATCGAGAAGCCCCTCCGGAGGCTCAACGATGGCCTTGCCGGCGGCAAAGTCGAGGATAGGTACGACGGCGCGGGTGAATGGCACGTAGACGGACGCGCCGCCGGGTCGCCGCACTTCAAGGAGATCGCCGGCGCCGAAATTGGCTACAGCCACCACGGTACCAACCGGCTCGCCAGCCGTCGTCTCGACAACGAGACCCTCGAGATCGGCGTGATAAAACTCGTCTTCGTCCGGCGGCGGCAAAGCCGAGCGATCGACATGGAGCTTGGTGCGATTGAGCTTTTCGGCAGCCGTGCGATCGGTCACGCCCTCGAAGGCGACGACCAGCATGTCGTCCTTCAAATGCCTCATCGACTTCACGCGGAAAACGCCGCCCCGGCTGTCATGCAGAGGACCGTAATCGGCAATGGCCAGCGGGTCGCCGGTATGCGCCTTGACGCGCACCTCACCACGCACGCCGTGAGCGGCACCAATCTCAGCAATCAGGATGGACTTTTGCGGCTCGGCCACGACGCGGTCTCCAGCAACGAAAAGGACCGCCCCGCGGGGCGGGACGGTCCCTTATGGGATGATGTCAGGCCGAGATCACTCGGTCGGAGCTTCGACGGCGGCGGCCTTCTCGGCCCGCTCGGTGGCGCGCTCCTTGGCCCGGTCGCCCGGCTCGGCCTTCTTCGGGTTATTGCGGGTCGGGCGGTTGGCGAGACCGGCCTTGTCCAGGAAGCGCAGCACGCGATCGGTCGGCTGAGCGCCCTGGTCGAGCCAGTACTTGGCGCGGTCGGTATCGAGCACGACGCGGTTCTCGGCGTCATCGGCCAGCATCGGATCGAAGGTACCGATCTTCTCGATGAAGCGGCCATCGCGCGGCGAGCGGGCGTCGGCGATGACGATCGAGTAGTGCGGACGCTTCTTGGCGCCACCACGAGCGAGACGGATCTTGAGGGACATCGGGTTACTCCAGCTTGTTCTTGAGGTTGGACTGTCTTGGTTTGGGGAGAGGCACCGCCTAGCGGCGAAGAGCCTCGTGGTGCCTGATCACTTCCGTGATGATGAAGTTCAGGAATTTCTCGGCAAAATCCGGATCGAGCCGCGCATCGGCGGCCAGCGCCCTCAGCCGCTCGATCTGGACTTTCTCCCGCGAGGGATCGGCCGGCGGCAGGCTATGCTCGGCTTTGAGCCGGCCTACCTTCTGCGTACACTTGAAGCGTTCGGCGAGAAGATGGACCAGCGCTGCGTCGATGTTGTCGATCGAGCCGCGCAGTTCGAGGAGCTCGGCCATCACCGGATCGAGCGTCGTCATTTCTTTGGCCCCTTCGGCAGGCCGGGAAGCCCCGGCAATCCCGGCATGCGACCACCGGAGAGACCCGGCAGGCCAGAGAGACCGGGTGGCATTGCCCCGGGCAGCCCCGGCGGCAAACCGCCCTTGCCGCCAAGGCCGCCGCCTATTCCCATGTCGCGGGCCATTTTTTCGAGCTGGGCCGGATCCATCTTCGATGGGTCGGGCAGACCGCCGCCACCCATCATGGCGCCGAGCTTGCCGAGGCCGCCGAACAGGCCGCCCTTCTGCTTGCCCATGGCCTTCATCATGTCGGCCATCTGCCGGTGCATCTTCAGCACCTTGTTGACGTCCGACACGTCGGTACCGGAGCCAGCGGCGATGCGCTTGCGGCGCTTGGCGTCGATGACGGCCGGCTTGGCGCGCTCTTTCTTGTTCATCGACTGGATGACGGCAAGCTGACGCTTCAGGAGGTGATCGTCGAAACCGGCGGCGGCGAGCTGGTTCTTCATCTTGCCCATGCCAGGCATCAGGCCGAGGATACCGCTCATGCCACCGAGCTTCTGCATCTGCCCGAGCTGATCGGCGAGGTCGTTCATATCGAACTCGCCCTTGCCCATCTTGGCGGCCATGCGGGCCGCTTTTTCGGCGTCGATATTGGCAGCGGCCTTCTCGACCAGCGCCACGATGTCGCCCATGCCGAGAATACGGTCGGCCACCCGCTGCGGATGGAAATCTTCCAGCGCGTCGGCCTTTTCGCCGACGCCCATCAGCTTAATCGGCTTGCCGGTGACGGCGCGCATGGACAGCGCGGCGCCGCCACGGCCATCGCCGTCGACACGCGTCAGCACGATGCCGGTGATGCCGATCTGGCCGTCGAAGGCGCGCGCCGTGTTGACGGCGTCCTGACCGGTCAGCGCGTCGGCAACCAGCAGCACTTCGTGCGGCTGGGCGATGCGCTTGACGTCGGCCGCCTCATTCATCAGCGCGTCATCGACGGTGACGCGACCGGCGGTGTCGAGCAGCACCACGTCATAGCCGCCGAGCCGGGCGGCCATCATCGCCCGCGCCGCGATCTCCTGGGCCGATTGGCCGACGACGATCGGCAGTGTGTCGATGCTGTTCTGCTCGCCGAGAACCTTCAACTGCTCCATGGCCGCCGGACGCCGGGTGTCCAGCGAGGCCATCAGCACTTTCTTGCGCTGGCGTTCGGTGAGGCGGCGGGCAATCTTGGCCGTTGTCGTCGTCTTGCCCGAACCCTGCAAGCCGACCATCAGGATGGCCACCGGTGCCGGCGCTTCGAGGTCAATCGGCTGGGCGTCCGAGCCAAGCATTTCCACGAGCTGATCGTGGACGATCTTGACCACCATCTGGCCTGGTGTGACCGACTTCACCACATCGACGCCGACGGCGCGGTGCTTTACCTTGTCGGTGAAAGACTTGACGACGTCGAGCGCCACATCGGCCTCAAGGAGGGCCCGCCGCACCTCGCGCATGGCTTCCGCGACGTCGGCCTCCGACAGCGCACCGCGACGGGTGAGCTTGTCGAAAATGCCGGCAAGGCGATCGGAAAGGCTTTCAAACATCGGCGGTCCTCGTCGAACGGTTTGTCGGACCGTTCATATGGCCCCGACCGGCACGAAACCCAAGCACCGGTCACATCCGCGGGCGCGACGCGCTGGCGGATGTTGACCTCCGGGATCATGCCCCGGTCGGCGGCTCGGCTGTCGCAACAGGACGAGAATGGACGGCCATTAGCGGCAAGGCGGCGCCAAGTCAAGGAAAACCGGGTTTTGGCGGCGACCTCCGTCGCATTCGCGGCTTCGGGCGAAATACCAGCCGCTTCCGCTGTTGCGGCCAATCGTCTAAGAATGGCTGAGAATTGAGAGAGCGACGATGAGCATCCCCTACGTCAAGATGAACGGCATTGGCAACGAGATCGTCGTGCTCGACCTGCGCGGTCGCGCGGAGACGGTGACGGCCGATGCCGCCCGCGCCATCGGCGCCCAGGAGCCCTTCGATCAGCTGATGGTGCTCTATGCGCCGCGCCGGCCGGATACGCTCGCGTATATGCGGATCTTCAATATCGATGGTTCCGAGAGCTTTGCCTGCGGCAACGGTACGCGCTGCGTCGGCACGCGTCTTTTTGAGGCCGGCGCGCCCTCACCCTGCTTCGTCGAATCGCGCGCCGGTATCCTGCGCATCGCTCAGGCCGGCGGCGGTCTCGTCACCGTCGACATGGGCGAACCGCGCTTTGCCTGGAGCGACATCCCGCTCGCCGAGCCCTTCGCCGATACCCGCGCCATCGAACTGCAGATCGGGCCGATCGACGCGCCGATCCTGCATTCGCCCTCGGTTGCCAATATCGGCAATCCCCACGCCATTTTCTGGGTCGATGACGTCGAGGCCTACGATCTGGCCGCCATCGGCCCCATGCTGGAAAACCACCCGATCTTTCCCGAGCGCGCCAACATCTCGCTTGCCCACGTCACGTCATCCGACGCGCTGACGCTGAAGGTGTGGGAGCGCGGCGCCGGCCTGACGCGCGCCTGCGGCTCGGCCGCTTGTGCCGCCGCCGTCTCGGCGGCCCGCACGCGGCGCACGGGACGCAAGGTACGCGTGACGCTTCCCGGTGGCCATCTTGTCATCGAGTGGACGGCGGAAAACCGCATCCTGATGACCGGCGCCACCGAGTTCGAGCACGACGGCCTGCTCCCGGACGATATTTTCGCGCCGGCTGCTGCCTGACGCGGCTCAATTCAGAGAGGCGGTTACATGGAACATCGCACCTCCCAGCAATACAGCCCAGGTCGTTGCTGCCCTGCGGGCGGCGCACCAGACTCAGGACGACGGCCAAGTGTTCCGCGACGCATTCGCTGAAGACATGCTTGGCCCCGAGGGCGCCCCGGTGATGATGGGCCTTCCCATCGTGCCCGGCTATCGGACGATGCGCTTCCTCATGGCTGCCCGCAGCCGACATGCCGACGACGCACTGGTCGCGGCGATATCGAGGACCTCGACCTTCAGAAGCTGCGGGAACGCTATCTGGGTGGGCCCATGGCCGCCGACGGTGATTTCGGCCCGCACGTCCTGCGCGCTCGGCGGCCGACCTGAGCCCGCCCGTCATGCGGTTTCCGCTCTGGCAATTTCCGCGCCTTTCCGCCATATAGCCGGTCTGAACACCAGCATCGGAACAAAGCATGGCGATCGAGGTGATCACCTTCGGCTGCCGCCTCAACACGGCGGAATCGGAAGTGATGCGGCAGAAGGCAATCGAAGCGGGCCTTTCCGAGGCGGTGCTGGTCAACACCTGCGCCGTCACCGGCGAAGCCGTGCGACAGGCAAAACAGGCAATTCGCCGCGCTCGGCGCGCCAACCCTGATGCCCGCATCGTCGTCACCGGTTGCGCCGCCCAGACCTCGCCCGAGCTGTTCGCCGGCATGTCCGAGGTCGATCTGGTGGTCGGCAACGCCGACAAACTCACCGAAGCGGCCTATCAGGCGATCCCCGATTTTGGCGTGTCTGCCGAGGAGAAGACCCGCGTTAACGACATCATGAGCGTACGCGAAACGGCGCTGCACCTCGTCGACGGCTTCGAGGGTCGCACGCGCGCCTTTGTCCAGGTGCAGAATGGCTGCAATCACCGCTGTACCTTCTGCATCATCCCGTTCGGCCGGGGTAACTCCCGCTCGGTGCCGATGGGCGACGTGGTCTCCCAGGTGCGCCGTCTCGTCGAGAACGGCTATGCGGAGGTGGTACTGACCGGTGTCGATCTCACCTCCTACGGGGATGATCTGCCGGGCAATCCTCCTCTCGGCCGCCTCACCCGATCCATCCTGAAGGAAGTGCCGGAGTTGTCTCGTCTGCGCATCTCATCCATCGACTCGATCGAGGCCGATCCGGACCTGATGGCAGCCATCGCCGAGGAAGAGCGGCTTATGCCGCATATGCATCTGTCGCTCCAGCATGGCGACGACCTCATCCTGAAGCGCATGAAGCGCCGCCATCTCCGGGCCGATGCCATCCGCTTCTGCGACGAAGCCCGACGCCTTCGTCCCGACATGGTGTTCGGCGCCGACATCATTGCCGGCTTCCCGACCGAGACCGAGGCGATGTTCCGGAACTCGCTCGCCATCGTCGACGACTGCGGTCTCACCCATCTGCACGTCTTCCCCTATTCGCCCCGCCCTGGCACGCCCGCTGCGCGCATGCCACAAGTTGAGCGTGCTGAAATAAAGAATCGCGCGTCTAGATTGCGGGATAAGGGTGATATGGCTTTTCGCGCTCACCTCGACGCCGAGGCCGGCCGTCATCACGCCGTGCTCATCGAAAAAGATGGGTTGGGCCGCACCGAACAGTTTACGCTCACCGAGATCGACCGAGGAGCGCCCGGGGAAATCGTACAGGCCATCGTCACCGGCCGTACCGACCGTGCCCTCGTTTCCAAGGCTGCCTGAGGCGAAGGACAACGATATGTCGGACGACAAGAAGCCGGGTCTCATCGGCCGCTGGCTCGGTGGCGGGCGCGAGGCGCCAGATACACGTGAATCACAGGCCGCGCCTGTCGCCGCCGCGCCCGTTGCATCCGAGCGTCCGTCCTGGTTCCATCGCCTCACCAGCGGCATGTCGCGGTCATCGCAGGCGCTGAGCGGTGGCATCGTCTCGATTTTCACCAAGCGCAAGCTCGATGCCGACACGCTCGAGGAACTCGAGGATGTTCTGATCCAGGCCGACCTCGGCGTCACCGTCGCCTCGGCCATTGCCGATCGCCTGTCGGCAGAACGCTACGGCAAGGACATTACCGATAACGAGGTCAAAACGATCCTCGCCGCCGAGGTGGAGAAAGTGCTCGCCCCGGTCGCCGTACCTTTCGAGCTGAAGACGGACCGGGCGCCGCATGTGGTGCTGGTGGTCGGCGTCAACGGATCGGGCAAGACCACCACCATAGGCAAGCTCGCCTCCAAGTTCGCCGCCGAGGGCAAGAAGGTCATGATGGCGGCCGGCGACACGTTCCGTGCCGCCGCCATCGATCAGCTGAAAGTGTGGGCCGGACGTGCCAATGTGCCGATCGTTGCTCGTGAGGTTGGTGCCGATTCGGCCGGTCTCGCCTTCGATGCGCTGACCCAGGCGAAAGCCGAAGGCATCGATGTGCTGATGATCGACACAGCCGGCCGTCTGCAGAACAAGGCCGAACTGATGGCCGAACTCGAAAAGGTCGTCCGCGTTCTCCGCAAGATCGATCCGACGGCGCCACACGACGTACTGCTGGTGCTTGACGCCACCACCGGTCAGAACGCCGTCTCCCAGGTGGAAGTCTTCGGCCGAACTGCGGGCGTTACCGGCCTGGTCATGACCAAGCTCGATGGTACGGCACGCGGCGGCATTCTCGTTGCCATCGCCGAAAAGTTTGGCCTGCCGGTGCACTTCATCGGCGTCGGCGAAGGTATCGATGATCTCGAACCCTTCGCTGCCCGCGACTTTGCGCGCGCCATCGCCGGGCTGGGGGACTGACTTTATAGCTAACCTGGGGCGTGCCGCGCGCAGCCCCGGATTGCCGGCTGCCGATGAAATCGGCTATGTGTGCAGCCTGGAATACGTCGAAGCCGCGACTGGCGCCTGTCGCCCCCGCCCCGAGGCAAGCATGTCCCTCGCCGACCTGGCCAATCCCACCCGTTTTCTGGCATTTGCCGGCCGCCTGATTCCCTGGCTGGCTGGCCTTACGCTTGTTCTGTTTATCGCAGGCCTTGCTCTGGTCGCCCACTCGCCCGCCGACTACCTTCAGGGCGAAACCGTCAGGATCATGTACATCCACGTGCCCGCCGCCTGGCTCTCCATGTTGACCTATTCCATCATGGCCATCGCCGCCCTTGGCACGCTGGTCTGGCGGCACCCGCTCGCCGATGTCGCCGCTCGGGCCGCCGCGCCGATCGGTGCCACGTTTACGGCCCTGGCGCTGGTTACCGGCTCACTGTGGGGCCGGCCGATGTGGGGCACCTATTGGGAATGGGACGCCCGCCTAACGTCGGTGCTGGTGCTGTTCATCATGTACCTCGGTCTCATCGCCCTCTGGCGCACCATCGAAGACCCGACACGGGGCGCCCGCGCCGCGGCGATCCTGATCCTCGTTGGCTCCGTCAACCTGCCGATCATCAAGTTCTCGGTCGACTGGTGGAACACGCTACATCAACCCGCCTCGGTGTTCCGCCTCGGTGGCCCGACGATCGACGCCACCATGCTGATACCGCTCGCCGCCATGGCGCTGGCCTTTACGTCTCTTCTCGTCACATTGCATCTGGCCGCCATGCGCAACGAGATCCTGCGCCGGCGCATCCGCGCCCTTGGCCTGACAGCCGCCGGAGCCATCCGATGATCGCAGTGCTCGGCCCTTATGCCGGATTCATTCTGCTGAGCTACGGAGCGGCGGCACTCGCCACTTTCGGCCTGACGGTCTGGATCGTTCTCGATCATCGCCGGCTCAGCAACACGCTCGCCGCTCTCGAAGCGCGCGGTGTGACCCGCCGTTCGGCACGCGCCGCCGCCCGCCTGGCACCCGAGACGCCCCTGGAGACGCAGGCGTGAGCAAACCATCGCGCCGTCGCGTCGGATTTCTTGCGCTCGTCCCACTCGCCTTGTTTCTGGCACTCGCCGTCTTGTTTTATGCAAGACTTGGCGCCGGCGACCCATCGGAGGTGCCATCGGCGCTGATCGGCAAGCCGGTCCCCGATTTTCGCCTTGATGGCGTTGCCGGCCTGACACGGGATGGGGCACCGGTTCCCGGTCTTTCGAGCAGCGATCTCGCCAAGGGCGTTTTTGTCGTCAACGTATTTGCCAGCTGGTGCGCGCCCTGCCGGGCCGAGCATCCCCTCCTGACCGATCTTGCCAAAGACCAACGGATCCGCCTCTACGGTCTCAACTACAAGGACGCCGACGATCAGGCGCTGCGTTTCCTCAATGGCCTCGGCAATCCCTACGTCGCCATCGGCGCCGACCGAAACGGCCGCGTCGGTATCGACTGGGGGGTCTACGGCGTACCGGAAACCTTCGTGGTGGCGGATGGCCGCATTGTTGCCAAGCTGGTCGGACCGCTCACCCCGGAGCGGATTTCGGCCGAATTGAAGCCGGCGATCAACAAGGCCCTCGTCGGTCAGGCAGCCCCATAATCCCGATAGCCAAAGATGGCGCTGCCGACACGCACGTGCGTCGCGCCCTGGCCGATCGCCGTCTCATAATCCGACGACATGCCCATCGAGCGGAAAGGCACGCCGGCCCGTCGCGCCAGCTCGTCGAGCAACGCGAAATGCGGCGCCGGCGGATCGCCGACCGGCGGAATGCACATCAGCCCAGCGATGGTGAGGCCGTGCACCTCGCGACAGCGCCTCACGAAGTCGACTGTTTCGCGCGGGGCAACGCCGGCCTTTTGCGGTTCCTCGCCGGTATTGACCTGAACGAGCAGCTTGGGGAAGCGGCCTTGCGCCTGCATTTCCTTGGCGAGCGCAGCGGCGATCTTCTCCCGGTCGACGCTATGGATCACATCGAACAGAGCAACCGCCTCGTGCGCCTTGTTCGACTGCAGCGGTCCGATCAGATGCAGCTCCACGGCGGGAAAATCCGCTTTCACCGACGGAAACTTAGTCGCCGCCTCCTGGACGCGATTTTCGCCGAAAACCAGCTGTCCGGCGGCGATGGCCGTCCGGACGTCTGCCTCGGGAAAGGTTTTGGAGACGGCAATCAGCGTCACCGAACCGGCTGGCCGGCCGGCCTCCGCCTCGGCACCCTCGATCGCTGCCCGCACCCGTCCAAGGGCTTCGGAAATGGTCATGCTGCCCTCCATTCTCCGTCGAGGTCGCCACGCCGGCGGCCAGAACCGCCAGCAACGCTCTCCATTGCACCGGCCTGTTGTGCCTGTCTGTGGTGTCACCGGCCGTATTGTCAAGACGATGGAGAAAGCTCCACCTTGTTTCGCCATCATCTGGTCTTTAAGTGAGGAGAATCGTTTGCCGAAACCTCCCGCGCCGGCGCGGGAGGCGACAAAGGAGAGGGTGTCCGCGATGTTTCAAACCTTGAGGATGGGGCGCCGCGCGTTCCTGAATGGCATTGGTGCCGCCGGCCTCACATTGGCTTTTACGGCAGCGGCGATCCCCGTTGCGGTAACCGGCGCGGCTGCCAAACCCAACCTCGCCAATCTCTCGCCTGAGCAGCTCACCACGGTGCAGGCGGTCAATCGCTATTTCAACGCGATCACCACCTTCGAAGGCAAATTCCTGCAAACGGCGCCCGACGGCAGCGAAACCACCGGCTATTTCGTCATCGACCGTCCCGGCAAGATGCGTTTCCGCTACTATCCGCCGGCGCAGCTCGACATCACCGTCGACGGGAAGACGGTGGCGGTCGACGACAAGGCGATGCAGTCGCAGACACTATACCTTCTGTCGGAAACGCCATTGCGTTTCCTGCTCGACAAGAACATCGATCTTCTTGAGGAAGCGGTCGTACAATCGGTCAGCGCCGATTCCGACTTCATCGTCATCCGCCTTCAGGACCCTGGTACCTTTGTCACCAACCACCTGACACTCTACTTCGACGCCAAGACCACCGAGCTGAAACAGTGGACCGTGACAGACGATCAGGGACTGGATACTACGGTCGCCATCTATGAGACCAAGATCGGCACCCAGACCAATCCCGAGTGGTTCCAGATCAACTATTCGAAATACAAATGATGGCTGCTTGCCAGGAGTGATTGATGACCGACCTGCCCGCCACTGCCCGCAAGGCCGAAAATCCCTGGCTCAAGCTTGGGCTGGAACTCGGGCCGCTTCTCGTCTTCTTCTTTGCCAATGGCCGCTTCGGCATCTTCGCCGCCACCGGCGCCTTCATGGCAGCGATGGCGGTGGCGCTGGTAGCGTCCTGGCTGATCAACCGGCGCCTCGCCATCATGCCATTGGTGACAGGCATCGTCGTCGCCATCTTCGGCACGCTGACCCTGGTGCTGCATGACGACACCTTCATCAAGATGAAGCCGACCATCGTCAACTGCCTGTTCGGCGGTGCGCTCTTGGGCGGGCTGCTGTTCGGCAAGACGCTGCTCGGCTACGTTTTCGATGGTGCGTTCCATCTCGATGATGCCGGCTGGCGCAAGCTGACGATCCGCTGGGGCTTGTTCTTTTTCCTGCTCGCGATCCTCAACGAGCTGATCTGGCGCACCCAGACGACCGAATTCTGGGTCGCTTTCAAGGTCTGGGGCATCATGCCACTGACCCTGGTGTTCTCGATCGCCCAATTGCCGCTTCTGTCGCGCCATGCCGTCGAGCAGCCGGCCGCTCCCAAGGAGTCCACATGAATCGGACGATCACCAGCTTGGCCCTAGTGGTTGCCGATTATGACGAGGCGATTGCATTCTACGTCGGCAAGCTCGGATTTTCGTTGTTCGACGACACACCGCTGGGCGATGGCAAGCGTTGGGTGCGGGTCGGTCCCGCCAAGGGCGGCACCGCTCTGCTGCTCGCCCGCGCCGATGGCCCGCAACAGGCGGCACATGTTGGCGATCAGACGGGGGGCCGCGTCTTCCTGTTCCTGGAAACCGACGACTTCGCCCGCGATCACGCACTGTTTCTGAACCGAGGCGTCCGTTTCCTGGAAGAGCCGCGCTTTGAAGCTTATGGCACTGTCGCCGTGTTCGAAGATCTTTACGGCAACCGCTGGGATCTCATCGAATCCAAGTGAGCCGGCTGACAGTCCCCTTCCCCCATCGTCTTTCCTCAAACCTGAAGGGCTGGATCAACTCCGCACTTTGGGTCTAGTGTTGTCCGATCCGCTTCTACGACAAGGATATTTCCTTCATGGCTGCCCACGACTTCGATACCGTCCTCGACCGACGGCAGGTCCCCACCTCGAAGTGGGACCGTTATCCGGAGGACGTGCTGCCGATGTGGGTGGCCGACATGGATTTCCCGGTCGCCGAGCCCATCGCCGCTGCCTTGCGCGATCGACTCGACCACCCGGTATTCGGCTACGGCGGTCCCGGCCCGGCGACGCTGCGCGATGTGATCGCCGCCGACATGCAGGATCTCTACGGTTGGTCCATATCGCCGGCCGATATTGTGTTCCTGCCCGGCGTAGTTCCCGGTTTCAATCAAGCACTCAAGGCCTTCACTGACCCCAGCGATCGTCTGGTGGTGGAAACGCCCGTCTATCCGCCGATCCTCGCCGCTGCCGGCAACTGGGGACTGACCCGCGTCGACGTGCCGGTGCGGCCCATCTCCGAAGGTTCGGCTGTTGACATCGATCGGCTAACCGGTGCGCTGGCCGATGCAAAAGCGTTCCTGCTGTGCAATCCGCATAATCCCACCGGTAAGGTGCGGACACGGGCCGAGCTTGAGGCGATTGCCAAAGCCTGCCTCGCATCTGGCGCGGTGATCATTTCGGATGAGATTCATTGCGACGTCATCTACGGCGGTAACCAGCACGTACCGATCGCCGCACTGTCGCCGGAAATCGCCCGCCGTACCATCACGCTGATGGCTGCCAGCAAGACCTACAACATCGCCGGCCTCAAGACCGCCTATGCCATCATTCCCGACGCTGAGTTGCGCCTTCGCTTCGCCGCCGCCAGCCTTGGCATGAGTGAAGGTGCCAATGTACTCGGTCTCGTCGCCACCGAGGCAGCGCTTCGGCATGGTCGGCCGTGGAAGAAAGCGCTTCTCTCCTATCTCGAGGCCAATCGAGACCACCTGATCGGCCGCCTCGGGCAGGAGATTCCGGAAGTTCGCATCTATGCGCCGGAGGCCACCTATCTCGCCTGGCTCGATTGCTCGGCTCTCGAACTGGGTGACGCTTACCGCTTCTTCCTCGACAAGGCCAAGGTCGCCTTCAATCCCGGCCCGAGCTTCGGCGGCGATGATCAGCATGTTCGCGTTAACTTCGGTTGCCCGCGAGCTCTTCTCGACGAAGGCATCGACCGTATGGTGAAGGCGCTATCACAACGCTGACGATCTGCTTGATAAATCGCTTGTCATTCATTTCGAAAGCGGCATCCTGTTGATTTTCAAAGCGAATTCATAATCTAAGAAAATCGGATACGGATCCGAAATGACAACGCCCCGGCGATACTCCGCCGGGGCGTTTCGTTTACGAATCGAACTGGGAAAGCTCAAACTTCCAGACGGCGAACGATATCGTCGAGCTGCTCGAGGCTGGCGTAGTGCAGCCGCACCTCGCCTGAACCATTGGGCTTGTGGCGGATCTCCACGGAAAATCCCAGGACATCCGACAGGCGCTTCTCAAGCGCCCGGGTATCCGCATCCTTGTCCGGCTTTGCCGTCTTTGCCCGGCCATGCGGTTCGGAAATCGTCGCCTGTGCCAGGGTCTCGGCCGAACGCACCGTCAAGCCTTCCTCAACGATGCGCTTGGCCAGCGCTGCCGGGTCGGGCGCGGCGATCAGCGCACGAGCGTGGCCAGCAGTCATCGCACCGTCGTTGAGGTACTGCTTCACCGATTCCGGCAGCTTGAGGAGGCGTAGCGTGTTGGCGACGTGACTGCGGCTCTTGCCGATCACCGCGGCAAGGTCATTCTGCGTATATTCGAATTCCTGGATGAGCTGATCGTAGCCCATCGCCTCTTCCAGTGGATTGAGATCCTGCCGCTGAACGTTCTCGATGATGGCGATCTCCATCGCCTCACGATCGGTGACGTCCTGGATAACGACGGGGATCTCATGCAGGCCGGCCTTCTGAGCTGCCCGCCAGCGACGTTCGCCGGCAATCAACTCGTAACCGTTGCCGCCCCCTGGCGCCGGCCGCACCACCACTGGCTGGATCATGCCATGCTGATGGATCGAGCCGGCCAGTTCGTCGAGTTCCTCTTCCTTGAACAGCCGGCGCGGGTTCTTGGGATTGGCCCGGATGAGGTCAATCGCCACCTTGCGAAGGCCGCGCACCCGCTCCACTACTTCGAATTCCGAGCTGGCGTCGCCAATCAGCGCTGCCAGTCCCCGGCCGAGCCGCCGACGTCCGCTCTCGTCGTTGACGCTGCTCATGACTTCCCCTTCGCTTTCATAAACCTCTGTAACCGTTCGGAAACAGGGTCTCGTAATTCCATTATCCTGCGCCCGCCCGAAAGCTTAGTTTCGGACCAGAAACGCTTTAAGCCGCGACCGCGCGGAAGCGCCGCTCGCGCTGGATGATTTCGGAGGCCAGCTTCAGATAGGCTTGACTGCCGCTGCACTTGAGATCGTAGAGCAGCGCCGGCTTTCCATAGGACGGTGCTTCGGAAACGCGGACGTTGCGCGGAATGATCGTCTCGTAAACGGCATCCCCCATGTTGGTGCGAACATCCTGCACCACCTGGGCGCTCAGGTTATTGCGGCCGTCATACATGGTGAGCACAATGCCGTGGATGCCGAGTTCAGGATTGAGGCTGCGCTTGACCTGTTCGACGGTGGACAGAAGCTGCGACAGCCCCTCAAGCGCGAAAAACTCGCATTGCAGCGGCACCAGGATGGAATGCGACGCCGACAGGGCGTTGATGGTGAGAAGATTGAGTGACGGCGGGCAGTCGATCAGCACATAGGTAAAGCGCTTCTCCCGCGATCCCAAATCGTCCAACGCCTCGACATGCCGAGCGATGGCCTTTCTGAGACGGTAGGCGCGGTCCCCGGAACTGGCAATTTCCAGCTCGACGCCCAGGTTGTCCAGCGTCGACGGCGCCACGGTAAGGCGCGGGACCGCCGTTGGTACCAGCGCTTCCCGAAGCTCCGCTTCGCCAATCAGCACATCGTAGGTCGACACCTTGCGCGACTTGCGATCGATGCCGAGACCAGTTGAGGCGTTACCCTGTGGATCGAGATCGATGATCAGCACTTCCTCGCCGATGGCGGCAAGCGCCGTGCCGAGGTTGATGGCGGTCGTGGTCTTGCCGACCCCACCTTTCTGGTTGGCCAACGACAACACGCGGGGACTCAAGGGAAGGCGGTTCATCGGCGGGCATCCTGCTCTGGAAGGCCGGGCGTCGGCAGCCGGCGGACGTGATCGACGAGGACAATGCGGCTATCGGGTTCGATCCGGCTCTGCTGTTCTACCAGATCGAAACTCCACGCGAGAGCGGCTTGCCGGCGCTCTGCATCAAAATCCTGGCCCTTGTGGAAAACGCCGGTCGCACCCGTCGTCAACCAAGGCTCGGCATAGGCCAAAAGCTTGTCGAGCGAAGCGAGCGCACGCGCCGATACGGCATCGAATCGATCGGCATTGTCGGCCAGTCGTTCCGGAACCGACTCGATACGGTCGCAAATGATCTTGGCCGGCAATTTCAGTTCGCGGGCGACCGTTTGCAGAAAAGCCGCCTTGCGGCCGTTGGACTCGACCAGGGTAACGCCCCCCCCCTCGACATCAGCCAATAGAATGGCGGTCACAAGTCCCGGAAAACCGGCGCCGGAACCGAGATCAAGCCATCGTTTCGCGGTCGGAAACGCGGCGAAAGCCTGCGCGCCATCGGCAACGTGCCGGCGCCAAATATCCGGCAATGTTGATGGCGCCACCAGGTTCTTGACGGGCTGCCATTTCCGGACGAGCTCGACATAGGTCGCGAAGCGCGCTTCCATCGCCGCATCGAGCGGCAAAATGGCCCGCACGGCGTCGAGACCATCGGGGTCGTTTGCCGTGATCTTGTTCGCCTTGCCAACCATCAGGCCACCGCCCCTTTCGGCTGCGCCGCGAGTTTGCGCAGATGGGCGAGAAGCAGCGTCAAACTGGCTGGTGTTACACCATCGATACGCCCAGCCTGCCCGAGGGTCGCGGGCCGCACCGCCTCGAGCTTCTGCCGCACTTCGTTGGAAAGACCCGTCACAGTCCCATAATCGAGATCGGTCGGCAGCGCACGCGCCTCATCGCGCCGGAAAGCGGCAATATCGGCATCCTGACGATTGAGGTAGACCGCATAGAGCGCTTCGGTTTCCAGCGCCGCCGTCGTGACCCGATCGAAACGACCCAGCTCAGGCCAGATGGCGGCCAGACGGGCGAGTGACATGTCCGGATAGGACAAGAGTTCGTAAGCCGTTCGCCGCACACCGTCCTGGTTGAGGGCAAGATCATGCGCTTCGGCCTCACGCGGACTGAGAGATAGCGAGCGGGCCGACTGTCGCGCCGTCTCGAGCGCCGCCATCTTCGTCGAGAAGGCCTCAGCGCGCTGCGCTCTAACGACGCCAAGGGCAATACCTCTGCCGGTCAGGCGCTGGTCGGCATTATCGGCCCTGAGGGACAGCCGGTACTCGGCGCGCGAGGTAAACATGCGATAGGGCTCGCTGACGCCTTTGGTGACGAGGTCATCGATCATCACGCCGAGATAGGCCTCGGCACGGTCGAAGGTGACGCCGTCGCTTCCACCAGCCCGCCGGGCGGCATTGAGACCGGCAACCAGTCCCTGCGCCGCCGCCTCTTCATAGCCGGTGGTGCCGTTGATCTGGCCAGCCAGGAACAAGCCAGTCAGCTTCTTGGCTTCCAGCGTCGGCTGCAGCTCGCGGGGATCAATGTGGTCGTATTCGATGGCATAGCCATATTGGACGATACGCGCCTGTTCGAGACCGGGAATGGAGGCGATGATGGCGTCCTGCACATCCTCCGGCAGGGATGTCGAGATACCGTTCGGATAGACGAGATCGCTGTCCAGCCCTTCCGGTTCCAGGAAAATCTGGTGGCCGTCGCGATCGCCGAAGCGAACGATCTTGTCCTCGATGGACGGACAATAGCGCGGACCGCGGCTACCGATCTGGCCCGAGTACATCGGTGAACGGTGGACGTTATCGCGGATGACCCGGTGGGTAGCCTCGACCGTGCGGGTGATATGGCAGGCCACCTGCGGCTGGCTGATGGCGGCGGTTAATGTCGAGAAGGGCTCAGGCTCGTCATCGCCCGGCTGGAATTCGAGGGCCGTGTAATCGATGGAATGCCGGTCGAGACGGGGCGGTGTACCGGTTTTTAGCCGCCCCAGCCGCAAACCGAGCCGCGAAAGCGTGCGAGACAGACCCAAGGCGGGTTTTTCGCCGATACGCCCGGCGGGCGTCGTTTTGGGTCCGAGATGAATAAGGCCAGATAGGAAAGTGCCAGTCGTCAAGACAACAGCGCCACAGGCCAGCCGACGCCCATCAGCCATGACCACCGCCCCGACGCGGCCATCCGATACCACGATATCGTCAGCTTCCCCTTCGATGACCGTGAGATCGACAGCAGAAGCGATTTCCGCCTGCATCGCCGCCTTGTAGAGCTTACGGTCGGCCTGGGCGCGAGGACCACGGACAGCCGGCCCCTTGCGCCGGTTGAGCAAACGAAACTGGATGCCGGCCGCATCAGCGACCCGCCCCATCAGGCCATCGAGGGCATCGACCTCACGTACCAAATGCCCCTTGCCCAAACCGCCGATGGCCGGATTGCAGGACATGGCGCCGACCGTAGAGAAAGCGTGGGTAACCAGCGCCGTCTTCGCGCCGCTGCGCGACGCGGCATGCGCCGCCTCGGCGCCGGCATGGCCACCACCGATGACAATAACGTCGAAGCGTTCCAGTTCGCTCACCATCGTTCCTGATGTTGCAAGTCGCCAAGCTTGGCAAAATTGGCCGCGGCACCCGTTATCACAGGAGCATCCACACCTGATCCCCGCGTCACTGACGCCAGCTCCGAGGCCTTGGGGTGGTCTTAATAGGACAAAACGGGCCGAAAGGTCAAAGCTGAAAGCGCTGATTTCTGGGCTTTTGGGCGAGCTTCGGGGCAAACTTGGCTGTTTTCCGGAATCGGTTCGGTAGCGAATCCGTATAGTTTTCCACAAGCTGTGGAGTGTTTCACGTGAAACACCGTTAATTTTTTGCGACTAGACCGGAGGCCCGATTCACTTGCCTCGATCACGGAGGCGCCGTGGTGGATATCAGTCGCACCCGGATCGGAAGATCGTTTCGGATAGGAATCGATTATTTGCCGATACAGAAGGTCGAGAATATCGCGCCGAGCACCTCTTCGACATCGATGCGGCCCGTCAGCCGACCGAGGGCGTCACCCGCCTGGCGCAGGCGGTCGGCCACGATCTCCGCCGGAAGGCCTGGAGCTCCTATGCCGGCTAGCGCGTCGACGGCCTGTTCCAGGCATTGCCGTTGACGTGCTCGACTGACCAGTGGCGCTTCGCCCCCGAGACGACTGCCGGCCTCCTGGGACAAGCAGTGAAGGAGCCGGTCCACCGAAGCCCGATCGTAAATCGAGACCATCAGCCCCTCGCTATTGGATGGATGCAGATCGCCCTTGGTGTGGACGCTCAACACCGGCCCGCCAAGCGTCATGACCTCCCGAGGAGGAACACCGGCCCGATCATCGAGCCACAGGATCAGATCAGCCGCAGCCGCGCGCGCCCTGCCCCGCCGCATACCCTCGGCCTCGATCACATCACCACCGTCGCGCAGGCCAGCGGTATCCACCAACGTAACCGCGTAGCCACCGAGATCGAGGTGAACCTCCACGAGGTCTCGGGTCGTGCCCGGAATATCGGTAACAATGGCGACTTCGCGTTCGGCCAGCGCGTTGACCAGGCTGGACTTGCCGGCGTTGGGTGGGCCGAGCACCACCACTTCGAAACCGTCGCGAATCCGTTCGCCGCGTTGGCCAGCCAAGAGCTCGCGCTCCATCTCTATGCGCAAGGCGACAGCATCCCTGCTGACTGCGCCGGAAACATCATCCGGGACATCGTCCTCGTCGGAGAAATCGAGGTCGGCCTCCACATGTGCCCGCAGATCGACCAGGCGCCGCCGCCAGTCCTCAGCCTTCTTTCGAAAGGCGCCGCCAGCCAGACGCACCGCCTGACGCCGTTGGGCCTCGGTATCGGCAACGATCAGGTCGGCAAGGCCCTCGGCTTCCGTGAGATCAAGCCGGCCGTTGTCGAAAGCACGGCGAGTGAACTCGCCCGCCTCGGCGAGCCGTAGCCCCGGCAGACCTCCAAGGAAGGCAACGAAGGCTGCCACCACCGCCCTGCCGCCATGCAAGTGGAACTCGGCAACGTCTTCGCCGGTGAAGCTGTTGGGCGCCGGAAAAAACAACACCAGTCCACGATCGATCACCTCACCATCGGCGCCACTGATGGTCCGCAGGGCCGCGGTACGGGGCGCCGGCAACCGGCCAACTGTCATTTCGAGTGCGAATCGGACTTTAGGCCCGGAGACACGGATCACCGCGACACCGCTTGGCAATATCCCGGACGACAAAGCGAAGATCGTATCGGACACGACTCAATCCTTTCGTCGCGATTGCCAGTTATCCGGCGCTGCCGAGCAGACGATACTATCCGTTCGGAGCGTGCTTAAGCTAAGATCTGGAAATGGCAAAGGGCCCAACGGGCCCTTTGGAGGTGGTGCAACAAACGGAACGGCAGCGAATCGATGACCGCCGATGATTCACGTGAAACACCGACAGCGTGTCAAGTGTTCATGGAATCGAAGAAGTCGCTGTTGGTTCGCGTCTGACGCAGCTTGTCCAACAGGAACTCGGTTGCGTCCGTCGTGCCCATCGGATTGAGAATGCGGCGGAGAACGAAGGTCTTCTTGAGCTTATCCGGGACCACCAGCAGGTCTTCCTTGCGGGTGCCGGAGCGCTGGATATCAATGGCCGGGAACACGCGCTTGTCCGAGATCTTGCGATCCAGAATGATTTCCGAGTTGCCGGTGCCCTTGAACTCTTCGAAAATCACCTCGTCCATACGGCTGCCGGTATCGATCAGGGCCGTCGCGATGATGGTCAAGGAGCCACCCTGCTCGATGTTGCGAGCCGCACCAAAGAAGCGCTTCGGCCGCTGCAGCGCGTTGGCGTCGACACCACCGGTCAGCACCTTGCCGGAAGACGGTACCACCGTGTTATAGGCGCGGCCGAGACGGGTAATCGAATCAAGCAGAATGACCACGTCGCGACCATGCTCAACCAGCCGCTTGGCTTTCTCGATGACCATTTCCGCCACCTGAACGTGGCGGGTCGCCGGCTCGTCGAAGGTCGAGGAAACCACCTCGCCCCGCACCGAACGCTGCATGTCGGTCACTTCTTCCGGACGCTCGTCGATCAAGAGAACGATCAGGTAGCATTCGGGATGATTGGTGGTGATCGAATGGGCGATGTTCTGCAGCAGAACGGTCTTGCCGGTCCGCGGCGGCGCCACAATCAGCGCGCGCTGCCCCTTGCCAAGCGGCGCCACGATATCGATGACGCGGGCCGAGAAATCCTTCGACGGCACGCCCTCGACTTCCATGCGAAAGCGCTCGTCGGGATAAAGCGGCGTCAGGTTGTCGAAGTGCACCTTGTGGCGCGCCTTCTCCGGGTCCTCGAAATTGACCGTGTTGACCTTGAGCAGCGCAAAATAGCGCTCGCCTTCCTTCGGGCTGCGAATCTGCCCTTCGACGGTGTCACCGGTCCTGAGCGAGAAGCGGCGAATCTGCGCCGGCGAAATGTAGATGTCGTCGGGACCCGGCAGATAGTTGGCGTCGGGCGAACGCAGGAAGCCAAAGCCATCCTGGAGCACTTCGACAACACCCTCGCCAATGATATCGACTTCTTGTTCGGCGAGCTGCTTGAGAATGGCAAACAGCAATTCCTGCTTGCGCATGGTCGAGGCATTCTCCACCTCGACCTCTTCGGCAACCGCCAGAAGTTCGGTGGGGGTCTTCTTCTTGAGATCCTGGAGTTTCATCTCCGACATGGACAAGGCATCTCTTAGCTGGAAATAGGAATCGAAGCCGAAAACAGAAAATGCCCCTACTTGGGGATACGCATCGACGATCTTTTCCGAAGGACGCGGGCTGGCAGCAACGGCGGGGAGCCGTCGCGGGAGAAACTTTCCGAACCTTCTCGGCCGGAAGACGCCTGTCCGCGAAGTGAGGGACGATTTCGCTATACCCTGTTCCGTCCGGCGCGGCAAGACGTGAGGGATTACGAGGGTCCCATCCTGGCCTTCAAAATGGCTTCAGGACGACGAGGACCAGAATAGCGAAGAGGATCACCGTCGGCAGCTCGTTCATCATGCGGAAGAAACGCGAAGCGTGCTGATTCGCATCCCGCTCAAAGGCCTTCCGCCAAGCATCCAGCTGATAATGGTAGACAGTCAGGCCAAGCACAAAGAGGAGTTTCAGCCAAAGCCAGGACGAGGTTGAAAACCATACCCCCTTTACTCCCAGCCAGAGGCCGAACCCCCACGTGCCATACATCGCCGGCCGCATGATACCCTTCAGCAACCGGCGTTCCATCACCTTGAAGGTTTCCGACTGCACTGAGCCGGTTTCAGCATCGGCGTGGTACACGAAAAGACGTGGCAAATAAAAGATACCGGCCATCCAGGCGATCACCGAAAACAGGTGACCGATCTTGATCCAGTCATAACCGAGCCCCATCATCGTCCCCCAACGCCACGCACCCGCGCCAGCATGCGCGCGACATTGTCGACCGAGCCGTCCGGCGTGATGCCATGGCCAAGGTTGAAGATCAGTCGGCCCTCGCCCAACCGGGCAAGGATGCGATCGACAGCCGCGTCCAACATGTCCCCGCCGGTGACGAGATGCAGCGGATCCAGATTGCCTTGAACCGCAACAAGCCGTTGGACATCGTCTCGAACAAAATCCAGCGAGGCTTGCCAATCGATACCGACCGCATCGACGCCGGTCTCCCGCACATAGGCCGGTAGATGGCCGCCTGCCCCTTTTGGAAAGCCGATGACCCGCGCGCCCGGTATCTTTGCGCGCAAGCCCTCGACGATACGGCGGGTTGGTTCGATCACGAAACGCCGGAAGCCAGCGTCATCCAGCACCCCAGCCCAAGTATCGAAGATCTGCACCGCGTCGGCGCCCGCCCTGAGCTGGGCAGCCAAGTAGCTGATCGAAGCATCCACCAGGATATCGACCAGCCGATCAACGCCTATTGGATCGATAAGTGCCGCCCGTCGAGCCGGCATCTGGTCCGGCGTGCCGTGCCCGGCAATCATGTAGGTGATGAGCGTCCAGGGCGCGCCGCAGAAACCGAGAAGCGCCGTTTCGTCAGAAAGCGCTGCACGGATGGAGGACACCGTCTCGATGACTGGCTCAAGCCGCGCAAGCAGACGATCCGGTTCCAGGGCAAGGTGAGCCAGGTCGACCGGCTCGAGCCTCGGGCCCTCACCCTCGACGAACCAGACCTTCTGGCCGAGGGCATGCGGGACGACCAAGATATCGGAAAACAGAATGGCCGCATCGAAGCCAAAGCGACGGATCGGTTGCAGCGCCACCTCGGTGGCAAGAGCGGGAGCGTAGCAGAGATCGAGGAAAGATCCCGCTCTGGCTCGTGTCGCTCGATATTCGGGAAGATAGCGTCCGGCTTGACGCATCATCCAAACCGGCGGCGGCCATAGTCGCTCTCCGTCGAGAACTCTGAGAAGGCGACGTTTCATAGCCATCTTGTTTGTCTTCGTCGTGGTCGCGCCGTCGGCCGTTTCCAAGGTAAGAATCCTATTTGAAGAGACTTTCTTTTTCTTATTGCCGAGGGATAGCAGGGATTGTCGCCCCTCCACAATCGGAACCATACAAGGCCTCTTCGGCCATCTGTCGGGGAACGTTCGAACCACCAGCCTGTGACTTTTGTGGAAAACTTTATCGGATGGCGGAATGCCGCAAGTCTTAACGAATGGTTAATGGGGATGACCGTCGAAGAGTTAATGAACCGTTAAGGACCAGCATCGCTTTTGCACAGTGCCCACAAGCACCGTCGACGTGATACCCATTTGGCGGTCCTGTTGATGGTTTTATGGCTTACCCACAGGGGTCGGTCAGGTACCCCCGCCAACGCTGTTTTTCTCCACGTCTGTCCAAGCCACGGGCGTCCGTCTGTGGATTGTCGGCCAAATAAAGCCCTCAAGTCATTGATTGGAAGAAATAAAAAAGAACTCGCCAAGCACTGCGCCATCTGAGATGCTGCGCCTCGTCCTTCGGGAGCATGTCGGTTATGAAGCGGGGCCAGACCTATTTCCATATCCATCTCGTCTCCGATTCCACCGGCGAGACGCTGCTTGCCGTTGGCCGGGCGGCCACCGCCCAATATGAATCGATGGTGGCAATCGAGCATATCTATCCGCTGGTCCGGTCGGTTCGGCATATCGAGCGCGTCATCGCCGATATCGAGGCGGCACCGGGCATTGTTCTTTACACGCTCGTGCAACAGGACCTCGCCATCCGGCTCGAGGAGGCCTGCCAGGCCGCCGCCATCCCCTGCATCGACGTGTTGCGGCCAGTTTTCGATGTGTTCCGTTCCTTCTTCAAGGTGCAGGCGATCGGCAAGGCCGGTGCGCAGCACGCCATGGACGCCGATTATTTCAAGCGCATCGACGCGCTCAACTTCACCTTGGCGCATGATGATGGCGCCCTTCCCGACGACATTGAGGAAACCGATGTCATCCTGATCGGCATCAGTCGCACCTCGAAGACGCCGACGTCGATCTATCTCGCCAACCGTGGCATCCGCACGGCCAATGTGCCGTTGGTGCCAGGCATTCCGATTACCGACAAGGTGATCGCTGCTCGTCGGCCCCTCGTCGTTTGCTTGGTCGCCACAGCCGAGCGCATCATGCATGTTCGTCAGAACCGCCTGTTGGCTCTGGCCGATCAGAACCAGAACTCAACCTATGTGGACAAGGCGTCGATCGCTCAGGAAATTCTCTATTCCAAGCGCCTCTGCACCGAACATGGCTGGCCGATGATCGACGTTACCCGCCGATCGATCGAGGAAACCGCCGCCGCAATCCTCGCCCTCTGGGACCAACATCGATATGGCAAAATGCTCGATCCCTTTTCCGACGCCGGTTGAAAAATGAGCCTTGTCCTTGCCTCGGCGAGCGCCGCCCGTGCCGCCCTCCTGACCGGCGCCGGTCTGATCTTCAAGCGTGTACCGGCTGACGTCGACGAGCGTCTCATCGAGGAAGACCTTGTCGGCCTTTCCGCAGCCGACGTGGCGCAGGCTCTGGCCGACGTCAAGGCGGTGGAGGTATCGCTACGCCGGCCGGGCGACCTGGTTATCGGCGCCGATCAGACGTTGTCGCTTGGCGAAGAACGCTTTCACAAGCCGAGGGATCGCGACGAAGCGGGCCGCCAGCTGGCCCGTCTTTCCGGCCGAACTCATGAACTTCATTCCGCCTTGTCGCTCGCCAGAAACGGCGAAGTCCTTCATCGCGCTGTCGATCATGCCAGGCTGACCATGCGGCCATTGTCGACACGTTTCATAAGTCATTACCTTGCGGTTGTCGGCGAGGCGATATTGGGGTCGGTCGGCGCCTATCACCTCGAGGGCTACGGCGTTCAGCTGTTCGAAGAGATCGAGGGTAATCACTTTACCATTCTCGGCATGCCCCTGCTGCCGCTGCTCGAGTTCCTGCGCGAGGAAAGGATGATCGAACAATGATCCGTGCTGCCGTCATTGGCTGGCCGGTGAGCCAGTCGCGTTCGCCCCTGATCCATGGTCACTGGCTTGAGCGGTTCGGCATCGACGGCGACTATGGTCGTCTGGCAATCGAGCCCGAACGAATCGACGGTTTTTTGGCCCACTTCGCCGGCAGCGGCCTTGCCGGTGGCAATGTGACCATTCCCTACAAGGAAATCGCCGCCCGTGCGGCACGCCATTGCCAGCCGATCGTCGAGCGGATTGGCGCCGCCAACACGCTATGGATGGAAAACGGCGAACTTTGCGCCGACAATACCGATGGTGTTGGTTTCATCGCCAATCTTGACGACCGTGCGCCCGATTGGGCGAAGACGCCCGACGAAGCGCTGGTGCTTGGCGCCGGTGGGGCCGCTGCCGCCGTGGTGGATGCTCTCGTCGAGCGTGGTTTCATGGTGCGTATCGTCAACCGCACCCTGTCGCGGGCGGAGGCCTTGGCCGCTCGTTATCCGAACCGTGTGTCGGCCGACGTCCTTTCGGAAGCGAATCGATATGCAAGGACAGCCGGTTTTATCGTCAATACCACTTCTCTTGGCATGAAGGGCGATGGAGCTGTTGATCTCGACATGAGCGTTGTGCCAAGCGACGCGGTAATCACCGACATTGTCTATGTACCGCTGGTCACCCCGTTCCTTGCCGCCGCCGCTGCGCGCGGTCTTCGCACCGTCGATGGTCTCGGCATGCTGCTGCACCAGGCGGTCCCAGGATTTACCCGCTGGTTCGGACATCGGCCGACGGTGACGCCTGAACTTCGCGCACTGGTCGAGGCCGACCTTTGATCGTCATCGGCCTTACCGGCTCGATCGGCATGGGCAAGACCGCCACCGCCGATCTGTTCCGGCAAGCAGGTCTGCCGGTGTTCGACGCCGACGCTGCCGTGCACGCCCTCTATAATGGGCCGCTTGCCACGGAGATTGAAACGACCTTCCCAGGAACAACGGTGGAAGGCCGAGTCGATCGCGCCAAACTCGCCGCACGGCTTTCAGGGGACGTCGACGCTTTCCGGCGATTGGAAGCCATCGTTCATCCGGCGGTGCGCCAGGCGGAAACCGATTTTCTTGAGAAGGCCCGAGCCGCTGGCGCACCAGCTGTGGTGCTCGACGTTCCCCTGCTGTTCGAAACTGGTCGTCACCACGAAGTTGACAAGGTCGTCGTCGTCTCAGCGCCGGCGGAAGCCCAGCGAGCCCGGGTCCTCGCGCGCCCAGGCATGACAACGGAGAAGTTCGAGGCGCTCCTCGCGCGCCAGATGCCCGACGCCGAGAAAAGGGCACGGGCCGATTTCGTCGTCCCAACCGGTGAAGGCCTGGGCCCAGCCCGGGACGCGGTTGCCGTATTTCTTCGCCAACTGTTCGGCTGAGCAATTGGTGGGGGACAAGCCAGCCGGGCTTCCTTGAAATCCCCATCTTCGACGGGCAAGATTCGGCCATGCGCGAAATCGTCTTCGATACCGAAACCACTGGACTGGATCCCAAGACCGGCGACCGCCTGGTCGAAATCGGCTGCGTTGAAGTGGTCAATCGCTTCCCGACCGGACGCAATTTCCACGTCTATATCAATCCAGGGCGGACAGTGCCCAAGGAAGCCTTCGACGTTCACGGGCTGTCAGACGAGTTTTTGGCCGACAAGCCACGTTTCGACGACGTCGCGGACGCCTTTGTGGCCTTTGTCGGCGACGCGCAGCTGGTCGCTCACAACGCCAGTTTCGATATGGGCTTCATCAATTTCGAACTGAAGGTGTCGGGTCGCACGACCTTCGGTCCCGAGCGGGTCATCGACACGCTGATGATGGCTCGCCGCAAGCATCCGGGCGCGCCGGCCAGCCTCGATGCGCTGTGCAATCGCTATGGTATCGATCGGTCCAGGCGCGTCAAACATGGCGCTCTGCTCGACGCCGAACTTCTGGCCGAGGTCTACCTCGAACTCACGGGCGGACGCCAGGCCGGCCTCGATCTCAGCGTGTCCGTGCAGACGACATCGGCGGGAGAGACCGGCAGTCGCGTCGCCCTGCGGCCGCGTCCTCTTCCGCTGCCCTCACGCGTGACTTCGGCCGAGGCGGAAGCGCACGCCGCGTTCATCGCCACGATCGGTGAAAAGGCAATTTGGACCATCTATTTGCATGAGGGCGAGCAGGCAGAAACGGCCTGATCGTCCCGCGGGATGCGGGATTCTCCCAGCCGGTCTGGTCTGGGTATTATTAGCCGGCGAATTATGTCATAGAGCCGCGACGGCGCTCGTTCCCATCCGTTCAGGCATTGGAGAGACGCTTGGTGATCAAGTCTCCGAAAGGGTCGGTTGTGGCTAAGGCGACGCTCGTGAAATTTCGGCAGGTCGCCGCCCTGCCCTATCGGGTGACTCCGCACGGCTATGAGGTGGTGATGATCACCACTCGAGACAGTGGTCGCTGGATATTGCCCAAAGGTTGGCCGATCAAAGGCCTCAAGCGGCACGAGAGCGCTGAAACCGAGGCCATGGAAGAGGCGGGTCTGATCGGTAGCGCCGAACCCAAGCCCTTCGGCCGCTTTACCTACATCAAGCAGTTTCCCAAGCGTCAGGAGAAAGTTCTGGTCGACGTCTTTCCGCTGGCCATCGAGAAACAACTCGACGACTGGCAGGAAAAAGGTCAGCGCGAGGTACGTTTCTTCAATCCGGTCGACGCGGCGGCTCTTGTTTCTGACGTCGGCGTCGGCGATCTGATCCTTGCCTTTTTCGTTGACCTTGCCAAAAGAAAAGCGGCCGGCACCCTGAAGGCACCGGCCGCCAAAAAGGCGTCTGAAATAACTGGCGAGCCAGTTGCGGATCAGGCGAGCCCCTCGAAAAGCGCCGTCGACAAATAGCGCTCGGCAAAGGACGGTACGATCACCACGATGGTCTTTCCGGCATTTTCCGGCCGCTGGCCAAGCTTGACCGCCGCCGCCAGCGCCGCGCCCGATGAGATGCCGACCGGTATGCCTTCGAGCTTTGCCACTTGGCGGGCGGTGGCCAGTGCCTCTTCTGAGGGAACCGGTAGGATTTCGTCGTAAACCTTGGTGTCGAGAACCGACGGCACAAAACCGGCGCCAATGCCCTGGATCTTGTGCGGACCAGGATTACCGCCCGACAGCACCGGGCTCTCGGTTGGTTCGACGGCGATCACCTTCACGTCGGGCTTGCGTTCCTTCAGCACGCGGCCAACGCCGGTGATCGTGCCGCCGGTGCCGATGCCGGCGACGAAGATGTCGACCTTACCGTCGGTATCGTTCCAGATTTCCTCGGCCGTGCTGATGCGGTGCACCTCCGGATTGGCTGGATTCTCGAACTGCTGCGGGATGACGGCGCCGGGAATGCTGGCAGCCAGCTCGCCGGCCTTGGCGATCGCGCCCTTCATGCCCTTGGCAGCTTCGGTCAGCTCCAGTTCGGCACCGAGCAGCTTCAGCATCTTGCGCCGTTCAATGGACATCGATTCCGGCATGACCAGGATAAGCCGATAGCCCTTGGCGGCAGCGACGAAGGCCAACGCAATGCCCGTATTGCCCGAAGTCGGCTCGATCAGGGTGGATTCACCGGGCTTGATCTTTCCCTGCGCTTCCAGCGCTTCGATCATCGCCACGCCGATGCGGTCCTTGACCGAAGCAATCGGGTTGAAGAACTCCAGCTTGCCGAGAATGGTCGCCTTGACGCCGTTCTCCTTGGCCAACTTGTCGAAGCGGACGAGCGGCGTGTCGCCGATGGTGTCGGTGATGGAGGCGTAGATCTTGCCGCGACCGCGGCGGGAAAGATCGCTCATGAGAAATCCTCGTTGGTATAGGCCCTGCGAAATTAGCTCCATTCTACCGGTGGCCGCAGAACGCTACCAGTCAACCGAGGTCGTAACGAACCATTGGATTGGAAAATGGTCCCGAATTAAGGGAGAAAATGAGAAAGAATTGCCTCTTACTCAAGAGCGCCCCGTTGATCCAAAACCGCCGGCGCCCCGAGCCGTGGCGTCAAGCGCCTCGGTTTCGACGAACCGGACGCGGCTGACCGGAGCAATCACCATCTGAGCGATACGTTCGCCCCGAACGATGGTGAAAGGGGTGTCCGAAAGGTTGATCAGGATCACCTTCACCTCACCACGGTAATCGGCATCAACAGTGCCGGGCGAGTTGAGGACGGTGACACCGTGCTTGGCGGCCAGACCTGAGCGGGGACGAACCTGCGCCTCGTAGCCTGAAGGCAGCGCCATGGCGAGACCAGTTGGCACCAATGCCCGGCCGAGCGGGGAGAGTGTCAGCGGCGCTTCGACGGCGGCAACCAGGTCAACGCCCGCCGCATCCTGGCTCTGATAGGCCGGCAGCGGCAGGTCCTGAGCGTGCGGCAGGCGCATAAGGGCGACGTCAACCATTGGAAAACCTCGAAAATACGGTTCGTTGCGGATGCGAATCGAAGATCAGCGGAGTCGTTCGACGATCAATGCGATCAGCCGTTCGGCGACCTCGTCCTTGCCAAGTGTCGGCCAAGTCTCGACACCGGCAGCCGACAGGACGTGAACACTGTTGCGGTCGCCGCCAAAGACACCACTCTCCGGTGACACGTCATTGGCGACAATATAGTCGGCGCCCTTGGCAGCGAGCTTACGGGCGGCATTCGCTTTGACATCAGTCGTTTCGGCGGCGAATCCAATCATCAATTTCGGCCGCTGCCTGCCATGGCCAAGCGTCGCCAGGATGTCGGGATTTTCAATAAAGGAAAGTGGTGGCGGATCGCCGGCCGCCTTCTTGATCTTTTCTTGGGCCACTGCGGCCGGCCGCCAATCCGAAACGGCGGCGGCCATCACCGCTACATCAGCCGGCAAAGCGGCCATCACCGCCTCAAGCATCTGGCGCGCCGTCTCGACGCGGACGATATCGACGCCCTTGGGATCAGGGATGGAGACCGGACCGGATATGAGGGTCACGCATGCGCCGGCGCGCGCGGCAGCGGCGGCAATGGCATGTCCCTGCTTGCCCGAGGAGCGGTTGGTGATGAAGCGCACCGGGTCGATCGGCTCGATGGTCGGGCCGGATGTCACGAGCACATGCCGGCCGGCGAGCGGCTTCGGTTGTTCTCTTTCAGCAAAAAAGCTCTCTACGCCGGCAACGATCTCCATCGGTTCGGACAGACGGCCGACGCCGGCTTCGCCACGCTCGGCCATTCGCCCTTCGGCCGGTCCAATAAAGCGGACGCCGTCAGCGGCAAGCTGCGCCGCATTCCGTTGGGTTGCCGGATGTGCCCACATGCGCTGGTTCATGGCCGGACAGACGATGATCGGCGCCGCGGCCGCGAGCAGGCTCGCCGTGGCAAGTTCGTCGGCAATGCCGTTGGCCATGCGGGCGATGAGATTGGCGGTGGCCGGCGCCACAAGGATCAAATCGGTGTCGCGCGACAGCACGATGTGGCCGATGTCCTGCTCTTCGGTTGGGTCGAACAGGTCGCTGAACACCTTCTCGCCGGAAAGAGCGCCAACCGTCATCGGCGTCACGAATTCCTTGCCCGAGCGCGTCAGGATCACCCGCACCTCGGCGCCGCGTTCCTTCAGGCGCCGGATGACTTCGAGCACCTTGTAGGCGGCAATGCCGCCGCCAATGACGATCAGAATGCGCTTGCCCGCCAGCATATCAGGCCCTCTCCTGCATAATCGGAGGGGAACCTAGACCATCAGGGCGCGAAAGGTAAGCGACAAGAAGCCACCCGAAGCGGCTTCGAATACCGGTCGAAGACGCCCTAACAACCTTCGAGGCAAAAAACTGCCTCGAAGCCTATCTAGCCGAACGTAATGATGAAGACCCGTCGGCAACGTCCTCAGCCGACCGCGAATTTCTCGTCGAAGGAATAGCCAGAACCGCGCACCGTGCGGATGGGGTCGCGGACTCGGCCACGGTTGATCGACTTTCTGAGGCGCCCGACGTGGACATCGACCGTTCGCTCATCGACGTAAACGTCATGGCCCCAGACGCCGTTGAGAAGCTGTTCACGCGAAAACACCCGGCCCGGCGACTGCATCAGAAATTCCAGCAAGCGGAATTCAGTTGGCCCAAGATGGATTTCGCGCGCCGAGCGACGAACACGTCGCGTCTCCCGGTCGAGCTCAATATCGCCGGCCGTCAGAAGGTTGGATACCGTTTCCGGCTTGGCACGCCTCAGCATCGCCTTGACGCGGGCGATCAGCTCCGGGACCGAGAAGGGCTTTACGACATAATCGTCGGCGCCGGTGGCAAGCCCGCGCACCCGTTCCGATTCCTCGCCACGCGCCGTCAGCATGATCACCGGCAGACGCTCGGTCTCCGGCCGCGCCCTGAGGCGACGGCAAAGTTCGATGCCGGATAGTCCTGGCAACATCCAATCGAGCAGCAAGAGATCGGGCGTGATCTCCTTGAGGCGAATGTCGGCCTCATCGCCGCGGAAAGCCTGCTCTACTTCGAAACCCTCAGCCTCGAGGTTATAGCGCAGCATCAGCGACACTGCCTCTTCGTCCTCGACGATCATCACCTTGGCCATGGTCGTTTTCAGCTCCCGCAGCTCAGGATCCGGCGATGGTACTGGCGATGGACGTGTCGGCTTTCGGCCGCTCGTCCTCGTAGGACCGGCCGGTCACCACATAGTGTACTGATTCGGCGATGTTGGTGGCGTGGTCGCCGATACGTTCGATGTTCTTGGCGCAGAACAGCAGGTGAATGCAGAAGGTGAGATTGCGCGGGTCCTCCATCATATAGGTGAGAAGTTCGCGGAACAGCGAGGTGTAGAGCGCGTCGATCTCATTATCGCGCTGGCGGACGGCATTGGCCGCCTGATCGTCCTGGCTGGCATAGGCATCCAGCACCTTCTTGAGCTGCTGCAGCGCGATCTCGCAGAGATGTTCGACACCGGTGATGAGCTGCTTGTGCGGGAACACGCCATTGATGGCGACGACGCGCTTGGCGATGTTCTTGGCGAGATCACCGACGCGCTCGATATCGTTGGCGATGCGCATGGCGCCGACGATTTCCCGGAGATCGCTGGCCATCGGCTGACGGCGGGCAATCACCAGGATCGCCTTGTCCTCGATGTCGCGCTGAAGTTTGTCGAGTTCCTTGTCGTTGGCGATCACTCGCTGCGCCAGGCCAATGTCGAGGCGGGTCAGCGCTTCCACAGCGTCGCCGACCGCGCGCTCCGCGAGACCGCCGATCTCTGTGACCATGCGTGCGATCGACTTGAGGTCGTCGTCATAGGCGGAAACCGTATGTTCCATGGAAATCTCCTGCCGTTTCCGGTCAGCCGAAGCGGCCCGTGATGTAGTCTTGCGTCCGCTGCTCGAGCGGGTTGGTGAAGACGTGGTCGGTGGGGCCTTCTTCAATCAGATGCCCGAGATGAAAAAAGGCGGTGCGTTGTGACACGCGCGCGGCCTGCTGCATCGAATGCGTCACGATGACGATCGTGAAGTTGGCGCGCAGTTCGTCGATCAGCTCCTCCACCTTGGCGGTCGCGATCGGGTCGAGCGCCGAACAGGGCTCGTCCATCAAGATGACTTCCGGCGACACGGCGATGGCGCGCGCAATGCAAAGCCGCTGCTGCTGACCGCCGGAAAGGCCGGTTCCCGGCTCGTTGAGCCGATCCTTCACCTCATTGAAAAGCGAGGCCCTCTGAAGCGAGGTCACGACGATCTCCTCGAGATCGGCCTTGGAACGGGCAAGCCCATGAATGCGCGGCCCGTAGGCGACGTTGTCGAAGATCGATTTCGGGAACGGATTCGGCTTCTGGAACACCATGCCGACACGCGCCCTGAGTTCGACGACGTCGAGGTCCGGATCATAGATGTTCCGGTCATCAAGTGTGATGGTGCCCTCGACGCGAGCGCCGGCGATCGTGTCGTTCATGCGGTTGATGCAGCGCAGGAAGGTGGACTTGCCGCAGCCCGAAGGACCAATGAAAGCGGTGACCGCCTTCTCGGCGATATCGATGGAAACCCCGTGCAGGGCTTCCTTCTGACCATAGGTGACCTTGACGGCCGCCGCGTGGATCTTGATCGGCCGGCTGGCTGGATCGGGGGTGCGGACGGTCTCGAAAGGCGTCGCGGTCTGAACTGCGGACATGGCGAAACTCCGAGGAAACGGTTACCAGCGGCGCTCGAAGGCGCGGCGGAGAATGATGGCGATGCTGTTCATGGCGAGCAGGAAGGCGAGCAACACGATGATCGCCGCCGAGGTGCGTTCGGTGAAGGCGCGCTCGGGCTCGGTCGCCCACATGTAGATCTGGGTGGGAAGTGCCGTTGCCGGGTCGAAGGGCGTCGCCGGATATTCGACGATGAAAGCCTTCATGCCGATCATCAGCAGAGGGGCGGTTTCGCCCAGCGCGTGAGCCAAGCCAATGATGGTGCCTGTCAGCACACCCGGCATGGCGAGGGGCAGCACGTGATGGAAGACGGTCTGCATTTTCGAGGCACCGACCCCCAGGCCGGCCTCGCGGATCGACGGCGGCACCGCCTTCAGCGCGGCGCGCGTGGTGATGATGATGGTCGGTAGCGTGGTCAGCGTCAGCACCAGACCGCCGACAAGGCTCGCCGAGCGCGGCAGGTGGGCGAAGTTGATGAATACCGCGAGGCCAAGGAGACCGTAGACGATCGACGGTACGGCGGCCAAATTGTTGATGTTGACCTCGATCACGTCGGTCCAGCGGTTCTTGGGCGCAAATTCCTCGAGATAGATCGAACCGGCGACGCCGAGCGGCAACGACAGCACAAGAACGACCAGCATCATGTAGAGCGAGCCGACGAGCGCCACGCCGACGCCGGCCGTTTCCGGGCGCGTTGAGGCGCCGTTGGTGAACAGGCCGGTATTGAAGGCGAGATGCAGCGCGCCCTCGGTCTTCAGTTTGTCGATGAGGACGATGTGCTTGTCCTTGATGAGGCGCTGGCTTTCCGGAACATCGGCCCGAATTGTGCCCTTGACGAAGGCATCAACGTCACCGGTGGCGTAGAAATCAACGGTTCTCTTTGTCCCGATCAATGACGGGTCGTTGGCAATCATCGACCTCAGCATCGGCGTCGAACCCTTGGAAAGAAGGTCGAGAGCGTCGTAAAGGCCATCCTCGTCGTTGGGGTCGATTTCCAGCGTCTTTTGAAGCGAAGCGGCGATCAGATCGTCGAAGCGGAACGCGTTGCCGGACATGATGGCCTTCGGTGAACGATCTCCGTCCGGCGCGATAATGCTCGGCTCGAAGTCGACCATCATCGTGACGCGCGTCTGCTGGAAAGCCGTATAGCCCTTGCTGACAATCGAGCCGAACAGCACCAGAAGGAAGCAGATGGCGATGGTGACGGCAGCGAGACCATAGGCGCGGAAGCGCCGTTCGGCAGCATAGCGGCGGCTGAGGCCGAGATCGATCTTGGCGACGGTCCGGGCATCCGGACCGCCGAGCCGTGAAACGGGAAGGCGGGAGGCGGCTTCAGTCATTCATACTGCTCCCGATACTTGCGAACGATGGTCAGCGCCAGAACGTTGAGGCCGAGCGTAATGACGAACAGCGTGATGCCCAGCGCGAAGGCCACCAGCGTCTGCGGGCTGGTGAATTCGAGGTCGCCGGTCAACTGGTTGACGATCTTCACGGTAATGGTGGTCATCTCTGCGAACGGGTTGAGCGAGGCACGGGCGGCAACACCGGCGGCCAGCACGACGATCATCGTCTCGCCGATGGCGCGCGACATCGCGAGCAACACTGCGCCGACCACGCCGGGCAGCGCCGCCGGCATGATCACTTGTCGCATCGTCTCCGACCGGGTTGCCCCGAGCGCCAACGAACCGTCTCGGAGCGAGCGGGGTACGGCTGTAATGATGTCGTCGGAAAGCGAGGAAACGTAGGGAATGATCATGATGCCCATCACCAGTCCGGCAGTGATCACATTGTTGCCGGAGGTGCCGAGGCCCAGCGGCACCGCGACATAATCGCGGATGAGCGGACCGACGGTGGTCAGAGCGAAGAAACCGTAGACGATGGTTGGGATGCCGGCCAGAACTTCGATCAGCGGCTTGGCGATCGAACGCACCTTCGAGGTTGCGTACTCGGCCATGTAGACGGCCGAGAACAGACCGATCGGCACGGCGACCAGCATGGCGAAAAAGGAAATATAGATCGTGCCCCAGAAGAGCGGCAGGAAGCCGAACTGGCCACTCTCCGTCGACCCGGCGGCGGCGAAACGCGGGTCCCACACGGTACCGAAGTAGAAATTGATCGGCGACACCATCGAGAAGAATTGCAAGGCTTGGAAGAGCAGGCTGAGAACAATGCCGATGGTGGTGAGAACGGCGACCGAGGATGCGGCAATCAGCAGTGCAAGAACGGTGTTCTCGACGAGATTGCGCGCCCTGAGCCGAGGCTTGACCCGCATGAAGGCGAAGATTAGTCCGAAGGCGAGAGCGGCGACGACCGCTATATCGACAGCTGTATCGAGACCATCCGAAACGAGGTTCAGCGCGCTGGCGGCTATCAACTGATAGGGCCTCACGTCCTCGCCCAGCGGCAACCCGTGACCGGCGAACACCGAACGCGCCGTCACGACGCCGATTCGGATGTTTTCGAGTTCCTCAGGGGTGGCGGTCTTCAGGCCGGCAGCCACCTGCTCGACGCCGGAAATCTCAAGCGACAGCTGCGTAGGGTTGTCCAGCACCTGCTGGGGCAGGTTGGCGCGTACGGTGTGTTCGGCAAGGAGCGGTCTGGCGATGGACAGCGCGACAAGAATGAGAAGGGCCGGCATTGCCGTCCAGATCAGCACGTAGGCACCGTAATAGCCAGGCCGGGCAGCAAGCGTGCTGCGCCCCTTTCCCGACAGGACGACCGACTTCCAGTGGCCTAAAATGAAGCCGAAGAACGAAAGACCCGCGATCAGCGCGAGCAGCCAGAGCGGACCCATGCGGCCTCCCGATGTTTCGTCCGCCCATCGGGGCGGCCCAAGAAGGAAGGGCCTCCGGTAGGAGGCCCTTCCTGTTTGCGATCAGTCGATCAGAGAGTCTTGCCGGCCTGGAAGTCGGCAAGCGCCTTCTGACGCTCGCTCTTCGGTGCCGGCACGAGGCCCTTGGCAACGGTCGGCGAACGCGGGCCGATCATCTGATCGGCCAGGAAGAACTCGACGTAGTCCTTGAGGCCCGGAACGACGCCGAGATGCGCCTTCTTCACGTAGAAGAACAGCGGACGCGACACCGGATAGTCGCCCTTGGCGATGGTATCGACCGTCGGAGCAATGCCGGAGACCGTGGCGACCTTCAGCTTGTCCTTGTTGTTCTGGTAGAAGTCGAGGCCGAACACGCCGATACCGGTCTTGTTCGAGTCGATGCGGGCGAGCGTTTCGTTGTACTCACCGTCGATATCGACCGCCTTGCCGTCCTTGCGAACCTTGACGCATGCCTTCTCGGCATCGGCCTTGGCAAGACCCGAGGCAACGAAGGCGTCATAGGCCTTGCTGTCCTTGCAGCCGGCGAGCAGCAGCTTCTGCTCGAAGACTTCACGCGTGCCGTGCTTTTCGCCGGGGATATAGGCGGCGATCTCCCAATCCGGGAAGCCGGACTTGACGTCGGACCACTTGGCGTTGGGATTGTCGACAAGCTGGCCGTCCTTCAGCACCTTGGCGCCGATGGCATTGAACCAGTCGGCCGGCACGAAGGCGAAGTCGGGACCCTTGATGTCGGAGGCGAAGACGATGCCGTCGTAGCCGATGCGGATTTCCTGCACCTCGGTCACGCCGGCCGCTTTGCAGGCGTCGAGCTCTTCGGCCTTGATCGGCCGGGAAGCGTCGGCGATGTCGATGGTGTCATCGCCCACGCCCTTGCAGAATTCCTTGAGGCCGGCGCCGGTGCCGCCGCCTTCGACGATCGGCGCCTTGAAGTTCGAGTTGGCTTCACCGAAAGCCTCGGCGACGATGGTCGCATAGGGCAGAACGGTGGAAGAGCCGGCGATATGGATCTGCTCGGCAGCAAAAGCGGTGCCGGTAGCGGAGAGGCCGAGCACGATGGCGCTGGCGGCGGTGGAGAATTTCACGGGAGTACTCCTAACGGTTTAGGATCGTGACGGTCGGAGTTCTTGAAGCCGTCGGCTGTCTCGTACCCGTCACGCCGCGGACCCTAGCGGCCTGGCGCTACTCTTCTATGACGGATTGGCTACACTATTGTGACAGTATAATTATCTGAAAATAAACAAAAAATCAGGATTTGAAATGTTCGGGAGCCAACATGTCCGTCTCTTTCGTCATCTCGGCGTCCAACAGTTGGGGCCGACGGGGCAGCCAGACGTTTACCGTCGTCCCCGAGCCCACCTCCGAGCGGATGACAAGGCGCCCCTGATGGCGGTTGACGATATGCTTGACGATGGCGAGGCCGAGGCCCGTGCCGCGCTGCTCGCGGCTCCGCGCTGCGTCCACTCGGTAGAAGCGCTCCGTAAGGCGCGGCAGGTGTTCCGCCGCGATGCCAGGACCGTCGTCGGTCACGCTGACGCGAAAGCCGGGCCGGCCATCGTCGCCCGCCTCTTCTGCGAGTCCGAGCACGATACGGCCCGCGTCACGGCCGTATTTCACGGCATTTTCGACCAGATTGGCAAAGACTTGCGTCAGTTCGTCACGGTCGCCGGCGATGGAAGCATTGGCGACACTCTCTTCGACGACGACCGTCACCTGCCGGGCGGCCGCCACGGGCGCCAGCATATCAACGACCGCCGGTAACACCTCTGCGAGGTCGACATCGCCGGTGGGGCGGACGTGCGCTTTCATTTCGAGTCTGGACAGGGACGTCAGGTCATCGATCAAGCGCCCCATGCGTCGGGCCTGTTCCAGCATGATGGCCAGGAAGCGTTCCCGGTTGGCTTCGTCGCGCCGGGCCGGGCCCAGAAGGGTCTCGATGAAGCCGGTCAGCGAGGCGAGCGGCGTCCTGAGTTCGTGGCTGGCGTTGGCGATGAAATCGCTACGCATACGGTCAAGCCGAACGGCCTCGCTCTCATCCCGGAAGCGCAGCAGCACGAAATCCGGTCGCCGCCGCGGCTCGGGTCGCGGCAGGCGCAACGGCGAGCAGCGCACGACGAAGTGCCGCTCACTGGCGCCACGCTCGACGAAGCGCACCGGTGGCAGGACTTCGCCGTTGCCGGCGCGCTGGACGGCATCGAGGATTTCCGGCACGCGCAAGCGAAAGGCCAGGGGGTCGCCCATACGGGCCGGACCAAACTCAGCGGCGGCGGCGGCATTTTGGTAGCGTAGCGTGCCCTCGGCATCGGTCAGAAAGGCCGGTTCCTCCATGCCGTCGAGCAACAGCTTCATGCCGATATCCGGCCAGCGCCTGACAGCAAGCCGATCGGCCGCTTTCGGCGCGGCAACCTTTCCGCCGGCCGGCAGGGCGAGAAGCACAGCCGCGCCGGTGGCAAGAAAACCAAATAGCGCGACAGCTGGCGAAAGATCGGCGGCAAACAGCATGACCACCCAGAAGACAGCCGCCGCGATGAGCACGGATTGCAGGCGGCCCTCGGCGATGGACTCGCCAAGGCGGCCCCGTGCCTCCCGAACTGCGTCGTTGCTCTCCGGCCTGTCCGGCATAGGGTTCATGGTGTTTATCTGTCCTTAAGCGAAAACGCGGATTCTGTCATATTGATAAACGTCTTTTGTGACGCTTGTAGCGCGGTTCACCGCGCCCGCACTGCTGGCAGGCACGCGGATTCTGGGGGAAAGCCGATGGGAAAGAAAGACAAATCGACGAACGACATGACGCGCCGTTTCGTGTCGGGCGTCGAGCTGATCGCTGCTCGCGAAGGCGCCGCCGTGCTGGCGACGCAGGCTCCCGACGCGCCGCCGATCACATTCGGCAAGCTCATCTTCGATCTCGATAATCCCTACCTCCCTGAGGAGATCGAGATGGAGGCCCTCGGCTCCGGCGGCTATCCCTACAAGGAGATCCTCAAGGACAAGACTTATCTCGAAGAGCTGCGGGTACTGCAGATCGAACTGGTGAAGTTGCAGAAGTGGGCCAACGATACTGGTCAGCGCATCGTCCTGCTGATGGAAGGGCGCGATGCCGCCGGCAAGGGTGGTACCGTCGCGACCTTCCTGGAATACATGAACCCCCGTTCAGCCCGCCACGTGGCATTGACCAAGCCTTCCGACGTCGAGCGGGGTCAATGGTATTTCCAGCGCTACGCCAATGAGCTGCCGACCCGCGGCGAAATCGTCTTCTTTGACCGGTCCTGGTACAACCGCGCGGTGGTCGAGCCGGTGATGGGTTTCTGCACGGCCGAAGAGTCGAAGCTCTTCCTCGAGGAGGTGCCGCATTTTGAGCGCATGTTGATCCACGACGGTATCGTGCTGATCAAGATCTGGCTCGACATCGGGCGCGAGATGCAGCTCAAGCGGTTCCACGACCGCCGTCACGATCCGTTGCGCATCTGGAAGCTGTCGCCGGTCGACCTCAAGGCGCTCGCCATGTGGGATGAGTATACCGCCGCCCGCGACCGCATGCTGAAGGCCAGCCACTCCGACCTCAGCCCATGGATCGTCGTTCGGGCCAACGACAAGAAGCGGGCTCGCCTCAACGCCATCCGCTACCTGTTGTCGAAGGTCGACTATGACCGTAAGAATCTGGCCGCCATCGGTGAGATCGACGACAAGATCCTTGGCAAGGGACCTAAGTTCTTGAAGGTCAAGGACGACAAGAACAACAAGGACAAGGACTGAAGCCAGGTCCTTGGCTTCTGAAAGCGGTCCTCCAACCCAGTTCACGAATTTCTCGCGCCATTGGCCGTCGAGAAAGTCGTGACGGCGTCAGGCCAGCCTCAGATACCAATGAATGTCGCGGTCGCTCACTTCGGCAAAGAAGCGGTCGCACTCCGCTTCCTTGATGGTGAGGTAAATGTCGGTGAAGCGCGCACCGAGCCGTCGCTTCAGGAAATCCGAAGCGCGGGCCTTCCTGAGGGCTTCCGGCCAGAATCGCGGCAGCGATGGCGCAACCTGCGCGTAGCCGTTGCCGACGATGGGCTCCGAGGGGGCAAGCTTGTTCTCGATGCCCTCGATCATGCCGGCGATGACCGTGGCGAGCGCGAGATAGGGGTTGGTGTCTGCCCCGGCAACGCGCTGTTCGAGATGGCGCGTTTTTGGTGGACCGCCAGTGACACGGATCGGCACCGAGCGATTGTCGATCGCCCAGGCCGGGCCGAGCGGCGCGTAGGAATTGGCCTTGAAGCGCCTGAAGCTGTTGGCGTTGGGCGCAAAGATTGCCATGCTCTCGGCCATGGTGGCTTCCAGGCCGGCGATGGCGTGCCGAAGAAGCTCATTGCCTGCGGGTTCACTGCCCGCGAACAGGTTATTGCCGGCCTCATCGCAAAGGCTGACATGGAAGTGGGCGCCGGAACCGGCGAACTCTGCGTAAGGCTTGGCCATGAAGGTGGCGACGAAGCCATGGCGCTCGGCAACGCCCTTGACGAGGCGCTTCCACAGGATGGCATCATCGGCGGCGCGGAGCGCGTCGTCGCGGTGTTCCAGCACGATCTCGAATTGGCCGGGAGAATATTCCGAGATCAACGTGCGAGCCGGCAGGCCGGCCGCTTCGGCGGCGGCATAGACCGCCTCCAGGAAGCCGGAAAAATCCGAGAGATCCTGAACGAGATAGGCCTGGAGGTCCGTCTGCCGGAAGCCGTTGGGCGCAGTGGGTGGTGTCAGCCTGCCCTCGGTCGCCGCTGGGCCGTCCAAAAGGTAGAATTCCAGTTCGACGGCAGCGACCGGCCTGAAGCCGAGGGCCAGCGCCTCGTCGACCACGCGGGCGAGCGCATGGCGCGGATCGCTGGCCGAGCCTGATCCGTCGGCCTCGAAGGAGGTGAGGAGGAACTGGGCAGTTGGTGTCTGTCGCCAGGGTGAGCGAACGAGGGTGCCGGCGACCGGCCGACACATCCGGTCCGCGTCGCCCTGTTCCCAGAGCAGGCCGGTTTCCTCGACGTCGGCTCCCTTGATGTCCAGCGACAGCACCGAGCAGGGGAGCGGCCGTCCGATGCGGTAGGCACCGAGGAGTTCCGAACGACGAAGTATCTTGCCGCGTTGCACGCCGGAGCAGTCGGTCAGGAAGCATTCAAACTGGGCGACGTCCGGATTGGCGGCGAGGAAGGCCTCGGCCTCCGCGACATCGGCGATCTTGACGGCGGACATGGTGATGGTCCCGGCATGTCGGCGCCCCGCACGAACCGTAGGCGACAGAATGGAAAATCCTAGCTGTCATGGCATTTCCCCCTAGTCATTGTCCAGCGCGACGACGGCAGGCTTGGCCTTGTTGCGTCTCCTCGGCTAAAAGGGGAGCCATTCTTGCCGCTGGGTCGCCATGCATTTCCGTTTTGTCCTTGTGCTTTCTCTTCTCTTCCTTGCGGCCTGCGCCGGATCACGTCCCGATGGTGGGGCGCTGGAAGTCACCAAAGCGCCGGCACCGGGCGCTGTCGAGCACGAGCTTCTGGTGGCTGCGACGCGCGAGCGGGTGAAGACGGGGCCGGCCATGTTCAATGGCGAGCGGACCAGCGATCTCGATTTTGCCGATCTTTCCATCTCCGTGCCACCAAGCCATCGGTCCGGCGACATTGAATGGCCATCGCCGCTGCCCGGTGATCCAAAGGCGCAGTTTGCGGCGCGCTCGCTCGCCTATGTCGACGGCACGGATGATTTCAGGAAGCGCCTTGCAGCGAAGGTCGCTGCCCTGCCGAAGGGCCAGCGCTCGGTGGCGGTGATCGTCCACGGCTTCAACAATGATTTTGACGAGGCGGTGTTCCGCGCCACTCAGATTGTCCACGATACCAGCTTTGACGGTGTGCCGGTGCTGTTCACCTGGGCGTCGCGCGGCTCGGTGTTCGATTATGTTTACGATCGCGACAGTGCCACGATTGCCCGCGACGGCTTGGAGGAGCTGCTGCGCATTGCCTCCGAGAGCGGTGTCGAAGACCTCTATGTTTTTGCCCACTCCATGGGTACCTGGGCGACCATCGAGGCGTTGCGCCAAGCCAAGATCGCCGGCCATGGCGATTTCAACGGCAAGCTTCGCACGGTGGTGCTGGCGGCGCCGGACATCGACGTCGATGTGTTCAAATCGGAAATGCGGGTGATCGGCGAGCCGAAATACCCCTTCGTGCTGTTTTCATCTTCCGACGATCAGGCGCTCTGGCTGTCCGGGCTGATCGCCGGTGAGAAGCCGCGTCTCGGTGCCTATACCGAAGACAAGAAAGCCATTGCCGACCTCGGTGTCATCGTCATCGATATATCGACGACCGAGGCCAACGATTCGCTTGCTCACAACAAGTTCGCCGTCGTCCTGCCCGACTTCGTCAATCGGATTGGTGAGCGGCTTCGGCATGGCGATCGGCTGGCAACGGGCCGCAGCAGTCTCTCGGAGACGGCGCGCAACCTTACCGGATCGTTCGGTAGCGTTGTTAGCAATACGGCCGGGGCTGTGGTGACACTGCCTGCTTATCTGCTGACGCTGCCGGTCCGGGCCGTGGGGCACTGATTTCGGCTACTGTTCAACGTTTGCCGACGATCTCGATCAGCCGGTCGAGCGTCCCCTCGTCGAGGGTGCGGATGCGCTCGCCAAGCCGGTTGGCAAGTTCGGTCGCCTTGGGCGACAGCCCCTCGGTATCGATGACAATGCGCGGGTGCGACAGGTCGGCCAGCCGTTCCAGCTCCTCAGCCTCGTCCCAGATGATATTGAGGTGGCCGATGATCCGCTGCAGAAGGTCCCAGGTCGGTCGGCCGCGCCGGCCGTGCTCGAGCGCCGACAGATAAGCCGGCGAAACACCGATCGCTGCCGCCATCGATTTCAAGGTCATGCCGCGCGCCTTGCGGATTTCGCGCAAGCGGGCGCCGAACGGGGTCATTCTACTTCCTCTTGCGGATACGCACGTAAAGCGCGCCATCGCCGCCGTGGACCGGGCCGGCGTCCTCGTAACCGAGCACGACGCGCCGGAATTCCGGCAGGCTCAGCCAGAGTGGCACGACGCGCCTCAGCACGCCACGCTCATGGTCGTGCAGGCTCTGAAAATCGCCTCCCGGCCGGCCTTTGCCGGTGATCACCAACACCACTTTCCAACCCATGGCTTGGGCATGGGACAGAAAGCCCGAAAGGCGGGCATGTGCTTCGTCCTGTCGATAGCCGTGCAGATCCAGCCGGCCATCAATGGTCGTGCGGCCGCGATTGACGGCCTGCCGCTCCCGCTTGCCGAAGGGATGCAGCTTTGGCAGGGCCGGCTTGGTGGCCGGCGCGGGGGGGATCGCCGGCGGCAGATGAACGAGAGATCGCTGCGGCTCTGGTTCGGCAGCGGCAACCACCGCTGGCGGCGCCACGGGCTTTTCCGGGCGAAGTGGCGTGACGCTCTTTCTCACCGCCCGCCAGAGTTCTTCCTCCTCGGGGGCGAGTGGCCGTCCTTTGCGGCGGGACATCGGTCAGTCCTCCCGCGGCACGAGCAGGGTGAAACGGGCCGGATCGCGGACCCGCGCTGCCAGTGCGAAGGCATCATCGCCTGAACCGAAGAAGATATCGCCACGCGCCGGCCCAATGATTGCCGAGCCGGTATCCTGGGCCACCATCAGATGGCGAAACGGCCCAGCCGCGAGATCGGTCTCGACGAACATCGGAGCGTGGAAGGTAATGAGCGAGCGATCGACGGCCAGCGACCGGCCCGGCGTCAGCGGCACACCGGCGGCGGCGATCGGGCCAAGGGCAGGATCGGTGACCGGTGCTTGCCGAAAGAAGATGTAGGAACGGTTGCGGGCAAGCGCAGCCCGCCGTTCCCGTGGCGCGAGAGCTTCGAGCCAGGCGCGGAGTATGTCGGCTGTGGCCTCGGCGGGACTGGCCACCACATCGCGTTCGAGCATCAGGCGCGCCACGGAAAAATAGGGATGGCCACTTTTGGCCGCGAAGGTGACGCGCATCAGCCGGCCGTCCGGCAATCGGAGCCTTGCCGCACCCTGCACGTGGATGAAAAAGGCTTCGACGGCGCTTTTCACGAAAGCGATCGGCCGCGCACGTCCGTCGAGGGCACCAGCCATGATCGCGCCCCGTTCCGGACAGGCGGCGAGGCGGCCCTGCCCGTCTTCCATGGCCCAAGTCAGCGTCGGATCGAGATTGCGTCGGTCGTCATCGTCGCCGATTTCACGCAAACCGTTGGGTGGCGCAAGCAGCGGCACCGGAAAAGCCAGCGATGACTGAAGCTGCGCCTCCACCTCGGGCTCGAAGAAACCCGTGACGAAACCTTCGCCGGAAGCGGGCACGATGCGGAACGGTCGGAAATGCGTCTCGAAGAAGGTGCGAGCGGCAACGGAGTCCACGGTTTCGCCGAGTGCCACCGCCAGCCTGGCTTTTTGAGCCAACGCTGCGCCGTTCGGTCCGAGGGCCTTGGCGGTCGGAATTTTGTCGATGAGGCGGTCCGCCGAGCGCCGGAAGGCAGCGAAGGCGGCGGCATGATCGTCGTCGACCCATCCGGAAAGATCAGTGAAGTCGGTCGCCACCAGCTGGGCGGTAGGAAGCGTGTCGGCCAAGATGCGATCAGCCCCCAGCATCCGTGGCGACCAGCTTCCAGTTTGGATCCGATGATCTGATCTCGCGGGCGAATGTCCAGACGTCGGTTACCTCGGCCACCCGCTGGGGATCGCCTTCGACCACCGAACCGTCCCGGCCACGGGTTACCGAGATGAGCTGCGAGGAAAAGCGCACCGTCACCTGGGCCATTCCGCCTTCGATTCCGGCGTCGGCGACGTCCGCCTTGTCGATGCCGACAAAGGTAAAGTCTATTTTCTCGCCGCGTCCCTCGCGCTCGGCGATCACGCCGGAAAAACCGTCGAACACCTCGCGCGACAGCAAGGGCTTCAGCGCCGCTCGATCACCGGCGGCGAAGGCGGACACGATCATCTCATAGGCGGCACGGGCACCCGCCATGAAACCATCGAGGTCGAAGTTGCGGTCGGCCGAAGCGATCGCCCTGAGACCGGTGTTGGCACTACCGGCGGGAAACGCCTCGTCGATGCGGGCGAACACCGCCTCGCGCGGATCGGAGCGGCCTTCGCGTGGCAAAGTCACCACATTATCACCCGCCGGGGGTGGCTCGATTTCCGGCTTGCGTCCGGCGAATGGATCGAAAGGTGGCTTCTCGTTGCCAGTGCGGGTGCCGAGCACACTCCTGAGGCGCCAGAAAATGACCACGGCAATGACGAGGAAGATGAGGCTGGTGAGATCGAGGAAGGCGTTCATCCGAGCATCGTTTCCCTCAGTTGGCGCCAAGAGGGCGCAGCATCGCGGTTTCTGTCGTCTGCCTATGTAGGCGACGCCAGCGACGAGGGAAAGACGGACATGCGGTGAATCTGGAGCGATTTCGATGACAAGGCGGCAGTTTGCCACCGTCATCGCTGCGACTATCGCCGTGTCGGCGATACTTGCGCGCCACTGGTCAGCCGGCGCATCATGTCAAAACACACCGACCGATCCGGGACCGCCATGCGCCTTTTGCCCTATCTTCCGCTCCTTCTCATCGCCTGGCCGATCGCTGAGATCGCGACGCTCGTCTGGGTGGGCGGGCATCTCGGTGTCATCAATACCGTCGGCCTGGTTCTTCTCGCTGCCTTTGGTGGCTTGGCATTGTTCCGCTACGTCGGCTTCGGCCTGTTGCGCCGCGTGCAGGCCGAGCTTTCCGCGGGGCGCATGCCGACCGGGACACTGCTCGAAGGCTTTGTCGTGCTCGTTGCCGGCATATTGCTGATCCTGCCCGGTTTCCTGTCCGATGTGCTGGCCGTCCTGCTGCTGTTCACACCGGTGCGACGACTGATCATCGCGGCGGTCGCCTCCCGCATCACAGTGTTGAAGTCCGCGTCGACGACATCCGCGACCCGGCAGCCGGATGACGGTGTTGTCGACCTTGATGAGGACGAATGGGAACGGCGCGGCGACGCTGATTCGCCATGGTCGGAACGGCCACCAATCTCTCCACCCGACCGCGATGGCGATCGGTCTTGATCTCATCCGCCAAGCCTGATAGCGCTCGGACCCGCGAAAAATCGGGAAACGGCCGTCTGCTGCCGGTTCCGCCAAAACACAGGGTCACCCTTGCGGGCGTTGACGCCCCGGCTGGCCGGAGGAGTGCGAGAATGAGTTCGGTTCAGCCCGAGAACGGCGCTGCTGAAGCCCAGCCGTCGATGAGCGTCGTTGCCCAATATATCAAGGATCTGTCTTTCGAAAACCCGAAGGCGCCCGACAGTTTGCGCGCCCGCGAAGCCTCGCCGCAGATTTCCATCGGCGTCAATGTCAACTCGCGCCAGCGCAGCCAGACCGACTATGAGATCGACCTGCATCTCGAAGCCAAGGCAGCCATCGGCGAAGATGTGATCTTCAATGTCGAACTGTCCTACGGTGGCCTTGTCACCGTGCAGAACGTGCCGGCCCAGCATCTGCACCCCTTCGTCAACATCGAAGGCCCTCGCCTGCTGTTCCCCTTCGCACGCCAGATCATCGCCGACGCTGTCATCCGCGGTGGCTTCCCGCCGCTCCTGATCGATCCGATCGACTTCGTCGCTCTCTACCAGCAGTATCTCGCCCGCCTGCAGCAGATGCAGCAGCAGCAGGGCGCTGCCAACTAAGGCGAACGCTGCCAAATCGACATGGACGGCACGTCTCCGGAAGGGGGTGTGCCGTTTGTTTTTTGGCGCAATTGCGCTATGGCCCCTCAGGCTGTGAGATCGGAAAGGTAAGTGTTCTCGGCGCGGGAGCGGGCATAGGCCTCTGGCTCTATCCGAGCGAAAAGCAACGCTTCGTCCCGGTCGCGGGGTGCGGCGAGAATGGCGCCGTCGGGCGCGGCAATGCGCGAAAGGCCCGCATAGGCGAAGTCGTCGTCACGACCGCAGTTGTCGACATAGGCCACGAAGACCTGATTTTCAAAGGCGCGCACGGCGATCATGTGGGCGGCGATGAACTCGGCCGACCCACCAACCGGTAAGGCCGTCGGCACCAGGACTGCGTCGACACCGGCTCGGGCGAGGCGGCGGACATTCTCGGGAAATTCCACATCGTAGCAAATCAACAGACCGAGGTTCAGCCCATCTTGGTGGACGATGACCGTCGAGGGCGCCGCCGCGCGGAACCAGTGTCGCTCATAAGGACCGTAGAGATGGCTCTTGCGGTAGACCGCCCGCCTATCGCCGGAAACCCACAGCGCGCTGTTGTAGAGCGCGTCACCATTGCGCTCGGCAAAGCCGGCAACGATGCCCAGGGAATGCCGGCGGGCGATCGCGGCGACGCTCGTAGCGAGCGGGCCGTCGGCCGGCTCCGCCAGAAGCGGCAGATCGGGGCCGGCACCATAGCCGACGAGACCGAGTTCCGGTGTTACCAAGAGGTGAGCGCCGCCGGCTGCTGCCTCGGCGGCCGTTCGCTCCAGCCTATCGAGGTTGGCAGCGACATCTGACGGGTAGGATCGCATCTGCAAGGCGGCGATAAGCATCGGCGGCTCCATGAAAAATGGCGAGCTCGCGAGGCATACAAGCCAAAGGACCGTCACTCAAGCGTCCGCCGTCCGTGCGGCAAAAGTGCCGCTTTTATAGGCGCGCTTCGGGCGGCACCGGACTGGATCGGCCGAGGTTTTGGCTTAAAAAGGAAGCAATGCTGCCAGTGATACCGGTATCTTTTGAGGAGCTTGAGTGATGGGTCCGCAGGTCGATCCCGTTCCGTCCGACATTGCCGTGCCAAAGGAAGCCGACGTCGTCATCGTCGGTGGCGGCATCATTGGCACCAGCTCGGCGCTCTATCTGGCCGAGCGGGGTCTCAAGGTCGTACTGCTGGAAAAAGGCCATGTCGGCGGCGAGCAGTCGAGCCGCAACTGGGGCTGGGTCCGGCAGGCCGACCGTGATCCACGCGAGTTCGACCTTATCCGCGAAGCGTTGCGGCTGTGGCGGGAAATGGGCGCGCACGGCGTTGGCGACACTGGCTTCCGGGAAACCGGCATCTTCTTCGCCGCTCGTAAGGCACGTGATGTTGAAGGCTACCGTGCTTGGGTCAAGGCGGCGGCCGACCATGGCATTGGCGCCGAGGTGATCGAGGGTGAATCCGTTCGAGCCATCATGAAGGACGATCTTTCGCCGCCACCGGCCGGTCTCTGGTGTCCGAGTGACGGCTGCGCCGAGCCGCAGAAAGCGGCGCCGGCGATCGCGCTGGCCGCGCGCGCCAAGGGCGCTGTCATCCTCACCGACTGCGCGGTACGCGGCCTTGAAAAAGCCTGTGGTGAGATCGTGTCGGTGGTCACCGAGCGCGGCAGCATCACGACGAAGCGCGTCGTGCTTGCCGCCGGTGCTTGGTCGCGCCGTTTTCTGAAAGATCTTGGCATCACGCTGCCACAGCTCAAGATGCGGTCGACGGTATCGCGCACCAGTCCGGTGACGGGCGGTCCCGACGCTGGCATCTGGGACGATGTCATCGGCATTCGCAAGCGCGCCGACGGCGGCCTGACGGTGGCAAACGGCGTTGCCAATGTCGCCGACCTCACGCCCGATCATGTCCGCTTCACCCTGGATTTCCTGCCGGCGCTCCTGGCCGACTGGCAGCACGTGTCGCTGTCTTTCGGCTCGCGTTTCTTCCGTGAGATCGACGACTGGCCGACAAGGCCGCTCGACGAGATGTCGCCCTACGAAAAGACCCGCGTTCTCGATCCGAAGCCCGATGTTCGTTTCCTGCGCCGGACCATGACCGAGCTGAAGCGCCGCTTTCCGTCCTTCCAGGATGCCCGCATCGTTCAGGCCTGGGCCGGCTACATCGACGTGACGCCGGATGTGGTGCCGGTGATTTCCGAGGTGGATGGTCTTTCCGGCCTCGTCGTCGCCACCGGCTTCTCCGGCCACGGCTTCGGCATCGGACCGGGGGCTGGCTGGCTGGTCGCCGACCTCGTCACGGGAACGACGCCCTTCGTCGACCCGACGCATTTCCGTCTGTCGCGTTTCTCCGACGGCTCGAAGCCGAAACCAGCGTCGAGACTCTAGAGCATCTTCGAGCGAAGTGGATACCGGTTCGCGTGAAGAAAATGCGTTAATTCAATAAATTAGAGCGTTTCCGTGTTTCTCTGAAATACGGAAACGCTCTACACTTCAGGCAGCGAGATCGGCGACCACGGCGTCGAGCACGAAGGCGCCTGCCGGCGTGGTGCGGATGTGGCCGTCGGGCAGCACCTCCACCATGCCGTGAAGGACGAGGTCGGAAATCCGCGCCGGATCGAATCGCCGGCCGGACAGCCGCTGGTAACGGGATGCGTCGATGCCCTCGACGAGGCGGAGACCCATCAGCAGCATTTCGTCGCCGGCCGTCTCGCCGAAGATCTCCTCGGTTTCGATCACGCCATTGCCCGTCTCGGCGACACGCTTCATCCAGGCTTCGGGATTGCGCTCGGCGATCGTGGCAAGGCGACCGCGGTCGTCGCCGTTGACGATGCGGCCGTGGGCGCCGGGGCCGAGGCCGAGATATTCGCCGTAGCGCCAGTAGAGAAGATTGTGCCGGCTCTCACCGCCGGGCGTGGCATGGTTGGAGATCTCGTAGGCCGGCAGACCGGCTGCGCCGGCGATGGTCTGCGTCAGCTCGTAGAGGTCGGCGGCAGCGTCGGCATCCGGCACCACCAGCTTGCCGGCGTCATAGAGCTTTTCGAAGGCGGTGTCCGGTTCGATGGTGAGCTGGTAGAGCGACAGGTGGTCGGCGGCAAAGCCGATGGCGCGCCGGAGTTCGGTCTCCCAGGCTTCGAGGCTCTGGTCGGGACGGGCATAGATGAGGTCAAAGGATAGGCGCGGAAAAGTCTCGCGCGCCAGCTCGAGCGCCCGGAGCGCCTCGTCGACATTATGCAGCCGGCCGAGGAATTTGAGGTCCGCATCGTTCAGCGCCTGAACGCCCAGCGACAGGCGGTTGACGCCGGCCGCCCGATAGCCGCGGAAACGCCCGGCTTCCACAGACGATGGGTTGGCCTCCAGCGTGATCTCGGCATCGGCTGATACTTGCCAATGATGGCCGACCAGATCGAGGAGACGGCCGACGCTTTCGGGCTTCATGAGCGATGGCGTACCGCCGCCCAGGAACACCGAGGTTACCGTGCGACCAGGCGTCAGGCGTGCATGGGAGGCGATCTCCCGCTCCATGGCGGCCAGATAGCCGGCCTCGTCGATGCCCTTGGGACGGACGTGGCTGTTGAAGTCGCAATAGGGACACTTGCGAGCGCAGAACGGCCAATGGATGTAGACGCCAAAACCGATGTCCGGAGTGCCCTCAGCCGTGGCTTCCACCCCCGAAAGGAGATCCTGCTCGCTCATCGGTTTACCCACTTGGTCCGAAGCCGATGGGGAAGGCGCCCTCGACGAGCAGCTTCAATGAGCGCGACCGGTGCGACAACGGGCCGGGCGCTTCCCAGATCGAGCCATGCTTTTCCGCCTCGGTCATCTCGCCGAACGTCCTGGTCTCGCCGTCCGGCATGAAGACAGGGTCGTAGCCATGGCCGAAATCGCCCGAACGCGGCGGCCAGACCAGCGTGCCATTGCGGGTACCGAGATATTCCTGGGTATGCCCATCCGGCCAGGCAAGGCACAGCAGCGACACGAAGGTCGCCCGCCGCTTGTCCGGCGTCGCCGCACCGGCCTTGTAGAGTTCTTCCTCGACGAGGCGCATGGCCATCGACCAGTCGCGGTTCGGTCCGGCCCAATCGGCGGTGTAGACGCCCGGACGGCCGTCGAGAGCTTCTACACAGAGGCCGGAATCGTCGGCGAGCGCCACTTCACCAGCGGCGCGGGCGGCGGCCAGCGCCTTGATGCGGGCGTTGTCGACGAAAGTTTCGCCATCTTCGACCGGCACCGGCAGACCGAGGTCGCCGGCCGACACGAGCTCGATGGAAAGACCGCCCAGCAGGAAATAGAACTCCCGGAGCTTGCCGTTGTTATGGGTGGCGACGATGAGGCGCTTGCCGTCGATGCGGCGCTGTTCGGTCATATCCAGCCCTTTCAGGACGCGATGGCCGCCTTCTGCAGCTCGATCAGCTGGGCGATGCCGCCCTTGGCAAGGGTAAGCAGTTGTTGTAGCTCGGCTTCCGAGAAGGGCGCGCCTTCGGCGGTCCCTTGGATCTCAACGAGGCCGCCGGAGCCGGTGATCACGAAGTTGGCGTCCGTCTCGGCCGAGGAGTCCTCGATATAGTCGAGGTCGAGCACCGGCACGCCGTCGGAAATGCCGCAGGAGATGGCGGCGACATGGTCGCGCAGCACCTTGGCCTGGGCCGGCACCAGGTTGCGCCGGCGCATCCATTCGATAGCGTCATAGAGCGCCACGAAAGCGCCGGTGATCGAGGCGGTACGGGTGCCGCCGTCGGCCTGGATGACGTCGCAGTCTATGACGATCTGCCGTTCGCCGAGAGCGATCAGGTCGACGACGGCGCGCAACGAACGGCCGATCAGCCGCTGGATCTCCTGCGTACGGCCCGATTGCTTGCCGGCTGCCGCCTCGCGCTTCATGCGCTCACCGGTGGCGCGCGGCAGCATGCCGTATTCGGCGGTCACCCAGCCCTTGCCACCGCCCCTCAGCCACGGCGGCACCTTTTCGTCGACCGAGGCGGTGACGAGCACATGGGTATCGCCAAACTTCACGAGGCAGGAACCTTCGGCATGGCGCGACACGCCGCGTTCAAGGCTGACGGGACGCAACTCGTCGGGGGCACGGCGGGACGGGCGCATGGGTTCTCCAAGATATCGGGCGCGGAGCGATAGGCTTCGCAAGGTTGCGCCCTTGTAGCCCCGTCGGGGAAGTCCCGTAAAGGGTGGCGATCGATGAACCGCCGGGAAAGCGGCGCTTCATTCCGGCCCGAGGCCGTGTATAAGGGGCCGAACGCCCCTTTCCTGCCCGGACAATCCGCCTTGGCCAAGCCGCCCTCCCCCGTCAAACCCGCGCCTCGCGCCGGTCACCCTTTCCCCCGCAAGCCCGAGAGACCGGCGGATGCGGTGAAAGAAACGGTGCGCCCGGAGATACGCAGCCACGAACCTCGCGGCCCGGCTCGCCCTTCTGCCGCCGCCGCCCTCAAGCGGCCGATGCCGGCGGTGCTTGGGCCGCGTCTGGCAACCGAAGAGGTCGGATCGCTGCTCATCACCGAGGGGTGGGACGACTATCGCCTTCTCGATATGGGCGAAGGCGAAAAGCTTGAGCGCTACGGCGAGCTGACCGTCATAAGGCCGGAGCCGCAAGCCATGGGACCGCGCCGGCTCGCCCCGTCGGTCTGGGCGGCGGCCGGTGCGGCCTTTACCGGCGACGTCGAGGAGGATGGCCCTGGCCGCTGGCGGACGGAGCCGGGTATCGGCAGCGCCTGGGAGATGCGGGTGATGGACTTGCCCGTCGTCTGCCGGCTGACCTCCTTCCGCCACGTCGGCATTTTCGCCGAACAGATTGCCCATTGGGCTTGGATGGCCGAGCGCCTCAGGGCGCATCGCGGGCCGGAGCGGCCGAAGCTTCTCAACCTCTTCGGCTATACCGGCATCGCCTCGCTGATTGCCGCCGAAGCCGGCGCCGAGGTGACGCATGTCGACGCTTCCAAGAAATCGGTGGCCTGGGGCCGGGAAAATCAGGCGCTGGCCGGCCTCGACGCCGCGCCCATCCGCTGGATCGTCGATGATGCCGTCAAGTTTGCCGAACGCGAGGTGCGGCGCGGCAAGCGCTACGACGGTATCCTGCTGGATCCGCCGCGCTTCGGCCGTGGCCCGGATGGCGAAGTCTGGTCTCTCGAAACCGACCTGCCGCATCTCTTGGATCTGACGCGGCAAATTCTGGCGCCAGGACCGGCCTTCGCGGTGCTGACCGCCTATGCCATCCGCGCCTCGTTCCTGTCCATCCACGAGATTACCGCCGACCTCCTCGGCCACCGGCCTGGCGTTCTGTCGTCTGGCGAACTCGCCGTTCGCGAGACCGGCGATCCGACTCGGCCGGGCCGGCTGCTGGCCACCTCGATGTTTTCACGTTTTCTCGGAGTCTGAGCCATGGCTGACAGGGAAAGGGCGTTCGGCGCCGTCCGGCAGATCACGTCGCTGACCAACCCGATCGTCAAGGATATCCGGGCGCTCGCCATGAAGAAGACCCGCGAGGAAACGGGGCGCTTCCTCGGCGAGGGGCTGAAGCTTGTCACCGATGCGTTGGAGGAGAATTGGCCGATCGCCGCCATCGCCTACGCGCCGGCGGTGCGCGACCAGCCGCATGTCGCCAAAGCCGCCGCCGCTGTGCGGGCGCGCGGTGGCGACGTGCTGGAAATGGGCGAAGCGGTGCTTGCCAAGATCACCCACCGTGACAATCCGCAGATGGTGGTCGGCGTTTTCGGCCAGCGGCTGAAGCTGCTCGCCGACGTCAAGGTGGGCGAGGGCGAGATCTGGGTGGCGCTCGAACAAGTGCGCGACCCCGGCAATCTCGGCACCATTATCAGAACAGTGGATTCGGTTGGTGCCAAGGGCGTCGTCCTGATCGGCGATACCTGTGACCCCTTCTCCTTCGAGACGGTGCGCGCCACCATGGGCTCGCTGTTCCACGTGCCGCTGGTCAAGACGGGCCGCGACGCCTTTATCGCCTGGGCAAAGGCGACGGGCGTCCGTCTCGTCGGCACCCACCTCAAGGCGACGCACGACTACCGCAAGGTCGAGAGCCGCGTGCCGACGATGCTGGTGATGGGCAACGAGCAGGCCGGCATGACCGAGGAGATGACGGCCGCCTGCGACGTCCGCGTCAAGATCCCGATGGCCGGCCAGGCCGACAGTCTCAATCTGGCGGTGGCGACCGGAGTCATGCTCTATGAGCTCAGGCGCGGCCAGCTGAACTAAGCCAGCTCCTTGTAATAGTAGAGCGTGCCGGTGTAGCCGCCGTGCGGCTTCAGCGCGTAGTTGGGAATCTCGCCGGCAAGGCGGAAGCCGCAGCGCTCGTAGAGCGGTCCGGCGCCGCCATCGCTTGCCGTGTCCAGCACGATCAGCGTCCGCCCCTTGGCGCGAGCGATCTGCTCGGCAGCGTTGATCAGCGCTGTGGCAATGCCGCGACCGCGGTGGCTCGGCCGCGTCATCATCTTGGCAAATTCCGCCCGATGCGGCTGGTTGGGCGGACAGTCGAGAAGCAGGGTCAGGGTGCCGACCAACAAGTCGTCCTCAAAGGCGCCCAGCACAACGCGCAAGCCTTCGTCGGCTGCGGCGAGCGATCCTCGCCAGAAGGCGCGCGCGTCCTCCATGGCAAACGGATGCATGAAGCTGACCGAGCCACCGCCCGCCACCGTTTCGACGATCAGTGCGGCAAGCGCATCGACGGTGGCAGAGTTGAGGCCGAGCGGATGAATAGTGATGTCCGACATGTCAGCTCCTTGCGAGCGCCACCACGTAGTGGGCGGGCGCGTCGCTCTCGTTTGAAATGGTAACGTCGGCCGGCGGTCCGAAGCCGAGGCAATCGCCGACCGACAGCAGGTGGCGGCCGTCCGGATCGGTAACGACGAGCTCGCCCTCGGTGAGCCATAGCACCTGCCGGATGAAGGCGTAGGAAGCCGCTGGCAGGACGGCGCTTTTCCCCGGCGGCATGATCACGTCCACGATCTCCAGCGGATGATCGGGACGGATGAAGACCTGCCGTCTAAGGTAGCCGGTGTCCGGGTCGCGCCAAACCGACTGATCGGAGGCACGTACCAGCCGATCTGTCCCGGCCTCGGCCCGCACGAGCAGACTTGCCAGTGTCAGGTCGAAGGCGGCGGCGAGGCGGACCAAGATGCCCGCGGTTGGTGAGGCGTCACCACGCTCGATCTTGGAGATGGTTGCCTTGCCGACACCGGAGCGTGTGGCGAGGTCGGCCAGCGACCAGCCGCGTCCCTCACGTTCGAGGCGGATGCGGGCAGCAAGTCGGGCGCTGGTTTCGTCTTCAAAAGTGCTCATACGTCTCTTATAGGAGACGATCGGCATGGATGGCAACAAAAAAGCGGCCGCCTCAGGCGACCGCTTTTCGCGTCGTTGCAGACGTCGCTCAGGCGTCGATGTCGACGCCGCTGGTCTCCTTGCCAAGAGCGAGAGCGAAAAAGGTAAGGCCAGCCATCACCGTCAGGTAGACGCCGACCCAGAACGGGCTGCCGGCGCCATAGGTCCAGAGCGCCACGGCGATGAACGGTGCCACGGCGGCGCCGAGGATTGACGAGACGTTGTAGGAGATACCTGATCCGGTGTAGCGCACGTTGGCTGGGAACAGCTCAGGCAGCAGGGCGCCCATCGGACCGAAGGTCATGCCCATCAGTGTAAAGCCGACGATCAGGAAGGCCATCACGCCGAAGCTGCCAAGCGACAGGATTGGCACCCAGAGAAGACCGAACAGCATGATGGCGGCGGTGACCCACAGCAGCGTGCGCCGGCGGCCCCAGCGGTCGGCCCAGGGGCCGGATACCATGGTGAAGATGCCGAAGAACACCACGCCGACGATCATCATCATGACGAAGGTGCGGTAATCGTAGCCGAGGCCCGGCACCGGCGCCGTGGTGGCGGCGCGACCATAGCTGAGCGAGAAGGTGGTCATCAGGTAGAACAATACATAGGTCGCCAGCATGTAGAACGTGCCGAGGATCAGGGCGCGCCAATGGTGACGCACGGCGTCGGCCATCGGCAGCTTGCGCACCTTGCCGGACTTCACCGTTTTCTCGAAGGCAGCGCTTTCAACCAGGCTAAAGCGCACCCAAAGGCCGACGATCACCATCACCGACGAGAACAGGAATGGAATGCGCCAACCCCAATCGAGGAAGGCAATCGACGGCCGCGTCGGATCGTTGGATGGCAGCGCCGCCGAGATGAGCAGGAACAGGCCGTTGGCGATGATGAAGCCGATCGGCGCGCCGAGCTGCGGAAATGTGCCGTAGAAGGCGCGCTTTCCCACCGGCGCGTTCTCGGTGGCCACCAGTGCCGCGCCGCTCCACTCGCCGCCGATGGCAAAGCCTTGCGTCAGGCGCATCAGCACCAGGAGAAGGGGCGCGAACCATCCGACCGAGGTGTAGGTCGGCAGGCAGCCGATCAGGAAGGTCGCGATACCCATGGTCAGCAGAGCTGCGACCAGCGTCACCTTGCGGCCGCGCTTGTCGCCGAGATGCCCGAAGAATACCGCGCCAAGCGGCCGGGCAACCATGGCGGCGCCGAAGATCGCGAAAGAGGCGAGCAGCGCCGTGGTGTCGTTGCCGGCTGGAAAGAACAGGTGGGGGAACACCAGCACGGCAGCTGTGGCGTAAACATAGAAATCATAGAACTCGACGGTGGTACCGACGAGGCTGGCGAGAATGACCCGTGCGCGTGAGTTGCCGGAGCGCACAGCGCCGGACGGGCCAGCGAGAGAGGTACTGGACATGACTTTCCGTTCGTCTGGGCATCCACCCGAAAGGTTGGAATCCCTCGGCGAAAGCGGATGCGAAACAAGGATATGAAGCAAAAGCCCCTTCGACCGCTCGGCTATTGCTCTTCTCGGTCTTTGCAGCGTTTGCGTTGGCCTTGTCAGGTCAACGCGACATCATTGGAAGGGCATGTATTAGACGAAGGTTGTATTCATGTTAAGCGACAGGAGGCGTTTTCCGAAATTTTGTTGCGCATGGCTGGCATGTGAAGACCGAACCGTTCGCCGCCAACGCTGCTTTTGAAACAAACGAGTCCCTGCCAGCACGCGCCACCCAGGTTGTCCCTGGTGTTTAGGGAACAGAAGGCCCGGTTTGTTCCCTTCTCGTTCTTGACACGTACGTCAGCATCCGCTTAGGTTGTATTGGCTCAAGGGGACGAATAATGGTCGCGCACGTCAGGACCGTTTGCTTTCAGGGCGTCGAGGCTACGCCAGTCGATGTCCAAGTCCACATGGGACCGGGCAAAGTGATGTTCAACATTGTCGGTCTCGGCGACAAGGCGGTCACAGAAAGTCGCGAGCGGGTTCGTGCGGCATTGGCGGCTTCCGGTCTCGCCCTGCCGGCCAAACGTATTACGGTCAATCTGGCGCCAGCCGATTTGCCCAAGGAGGGCAGCCATTATGACCTCCCCATCGCTCTCGCCATCATGGCGGCGATGGGCGCGCTGCCAACTGACGCGCTTGCCGATCATGTCGTGCTCGGCGAGCTTTCTCTCGATGGCACCATCGCGCCGGTAGCCGGCGTGCTGCCGGCGGCGATCGCCGCCAACGCGGAAGGATTGGGGCTGATGTGCCCGCGCGCCTCTGGCGCGGAGGCGGCTTGGGCCGACGCCGAAATGCCGATCCTTGCACCCATCAGCCTGATCGCCGTCGTCAACCATTTCAAGGGCACGCAGGTGTTGTCGCGGCCCGAGCCGAAGATCGCCGACGCCATCGCGTCGCTGCCCGACCTCGCCGACGTCAAAGGTCAGGAAAGCGCCCGTCGGGCACTCGAGGTGGCGGCGGCCGGTGGCCATAATCTCCTGATGATCGGCCCGCCCGGGTCCGGCAAGTCGATGCTGGCGAGCCGCTTGCCTTCCATCCTGCCGGCGCTGACCCCGCAGGAACTGCTCGAAATCTCCATGATCGCCTCGATCGCCGGTACGCTCGCCGATGGCCGGCTGTCCGATCGTCGGCCATTCCGCGCGCCGCACCATTCGGCATCGATGGCGGCGCTGGTGGGCGGCGGTGTCCGGGCAAAGCCCGGCGAAATCTCGCTGGCCCATCGCGGCGTGCTGTTCCTCGATGAGTTGCCGGAATTCAATCCGGCGGTGCTCGACAGCCTGCGCCAGCCACTTGAGACTGGCGACGTGGTGATCGCTCGCGCCAACAACCGCGTCACCTACCCGGCCCGCTTCCAGCTTATCGCCGCCATGAATCCCTGCCGCTGCGGCCTCGCCGGCACCCCCGGCCATACCTGCCGGCGCGGTCCGGCTTGCGCCGCCGAATATCAGGAGCGCATCTCCGGACCGTTGCTCGATCGTTTCGATCTCACCGTGGAAGTTCCAGCCGTGTCGGCGTCGGACTTGATCGGTGCACGGCGAACCGGCGAGCCGTCCGCGGCGGTTGCCGCCCACGTGGCGGCGGCGCGGGTCATCCAGTCCGAACGTTATGCCGCGCTTGGTCTCGATGCTTCGGTCACCAACGCAACGGCACCTGCGGCGGTGATCGACGGCGTAGCGGAACCCGACAACGCTGGCTTGGCATTGCTGAGGCAGGCCGCCGAACGGTTGTCGCTGTCGGCGCGTGGCTATCATCGGGTCCTGAAGGTGGCCCGTACGCTCGCCGATCTCGACGGTGCCGAAGATGTTGGTCGCCTGCATATCGGCGAAGCGCTCGCCTACCGCACCGGGCCCGACCGGCGGGCGCGGGCGGCGTGATGGGCAACTGACAACAGGACCGGAACGGCAAAGCGATCGAGTCCAGCGACTGGCTCGGCTTTGCGTTTGTGGCTGAAATCTCAGAATTTCACCGGATCATCAACTGATTGGCAACCTTGCCGGCCTAGCCTGCGCATGCCCTGTCGAGCGCGGCGGGGCCGGCGCATTCCTCGCTGGAGGCGTCGCATGACCGCGCCGCACCCTCGGGACGGATATGACCGGCCAACAGCACACTTCGCCCGACGGCGCCTCGTCGCCACGCCCGTTTGCCGGATGGGTGCGCCTGTCGCGTCCTCGCTGGCGTCGTGTTCTGTTCCTGACGACCGCTGGACTGGCGCTCACCGCCGCCACGATCACCGTTCTCGTCTCGCTTCTTGCCTCACCGCCGCTAGTTGCCGCCATTGCGACTCTTGTCCTTGGCGGTGGCTTGTTCGAAGCCGGTCGTCGTTCGGCCCGGCGTGATCTGGGCCGGCTCTACGACGCTGCTGTCGGCTCGACCGATGAGGGTGACGGCATCGGCGATATCGTCATCTGCCGTGACGCGTCGGGCCGGATCATGTCCACCAGCACGGCCACGACGGCGCGGCTGGGCCAGGCACCGGGCGCGTTCATCGGACTCGACTTTTCGACTTTCGCCGCCGATCTGGCCAGCGGAGAGCTGTTCGCCGCGTCCGATGTCGTGACAAGCAACGTTCGCCAGCCACGCGCCGATCCCTGGCAGCAGTTGCGCCGCCGCCTGACGACGCTTGCCGCCCTGTCCGGCCAGGGTATCGTCCGGCCGAGCCCCAGCCACCTGTCCGGCGATATCCGCATCGAAACGATCGACGGCCCCCGTTGGTTCTCCTTTTCGGAGGTGCCGATCGTCGAGGATGGTAGGGTGACGGGCACCCGCACGCTTGGCCGCGACATCACCGAGCGCAAAGCCATCGAAGCCGCGCTTGAGAAGACGCGCGATGAGGCCGAGGCGGCGAGCGCCGCCAAGAGCCGCTTTCTCGCCGTGGTCAGTCATGAGATCCGCACGCCGCTCAACGGCATTCTCGGCATGACTGCCCTGATGCAGAAAACGACGTTGTCGGCCGAGCAGCGCACCTATGCGCGCGCCATCGAAACTTCCGGTGAAGCTCTCCTCACCCTGATTGAGGATCTGCTCGATTTTTCCAAGATCGAGGCCGGCCGGCTGACCTTGCAAACCGAGCCAACTTCGCTGACGGCCATTGTCGAAGACCTCGTCGAACTGATGGCGCCGCGGGCCGAGATGAAGGGCATCGAACTCGCTGCCTATATCGATCCTAGGCTCGACCACCTTGTTCACGCCGATCCGATTCGCGTTCGGCAGGTACTGTTCAATCTGGCCGGCAACGGCATCAAGTTCACCGCCGAAGGCGGCGTCGCCATCGAGCTGCAAGTGGTGGACGAGGAGGAGGGCGCCGTCGGCGTATCCTTCCTTGTGCGGGATACCGGCATCGGCATTGCCGAGGCCGATCAGCAGCGCATCTTCGGAGAGTTCGAGCAGGCCGATCCGGGGCCGGCCCGCGCCCACGGCGGGACTGGCCTCGGTCTTGCCATTGCCCGTGAACTGACGCGCCTGATGGGAAGCGACATTCGCCTGGTATCGGCGCCTGGCGAAGGGGCAAGTTTCAGTTTCACGTTGCGCTTCCCGCTGGCCGAAGCGGGGGGACAAACCGGCTCCACCAGCTCTGCGCCGATTGTCCCCGCCGAGCCGGAAGCCAATACCGAAAGCCAGCCCTCCGGCAACGCCGTGGGGGCTCGCGCGGCCTTCGCCCTCCTCGCCGCGAGCTTTGCCGCCAAGGATAGCGCACCGGCACCTACCTCGGTCCCGCCGGCCGACCGTCGATTCGCCGGTCGCCGCATCCTCGTGGTGTCGCATGCCCTCATTGAAGGGCCATTCCTGATCCGCCGCCTGTTCGACGCCGGCGCTGACGTAACGTTGGCCACCCAGAAGGACATCGAGCAGGAAGTGGTCGGCTCCTGGCAGCCGGATGCGGTGCTCATCGACGCCGCTGCCGGCGATCCGCTTGCCGTCATCGAGCGCATCCGAGCCTTTTCGGCAACGCCGGTCGGCATTCTGATCACCGCGGCGGAGCGGCCAATGCTGCCCGAACTGCAGGCCGCCGGCTATGGTGCCTATCTGGTCAAGCCGGTCAGAGCGCGTTCGCTCTCCAATGTCATCGAGACCCTCCTCGGTCATGGCCAGTTCGCGGCGGCTGCGGAGCCGGTCCTTGCCGAACCGCTGCCTCCGGCTCATCGACTGTCGGTCCTGCTTTGCGACGACAATGAGATTAACCTCCTGCTCGGTCGGGCACTGGTCGAGCGGGCCGGCCACGCCGTCACGCTGGGAGCCGATGGTCAGAAGGCGTTGACCGCCACCGCCACCATGCTTTCCTCTGGCGGCAGTTTCGACGTCGTGCTGATGGACCTGCATATGCCCGAGATGGACGGTATCGAGGCGGCGCGACGCATGCGGGCGATGATCGCCGATCGCGGCGGCCACCAGCCGGTGATCGCCGCGCTGACCGCCGATGCGCTGCCGGAAACGCGGGCCCGTTGCGAGGACGGCCTGTTTGATGCCTGGCTGTCAAAGCCGCTCAGGCCGGCTGACCTTGAAGCGCTGCTCGAGGCGAGCGCCAGCGGCAATATCGCCCACGCTTCCTGACGAGAACTCCGTGACGATTCAAAGAAAATGGCGGTGGAACCCCGGGGTTCCACCGCCTTTCCTGCATCTGCGCGCCAACGTTATCCGCGACGGCGGCGCAACTGGTCGAAGTAGACGATCAGGATGATCAAGAGACCGGTGATGATGCGCTGCCAGAACGAGTTGACGTTCAGGAGGTTTGCGCCATTGTTGATCGTGGCGAGAATGAAGGCGCCGATCAGCGGACCGTGCACCGAACCGATCGCGCCGAACAGCGACGTCCCGCCGATCACCGACGACGCAATCGCCTGCAGCTCCCAGCCGTCGGCCTGCATCGCGTTGCCGACGCCGATGCGAGCGGCGAGCAGCAGACCGACGAAGGCCGCGCAAGTGGAGGACAGCGTATAGGCAAGGTAGACGGTCAGCTTGACATTGACGCCGGAGAGGCGAGCCGCCTCCATGTTGGAGCCGACGGCGAAGATGTAGCGGCCATAGCGACTGTGATGGAGGAAGATGTAGGCCGGTATGCCGACCAGGATCACCATCCAGAATAAGTTCGGCAGTCCCACGAAGTCGTTGCGCGAGAACTCGGTGAAGGTGTCGTTGACGATGTTGATGGTGGCACCGTTGGTAACCAGCAGGCCGATGCCGCGCAGCGAGGTCAACGTTGCCAACGTGATGATGAAGGGTGGTAGACCCATCTGCACAATGCCGAAGCCATGAAACATGCCGATGGCGACGCCGACGGCCAGTGTGACGATGATCGTCGTCGTGATCGAAAAGTCGTGGGTCAACAGCCAGGCGGCAATGACGGTACAGAAGCCGACCACCGCGCCAACCGAAAGGTCGATGCCCGTTGTGATGATGACGAAGGTCTCGCCGACGGCCAGGATGGCGATCATCGAGCCCTGACGCATCAGGTTCATGATATTGGCTTCGGTCAGAAAGCTCTTGGTCGTCAGGCTGAGGACGATGCACATGGCAAGCAGAAGTCCGATCAGCGTCAGGCCGAACATCCAGTTAGCGCTGCTTTTGCGGACGACCGTCGCCGTCTTGGTATCCGTGGACATGAATTTCCCCCCGTGAACGTTCCTCGTTCACACACCGATCGCTTCGGACAGAATTTCCTCATGGCTCGCCGTATGATAGGCGTGCCGGGCGATGTCCTCGCCACGACGGAAGACATGCAGCTCGTCGGCGAGCTCATAGACTTCCGGTAGGTAGGACGAAATCAGAATGATGCCGGCCCCTTCGGCGAGCAGGCGGGCAAGCAGTCGATAAATCTCCGCCTTGGTGCCGACATCGACGCCGACGGTCGGCTCATCGAAGATGAACAGCCGAGCGCCGTGATTGAGCCACTTGCCGATGACGATCTTCTGCTGGTTGCCGCCCGACAGCGATGACACCAACGCCCCGCGGCCGGATGTCTTGACCTGAAGGTCGGCGATCTGCCGATCCGCTCTCTGGCGATCGGCCGAGAACGGCACCAGACCGGCCATGGTGATATGGGAAAAGATCGGCAGGTTGAGATTGAAGCCGACGGGCAAATTGATGCAAAGACCCTGGTCGCGACGGCTTTCCGGGGCGAGCGCAATGCCAAGGTCCATTGCCTGGCGCTCGGAACGGATGTCCACTTCCTTGCCCTGCCAGAGAATGCCGCCACCGGTTTTGTGTTGGCGACCAAACAGCGACATCACGAATTCCGAACGGCCAGCGCCGATCAATCCGTAGAGGCCGACGATCTGGCCGGCGCGGACACTGAGCGACACGTCGTGGAAGCCAGGCCCGCTGAGGTTCTTCGCCTCAAGCAGCACCTCGCCAGCCGGGAAGAACTCCTTGTGGTAGATCTGCTCCAGCGAGCGGTTGATCATCAGCGAGATCAGCTCGGTTTCGTTGGTCTCGGAGGTAACGCGAGTGCCCACCAGCGTGCCGTCGCGCAGGATGGATACTCGGTCCGACAGCTCGAAGACTTCCTCGAGGCGGTGGCTGATGTAGACGATGGTCACGCCACGCTCTTTGAGGCGACCGATCAGCGCAAACAGTTGCGCCGCTTCGGTGCGGGTGAGGTAGGCGGTGGGTTCATCGAAGATCAGGAAGCGGGTACCGCGGATGGCGGCGCGGGCGGTGGCGATCAGTTGCTGCTGGCCAATGGTGAGATCGCCGAGCAGGACATGCGCCGGTAGCTGGAAACCGAGGTCGTCGAGGATAGCCTGCGCCCTACGAGTCATCTCTCCCTTGCGGAGGAGGCCAAAGCCAACGTCTTCGTCGCCGAGGAACATATTGGCGGCGACCGTCAGATGGCGGCAGAGCACCACCTCCTGGTGGACGGCATTGATGCCAAATTCGATGGCTTCGTGTGGCGTGGCGAGCCCTACGGGCTGGCCTTCCCAGAATACCTCGCCTGAGGTGCGCGTTATGACACCGGTCAGGAGCTTGATGAGCGTCGATTTGCCGGCGCCGTTCTCGCCGACGATGGCGTGAATCTCGCCTCGGGCAAAGCTGAGATTGGCGGGTTTCAGCGCGTGGGTGGCGCCGTAGCGCTTCTCAAGGCCGCGCAGTTCGAGAATGGGAACGCTGGCGGCGGTGATGGCAGCTTCGGCCATCTGCCCGTGGAGATTGGTTTCGATCATGATCGACCCGCCTCAATTGGAAATGCAAGGCATGCACCGCCGCGGTCCCCGGCCAAGCCGGCAACACTGGCGCGGGCCACGGCCTGGCTCGCATGAGAAGGTGCCGGACGTGAAATCCGGCACAGCGTCTCCAAACGTCCGGAGGCTCCATTCAGGACCTCCGGACGCTGGAGCCTCGCTTACTTCACTTTCGGATACAGCAGTTCCTGAGCGCGCGGCTCATTCATATTGGCCGTGGTCACCAGATTGGCACCGGTGTCGACGAAGGCTTCCACCTTCTCCTTCTTGACGGCGGCGAGCGCCGTCTTGATGCCGTCGTAGCCCATGCGATACGGGTCCTGCACGACGAGCGCGTCGATCACGCCGTCCTTCAGGAAACCGACCAGCTTGTCGTCGTTGTCGAAGCCGATCAACCCGACCTTGTCGCCGAGCTTGTTCTCGGCGATGGCCTGACCAGCACCCTGGGCGGCGATCAGGTTCGAGGCAAACACGCCCTTGAGGTTGGGGTTGGCGGTCAGAAGATCGGTCATGATGTTGAGGGCGGTGGTCGCCTGACCGTCGCCGACCTTGTCGGCCACCAGCTTGAGGCCGGGATACTTGGCGGCCAGCTCTTCCTTGAAGCCCTTGGCGCGCTGCTCGAGCGAGCCGGCGCCCGGCAGATTGGTGATAAGGGCGACATCGCCCTCCACCTTGCCGCCATTGGCGGCGCCGATCGCAGCGGCAAGACCGTCGGCGGCGATGCGGCCGCCCTGGACGTTGTCGGTGGTCAGGAACGAAGTGAAGGCCTTGGAGTCAGCGGCCGAGTCGATGCCGATAACCGGCACGGTCTTGGCAGCTTCATCGATCGGCTTGCCGAGCGCTTTGAATTCGGTCGGCGCCACGACGAGCGCATTGGCGCCCGAGGAAACGGCGTTTTCAATGATCGAGATCTGGCCGTTGATGTCGGCTTCGGACTGAGCGCCGAGCTCAGGCACGTTCACGCCGAGATCCGCGCCAGCCTTGCGGGCGCCGGCCAGCACGATCTGCCAGTAGAAGGAGGTGGTGTCCTTGACGATAATCGGAATCGTGTAGGTTTCAGCCTGCGCAGCAACCGGCGCGATGGCCGATAGTGCGACGGCGCCGGCCAGGGCGACAAGCGTGCGACGTGTAATGCCAACAGCTTTCATGGTGCGATCCTCCCGAGATCAAGGTCGCTTCCGACAAAGTCCGATCGATGCTCCTCAGCTTTCGGACTTTATCGATAAAAAACAGCGACAGACGACAATTATCCGAAACTCCCCACCGGTGCAAGGCCTGCAAGCCAGGGGCCACCGACCTATTGGTCGATTCTACCCGTATTTGCCAGGACTGCCGGTAAACCAAGCTGGACGACAACTTCTTACCGCATTCCATGTAAAAATGAAACGAACTTGTTTCACTGTCCAGACCATCTTCCGTATTTTCCAATTATCAGAACGTTTCATATCGTTTCAATATGAACCAATCGATTGTGAATCAATATGTTAAATGGTGATATCGACTTTTGGCCAATATGATGCATGAAACATTTGTTCCGTGTATATCTCAGTAAAATAAATAAATTCCATTAGGGGCGATTGTCGCACATATTGACTAGTCTGCGACGCGTCCGTCTGAAGCCTGCCTTAGCCAAAAGGCTCACTTGAACACGCCCAAGGAATGCCAAGAGCGGCTGTGGTCCGGTCATCGACCTTTCGTCAAGCCGTTGGCAAAAGACCAATTCCGCTTTGTGTTCTTTGTCGATAATGTGCAGCCCAATCCGCGCCTGGCAGGTTAGTGGCTCTATGCGGCTCGGTCCGGAAGCGCAGTGCTTTCAGGGTAGCAACCCGGAAACTGCGGGCTCCCTCCCGAGGGGCGACGGGAAAGCAAGGTTTGGCAACACGATCCGGACGGCTTGGCGCCTCGGCGATTGGTGGGCACGGCTGGAAACGAGGGGAACATGCCGAAGCAGAATACCGTCTTCAAGGACGCTTATAACAGATGTTTGCAGCTGTTGGTGGTGGGCGAAAGTTTGCCCTCCGAACCGGAGCTCTGCAATTTGCTCGGCGTGTCTCGGACGACGGTACGCTCCATCCTGTCGCAAATGGTCGAAGCCGGTCTTATCGAATGGAACAAGCGCTCCAAGGCGGTGCAGCGACCGCCAGTCAAGGCCGATTTCTTTCCCGAACATGAAACCAACTCGCTGGCGGAGGTGATTGAACGCACCTTCATGAAGCGCATCCTGATGGGAGGCGCCGAACCCGGCATGCAGATCAACGAATTGGAGCTCGCCCGCGAGATCGGTGTCGGCACGACTTCGGTGCGCGAATTCCTGATCCGCTTCAGCCGCTTCGGACTCATCGAGAAGCGGCCGAACAGTCATTGGGTGCTGAAGGGATTCACGCGGCAATTCGCCGAGGAACTCATCGACGTGCGCGAAATGTTCGAGCTGAAGTCAGCTGCCGCCTTTGTCAAGCTGCCGGCTGACGATCCCGCTTGGATCGAACTCGAAGCCCTGCGCCGCGCCCATGTCGACGTGCTCGCCGATATCGACAGCCGCTATCTCGAATTTTCAGAACTCGACGACCGTCTGCATCGGCTGATCCAGCAGGCTTCGAACAACCGGTTCATCGTCGATTTCTACGATATCATCGCCATCGTTTTCCACTACCACTACCAGTGGAACAAATCGAATGCCCGTGAGCGTAACGGCAAGGCGATTCTCGAGCATCTCGATTATATCGAGGCGCTCAAGACGCGCCGGCCGGACGCCGTCGAAGCCGCCTGCCGGTCCCATCTCTCGTCGGCGCGTTTGTCACTGATGCAGTCGCTATCGCCGGCCGCCCTGGCAGCGACCGACGAGGCTCAGTAATCGGCGACTATCTGCCGCTGCTCACCGAGCCCCTCAACGGTGAGCCTCAGCACGTCACCTGCCTTGAGAAACTCAGGCGGCTTGCGGCCCATGCCGACCCCGGGTGGCGTGCCGGTGGTAATGACGTCGCCCGGATCGAGCTGAACGAAGCGCGACACGTAGGATACCAGCGTGCGGACGCCGAACACCATGGTGGCCGTGTTGCCGCGCTGGCGTGGCGCGCCGTTGAGATCGAGCTCCATGGCCAGCGCCTGCACATCGGCGATCTCATCGGGCGTAACCAGCCAAGGACCGAGCGGGCCGAAGGTTGGGGCGCTCTTGCCCTTCAGCCATTGCCCCGTGCCTTCCATCTGGAAAGCGCGCTCGGAGACGTCGTTACACATCACGAAGCCGGCAACGTGGTTGAAAGCGGCAGCCTCTTCGACTTGCCAAGCGGTCTCGCCAATGACGATTGCGAGCTCCACTTCCCAGTCGAGCTTGGTGGCGCCCGGTGGGATCAGGATGTCGTCATTCGGGCCGACGATGCAGTTGGGCGCTTTGCTGAACAGAAGTGGCTCGCGCGGCACCGTGCCACCCGTCTCGGCGGCGTGGTCGGCGTAGTTCATGCCGACGGCAATGAAATTGCGCGTGCCGGCTACTGGCGCGCCGAGACGTGTGCCTTCCGGCACCAGCGGCAAGCTCTCCGGGTCGATGGCGGCGAGAGCTGCGAGCGAGGCCCTCGACAAGGCCGCGCCCGACAGGTCGGCAACGTGAGTTGAAAGATCGCGGTGGCGGCCGGCAGCGTCAACGAGGCCTGGCTTTTCGGCGCCGACAGCGCCATGGCGAATAAGCTTCATGAGGATCGTCCTGGAAAAAAAGCGGTCTCCGCTTCTATCGCAGGACGATCACGGCGGGAAGCGGCGAGTGGCCGCCTTCCTCGCCCTCTCGTTGTCGCTTGCAACCTTCGTCGGGCTCCTGACCTCGCTTTTTTCCTTTACTGTTCCAGCGTAACCGGATGCTGCCCTCTGTTTGCCGAGCCCCTCATGAGCCTTCCAATGCGCCTGATCGATACGCATCTGCACCTCATCTACCGGAATAGTCTGGCTTATGCCTGGCTTGGCGGCGAACCAACGCTCGCCGCGCACGATTGGACCTACGAACTTTACGCTGCCGAGGCGCATCCGCTCGGCGTCACCGATTGCCTTCATATGGAAGTGGATGTCGTCGAGGCGGATATGGATCGCGAGGTCGAGTTCATTCGCAGCCTTGCCGGTGGCCCCTTCCGCCGCATTCGCGCCGCCGTTGCCAATGCAAGACCGGAAGAAGCTGGCTTTGCCGCCCAGATCGAACGTGCTCGCGCGGATCCTTTCGTCCGCGGCTTTCGTCGTATTCTGCACGTGGTGCCCGATGACCTTTCACGAGCGCAGACATTCCGTGAAAACGTCAACCGCCTCGCCGGGACCGGTCTCACCTTCGATATCTGCGTGCGCGCGGACCAACTCGGCCTGGCTGCCGAACTCGTCGATGCCTGCCCCGGCGTCGCCTTCGTGCTCGATCATTGCGGCGGCGGCTCGGCATCGAGACCGGACCTGTTTGCAGCCTGGAAAACGGCGCTCGTCGAGCTTGCCCGACGGCCCGGCGTCGTCGCGAAAATATCCGGCGTCATCGCCACGGTTGGCGATGGCTGGACTCCCGATGACCTGCGGCCAGTGATCGAAACCACCATTGAAGCCTTCGGCTGGGATCGTGTGGTCTGGGGAAGCGACTGGCCATGGTCGGCACAGCACGCTTCGCTCACCGAATGGGTCGAAGCGATCCACCGCCTTGTCGAAGGGGCGAGCGAGACGGAGCGGGAAAAGCTATTCTACGGCAACGCCACCCGCGTCTACGGGATCGGCTGACGAGGGTGTGCGACTGTTGTAGGTTGCGGCAGACGGGGGAGGTTCGCCATGGATGACGATGCACTGTTCCTGGACTTCGATCTCACTGCCATCGAACCAGAGGATGGCGGCCCCGACCCTGATCGAGTCATCAAAGGCAATCCGAGGAGCCGAACCTGGCTGGTGGAGGAGCGCGACGCTGAAAAGCTATATGCCGGCGTTTGGGAATCGACGCCGGGCGCGTGGCGGGTCGTCTACGACGAATGGGAGTTCTGTTCCATCCTCTCTGGCGTCTCGATCGTGCATGAGACAGGCCAGGAAACGCCACGCGTGCTCAGGACCGGTGACAGTTTCATTCTGCGACCGGGATTTTCGGGCATCTGGGAAGTGGTTGAAACGACGCGCAAACTATTTGTGGTGCGCATGCCGTAAGACCGGCGCTCAATAGCGCCAAGGCAGTCTGCCGAAGATTTCGCCCGTCATGGCCTGCGAACACGTTGTTCGGCTCGAGCCGTGGCAGCGCCTTAAAAAACTCTCGGGCGGCGACAGGGTCGCCGCCCGAGAATTGTGGTTGCCGTGATGGTCAGTCGAGAAGGCTGATCTCGACTGCCTCACGCCCCTTCGGGGTTTCGACGATCTTCATGGCGACGCGCTGACCATCGGTCAGCGGACCCATGCCGGCCGACTGCAGGACGGAGATGTGGACGAACACGTCCTTGCCACCGTCCTCGCCGGCCACGAAGCCGAAGCCCTTCTCGGGATTGAACCATTTGACGGTGCCGTCAAGCGGTATCGCCTGGGAGGTGTCGACCGACCGACGCGGTGGGCGCGGGGCGCCGAAGCCGCCGCCACCACCGAAGCCACGATCACCGCCGCCGAAGCCGCCACGATCGCCACCGCCGAAGCCACCCGAACGCGGGCCGCGATCGCCGCCGCCGAAGCCGCCACGATCACCGCCACCAAAACCGCCCGGACGCGGGCCGCGCGGTGCCTGGGGTGTCGCCGTCGTTTCATCGACCTCGAGCACCTTGACGACCTGCTTGCCCTTGGCGCCTTGGGCCACCTGGACCTTCAGCGTGGCGCCCGGCGGCACGCTGTCGCGGCCAACCGCCTGCAACTGGCCAATATGCAGGAAAGCGTCGCCTGAACCGTCGGTGAGCGCGGTAAAGCCGAACCCCTTCTCCGGGTTGAACCAGGATACCGTCGCTTCAACCACCGGACCGGCCGGCGGGGCGCTGTCATACGGCGAAGGGCCGCCGAAACTGCGCGCCGGCCGCTCGGGACGAATGTCGAACGACGGCATTACGTCGTCATCAAATCCGCCACGCCGCCGCGGCGGGCGGAAATCCTTACCCTTACCCATTCTGTCTTCTCGTCTCCGCCAAAACATAGCTCCAGACCGATGCCCGCGGAGAGTTGCATCGAGCCAGTTCGATTCAAAGAGCTATTCCACCGCAGAATTCGTCTTCGTACCCGGCACATCGTGCCTTTGCCTTGGCAATGACACGTCAGACCGCCCGCACTTCAGAACCGCTCCACTCCTAGTCTTACCACAGATGTTAGCGTTTTTGCTGCTTGAAAATCGCGCCGAGGAAGGTGTGCGGGTCACTTTTTGCGTTTTTTTACGGGCTTGACGCACCCTGTGCGCCGACCAAAGGCGATGGAACCGGCGAATTCCCAAAGCTGGTGGCAAAGGGCGAAGCTGGAGAAGGCCGGTTTGCCAGCGGCGGGTCGAATCGTTTTGCGTGTCGCCACGCCTTCTCATGCGACATCAGAACGGTTCCAGACCTAATTCCAAAAAAGTCCTCGTTCGCTCTTGAAGGCGGGTTTGACCGGGGCCACTTCGGTATCGTTGTTCGGAACGCTCCGAAAGGGAAAGAAAAATGAGAAGCTGCGTGATGAGGCCCGGCTTTCATCCGCTATCCATTGTGGCGATGATCGTCGGTTTCGTGATCTTCTGGCCAGTTGGCCTAGCAGTACTTGCCTATATACTTTGGGGAGACCGCATGCGTGCCCGTTGGAACGACCTTCGCCCCGACCTCGAGCGTGCTGCCCGCCGGGCCGGCTTTGAGCGCGGCGGCTTTAGTCACTACCGTGCCGCCTCGACCGGCAATACGGCCTTCGACTCCTACCGCGAAGCAGAGCTGAAGCGCTTGGAAGAGGAACGCGCCGCCCTCGATCGAATGCGCGACGAGTTTGATGAATTCCTCGCCAACCTGCGTCGCGCCAAGGACCAGGAAGAGTTCGATCGCTTCAAGGCGAGCCGTAACCCGACGGTTTGATTGGAACCTGATCCGGGTCCCTCCACGACCGGCAGGCCGATAGGCCCCCGCGCCCCCTGGACGCGGGGGCTTTTTCAACGCTGATGCCGCCTTTACACTCGAGCAATGCCGATTCGTCTCCCTTTCCTGCAGTCTCCCGAAAAGAAGCGTTCGGCACCGACGAGCTTTCCGATTCTCGCCGGTGATTGCGTGGTCGAGGTAACGGTACGGCGAAATGCGCGGGCGCGCCGTTACACGCTACGCCTTGATCGGCGGGGCGATGGCGCCATCGTGACAATTCCGCGCCGTGGAACACTGACCGAAGCCAAGGCCTTTGTGTCCCGCCACGCCGGATGGATTGCCGAACGGCTCGCCGCTCGCCCCGACATGCCGGAAGTGCCGATTGCCGTTCCGATTCGCGGCGTCGTGCACCAGGTTCTCCCCACAGGCTCGCCGCGGGGTCGGATCCGCATCCTCGCGTTGGATGAGGGGCCGGCGATCGAAGTTCCCGGCGATGCGCCGCATGTCCGTCGCCGTCTTGCCGATCATCTCAAGAAAGAGGCCCGCACCGATCTTGCCGCGGCGGTGGCCCATCATGCCGCAGCGCTTGGCGCCCGTCCCCAGGCAATCCGCCTCAAGGATACGACCTCGCGCTGGGGCTCTGCTTCGGCGCGTGGCGTGCTCGCCTTCTCCTGGCGGCTCATCATGGCACCACCCTTCGTTCTGGACTACGTCGCCGCCCATGAAGTGGCTCATCTCAAGGAGATGAACCATTCCGATCGCTTCTGGGCGATCTGCGAAAGGCTTTGCCCGGCAACCGAAGCGGCAAAGATTTGGCTGAACAAGAACGGCGCTGGTTTGCACCGTCTGCCCTGACAATTTGTGGCCAGTTCAATTTCCAAACAGGCGCTGCAACAGCCCTTTTTCCTCGGGACTCGGCTGGGTGACCGGCACGTTGAGCGGCGGCGCGGGTTGGGTGCTCGGCAATTGCGGTCCTTGCACCGGTAATCCATCCGTTTGGGCGAATGTGACCCCGACATTGGTCGGCGGCGGGACCAGCTCGACGCCCGGCAGCGGCCGAACCGGCAGTTCACGGGTGGCCTCCGTCATGAAGCGGTTCCAGAGCAGCGCGGTCAGCGCGCCGCCGGTCGCCTTCTTGGTCGGCGTATTGTCGTCGTTGCCGAGCCAGACACCTGCCGTGAGGCCATTGGTGTAGCCAATGAACCAGGCGTCACGGAAATCCTGGCTGGTACCGGTCTTGCCGCCCACCGGGCGATCGGACAGGAGTGCCTTCTGTCCGGTGCCGTCGGTGACGACCGCCGAAAGCATGCGGTTCATGGTCCCGACGGCGACATCGGAAATCACCCGACCGGGGCCGTCGCCCTGTCGATGGAATAGCACCTTGCCATCCTTGGTACGGATATCTTCGACCAGATAGGGAATGATGCCCCAACCGCCGTTGGCAAAGGGCACGTAGGCAGCGGTGATCTCGAGCGGTGTTACTTCGCCGGTGCCGAGGGCAATCGACGGATTGTCATGGAGTTGACTGACGATGCCGACGCGACGGGCAGTTAGCACGACATTGTCTGGTCCAAGGGTGGCGGTCAGGCGCGCGGCCACGGTGTTGAGCGAACGGGCCAGCGCCGTCGTCAGCGTCACCGGACCGAGATACTCATTCTCATAGTTCTTCGGTGACCAGCCATTGATGGACACCGGTTCGTCGACGACGATGGAATCGGGCGTAAAGCCGTGCTCGATGGCAGTGAGATAGACGAAGGGCTTGAAAGCCGAACCGGGCTGCCGCCGCGCCTCGATGGCGCGATCGAACTGGCTCGCCGCATAATCCTTGCCGCCCACCAGCGCCTTGACGGCACCGTCGTTGTCGACGGCGACCAGCGCGCCCTGGCTTGCCTTGTATTTGAGGCCTTCCTTGTCGAGCGTCGTGCGGACGGCGTTTTCCGCCGCCACCTGCATGCGGGCGTCGATGGTGGTGGTCACCACGATGTCGCTGCGATAGCGCGCGACGTAGCCGGGCAGGAGATCCATCACCCAGTCCGCGACATAGTTGGCGGCCGAGCCGCTCTTGGCCTGCGAAGACGGTGCGCCGACCGCTGTTGCCCGCGCCGCGTCGTCGCGGCTGACATAGCCTTCGTCGACCATGGCGGCGAGCACCACCTTGGCGCGGTCGGCCGCGAGCTTTGGCGAGTTGGTCGGTGCGTAGCGCGATGGTGCCTTCAGGAGACCGGCGATGGTCGCGGCTTCGGCGAGATTGACGTCGCGGGCCGACTTGCCGAAGTAGCGTTGCGCTGCCGCGTCGACGCCATAGGCCCCGGCGCCCAGATAGACGCGATTGAGATACATCTCCAGGATTTGCTGCTTGGAGAACCGCCATTCCAACCAGAGAGCGAGCACCGCCTCTTGCAGCTTGCGTTCCAAGGTGCGGTCGGGCTGCAGGAAAAGGTTTTTCGCGAGTTGCTGGGTCAGCGTCGAGCCGCCCTGCACCACTGAATGCGCGAAGAAGTTGGTGACCAGCGCGCGGGAAAGGCCGATCGGATCGACGCCGAAATGATAATAGAAACGTCGGTCCTCGATGGCCACTACCGCCTCGGGCAGGAAGGGCGACATGTCGGACAGCCGCACCTCCTCGCCGCCGGTATCGCCGCGGTTGGCAATAATGGTCCCCGAGGCGTCGACGATCTCCACGTTGGGCGGCCGGGGCGGCACCTTCCAATCGTCGATTTGCGGCATGGTTGCGACGGTGTAGCCGATGATGCCGGCGACGCCGATCAGTCCCCAGATGCAAAGCACGACGCCCCAGTAGATCAGGCGGCCGAAAAGCCCCAGGCCGGACCGCCGGCTCCGCTTTGCCTTGCGCTTGGAAGATTTGCGGCGGCGCGGCTGCTGTTCGGCCATCTCCGCCTCCTCGCCATCATAGTCTTCGCCGTTAAAGCTGGGCTCGATGCGCACCGATCGTCCGCTGCGCGAATTGGGCAGACTTTTGGGCGGCGTGAAGCGGTCCCCCTCGCGGGCGGAGAAATCGCCATCGCGGGCTGGCGTCTCGAACGTCGGCTCGGCCCGCTCGCGTCGGATGTTCCGTCTGTCGCTCCGCATCGCCCGCCGCAACTCCTTCCATCAGGACCACACCCGCCCGTGAGCATCCGATTCACTCTAAATGAGGCGGTTTAAGGGGGCGTAAAGGATAGCAACCCCGTCGCTCGGTTGACTTTGCCTCGCAACAAGCCACAAATGGCCGGGCGCGACGGTCCCTCCTTCCGGAGGAGGGCGAAAGAGGGAATGCGGAATCGGAAAAAATCCGAAAGCCGCAGCTGCCCCCGCAACTGTGAGCGGCGAGCTGGATGCTCAGCGTGCCACTGGTCGGAAGACCGGGAAGGCCGTATCCGGCAATGAACCGTGAGCCAGGAGACCTGCCGCCGCGCATGGATGTCGAGACCGCCGGTGGGGCGGGAAAGGACTTATCATGACGCTTGCCTCGGCGGCTTTCAGTCGCCGCCTATCAACGTTTCCGGAGTGCCGGCCATGACGGCGCGACCGGTCACTCTCCACGTCTGTCTCTCCTGCCGCGCAGCGGACGATGACGACACCTGTCGGGCCGGTGCCCGTCTCCATGCCATTCTCGCCGACCGGCTCGAAGGACGCGCCGATATCCGACTTTTCGGCGTCGATTGCCTCTCGGTCTGCAAGCGGCCGGTTACCGTTGCCTTCGCGGCCCCGCGGAAGTGGACCTATGTCGCCGCCGACGCCGCAGATCCCGACGAGGTGATCGCCGCCGCCGAACGTTACGCCGAAAGCGATGACGGCCGCGTGCCTTGGCGCGATCGGCCGCCGCTCCTCAAGTCGGGCCTCGTCGCCCGCATCCCGCCCCAGCCGGAGACCCGCCTATGACCGCCCAGCCCAAGATCCCCGTCACCATCGTCACCGGCTTTCTCGGTTCGGGCAAGACGACGCTGATTCGCCACGTCATCGAGCGGGCCGGTGGTCGTCGCTTGGCGCTCATCGTCAACGAATTCGGCGACGTCGGTGTCGATGGCGATATCCTGAAATCCTGTGGCGCCACCGATTGCCCTGAAGATGCGATCGTCGAGCTTGCCAATGGCTGCCTCTGCTGCACGGTTGCCGACGACTTCCTGCCGGCCATCGAGGCGCTGACCCGTGGACCGCGCCGGCCGGACCACATCATCGTCGAGACCTCCGGTCTTGCGCTGCCGAAGCCACTGATCAAGGCCTTTGACTGGCCGGATGTGCGTGCGCGCCTCACCGTCGACGGCGTCGTTGCGGTGGTGGACGCCGCCGCCGTGGCGGCCGGTCGCTTTGCCGACGATCCCGAGGCCGTGCTCGCCCAGCGGCAGGACGATCCTTCGGTCGATCACGACAATCCGCTTGAAGAGGTTTACGAGGATCAACTGCTCGCCGCCGACCTCGTGGTGCTCAATAAGGCCGATCTGCTGTCGTCCGATGAACTGGCTCGCATCTCCCGGGATATTGCGGCCTCGCTGCCGAAAGCGGTGCGCGTCGTGCCAACCTCCGAAGGCGAGATTGCGCCGGAAATCCTGCTCGGCCTCGCCGCCGCCGCCGAGGACGATCTGGCGAGCCGGCCAAGCCATCACGACCGCCTGGGCGAGCACGACCACGACGACTTCGCAACCTTTGCCGTCGAAATCGGCGCCGCCAGCGATCCGGACGGTCTTGTGAACCGGTTGAAGGCGGTGGCCGAGGCGCACGACGTTCTCCGCATCAAGGGGTTCGTCGAGATCGCCGGCAAGCCGATGCGCCTCTTGGTGCAAGGCGTTGGCGGTCGTTTCCGCCATGCCTTCGATCGGCCCTGGCCGGCCGGACCGCGCCGCAGCGCACTGGTGGTGATCGGCGAAAAGGGTATCGACGAGGCGGCGGTCCGCGCCGCTCTCGCCTGATCTCACGGTCGGAGGAGGGTGCGCCTTGCATATCCTGGCCGAACAGATTCGCTCCCTCGACGATAGCGTCGCGGCGGTCGATCTCGGCCAGACTCCGGCCGATATCGTGGTGCTGTCCTTCTCCGATAGCGACCTCGGCCTCGTCGCCGCGGTGCACAGCCGGCTCGGGCCCGACGCACCCAGCCTCCGCCTCGCCTCGCTCGCCGCTTTGCGCCACCCCTACTCGGTCGACCTTTATCTTGAGAGGGTGGCGTCGAAGGCCCACTTCGTGCTGGTGCGGTTGCTCGGTGGTGCCGACTACTGGCGCTATGGCGTCGACGAGATCGCCATGCTGGCCCGCTCGAAGGGCATCGATCTCGCTCTGATTCCTGGCGACGACCGGCCCGACGCGCGTCTCGCCCTCGCCTCGACGTTGCCTTCGCACGAGCTCGATCTTCTCGAGCGTTGGTTCAGTTTCGGCGGGCCGGACAATATTTCGGCCGCCCTCGCTTTCATTGCCGCTCGCCTTGGTCAGGCTGCGACGTGGACCAGGCCGGCACCGCAGCCGGCCTTCGGACATTTTCCGCAAATCGGCACCAATGGTGATCGGCGGGTGCTCGTCATCGGCTATCGGGCGCTCGTTAACGCCGGTGACGCCGCGCCGGTCGAAGCGATCGCCGAAGCGCTGGCGACGGCGGGCTTTGCGGTTCTGCCGGTCTGGGTCACTTCACTGAAGGATCCCGAGGTCGCCGACCCGCTCAGCGAAGCCATCGCCACCTTCCGGCCGGATGCCATCGTCAACTGCACTGCCTTTTCCGCTCGCCGCGACGACGGCACGACGCTTCTCGACATCGCCGACGTACCGGTGATTCAGGCTCCCCTTTCCACCCTGTCGCGCGACGCTTGGGCGGCTTCGTCGCGTGGCCTATCGGCCACCGATCTCGCCATGAGCGTGGTGTTGCCGGAGATCGACGGCCGTCTCGACGGTCCGGTCATCAGCTTCAAGGCGCCGGCCGACCGCGCCGAAGCGCTCGAATACACCCCAATCCGCCACCGGCCGGATTCCTGCGGTATTGATCGCCTCGTGCGTCTCGTGGATGGCTGGACGCGTTTGAGGCGGGCGTCGCAGGCTGATCGCCGCGTCGGCCTCGTGCTCTCCAACTATTCCGGCAAGGGCGGCCGTACCGCCTATGCCGTCGGCCTCGATGGGCCGGCCTCGCTCGTTGCCATTGCCGATGATCTCCGCGCCGCCGGCTATGATGTCGGACCGTTTCCCGACGAGAGGGCGCTGATCGCTGCGTTGGAAGACGGACAGGTAACCATCGAGATCCCGCTTGCTGATTACCGCCAGTGGCTTTCCGATCTGCCGGAGGCACTGCGCGCATCGATGCTGGCCGCCTGGGGTGCCCCGGAGGCCGATCCATCGGTCAGCGGCGGCGTTTTCCGCCTCGCAGCGATCGTTGCAGGAAACCTCGTCATTGCCGTGCAGCCCGATCGCGGTCGGTCTGATCGCCGTGCCGCCGACCACCACGATCCCAACTTGCCGCCGCGCCATGCCTACGCGGCTTTTTATCTTTGGTTGAGGCGCGACTTTGACGCCCACGCCATGATTCATCTGGGCACCCACGGCACGCTCGAATGGCTGCCGGGCAAGGCGGCTGGTCTATCCTCCGACTGCGCGCCGGTGGTGCTGACCGATGGCCTGCCGGTCGTCTATCCGTTCATCGTCAACAATCCTGGCGAGGCGGCGCAGGCCAAGCGCCGCATCGCCGGTGTCACGCTAGGCCACCTGACGCCGCCGCTGACGCGGGCCGGCGCCCATGGCGACATCGCCGACATCGAGATGCTGGTCGACGAATTCGCCAACGCCCAGGCGCTCGATCCGCGGCGGGCCAAGCATCTTGCCGCCATCCTGATCGACAAGGCTGAGGCAGCCGGTATCGCCGAAGCGGCCGGCCTCTCCGCCGATCTCGACCCGGCCGACAAGCTGGCGCGGCTCGACGCCTGGATCTGCGACGTCAAGGACATGCGGATCACCGACGGCTTGCACGTCTTCGGCCGGGCGCCAATTGAGGCCCGTGTTATCGCCCACCTGCAGGTGCTCGGCGGCGATCTTGCGGCAACTGGCGCTTTCCTGGCCTCGGCCACTGCCGAGCGGGAAGGTCTGCTAGCTGCGCTCGATGGCCGGCGTGTGGCGCCTGGTCCTTCTGGTGCGCCGGGTCCGAAGCGGCTCGACGTGTTGCCCACGGGACGCAACCTCTACGCCATCGATCCGCGCGCCGTGCCGACGCGCACCGCCATGGAGATCGGCGCCCTCACTGCCGAGGAAGTCATCGCCCGTTACGCCGAAGATCATGGCGACTGGCCGAAATCCATCGTGCTCGACGTCTGGGCCTCGGCATCGATGCGTACCGGCGGCGACGATATCGCCCAAGCGCTGGCGCTGATGGGGGTGCGTCCAACCTGGGACGCCGCTTCCGGCCGCGTCTCCGGCTTTACAGTACTGGCTCCCGCCCGGCTCGGCCGGCCGCGTGTCGATGTGACGCTACGCGTCTCCGGTCTTTTCCGCGACGTTTTCCCCGGACAGATCGCCCTGTTCGACCAGGCGGTAAAGGCGGTAGCGGCGCTTGACGAGGACGCGGAAACCAATCCGCTTGCTGCCAGTCGTGACGCCGCACTTGCCCGCGTCTATGGTGCCACGCCCGGCGCTTTCGGCAGCGGCCTCGGCGAGATGACCCCTGACGATCTCGGTGCCGATCGGCACGCCTTGGCCGATGCCTATCTCGCCGCCTCCGGCCATGCTTATGCAGGTGACAGGGACATTGCCGACGCGACAGGTTTTGCGGCGCGTGTCGCCACTGCTGATGCCTTCGTGCACGTGCAGGATCTCGACGGTCAGGACATCCTTTCCAACGACGCCTTTCCGGCTCACGAGGGCGGCTTTGCGGCCGCGGCGCAATCGCTCGGTGGCCGGGCGGCGCTTTATCACGTCGATACCACCGGCGACGCACCAAAGGCACGCAGCCTCAGCGAGGAAATCGGCCGGGTCATCCATGGCCGCGCCGCCAATCCTCGCTGGATTGCCGGCCAGATGCGCCACGGACATCGCGGCGCGGCCGAAATCTGCGAGGCGGTCGCCAATCTCTGCGCCTTTGCTGCCCTCTCGGATGCCGTCGACGGACGGCACTTCGATCGGTTGTTCGACGCCACCTTCGGCGATGATCAAGTGCGGGATTTTCTGCTCGATGCCAATCCGGCAGCGACGCGCGACACGCTTCTGCGCCTCAGGAAAGTGATCGATAGCGGCGCCTGGAAACTCCGTCGTAATTCGGTGGCCGCCCGCCTTGCCGATACGGAGGCGCGCCTCGGATGAACGCTCCTCTCGTTCGCGGCTGGTGCCCCGGTGCACGTCGTCCCATGCGGAGCGGCGACGGCCTGATTCTGCGCCTTCGCATGACGGGGGGACGCCTTGCATCCGCAACAGCGCACGCTATTGCCGACATGGCTACCCGCTATGGGAATGGTGAACTCGACCTTGGTCGACGCGGCGGTTTGCAGCTTCGAGGGATTCGCGACGATGATTTCGCCGTTGTGGAGGCAGGGCTCGCCGCCCTCGGTCTTCTTGACGAAGACGTCAGCGCCGAGGCCATCCGCAACGTCACTGCCTCTCCCCTGTCGGATCTCGACGAGACAGCCGAGGGGGACGCTTTCGCGCTGGCCACACAATTGGAGACGGCGCTCATCGCCGGCGATTCCTACCGCGCACTGCCCGGCAAGTTCGGATTTTCGGTCGATGATGGGGGCCGTTTCGGTCTCGCAGAGGTGCCGGCCGATGTGCGCCTGCGGTTCGTGCAAGATGGCGTGGCAGTGTCGCTCGACGGTGATGTCTGGACGACAAAGGTTCAGTCCGAAGAGGCGGTGGCCGTTGCCCTCCGCCTCGCGCATGTCTTTCTCGATCTCGCACCGAGCCACGATCCACCGTCGCGCCGCATGGCGGCATTGGTTGCCCGTATAGGCGCCGAAGCTATTTTCGCTGCCGCCGGACTTATCCCGGAAAGCATTACGCCGGTCCGCCGTTTTGGCGCTGCCCAGCTGATTGGCGCTTTCCCTTCTCATATCGGAGTTGGGCTACCCTTTGGTCGGCTCAACGCCCGTCAGCTTCATCTCCTCGCCGACATCGCCCAGTCGGGCATCCGGCTGACGCCCTTCCGCGCCATTCTGTTGCCAGGTGTGCCAGCGGATGTCCTGCCGCGCCTTGCCAAAGCCGACCTCGTCACTTCGCCGGACGAGCCGCTTCTTGCCGTTGTCGCCTGCTCTGGCGCGCCCGCCTGCGGTTCGGCGAGCGTCGAAACGCGAGAACTCGCGCGCCGCCTCGCGACGCTGAAGCCGGCCGCCCAAGGCATATGGCTGCACGTTTCGGGTTGCGAGAAGAGCTGCGCGAGCTCCAACGCCCATGCCGTCACCTTGGTCGGCCGTGACGGCGGCCTCGACCTCGTGCTAGACGGCAGGCCAATCGATCCACCTCATCGCACGGGCCTGTCGCCCGAGGCGGTCGAGGCTCTTTTCCGTTCCGGGACAGTTAAAAAAATGAGCCACGACTACATCCGCGACGGCGCGGAAATCTACCGCCGCTCCTTCGCCATCATCCGGGCGGAAGCCGATCTCGCCCGCTTCGCTCCGGAAGAGGAAAAGGTCGCCGTCCGCGTCATCCACGCCGCCGGCATGGTGGAGGTGGCTGCCGATCTCGCCTTCGGCCCTGGCGCCGTGGCGGCGGCGAAGGCAGCGCTTGAAGCCGGCGCGCCGGTTATTTGCGATTCCCGCATGGTGGCCAACGGCATCACCCGCGCTCGCCTGCCGGCCAGCAACGATGTGATCTGCACGCTTGACGACCCAAGCGTCCCGACACTGGCGCTCACCATCGGCAACACGCGCACAGCGGCGGCCATGATGCTCTGGGGCGATCGCCTCAAGGGCGCCGTCGTTGCCATCGGTAACGCACCGACCGCCCTTTTCCATCTTTTCGAGATGCTCGACGCCGGTGCCCCCCGGCCGGCAGCGGTGATCGGCATGCCGGTCGGTTTCGTCGGCGCCGCCGAGTCCAAGGAAGCGCTGATCGCCTGGGGACGGGTGCCCTATATCGTGGTGCGCGGACGCAAAGGCGGATCGGCCATGGCCGCCGCCACCGTCAACGCGTTGGCGAGCGATCGCGAATGACCACTGTTCTTCCTGGCACGTTGCATGGCGTTGGCGTCGGTCCCGGCGATCCCGAGCTGATCACCGTCCGGGCAGCGAGATTGATTGGTTCGGCGCCCGTTCTTGCCTATTTCGCCAAGAAGGGCCGGCGCGGCCACGCCCGTACCATCGTCGAGTCCTACGTGCGGCCGGGCACCGAGGAGTTGCCGCTTCACTATCCGCTCACCACCGAGATGAGCTTTGCCGACCCGCTCTACGTGCGCGAGGTCGGTGGCTTCTACGCCGAGGCGGCCGAGGCGCTGGCAACCCATCTGGCTGCAGGGCGCGACGTGGTGCTGATCGCCGAGGGTGACCCGCTGTTCTACGGCTCCTTCATGCATCTCTACATCCGCCTCAAGGACCGTTTCCCGGTGCGAATCACGCCGGGAGTCACCGGCTTCTCGGGCTGCGCCTCGGCGGCTGGTCTGCCGATGACCTGGGGTGATGACGTGCTTGCCGTATTGCCGGGTACTCTGGACGAAGATGATCTTGCTGCCCGGCTCGCAGGCGCCGACGCAGCGGTGATCATGAAGCTCGGCACCAACTTCCCGAAGGTCAGGCGAGCAATCACCCGGGCCGGCCTCGCTCAGCGTGCCATCTACATCGAACGTGGCTCGATGGAGGGCGAGGTGGTGCTGCCGCTCGTCGACAAGGCGGATGACGCCTCGCCCTATTTCTCGCTGATTCTGATTGGTGGTGAGGGGCGGCGACCATGAGCGCAACGGGCGAGATCCTGGTGGTCGGCCTCGGCCCCGGCCCCGAGCACTGGCGAACACCGGAAGTGAGCGCCGCGCTGGAACGGGCAACCGATCTCGTCGGCTACGAGCCCTATCTCGCCCGCTGTCCGGAACGCCCCGGTCAGGCACGGCACGGCAGTGACAATCGCGTCGAACTCGACCGGGCGCGGCTTGCTATCGATCTCGCCCGCGCCGGCCGCATCGTCGCCGTTGTCTCGGGCGGTGATCCCGGCGTTTTCGCCATGGCGGCGGCCGTCGTCGAGGCGGTGGAGGTCGATGAAGCCGCTCGTGATCTGCCCGTCACAGTGATGCCAGGCGTTTCGGCCATGCAGGCGGCAGCGGCCCGGCTTGGCGCCCCGCTCGGCCACGATTTCTGCGCCATCTCGCTGTCCGACAACCTCAAGCCGTGGACGCTTGTCGAAAAACGGCTGCGGGCCGCCGCCAACGGCGATTTCGTCATCGCTCTCTATAATCCCGCCTCGAAAGCGCGGCCGACCCGCATCTTCGAAGCCTTCGATCTTCTGAGAGGCCTGAAGGTTGGTTCGACGCCGGTTGCTTTTGCTCGTGCCGTCGGTCGGCCGGACGAGCGGATCGTCGTGACGACACTTGCCGATGCCGATCCCACCATCGTCGACATGGCGACGCTGGTGATCATCGGCTCCTCGGAAAGCCGGTTGATCGACCGGCCGGATGGAACGCCGTGGATTCTCAGCCCGCGTCAGGCAAGCGGAGGGGCGGCATGAGCAAGCCGCGCCTCGATGTCGGCCATCAGATCGTCAAGCTCGTGGTAGGTGGTGACGCTGACCGGCTCGGGCGGCGCGACCATGATCACCGGCAGGCCGAGGCGGCGGGCGGCCGCCACCTTGCCGTAGGTAGCGTCGCCGCCGGCGTTCTTGGTGACCATGATGTCCACCCGCTCGGCCTGCATCAGCCGGGCCTGCGATTCCTCGTCGAACGGCCCGCGCTCCAGCAGCAATCGGTAATCCGGCAGATTCAGCTCATGCGGCGGGTCGATGGACCGGACGATATAATGGTGCTGCGGTGCCGCCTCAAAGGCGGAAAGGCCGAGCCGGCCGACGGTCAGGAAGACGCATTTCGGCTCGGGGCCGAGCGCTGCACAGGCGGTGTCGAGGTCGGGCACCTCGAGCCAGTTGTCGCCCGGCACCGGCTTCCACGGTTCGCGCGTGTAGCGGACGAGCGGCACGCGGGTCATCTCACTGGCCGCCACCGCATTGGCGGAAATGCGGGCGGCGAAGGGATGAGTGGCATCGATCAGCAGGTCGATCTGCTGGTCGCGAAGAAAGACTGCGAGCCCCTCGATGCCGCCGAAGCCGCCGACACGAGTATTGAGCGCCTGAGCTGCCGGCTCGTGGGTACGGCCAGCCAGCGACAGCAGCGCCCAGATGTCCTGGCGCTTTTGCAGCCGCTCGGAGAGGCGGGAAGCCTCGGTGGTTCCACCCAGGACGAGAATGCGCATTGGTCTAGCGGAGTCTCCCATGGCTGAAACCTCCCTTCCACCCTGGCTGACGATCGTCGGCCTCGGAGAGGACGGTCTCGACGGTCTCTCTCCTGCGGCAGTTTCGGCGATCGCACAAGCGGGTTTCATCGTAGGCGGCCGTCGGCATCTTGATCTCATCAAGGCCGATCCGGCGATCTCGCTGGCCTGGCCGTCGCCGCTTAAAGACGCTTTTCCGGCCATTCTCGCCCGGCGCGGCAGCCCGGTGGCGGTACTGGCCTCCGGCGATCCCTTCTTCTATGGCGTCGGCTCGCTTCTCGCGGAGATCGTCGATCCCAGGGAAATGACCGTCCTGCCAGCGCCCTCCGCCTTCGCGCTGGCCGCCGCTCGGCTCGGCTGGCCGGGTCAGGACGTCGTCCGCGTCAGCCTGCACGGCAGGGCGCTCGAGCGTGTCCTGCCGCATGTCCAGCCCGGCGCCCGGCTGCTCGCCCTGTCCTGGGATGGCACGACGCCGGCAAGGCTGGCGGCGCTTTTGACGGCGCGCGGCCTGGGCAGGAGCCGCTTCACCGTGCTCGAAGCGATGGGGGGCCTCCGGGAACGCCGTCGCTCGGCCTTTGCCGACACGTTCGACCTCGAAAACATCGATCCGCTCAACCTCATTGCGGTGGAGGTGGAGGGTAAGCCGGATGCTCGCGTCATTCCCTTCACGCCCGGTCTCCCCGATGACTGGTTCGAGCATGACGGCCAAATTTCAAAACGCGAGGTCAGGGCGCTCACCGTCGCCGCGCTCAGGCCGACCCGCGGCGAGACGCTATGGGATATCGGCGCCGGCTCGGGTTCGGTCGCCATCGAGTGGATGCTCTCAGATCCCTCGCTCCGCGCTGTCGCTATCGAGGAAAATGCGGCGCGTGCCGCCCGCATCACCCGCAACGCCTTAAGCTTCGGCGTTCCCGACCTTCATGTGATTGAAACCAAAGCGCCGGCCGGCCTTGCCGGTCTTCCCGATCCCCACGCCATCTTCATCGGCGGCGGCTCGGGCGATCCCGGTGTCGTCGATGCCTGTCTCGACCGGCTCAAATCCGGCGGCCGCCTGGTCATCAACGCCGTGACGGTAGAAACGACGACCGAAGTTTTCGCGCTGCAGGCCCGACTGGGTGGCGACCTGACGCAGATCGCCATTTCCCGCCTCGACCGCATCGGCGGCTTCCATGCCCTACGGCCGGCGTTACCGGTGGTCCAGTGGGCCTGGGTGAAGCCGTGAGCGGCCCGTTGGCCATCGGCGTCGGCTGTCGCAAGGGCGTATCGGCCGAAGCGATCGTCAGGCTGGTCGCGGCAGTAACAGCAGGCCTTGCTCCCGCAGTTGGCCTCTTCACCATCGAGGACAAACGTGACGAGGCGGCGCTGAGCGAAGCGGCCGAGCGTCTCGCCCTGCCGCTGGTGTTTCTGCCGCGCGTCGCGCTCGCCGCCATGGCCGATCGCATCGCCACGCCATCATCAGCTGCGCTCGACCGCTTCGGCATACCGTCGGTCGCCGAAGCTGCCGCGCTCGCCGCGTTTGCCGGCCGGGCGCGGTTGATCGTTCCGCGCCGTACCGAGGCAGGTGTCACCGTCGCGGTGGCCGAGGAGATTTCTGGATGACTGTACACTTCATCGGTGCCGGCCCCGGCGCGCCCGATCTTCTGACATTGCGCGGCCGCGAGCTGATCGCCGCCTGCCCCGTTTGCCTCTACGCGGGCTCGCTGATTCCGCCGGCCATCCTCGCTCATTGCCCCGAGGGCGCTCGCATCGTCGACACGGCGCCGCTATCGCTGGAAGAGATCGAGGCGGAGTATCTTCGAGCCCAACGAGACGGCCAGGACGTGGCGCGGCTTCACTCCGGCGATCTGTCGGTGTGGAGCGCCCTTGGCGAGCAGATTCGTCTGTTGGAAAAACACGGCATTGCCTACACGGTGACGCCCGGCGTGCCTGCCTTTGCAGCGGCGGCGGCGGCACTCGGTCGCGAGCTGACGCTGCCGGAGGTTGGCCAGTCGCTGGTCCTGACCCGGACTTCCGGCCGCGCCTCTGCCATGCCGGAAAAGGAAAAGCTCGCCGCCTTCGCTGCCACCGGCGCGACGCTTGCGCTCCATCTTTCCATCCACGTCATCGATCGTATCGTCGCGGAGCTCATCCCCTATTATGGTGCCGACTGCCCGGTCGCCGTCGTTTACCGGGCAAGCTGGCCGGACGAGCGGATCGTCAAGGGAACATTGGCCACCATTCTTGGCGAGTTCCAGAGCGCGCCGGTGGAACGGACGGCGTTGATCCTGGTGGGATGGGTGCTCGGCGCCGAGGATTTCAGAGCAAGCGCGCTCTATTCGGTCGACTACCAGCGTCGTTTCCGGAGACGTGATTCCCGGGCGGGGGAGGGCGAAGACTAGACTTTCCGGAAGCCGGTGCCGGCCAATAACCGGCCGCTCCGGTCAAACAGCACGACTTCCAGCTCCATGCCATGACCGGCGATCAGCGCGGCAGCGGTCGCAAGACCGCGTTCGGCAACCGCCTCGGCAATGGGAATGCCGGCCGCGCGGCAGAGCGTGAGCGCTTCCAGGGCGGTGTTGGCGCTGCTGATGGTTTGAACAAGCTCATCACTGCCGCCGAGGTCAGTGACAATCGCCGAGAGCGCCGCAAGGTCGACTGACCCGCGCTTGGAATGAAGGTCGAGGAGGCCCTGGCCGAGCTTGACCCCCTTGGCGAAACCGAGCGCCAGCGTCACACGCAGCACCGGCGCCTTCCTGAGGTATTTCAACGTTCCGCCGACGAAGTCGCCCATGTCGATCAGTTGGACATCGTCGAGATCGTAAAGGGCCTTTGCCGCCTGCTCAGAGGTGTTGCCGGTCGAGGCGGCGACATGGGTAAAGCCCGAGGCACGCGCCACGTCGATGCCGCGCTGGATGGAGGCGATCCAGGCGGCGCAGGAAAAGGGGACGACGATGCCCGTGGTGCCGAGAATGGAAAGGCCGCCAAGGATGCCAAGCCGGCCGTTGAGCGTCCGCTCGGCCAGCTTCTCGCCGTTCTCGATCGAAATCTCCACCTCGATATCCTCGGGGCCGCCGATGGTGGCACGCGCTTCGTCGAGCGTCCGCGCGATCATGGCGCGCGGCACCGGGTTGATCGCCGGCTCGCCGACGGCAAGCGGCAGGCCGGGGCGGGTGACGGTACCGACCCCAGGGCCGGCTCGGAACACCAGGCCGGCGCCCACCGCCGCCGGCCGCACCGTCGCGAGAATAAGGGCACCATGGGTGACGTCGGGATCGTCGCCGGCATCCTTGACCACGCCGGCGCGGGTCCAGTTATCGCCGACGGTAGTGCTCGCCAGGGCGAAGGCCGGTGTTTGGCCGCCCGGCAAAGTCACCGTCACCGGATCCGGAAAATGGCCGCTAACGAGGCCTTCGAAGGCGGCGCGTGTCGCGGCGGTGGCGCAGCTGCCGGTGGTCCAGCCGCGTCTCAGGTGCGGTGTTTCACCGCCCGTTTCCTTGTCCGTATCCACCATCGATCCGATCGATCCTTTCGGGCGACAACGTCGGCGCTGTCTGCTATCCGGTCAAGGGGAAAGGTGAAGCGGCGATGAAGGGCTTTCTGATCGCATCGGTGCGCTCCGGCGCCGGCAAGACGACGGTGTCGCTGGGGCTGATGGCCGCGCTCGCCAAGCGCGGATTGAAGGTCGCACCGGTCAAATGCGGCCCGGATTACATCGATCCGGCTTTTCACGCCGCTGCCGCCGGTCGGCCTGGTGTCAACCTCGACAGTTGGGCGATGACGCCCGAGCAGGTGGCCGGCCTTGTCGCTCGCCAGGCTGAGGGCGCAGACGTTTTAGTGGCCGAAGGGCTGATGGGCCTCTTTGACGGTGTCGGCCGTGAGATCGGTCGCACGGGATCGTCGGCCGACATCGCCGCCGCCCTCGGCCTCAAGGTACTGCTGGTGCTCGACGTGACGGGCCAGTCGACATCGGCCGCCGCCGTGGCGCTTGGCGCCAAGCTTCTCGATCCCAGATTGACGATCCTTGGTGTCGTGCTCAACCGAGTCGGCTCTGAACGTCATCGCCGGCTTTGCACCGAGGCGATCGAGGCGCTCGGCCTCCCGGTGTTGGGCGCCCTGCCGCGTGAGGCGACGATCGAGCTACCGGAGCGGCATCTCGGCCTGGTCCAGGCCGAGGAGACGGATGATCTGCATCGCCGACTCGACGCGCTGGCCGATTTCGCTGAACGGAACGTTGATATCGATCGTTTGATCGATCTCTGTGGCAATGTGGCGCCGTCGACACTTGCGGCTACCGCGCCGCTGTCACCGCCCGGTCAACGCATTGCGCTTGCCCGCGATGCCGCATTCAGTTTTGTCTATCCGCACCATCTCGCCGCTTGGCGGTCAGCTGGTGCCGAAATCCTGTCCTTCTCGCCTCTCGCAGATGAGGCACCCGATCCCACCGCCGACGTCTGTTGGCTGCCAGGTGGCTATCCCGAACTTCACGCGGGCGCCTTGGCGGCGGCGGACGGCTTCCTCGAAGGCCTCAGACGGTTTGCGACGGAAAAGCCGGTACACGGTGAATGCGGTGGCTACATGGTGCTGGGAATGGGCCTCGTCGACGCGACCGGAACCCGCCATGCCATGGCCGGCCTGCTTGGCCTTGAAACCAGCTATGAAAAGCGCCGGCTGCATCTCGGCTATCGCCGGGCAAGATTACTTGCCGATGGCCCGCTCGGTCCGACCGGTGCCATACTTTCCGGTCACGAGTTCCATTATGCCTCGACCCAGACGACTGGCAGCGACGCGCCGCTCGCCGAGGTCGCCGACGCCCACGGCAATGCACCGATACTCGACGGATCACGGCGTGGTTCTGTCAGCGGCAGTTTCTTTCATGTGATTGCGCGGGTGGACTGAGACTTAAGTGAAGCGTCCAGCCTCGGCAATCAAAGCGGCAACGACGCGCTCGATCTGCGCCGCTGCCTTGTCGTTGGTCAAATTGCCGCGCTCGTCGAAGGCCTTGTCGGCATAGGGTACCGCCACCTGCTGGGTGAGCACCCGGGCGCCGAGGGAATTTTCGAGAATTTGCCTGAGGTGCATCAGCGAGCGGATGCCGGCGAAATGACCGGGCGAAGCCGCTCCCAGGGCAAAGACGCGATCCGTCCATAAACCGCGGTAGCGGTCGTCCCGGATGCGACTCAGCCAGTCGATGGTATTCTTGAGAAGCGGCGTCACCGACTGGTTGTATTCCGGCGAGGCAATGAACACGCCGTTCGAGGCAAGCATGAGTTCAGCAAGCTTCAGGGCCGGCTCCGGCACGCCGCGCGTTCCTTCCAGATCACCGTCATAGAGCCGTAACGGATAGTCGGCGAGTGACAGAAGCCGCACGTCGGTGTCGCGCACGGCGAGTTCCCGCGCCATGAACGCCGCGAGGCGGCCGTTGTAACTGCCGCCGCGCGTCGAGCCGGACAAAACCAGCAAGTCTGGCCGGCCTCTCAAGATAGCACCCCGGCGCCGGGCATCGGACAGCTGATGCCGATACCGCCGAGGCCGCAGTAGCCGCCGGGGTTTTTGGCGAGATACTGCTGGTGGTAATCCTCGGCGAAATAATAAGGCCCGGCCGGTTCGATCGTCGTGGTGATCGCCGCCGGTCGCCCGGCTTTGATGAGAGCTTGGCTATAGGCTTCGCGAGCTGCCTCGGCCACGGCGCGCTGCGCCTCGTCGTGCGCGAAGATCACCGAACGATATTGGGTGCCGACGTCATTGCCTTGGCGCATACCCTGCGTCGGGTCGTGGCTCTCGAAGAACAAACGCACCAGATCGGCGTAGGAGACGGCATTCGGATCGAATACCACCTCGACCGCTTCGGCATGACCGGTGCGGCCGGAGCAGACCTCTTCGTAGGTCGGGTTTTCGGTGAGGCCGCCGGAGTAGCCGACCGACGTCCGGTAAACGCCCGGCAGGCGCCAGAACAGGCGCTCGGCGCCCCAGAAGCAACCGAGCGCGAAAATGGCGACGGCGTATCCAGCGGGTAACGGCCCCTTCAACGGCCGGCCGTTGACGAAATGGGTTTCGGCGGTGGCAAGCGGCTGGGCGCGGCCTGGCAGCGCCGTCTCGGGCGTTGGCAGGACAGCCGGCTTCCGCAACGTCTCGAAAAAGGCCATGGCTCTTCCTTGTCTCCCCCGTAGCGGTTCGTTCCCCCGAACCGGCATGCCAAGATGGGACCGTTGCAACCGCTTTGCAAGACGGGCTGGCTGGCGCTCGATGGCGGCTTTGCTATAACGGACGGCAAGAGGAGACTTTCACCCATGGCGTCCCGCAAGCTTGACCGATCGTTGATCCGCGGTTTCGACCTGTTCCGTGACATGACGGAAGAGAACCTAGATGCGGTGCTGGCCACCGTGCAGGTGCGCACGGTCGAGCCCGGCGAGCCGGTGTTCAGCCAGGGAGCATCGGCCGACGAGTTTTTCCTGCTGCTCCACGGGCATCTCAAGGTGGTCCAGATTACACCGGCGGGCGAGCAGGTGGTGGTGCGTCACGTGCTTCCCGGCGAGGTGTTCGGCATCGCCAAGGCCATCCGCCGCACCAATTATCCAGCCACTGCCGAGGCGGTGACCGAGAGCATCGTCCTGGTCTGGATGTCGTCGCAATGGCAGGACTTCGTGGCGCTCAATCCGGTGCTCGCCTTCAATGCTCTCGAGGCGGTGGGCGAGCGGCTGCAAGAGGCGCACACCCGCATCCGTGAGCTGTCGACCGAGGAGGTGGAGCGCCGGGTTGCCCATGCGTTATTGCGCCTCATCCAGCGGGCCGGCCGCAAGGAAGGGGATGGAAGCATTCTCATCGACTTCCCGCTGACCCGGCAGGATATAGCCGAAATGACGGGTACGACGCTGCACACGGTGAGCCGGCTGCTGAGCGCCTGGGAAGGGCAGGGCGTTGTCCGAAGCGCCCGCCGACGTATCGCCGTCACCGACGAGAACCGGCTCGCCGCGCTCGCCCGTGGTTAGGCCTTAAAGCCAGCCGAGACTGGAAGCGGCGATCACCGCGAGCGACAGCGCACCGACCCAGAGTGGCAGGGCGATCGAACGCCGCTGGCGTCGGTTGTCATCGGCCACTTCGCTTCGGGCGGCGATCGTCTCGATGGCGTCAAAAAGCCGAGGCAGGCGTGGAGCGAGGGCAACGAGATCGCCGACGGCCGACACGGCCATCTCGATGCGACCGATCGGACCGAGGTTGCGCGTGATCCAGGCGCTTACCACCGGCTCGGACACCTTCCACATGTCGAGTTCCGGATCGAGGCTCCGGGCTACACCTTCGACCACCACCATGGTCTTTTGCAGCAGGATGAGCTCCGGCCGCGTCTGCATGGCGAACAGTTCGGTGGTCTCGAACAATTGGTTGAGCAGCCGCGACATGGCAATTTCCGATGCCGGCACGCCGTGCAGCGGCTCGCCGACCGCCCGAAGCGCCTGCGCGAAGGTCTCGAGTTCCTGTTCGGCCGGCACATAGCCGGCTTCGAAGTGGACTTCGGCGACGCGGCGATAATTACGGGTAATAAAGCCGTGCAGGATTTCGGCAAGGAAGCGCCGCTCGCGCGGACCAAGCCGACCGACGATGCCGAAATCGACCGCGACGATCCGCCCAGTGGCATCCACGAACAGGTTGCCCTGGTGCATGTCGGCATGAAAAAAACCGTCGCGCAGAGCATGCCGCAGGAAGGATTGCATCAGCGTGGCGGCGAGCTTGCGAAGATCGTGGCCGGCTGCGCGGATGGCGGCGACGTCGGACAGCTTGATGCCGTCGATCCACTCCATGGTGAGCACCGAACGGCTGGTCCGGCGCCAGTCGACGGTCGGCACGCGGAAATCCTCGTCGCCAGCCGTGTTCTGTTCCATTTCCGATAGCGCCGCCGCTTCGAGGCGCAAATCCATCTCAAGGGTCAGCGAGCGGGCGAGCGTGTCGACGACGGCGACCGGTCGGAGGCGGCGAACACGCGGCGCCACCGCTTCGATCAGCCGGGCGGCAAGATAGAAGCCGGCGAGGTCGGAGGCGATGCGTCGGTCGATGCCGGGTCGCAAGACCTTCACCGCCACGTCGCGGCGAACACCGTGCCGGTCGGTCACCGCTGCTTTGTGAACCTGGGCAATCGACGCGGCGGCGATTGGCTCGCCGAGTTCGGGAAATAGGCGATCCGCCTCAGGGCCGAAGCTGTCACCGATGACAACCCAGGCGCCCGACAGCCCGAAGTCCGGCATGGCGTCCTGCAACTGGGCAAGGTCGGAGGCGAGGGCGGCGCCGACCACGTCGGGTCGCGTCGCAAGAAACTGGCCGAGCTTGACGTAGGAAGGGCCGAGTCGGGAAAAAGCGATCGAGAGCCGCTCGGCCCGGCTGGCGATCCCACGCCGGCGGATTGCTCCGGCGAACAGCAGCGCGGCCGAAACGGCAAAGGGCCGCGGTTCGGGCAGCGGCAGCGCGTTGATCACCCCCTCGCGAGCGAGCACCCAGGCGGCGCGGACGAGGCGGGCGAGATCGGCGGGGAGCATCAGGCGGTTTCCTCGATGGCGTCATGACGTGAGGCGCGCCTCACGTCATTCCGTTCGCGACTGTTTCACGCATCGATTGGCGTGAAACAGTCGCGATGTTTTCAACGGGCGGATGCGACGGCATCTTCGCGAGTTGATTTTAAATCTTGACGCCGACGTGGAGCGCCACGACGCCGAGCGTCATGTTTGTATAGCTGACGCGGGAAAATCCGGCTGCCTCGATCATCGCCTTGAAGCGCTCCTGATCGGGAAAGCGGCGGATCGATTCGACGAGATAGCGGTAGCTTTCCTCGTCCTTGGCGACCATTCGGCCGATCTTCGGCACCAGATGGAAGGAGTAAAGATCATAGACCTTGTCGGCGACCGGCGCGTCGACGTGCGAGAATTCCAGGCAAAGGAAGCGGCCGCCGGGCTTCAGCACGCGGAAGGCCTCGGAAAGCGCCCGATCGATTTTCGGCACGTTGCGGATGCCGAAGGCGATCGTGTAGGCGTCGAAGGTGGCATCCCCCCACGGCAGTTCCTCGGCATTGGCCTCGACGAATTCCAGCCTGTCGAAGCCGCGCTTCCGAGCACGCTCGCGACCGACCTCGAGCATCGAGGAGTTGATGTCGGCGACGGTAATATCGGCGGTGCGGTTCGAGCGTTCGGCGATGCGGAAGGCGATGTCGCCAGTGCCTCCGGCCATGTCGAGTACCTTGAACGGGCGCCGTCCCGAGCGCGGCGGGGCAAGGCGGGAGACCATGGCATCCTTCCAGAGCCGGTGCAGACCGCCCGACATCAGGTCGTTCATCAGGTCGTAACGCCCAGCGACCGAATGGAAGACGCTATCGACCAGACCCTGCTTTTCGCTCGCGTTGACCTCGCGAAAGCCGAAGGAAGTGCTGTTGTCCGTCATCGTCCGTCCCGTTCTGCCATGAACCTTGCGCCATTGGCGCGTCCGCGACCATAGCCGAAGAGAACGGCGGACGCTATGTTGCCGCAAGCAACGAACGAACCGCGTCGCGGTGAGGAGATCATCTGCTTATGCCCGAACTGCCGGAAGTGGAGACAGTGCGCCGTGGCCTTCAGCCGGTGCTGGAAGGCGCAACGATTCTGCGCGTCACGCTGGCGCGACCGGCTCTTCGCTATCCCTTTCCGGAGCGTTTTACCGAACGGCTCGCCGGCCGACGCGTGCTCGGTCTCGACCGTCGATCGAAATACCTTCTCTGGAACGTCGAGGGCGGCGAAATTCTGCTCGCCCATCTCGGCATGTCCGGCTCCTTCAGGATCGAAGGCTCCGACGCGCCGGGGGCTGCCATGCCGGGCGCTTTCGCCCTTGCCCGCTCGCGCGACACGCGCCACGACCATGTCCGCTTCGAACTCCAGGGTGGTACGGCCGTCATTTATAATGACCCCCGGCGCTTCGGCTTCATGGATCTGATGTCGCGCGCAGAGATGGACCGGCATCCCCGCCTTGTGGGGCTCGGTGTCGAACCGACGTCCAATCTGTTCTCGGCCGACACCCTCACCGCCCTGGCCGACCGGCGGACGCCGCTGAAGGCGGCGCTCCTCGACCAGGGAGGTGTGACCGGGCTCGGCAACATCTACGTCTGCGAGGCGCTCTGGCGGGCCGAGCTCGATCCGCGCCGGCCGGCCTCCGCGCTCGCTGACCCGCAGGTTGCCGAAAGACTGGCCTCGGCGATCCGCGCCGTGATTGCCGAGGCGATCGAGGCTGGCGGTTCGACCTTGCGCGACCATATGCGGGCCGACGGTACGCTCGGCTATTTCCAGCATCGCTTCGCTGTCTATGGTCGCGAGGGCGAGCCCTGCCAGCGGCCGGGCTGCGGCGGAACGGTGATGCGGATCCAGCAGGCAGGGCGCTCGACCTTCTTTTGTCCATCCTGCCAGCGCTGATGGCGTTGACGGCGGCCGCTTCAGCGTCTATAAGCCCGCCCCAAGGACGGTGGCCGATGGTCGTCGGCCGCCTGAGAGTTTTATGTCGTCCGTGTGGCCGGGTTCGGCAGCCGCGGCGGCTCCACAACAAATCCCGGTCCTGCCGGGAGAGAGAAAGGCTTTAGTATGGCCAATACGTCGTCGGCCAAGAAGGCGACCCGCAAGATTGCGGCCCGCACCGAAGTGAACAAGACTCGCCGCAGCCGCATGCGGTCCTTCGTTCGCAAGTTCGAGGAAGCCGTCGCTTCCGGAGACAAGACCGCCGCTACCGAGGCCTTCAAGGCTGTCGAGCCGGAGATCATGCGGGCGGCAATCAAGGGTATCGTTCACAAGAACACGGCTTCGCGCAAGGTGTCGCGCCTGGCTGCCCGCTTGAAGTTGATCGGCGCCTGATATCCGAGGCTGAGGGCGCTGGCGACAGCTCTCGTTTCGTTAAGACAAGTCCATTGGGGCCTGGCTTTTAGCTAGGCCCTTTTGCTTTTCCGGCTCGGACTAAGTGGCCCCACAGGTTCAAGGATCCGAGACCCAGGTGTCAGGTTTATGTCTTTAAAAACAAACACTTGGTGATACGTCGGTTTCAAGTCGCAAAGAATCCGCGACGACGGAAACGAAAATGCGGCTAATGAATAGCGAGGCAGCCGGCGTACGACCAAATAAGGTTTAGCCGTGTTGGAGCGCGCAAATCTTTGAATCCCCTAGGGTTCACCGATCGCTCTTAACGAGGGGTCCGCTCCGGTAAAAAGCGGGTTAACGACATAGGAAGATTCGGCTCTTGCTCCCCCCTTGGGGCCTGTGTATGGTCAGCCCAGTTGAAGCGAGCGAGCCAAGCACTCGTTCATGAAAGTAAACTAAAGCAGGGGGCTAGCCGTCGGTAATTCTTTAGGTGCGATGGCCGAGGCAAGCAGCCAACTCAATCCAGGAAGGGCAAGTCGATGTATATGCGCATTTTGCGCATGGATTTGTTTTGTCTCTTCTGTTTGATTCATTTTGGAGTGGTGGGGCAATCTTGGGTGCGGGATCATTCAACGGGGATCCGGGCTATGCGGGAGACGTTGGCGTGCGCGATACTTGGGATGCGCTTGCCGCTGATCCCTCTGCCGTGCTGATCGATGTCCGGACGGTGGCGGAATGGAACTTTGTTGGTCTGCCCGATCTCGAGAACATCGGTAAGCGAGTGCTGCTCATCGAGTGGCAACGCTTTCCGGATATGGCCGTCAACCAGGCCTTCGCCGACGAACTGGGGGAGGCTCTTGCCGACCTTGGTGTTGGTGCGGACGCCTCACTCTATTTCATTTGCCGGTCGGGAGCGCGCAGTCGATCTGCGGCGACTGTGGCAACGGCCGGCGGCTTTACGCGGGCTTTTAATGTGGCAGGCGGTTTCGAGGGCGTGCTCGGTCCGGATCGACACAGGGGTTGTGCCGATGGCTGGAAGGCGAGTGGGCTGCCCTGGATTCAGAGTTGAACCGATGCGCTGGACGGGACGGCCCTAGGGCCGGCGGAGTGCGCGCAGATCGGGGACCTGCCACACTGATCAAAATCTGAGTTCCGGAGGCCACGGCTCCGGCAAATGATGGGCTCCGGTCCGTCATGAGTATTGGTGTCGGCTTTACGACCGGCAAAATCCAGTGGGTGTCTCCTTTTGAAGGTGGGCCCCTGTTTCGGCCGGTGGGATGGCATATGTCGCCACTCCCTGCTGGCTGGCTAGAATGGTCGGTCCGGACCCTGTGTTCGGGCGGCCGATGAGGGGCTTTCGGCGGAAGCACCCTTCGAATGGAATATGCGTGAGTAGACTTTTATGGATGGAGGCCGGGATATGTTGGAAGCGGAAGCCTGCGGCGTCGCCGGAGCGGCTGTTAGTCATGCCGATGCGTGGACGCGCGTTCGTGGCCGCCTCAAGGCCGATCTCGGCGAAGAGGTATTCTCTTGCTGGTTTGCCGGCATGAATGTCGAGCAGATCGAGGGTGGCACTGTTTGGCTGTCGGTGCCGAGCCGCTTCTTGAAGACCTGGATCTCCACCCATTATCGAGACAAGCTCGCCGCCCTCTGGCAGGCCGAGGGAGCCGCCTATCGCAAGGTCGAGGTGTCGGTGCGTTCGGCCATGCGGGCTAAGGTCGAGACGCCGGCCCGGTTCACGGCGCCGGATGCTGCCCGCCCGGCCAGCGCGCCTGCGCTCCGCGTCGCCACACCGGTCCGTTCTTCCGTCGATGCCGCGTCCGCCCGGCTGTTCGATGACATCTCCTCGCCGCTTGATCCGCGCTACACATTCGACAATTTCGTCGAAGGCGCCTCCAATCGGCTGGCGCTTGCCGCTGCGCGTCAGGTTGCTGAGGGGTCTGCCTCCGCCGTCAAGTTCAATCCGCTCTATATCCATTCGTCGGTCGGCCAGGGTAAGACGCATCTCCTGCAGGCGCTCACCCATCACCTCAAGGCCGAGCATCCGGAGATGCGGGTCCTCTACCTGACGGCCGAGCACTTCATGTATCGCTTCGTGCAGTCGCTGCAGACCCAGTCGGCGATCGCCTTCAAGGAGGCGCTCCGGACCATCGATCTCCTGGTGATCGACGATATGCAGTTTCTGCACGGCAAGCAGATCCAGCAGGAATTCTGCCACACGGTGAATACGCTGATCGATGGTGCCCGGCAGGTCATCGTCGCCGCCGACCGTCCGCCGGTCGAACTCGAAACCATGGACGAGCGCGTCCGCTCGCGCCTCTCCGGCGGCCTCTTGATTGAGATCGGCGCTCCCGATGCCGCTTTGCGTCGGTCGATTGTCGAACGCCGTATCGCGCTGACCTCGCAACATATGCCCGGCTTCTCCGTTCCCGACGATGTCATCGACTTCATCGTTCGCAACGTCACCACGTCAGGGCGCGATCTTGAGGGGGCGGTGACGCGCCTTGCCGGCCACAATCAGCTGACCGGCTTGACGCTGTCGCTCACCATGGCCGAGACGACGCTGAAGGATCTCATCCGCGTCACCGATACCCGCCGCATCAAGATCGAAGACATCCAGCGCGTCGTCTCCAAGCACTATAACGTCTCCAAGCAGGATCTCCTGTCCTCGCGCCGCACCCGTTCGATCGTCTGGCCGCGTCAGATCGCCATGTATTTGGCCAAGTCGCTGACGCTGCGCTCCCTGCCGGAGATTGGTCGCCGCTTTGGCGGCCGTGATCACACCACCGTCCTGCATGCGGTGCGCAAGGTCGAGGACCTGATCGGCTCCGACGAGGTGCTGACGCAGGAGATCGAGGTGCTGAAGCGCATGCTCGAGGCCTGACGTCCGGGAACGAAAATCGGCAGGAAACGAAAAACCTCGGCGAAAACCACGTCGGTCATCGGCCTGCCGGCTTGCGGAAATCGGTAGTTGCCGTAATGTGCTTTTCCCCGTGGTCGCCAGCCTGGCGGCGGCGGGGAGAACGGTCTGGAGCAATCGCCGGCTTGGTACGTCATCAGGTCGATCCGCGAATGTTTTGGGCTGTTTACGGGAGCATCCGCTTTTCGATGAGGCAGGTTCTGTCGGATCGGCGGGGCTCGGCGTCAGTTTTTTCCGGAGGCCACGCCGGGCGCATTTCATGCGGCCGACCTGTGCGCGGCAGCCATGACAGACGGGTTTTTCCATGCGCGTTACGCTGGAGCGGTCGCACCTCCTCGCTTCCCTCACCCACGTTCACCGCGTCGTCGAACGTCGGAACACCATTCCGATTCTCTCCAATGTGCTGATCCGAACCGACGACGGCCAGCTCAAGCTGAAGGCGACGGACCTCGATCTCGAGGCGCAGGAGACGGTTCCGGCTGTCGTCGAACGTCCCGGTGCCACCACGGTGCCGGCGCACATGTTCTACGACATCGTGCGCAAGCTGCCCGAAGGCTCGCAGGTTTCCCTTGAGGGCTCGGCCGATGGCGCCACGCTGTCCATCTCTTCCGGACGCTCGCGCTTCTCGCTGCAGATGCTGCCAGAGAGCGATTTCCCCGACATCACCGTCGGCGAACTCAGCCATGCCTTCACACTGGAAGCCGGTGATCTCAAGCGTCTGATCGACCGGACGCAGTTCGCCATCTCCAACGAGGAGATCCGTTACTATCTGAACGGCATCTTCTTTCACACCGTCGATGGTCCGGAGGGGCCGCTGTTTCGCGCTGTCGCCACCGACGGCCACCGTCTCGCCCGTGCCGACATCGCCGCGCCCAAGGGCTCCGAGGGCATGCCCGGCATCATCGTCCCCCGCAAGACGGTGGGCGAGATCCAGCGCCTCATCGAAGATCCCAAGGCCGAACTGAAGGTCGAGCTGTCGGATGCCAAGATTCGTCTCACCGTTGGCAATGTGGTTCTGACCTCCAAGCTGATCGACGGCACTTTCCCCGACTACAGCCGGGTGATTCCGCAGGGCAACGACAAGGAGCTCCGGGTCGACAAGGCCGAGTTCGCCGAAGCCGTCGACCGCGTCTCCACCATCTCATCCGAGCGCGGACGCGCAGTGAAGCTGGCGCTTGGCGAGGGTCGCTTGATGCTGACCGTCGTCAATCCCGATTCGGGCACGGCGACCGAGGAAGTGATGGTCGACTACAGCGACACGCCGCTCGAGATTGGCTTCAATGCCCGCTATCTCCTCGACATCGCAGGTCAGCTGACTTCAGAGACGGCGGTGTTCCATCTCGCCGACTCCGGTTCGCCAACGCTGATCCAGGATGCCGGTGATAGCGCCACGCTTTACGTGCTGATGCCGATGCGGGTGTAATCCGCCGCCGCTGGAACGCCATGACAGACTCCCGTCCAGAGGCGAAGGTGCGCGTCAGCCACCTTCGCCTCAGCGATTTCCGCAACCATGCCGACCTCAAGCTCGACTTTTCGGGTCGGTCGGTGGTGCTCATCGGCCAGAACGGCGTCGGCAAGACCAATGTGCTCGAGGCGCTGTCCTTGCTCGCCCCCGGCCGCGGCTTCCGTCGGGCGACCCTTGCCGAAATGGCCCGGCTTGGCGGCGCCGGCGGTTTTTCCGTGCTGGCCGATGTCGAGGGAGCCTACGGGGCAGTGCGGATCGGCACGGGCGCTGTCCCGGGCGAACCTGGGCGTCGGCTGCTTGTCGATGGCGAGCCCCAGAAGGGCAGCGAGCGGCTTTCCGATCACCTGCGCCTCATCTGGCTCGTTCCAGCCATGGATGGCCTGTTCGTCGGTCCAGCCGGAGACCGCCGTCGCTTCCTCGATCGTCTGGTGCTGGCGGTTGATCCCGCGCACGGCCGGCGCGTATCGGCCTATGAGCAGGCCGTCGCTTCCCGCAACCGCTTGTTGGAGGCACGCGAGGCCGACATGGCCTGGCTCGATGCAATCGAAACCGAGATCGCCACCACCGGAGTCGCCATTGCGGCGGCCCGCCGCGAGACCGTGCACTGCCTAGCCCGGCTGATTGAGACGCGTCCTGACGGCGAAGGGGCTTTCCCACGTGCGACCGTCCAACTGACCGGCGACGTCGATACCGCTCTCGACGGCGCGGCGGCCGCTGACGTCGAGGACTGGCTGAGGGCCGATCTCAAGGCTGGACGCTCGCGCGACCGGGCGGCCGGCCGGACGCTCGTCGGTCCCCATCGCTCCGATCTTTCGGTTCGCCATGCCGAAAAGAACATGCCGGCCTCGACATCCTCGACCGGCGAGCAGAAGGCGCTGCTCACTGGTCTGGTCCTGGCTCAGGCAGCATTGGTCACCGAGCTGACAGGTAGCCCGCCGGTGCTGTTGCTCGATGAAGTTGCCGCTCACCTCGACACCCGCCGGCGGCAGGCGCTGGTCGGCCTCATTGCCGCGCTTGGCGTCCAGGCCTTCATGACTGGCACCGACGCCGCTCCCTTCGAGGGCTTTCTGGGCGAGGCGGAAATCATTGCGATTCCCGATATTCCCACCCCGAATTCCGGGGAATTCTGAGACTGATTCGCCGCATTTCCACCCGATTGCCGGGCCATGGTGCAGCCGTTGCGGTTCGACCGGGATAAATCCCCAGTGAGCCCATTGAAAATAAACATCTTTCAGCCTGTTGCCGAGGGTGGTTGAAGCCGTTCCCGCCAGCCACTAAAACAAATCAGGCGGGATGTTCCCGAGACGAGAAACGAAGGCCCCCATGACCGACACCACAGCCTACGACCCCGATGAATATGGCGCCGAATCCATCAAGGTGCTGAAGGGGCTCGACGCGGTGCGTAAACGCCCCGGCATGTATATCGGCGACACAGACGATGGTTCGGGCCTGCACCATATGGTCTACGAAGTGGTCGACAATGCCATCGACGAGGCGCTGGCCGGTCATGCTGACTTTGTAAAGGTCCGCCTCAACGCCGATGGCTCCTGCACGGTGCGCGACAATGGCCGCGGCATCCCCACCGACATCCACAAGGAAGAGGGCGTGTCGGCGGCCGAAGTCATCATGACGCAGCTGCATGCCGGCGGAAAATTCGACCAGAACTCCTACAAGGTGTCGGGCGGTCTGCACGGCGTCGGCGTGTCGGTGGTCAATGCGCTGTCGGTCTGGCTGAAGCTCAAGGTTTGGCGCCACGACATGGTGCATGAGATGAGCTTTTCGAACGGTGTGGCGGATGCTCCGCTCGCCGTGACCGGCACCTCCGTCGGCGAAAAGGGCACCGAAGTGACCTTCATGCCGAGCCACGAAACTTTCAAGGGCGTCACCGATTTCGACTTCGCGACGCTGGAGCGGCGTCTGCGCGAGTTGGCGTTCCTGAATTCCGGCGTCCGCATCCTCCTTGAGGACCATCGAGGCGTCGAGCCGCGCATTGAGGAGCTGCACTATGAGGGCGGCCTCGAAGCCTTTGTGCGCTATCTCGACCGCTCGAAAAAGCCGGCGCTGGCGAAGCCGATCATGGTGTCGACCGAAAAGGACGGCATCACCGTCGAGGTCGCGCTCTGGTGGAACGACAGCTACCACGAGAACGTGCTCTGCTTCACCAACAACATTCCCCAGCGCGACGGCGGCACCCATCTCGCCGGTTTCCGCGGCGCGCTGACCCGTCAGGTGACTGGCTATGCCGAGAGCGCCGGTATCTCCAAGCGTGAGAAGGTAACCCTGACCGGTGACGACTGCCGCGAGGGGTTGACCTGCGTCCTGTCGGTGAAGGTCCCCGATCCGAAGTTTTCCAGCCAGACCAAGGACAAGCTGGTGTCGTCCGAGGTTCGCCCGGTGGTCGAGGGGGCTCTCAACGATGCCTTTTCCACCTGGTTTGAGGAGCACCCGGCCGAGGCGCGTGTCGTGGTCGGCAAGGTGGTCGAGGCTGCCGCAGCACGCGAGGCGGCCCGCAAGGCGCGCGAGCTGACGCGCCGCAAGGGCGCGCTCGACATGGCTTCGCTTCCTGGCAAGCTCGCCGAGTGCCAGGATCGCGATCCCGTCAATACCGAACTTTTCCTCGTCGAGGGTGATTCGGCCGGTGGCTCGGCCAAGCAGGGCCGCAACCGTGAGTTCCAGGCGGTATTGCCGCTCAGGGGTAAGATTCTTAACGTGGAGCGGGCGCGTTTCGACAAGATGCTGTCGTCGGCCGAGATCGGCACGCTGATCACGGCGCTCGGCACCTCAATCGGCGTCGACGAGTTCGATCCGAACAAGCTCCGCTACCACAAGATCATCATCATGACCGACGCCGACGTCGACGGCGCCCACATTCGCACGCTGCTGCTCACCTTCTTCTTCCGGCAGATGCCGGCCTTGCTCGAGCGCGGCCACATCTACATTGCCCAGCCGCCGCTCTATAAGGTGACACGTGGCAAGTCCGAGCAGTACCTGAAGGACGAGCGGGCGCTTGAAGACTTCCTGGTGACGCAGGGTTTGGACGAAGCCGTGCTGAAGCTCGCCGATGGCGAAGCGCGGGCGGGTCAGGATCTCCGGGCCATCGTCGACAGGGCGCGGGCCGTACGCAACCTCATCGACGGACTGCATCACCGCTACAGTCACGACGTCATCGAGCAGGCGGCGATCGCCGGCGCCCTCGATGCCCGGCTCATCGAGAATCGTGAAGCGGCGCAAAACGCCGCCGATAGCGTTGCCGCCCGGCTCGACGTCATCGCCGACGAGTTCGAGAAGGGCTGGATGGGCGAGGCGATGCCGGACGGGAGTCTTGCGTTCCGGCGTGTCGTGCGCGGCGTTACCGAAACCAGCATCATCGACACGGCCCTGTTGTCGTCGGCCGATGCGCGCAAGCTCTCCGGTCATCACGAGCATCTATCGGCCGTCTATGGTGCGGTGGCCATGCTTCGACGCCGCGACAGCGAGACCGTCGTACACGGGCCGCGCACCCTGCTGGATGCCGTCTATGCCGCCGGCCGCAAGGGTATCGCCATGCAGCGCTACAAGGGCCTCGGCGAGATGAATGCCGAACAGCTCTGGGAGACGACGCTCGACCCCAATGCCCGCTCGCTGCTGCGCGTGCAGGTGAACGAAGCTATCGAGGCCGACGACATCTTCGAGCGCCTGATGGGTGACGAAGTAGAGCCGCGCCGCGAGTTCATCCAGGCCAACGCGCTGTCGGTCGCCAACCTCGACGTCTGATATTTCGCCCGGTCCGTTCTGTCGGCCCGGGCGGTTTGCCCTGGGCCGGAAGGCGAGCCATTCTGCGCGTGCCGAACTATCTGTCTGAACCGCCGGCAGGCGTACTCCTGTCGCCAATTTGCCGATCATGGCGTTGCAGCGGACGCCGGACCTCCTCGAACTGTACCCACACCGCCGAAGCCGCGTCGCCATAAGGTCGTGCCTGGCCGTCGAGCGCCATGGTCCCGACATGCGTGGCAACCACCGCGTCGAGTCGGTCTTCGAAGACTTTGAGACGGCGGCCGCGCGCATCGGCCGGTGGTAGGGCAAGGAAGTCCGAGCTGCCGGCAAGCACGCCTTCCAGAGCCGCGACGATGGTTGCCCACACCCTGTAAAGCCGTAGACGGCGCTCGGCGAGCGGCAGTGCGCGCCAATACTTGCCGGTATTCCCGGCTTTGTAGGGCAGGCGGTAAGCCGCTCCCAAGAGCTCGATCAGCGCCGGATGCGGATAGATCTCAATGCGGCAAGGCGGTCGGATGTCGAGGGTGGCGAGCGGGTAGCCGGCGGCGGAAAGCCCCGCTTCCAGGGCGCGGCCGACGGCACCGGGACGGATGACGGTCGGTGAATGGGTTCCGGCACCTCGACCTGCATAGGCGCGGTTGATCGCATTGTCGGCAGCCCGCCGCGCCAGAATCGGCGCATCCATCATCGGCATGTCCACAGCGACGAGGTCAGGCGTCCGTCCGGCGAGACGGGCGGCAGCAGAGATCAGCGCCGCCGGACCAGATCCTCCGCCGTCGCCCGCCAAACCGATGAATTCTTCGAAGGAGCCAGCGACGGCAACGAGGCGCCAAACGCCGTTCGTTTTGGCTGCCAGTGCCACGCCGCTCGGGTTGGCTGCCGTCCAGGCGGCATCGATCCCGAGGACGATCTTTTCAGGTGGGGAAGCCGGCATGATTCCTTGCGGGGTGTGGCGAGCGGTGGGCACCGGCCAGCATCAGGAAGATGCCCAAAATGCCCGCGACGGCGAGCGTTGGCCAGGCGAGCACCGCCGAACCCCATTCAACCCAGGCCGCCTCGCCGATCAGCGGCTTTAGCAACGCCTCGATGCGATCTACGAAATCGGGGGCGATGAGGGATAAGCTTCTCGATAGCGGCGTCATGATCACCGCGTCGGCGGCAATCGAAGAAATGCCATCGGAGATCAGCGCCACCACGCCGATGGCGAACAGCCCCAGACCCAACAAACGCGCCACAAAGGACAGCATACGACGTGCTCCCCGCCTGAACACAAGGAGCATCTTGCGGCCTTCGCGTCTTCCGTGCAACGTCAACGATGAGTATTTGTCGTGATTTTCTAAGTTTTTTCGGCCTTCGGTTTCCCTCCGGGATCGAGGCGGCTATCATTCGAAGTTACGCTTGGAGAGAATCACGCCGGGAGCCACGGCGTTCTCTCTTTGCCTTCTGGGAGCCCACCTGATGCGCATCATTGCCACCGCCTCCGTCGTGTCTGTCCTTGCCCTCGCCGCCTGTAGCAGCTACGCGCCGCCACCGCCGCGCATCGTTCCATTGGCGCCTCAACCGGTCAATCCAGTGATGAGCCAGGCGTTGCCGGCGCCGGTCGCGCCGACGATGTCGCAACCGACAACCGACATGGCCATGGCCCAGCCGACGGGTCCGGCGGTTGCGCCAGGCGTTGCCGCGGATGTGCGCAAGGCTGATCTGATCGGCGGCTGGACGCTTGCCTCGGCCGGCGAGACGTGCCAGCTCTCCATGAATCTGACCACCTGGAGCGGTGGCTTCCGGGCCTCGACACGCGGTTGCGTGTCCGATGAGCTGAAGTCTATCGGAGCCTGGGACGTGGCCGGTAAGGAAATCCTTTTGAAGGACGCCTCCGGTTCGGTGGTCGCCCGCCTCTATGCCGCGGCACCCAACCGCTATTCCGGCCAAACCGACGTCAGCAAGCGCGGCGTGCAGTTCTTCCGCGGCTGACCATCGGTATGACGGCGGAAACCCCGGCCGGCGAGGTTGCCCTATGGCTCGACGGCGAGATTGCCGCCGGCCGTCTTACGGCCGACGCTGCCCAGCGGCAGGCCGCCGTGGCTTTCGATCGGCTGCTAAAAAGGCTGGTGGCTCCGCCTTCGCGGCGCCGCCTGCTTGGCGTTATCCCCGTGGGGACGACCCCGGCGGTGCGCGGTCTCTACATCTGGGGCGGTGTCGGACGCGGCAAGACGTTGCTGATGGACCGCTTCCACGCGGCGGCGCCGGTCGAGAAGAAGCGACGGCAGCATTTCCATGCTTTCATGGCCGATATGCACGAGGCCATTGCCGCCGCGCGCCGGGCCATGGCGGCTGGTGATCCGCGCGATCCGGTCGAGATCGTGGCGCGGGGGCTCGCCGACGAGGTGCGGCTCCTCTGCTTTGATGAATTCTCGGTCACCGACATTGCCGATGCCATGCTGCTCGGCCGCCTGTTCGGTCGTCTTTTCGATCTTGGCCTGATGCTTGTCGCCACATCCAATGTCGCGCCTGATCGTCTTTACTGGGATGGACTCAACAGAGCGAGCTTTCTGCCCTTCGTGGGGCTCTTGAAGGAGCGCTGCGAAATCATTCATCTCAAGGATGGCGCCGACCATCGCCTCGAAGGGCTTTCGGTGGCCGACGTTTATCTTGCTCCCCTCGGGCCGGCGACCGACGCTGCCGCCGAACACCTATGGGCGACCCTTTCCGCGGGCGGCGAGGAAGCTTGCGACCTCCGCGTCAAAGGGCGGCTCGTTCATGTCGCGCGCGCCGCTGGCCGGCGTGCTCGCTTCACGTTCCAAGAGCTTTGCGACCAGCCGCTCGGCGCCACAGACTACCGGGCGATCGCCCGCCATTTCGATCTTCTGATGGTGACCGGCGTGCCGCGCCTCGCCGATGGCGAGCGCAATCGGGCGAAGCGCTTCATCACCTTGGTCGATGTGCTCTATGACAGTGGCCGGGGCCTGATTCTGACAGCGGATGGCGAACCAGCCGACCTCTATCACGGCACGGAAGGCAACGAGTCTTTCGAGTTCGCTCGAACAGCGTCACGGCTTATCGAGATGCGTACGCAGGCATGGTTGCATCGCGTTGCCCACGCTCCCACCAGCAACAATCGACCGCATGACGCGCACGTCAATCACCTTATGAAGAAGTAAGTCTGTAAAGCGGTGCCATCTTCGTGAAAAGTTGACTTTCCCCGATAGTCTCCCTTGCACGCGACTTGCGATCATTGTAATTCCATGCCGATCGATTTCGATCTAACTAACCTTTACGTAAACGGAAGGTAATAATCAATGGCGCGGAAAAAGATCGCACTCGTTGGCGCTGGCCAGATTGGCGGCACGCTGGCTCTGCTGGCCGGACAGAAGGAACTCGGCGACGTCGTCCTGTTCGACATCATGGATGGCGTGCCTCAGGGCAAGGCGCTGGATCTTGCGGAAACCGCCCCGGTCGAAGGCTTCAACGCCAAGCTTTCCGGCACCAACAGCTATGAAGCGCTCGAAGGCGCCGACGTGGTGATCGTCACCGCCGGCGTGCCGCGCAAGCCCGGCATGAGCCGCGACGACCTTCTCAGCATCAATCTCAAGGTCATGGAACAGGTCGGTGCTGGCATTGCCAAGTATGCCCCGAAGGCCTTCGTGATCTGCATCACCAATCCGCTCGACGCCATGGTCTGGGCGCTGCAGAAGTTCTCGGGCCTGCCTTCCCACATGGTCGTGGGTATGGCTGGCGTGCTGGACTCGGCTCGCTTCCGCTATTTCCTGTCGGATGAGTTCGGCGTTTCGGTCGAAGACGTCCATGCCATGACCCTCGGTGGCCACGGCGACGACATGGTTCCGCTGATCCGCTATTCGACGGTCGGCGGCGTGCCGCTGCCGGAGCTGGTCAAGATGGGCTGGACCACCCAGGCGAAGCTCGATGCCATCGTAGACCGCACCCGTAAGGGCGGTGGCGAGATCGTCGCCCTTTTGAAGACTGGTTCGGCCTTCTACGCTCCGGCCGCGTCGGCCATTTCCATGGCCGAGTCCTATCTCAAGGACAAGAAGCGCATCCTGCCGGTGGCCTCCTATCTCAAGGGCGAGTACGGCGTCACCGACACCTATGTCGGCGTGCCCGCCCTGATTGGCGCTGGCGGTGTCGAGAAGATCGTCGATCTCGAGCTGTCGTCCGAGGAGAAGGCTGGCTTCGAGAAGTCGGTTGCCTCGGTCAAGGGTCTGATCGAAGCCTGCAAGACCATCGCTCCGGCGCTGGCCTGATCATCTGAAAACATGGGCCGGGCGCCAAACGGCGACCCGGCCTTTTCGTCTCTGGCGAATCCATCCGCATTTTCACTCAGCCCCGCCTCTCTTCCCTCACTCCCAAGCCAAGGACTTCCGGATGAACATCCACGAATACCAGGCAAAGGCCCTGCTCAAGGGGTTCGGCGCGCCTGTCGCCGCTGGTGTGCCCGTCTTTTCCCCCGATGAGGCCGAGGCGGCTGCAAAGTCCCTCCCTGGCCCGCTCTGGGTCGTGAAAAGCCAGATCCATGCGGGTGGTCGTGGCAAAGGCCGGTTCAAGGAAGCCTCTGCTGGCGACAAGGGCGGTGTTCGCCTGGCCCGTTCGGTGGAGGAGGTTGCGGCGTTTGCACGCCAGATGCTGGGGGCGACGCTTGTCACCAAGCAGACCGGTCCGGCCGGCAAACAGGTGAACCGCCTCTACATCGAGGATGGCGCCGACATTGCTCGCGAGCTTTACTGTTCGTTGCTGGTCGATCGCGCGGTCGGTCGTGTGGCCTTCGTTGTTTCCACCGAAGGTGGCATGGACATCGAGACCGTTGCCCATGACACGCCGGAGAAGATCGTCACCGTTGCCATCGATCCGGAGGCTGGCGTTACCGCCGATGATATCGCGGCTGTCGTTTCTGTTCTGAAGCTGGACGGCGTTGCGGCAAAGGACGCCGAAACCTTGTTCCCGCTGCTCTATCGGGCCTTCGTCGACAAGGACATGAGCCTCCTCGAGATCAATCCGTTGATCGTGCTGAAGGACGGTCACCTGCGTGTTCTCGATGCCAAGGTGTCCTTCGACGGCAACGCGCTGTTCCGTCACCCGGATGTCGAGGCGCTACGCGACCTCACCGAGGAAGACGCCAAGGAAATCGAGGCCCACAAGCACGACCTCGCCTATGTGGCTCTGTCCGGCAATATCGGCTGCATGGTCAATGGCGCCGGCCTTGCCATGGCCACCATGGACATCATCAAGCTCTACGGCGCCGAGCCGGCCAACTTCCTCGACGTCGGCGGCGGCGCGTCCCGCGAGAAGGTGACGGCGGCCTTCAAGATCATCACCGCCGATCCCGCCGTGAAGGGCATTCTGATCAATATTTTCGGTGGCATCATGAAGTGCGATGTCCTCGCGGAGGGCGTCATCGCTGCCGTGCGTGAGGTTGGTCTCCAGGTCCCCTTGGTCGTCCGTCTCGAGGGCACCAATGTCGCCCTCGGCAAGAAGATCATCGCCGAAAGCGGCCTCGACGTCATCGCCGCCGATGATCTCGATGATGCTGCCCGCAAGATTGTCGCCGCCGTGAAGGGAGCCTGACGCGATGTCCATTCTCGTCAACAAGGACACCAAGGTCATCGTTCAGGGCCTGACCGGCAAGACCGGTACGTTCCATACCGAGCAGGCGCTCGGTTACTTCGGCACCAAGATGGTCGCCGGCGTCACCCCCGGCAAGGGTGGCTCCACCTGGCAGGGCACATTGCCCGATGGCTCGGTGGCGGTCTTGCCGGTGTTCGACACTGTCGCCGAGGCGCGCGAGAAGACCGGTGCCAACGCCTCCGTCGTCTATGTGCCGCCCAAGGCTGCCGGCGCGTCGATCATCGAGGCGATCGATGCCGAGATGCCGCTGATCGTCACCATCACCGAAGGCATTCCGGTGCTCGACATGGTGAAGGTGAAGGCCCGGCTCGAGCGGTCCAAGTCGCGCCTGCTGGGTCCCAATTGCCCCGGCGTGCTGACGCCCGGCGAATGCAAGATCGGCATCATGCCCGGCTCCATTTTCCGGCGGGGCTCGGTCGGCATCGTGTCGCGGTCGGGAACCCTGACCTACGAAGCGGTGTTTCAGACAACGAACGAAGGCCTCGGCCAGACAACCGCCGTCGGTATCGGTGGCGATCCTGTCAAGGGCACCGAATTCATCGACGTGCTGGAACTGTTCCTGGCCGACCCCGAGACCAAGTCGATCGTCATGATCGGCGAGATCGGCGGTTCGGCCGAGGAGGCCGCGGCAGAGTTTCTCAAGGATGAAGCCAAGCGCGGCCGCATGAAGCCGATGGTCGGTTTCATTGCCGGTCGCACGGCGCCGCCCGGTCGCACCATGGGTCACGCCGGTGCGGTGATCTCTGGCGGCAAAGGAGGGGCCGAGGACAAGATCGCGGCCATGGAGGCGGCCGGGATCGTTGTATCGCCGTCGCCGGCCCAGCTCGGCCGGACGCTGACCCAGCGCCTGAAGGGCTGAGACACCCGCTTTTCCGGCTGTGGGACGAACGCTTGAAGCCGTGACTGGGGCTTCAAGCGCCCCGCAACGGAGAGATGAACCCAGACGCCGGAGACCCGCCGGCACCTGGACAAGACAAGAGAGGCCAAGCAATCGCCGGAATGCGGTTGCTTGATCATCGATATCAACGGCGAAGCGCTCCTGCTGTCGCCGGAACGCGAGGACGGAGCGGACGGCTCCGAAACGCACATGGCACGGCAGAACGATAACGACGCTTTCGCCGGAACCTCGTTCCTCTACGGTGGCAATGCCACCTATATCGAGGCGCTTGAGGCCCGCTACCTCGCCGATCCCACTTCGGTCGATCCCGAATGGCGGGACTTCTTCGATGCGCTTTCCGAGCCGACGGCGGCGCGTGGCGCGCGGAGCGCCAGCTGGTCGCGGTCGGATTGGCCGCCCAAGGTCAACGGCGAGCTGGTCTCCGCTCTCGACGGCAACTGGCCGGAAGCCGGAAAGATCCTCGAAAAGAAGATCGAGGCCAAGGCCCAGCCGGTCGGCATCAGCGCCGAAGAACTCAGGCAGGCGACGCTCGATTCGGTGCGCGCCATCATGATGATCCGCGCCTACCGCATGCGCGGCCATCTCCACGCCGACCTCGATCCGATCGGCGTTGCCAAGAAGCTCGACCACGAGGAACTGCATCCGACGAGCTACGGCTTCACCGAGGCCGACATGGACCGGCCGATCTTCATCGATCACGTGCTCGGCCTCGAATACGCCACCGTCCGGCAGATGATCGACATCCTGAAGCGGACCTACTGCGGCACCATCGGCTACGAATTCATGCACATCTCCTCGCCCGAGGAGAAGGCGTGGATCCAGGAGCGCATCGAGGGGCCGGACAAGCAGATCGAGTTCACCGACAACGGCAAGAAGGCCATCCTCAACAAGCTGGTGGAAGCCGAGGGCTTCGAGAAGTTCCTCGACGTCAAGTACACCGGCACCAAGCGTTTCGGTCTCGACGGCGGCGAAAGTCTCATTCCGGCGCTTGAGCAGATCATCAAGCGGGGCGGCAATCTCGGCGTCAAGGAGATCGTGCTTGGCATGCCGCATCGCGGCCGCCTCAACGTGCTGACGCAGGTGATGGCCAAGCCGCACCGGGCATTGTTCCATGAATTCAAGGGCGGTTCCTATGCCCCTGACGACGTTGAAGGCTCTGGCGACGTCAAGTACCACCTCGGCGCCTCCTCGGATCGCGAGTTCGATGGCAACAAGGTGCATCTCAGCCTGACGCCCAACCCGTCGCATCTCGAGATCGTCAATCCGGTGGTGCTCGGCAAGGTGCGCGCCAAGCAGGACGTGTCCGCCACCGTCTGGGAAGGCGACATCATTCCGCTACGCGAGCGCGTCAAGGTACTGCCGCTGCTCTTGCACGGTGACGCGGCCTTCGCCGGCCAGGGTGTCATCGCCGAGTGCTTCGGCCTCAGCCAGCTGCGCGGCCACCGCGTGGGCGGCTCCATCCACTTCATCGTCAACAACCAGATCGGCTTCACCACCAACCCGCACTTCTCGCGCTCGTCGCCCTACCCCTCAGACGTCGCCAAGATGGTTGAGGCGCCGATCCTGCACGTCAATGGCGACGACCCCGAAGCCGTCGTCTATGCCGCCAAGGTGGCCATCGATTACCGGCAGAAGTTCCACAAGCCGGTGGTGGTCGACATGATCTGCTACCGCCGCTACGGCCACAACGAGGGCGACGAGCCGGGCTTCACCCAGCCGATCATGTATTCCAAGATCCGCGGCCATGCGACGACGCTGCAGATCTACGCCAAGAAGCTGATCGACGAGGGTGTGATCACCCAGGACGAAGTGATCGGCATGCAGGCCGCCTTCCGCCAGAAGCTCGATCAGGAATACGAGGCGGGCCAGGCCTATAAGCCCAACAAGGCCGATTGGCTCGACGGCGCCTGGGCTGGCCTCAAGGTGGCGGATAGTTTCGACGAACAGCGGCGCGGTCAGTCCGGTGTCAACATCGAGACGCTCAAGGAGATCGGCCTCAAGATCAACACGGTGCCGGCCACCCTTAACGTCCACCGCACCATCCAGCGCTTTCTTGACGCCCGCAAGAAGGCGATCGAGACCGGCGAGGGTATCGACTGGGCGCTCGGCGAGTCGCTGGCCCTTGGCTCTCTGGCCCTTGGCGGCCACAAGATCCGCCTCTCCGGCCAGGACTGCGAGCGCGGCACCTTCAGCCAGCGCCACAGCGTGCTCTACGACCAGGAGACGGAAGCGCGCTACATTCCGCTCGCCAACCTGTCGCCGGAGCAGGCGCCCTTCGAGGTCATCAATTCGATGCTGTCGGAAGAGGCGGTGCTCGGCTTCGAATACGGCTATTCATTGGCCCGTCCCAATGCGCTCACCCTTTGGGAGGCACAGTTCGGCGACTTCGCCAATGGTGCTCAGGTCGTCTTCGACCAGTTCATCTCCGGTGGCGAACGCAAGTGGCTGAGAATGTCCGGCCTCGTCTGCCTGCTGCCGCACGGCTACGAGGGGCAGGGGCCGGAGCATTCGTCCGCTCGCCTCGAGCGCTGGCTGCAGCTCTGCGCCGAGGACAACATGCAGGTTGCCAACTGCACGACGCCGGCCAACTACTTCCACATCCTCCGGCGCCAGCTGACCCGCGATTTCCGTAAGCCGTTGATCCTGATGACGCCGAAGTCGCTGCTGCGCCACAAGCGGGCAGTGTCGAAGCTTGCCCATATGGGGGCGGAAACCTCGTTCCATCGTCTGCTCTGGGATCACGCCGAGTCCGATCCGGAGACGGTGACGGTGCGCCTCAAGCCCGACGCGGAAATCCGCCGCGTCGTGATGTGCTCCGGCAAGGTCTACTACGACCTTCTCGAGGAGAGGGAGAAGCGCGGCATTGACGATGTCTATCTCCTGCGCGTCGAGCAGCTCTATCCCTTCCCCGCCAAAGCGCTGGTCAACGAGCTTTCGCGTTTCCCCAACGCCGAGCACGTCTGGTGCCAGGAAGAGCCCAAGAACATGGGCGCCTGGACCTTCATCGATCCTTATCTCGAATGGGTCCTGAAGCAGATCGGCGCCAAGATTCCGCGTGCCCGCTATGCTGGTCGGGCGCCGTCGGCAGCCACTGCCACCGGCCTGATGTCCAAGCATCTCGCCCAGCTCGCCGCCTTCCTCGACGAGGCACTCGGCTGACCGGCTTTCGAGGCGGCCGTCCGGCCGCCTCCATCCCTTTCGCATCTGGAGAGAAGCTCAAATGGGCAACGACATCCGCGTCCCGACGCTCGGCGAATCGGTGACAGAGGCAACCATCGGCCGCTGGTTCAAGAAAATCGGCGACGCCGTTAAGGCCGATGAGCCGCTGGTCGAACTCGAGACCGACAAGGTCACCATCGAGGTGCCGGCGCCGGTTGACGGTACGCTGTCGGAAATTCTGGTCGAAGCCGGCGAGACCGTCGGCGTTGGCGCCATCCTTGGTTCGCTTGGTGCCGTGTCCGAAGGCGCTCAGTCCCCGAAGGTGGCCGAACCGGTCAAGCCGGCACAGGCAGCGGAACCGGCTGCCCCAGCCAAGGCAGCCGAGTCGGCCAAGACCGCCGTGCCGGTGCCGCCGTCACCGGCTGCCGCTCGCGTCATGGCCGAAACCGGCACGAGCGTTGAGAGCGGTTCCGGCAAGCGCGGCCAGGTGCTGAAGGAAGATGTACTGGCGGCCGCTGCCGCTATTCGTACCGCCGCTCCGGCGCCTGCTACGCCGTCGGCGCCCCGCGCTCCGGTTGCCGCCGGTGACGCCAGCCGCGAAGAACGGGTCCGGATGACCAAGCTGCGTCAGACCATCGCCCGTCGCCTCAAGGAGGCCCAGAACGCTGCTGCCATGCTCACCACTTTCAATGAGGTGGATATGAGCGGCGTGATGGCGCTGCGGTCGTCCTACAAGGACCTTTTCGAGAAGAAGCATGGCGTCAAGCTCGGCTTCATGGGCTTCTTCGTGAAGGCCGTGGTGCAGGCGCTGAAGGAGATCCCGGCCGTCAATGCCGAGATCGACGGCGAAGACCTTGTTTATAAGAACTATTATCACATCGGTGTCGCCGTTGGCACGGACAAGGGCCTCGTCGTCCCGGTGGTTCGCGATGCCGACCAGCTTTCCATCGCCGGTATCGAGAAGAAGATCGGCGAATATGGCAAGCGCGCCCGCGACGGTCTCCTCCGCATCGAGGAGATGCAAGGCGGCACCTTCACCATCTCCAACGGGGGCGTCTACGGCTCGCTGATGTCGACGCCGATCCTCAATGCGCCGCAGTCGGGCATCCTCGGCATGCACAAGATCCAGGAGCGGCCGATGGTGGTCGGCGGCAAGATCGAGATCCGGCCGATGATGTATCTGGCGCTGTCCTATGACCACCGCGTCATCGACGGCAAGGAGGCGGTGACCTTCCTCGTCCGGGTCAAGGAGAACCTCGAGGAGCCGCAGCGGCTGGTTCTCGACCTCTGACGTCCCACCGCGTCTCTGCGTCTGCCCCTTCCCACAGTTGGAGGGAGGGGGCTGACGCGCTGTCCTGACTCCCCGCTGACAACGGTCGCAACAATCGAAAGGAAGCTGGATGTCTCCCTATCTTGGCGAACTCGCCAGCCTCATGGCGGTTTTTTCCTTCGCCATCGTAGCGCCCGGGGCGGATACCGCCATGGTGATGCGGCAGAGCCTGATGCACGGCCGGCGGGCCGGCATTCTCACCGCTTTCGGTGTCGGCACGTCGCTGCTGTTTCACCTGACCTATACGATTTTGGGTCTGGGGCTGATCGTTTCGCAGTCCCTGCTCTTGTTCTCGGTGATCAAGTGGGCGGGTGCCGCCTATCTGATTTATATGGGGATCATGGCGTTGCGATCGCCGGCCACGACGTTGCCCGATGCCGGCCCCGGCGTTGCGACAGCGCCGATGAGCGACCGCCGTGCCTTTGGTCTCGGCTTTGTGACGAACGCTCTCAACCCCAAGCCGATACTGTTCTTCCTGTCCCTGTTCTCGGTGCTCGTCAGCCATCAGACGCCGGCGCTCGTCAAGGGAGCCTATGGCCTGGTCATGGCGAGCTGCCTCATTCTTTGGTTCTCGGCGGTGTCCTGTTTCTTGACCATGCCCAAGGTGAGGAGCGCCTTCTCGCGTGCCGGCGTGTGGATCAACCGCGTGACCGGTGCCGTCTTTATCGCTTTTGGCGTCCGTCTCGCCCTTTCGCGGGCCGAGTGATCCACGACGCATAACTGAACATACGCCGCTGCGGCCTCAAGGGAGTGCTTTCATGTCCTTCGATCTCGTTGTCATCGGTACCGGCCCCGGCGGCTATGTGGCAGCCATCCGCGCCGCCCAACTCGGCATGAACGTCGCCGTCGTCGAAAAGCGGGCGACCCATGGCGGCACCTGCCTCAATGTTGGCTGCATCCCCTCCAAGGCCTTGTTGCATGCCTCCGAGATGTTCCACGAGGCCGGCCACGTCTTTGCCAAGCTCGGCATCAAGGTCGCCCCCGAACTCGACCTGTCGGCAATGATGGGCCACAAGGACTCCACCGTCAAAAGTAATGTCCAGGGCATCGACTTCCTGCTCAAGAAGAACAAGATAACCGTTCACCGCGGGACGGGGCGCATCGTCGCTGCCGGCAAGATCGAGGTCACCGCCGACGGTGGCGACAAGTCGGCCATCGAAACGAAGAACATCCTGATTGCCACCGGTTCGGACGTGGCCGGCCTGCCCGGCATTACCATCGACGAGAAGACGGTGGTGTCCTCGACCGGTGCGCTGTCGCTCGAGAAGGTGCCCGAGCATCTGGTGGTGATCGGCGCCGGTGTCATCGGCCTTGAGCTTGGATCGGTGTGGCAGCGGCTCGGCGCACGCGTCACGGTGATCGAGTATCTCGATCGCATCCTGCCGGGGCTCGACGGTGAGGTGGCGAAGGCCTTCCAGAGGCTCCTGGAGCGGCAGGGATTCGCCTTCAAGCTCGGTCGCAAGGTGACCGCTTTAGACGGGACTACCGTGCGCTTCGAGCCGGCAGCCGGCGGCGAAGCCGAAACGGTCGCTGCCGACGTGGTGCTGGTGGCCGTTGGCCGCAAGCCCTACACCGAAGGTCTTGGCCTTGCCGAAGTCGGCGTGAAACTGGACGGCAAGGGCCGTGTCGAGATCGACAGCCATTACGCGACAAACGTGCCGGGCATCTATGCCATCGGCGATGTCGTTGTCGGGCCGATGCTTGCCCATAAGGCCGAGGACGAGGGCATCGCCGTCGCCGAACTACTGGCCGGCAAGGCCGGTCACGTCAATTACGACGTTATCCCGGCCGTGGTCTATACCGCCCCGGAAGTCGCCGCCGTCGGCCGAACCGAGGAAGACCTCAAGGAGGCCGGCGTGCCCTACAAGGTCGGCAAATTCAACTTCCTCGCCAACAGCCGTGCCAAGTCGATCTTGAAAACCGACGGCTTCGTCAAGATCCTCGCGCACGCCGATACCGACCGTGTTCTGGGCGTCCACATCATTGGACCCGGCGCCGGCGAGGCGATCGCCGAGGCGGCGGTGCTGATGGAGTTCTCCGGCTCGGCCGAGGACCTTGCTCGGACCTGCCACGCCCATCCGACACTGTCGGAGGCGATGAAAGAAGCGGCGCTCGCCGTCGACAAGCGAGCGATCCATGCCTGAAGCGTCGGACCGAAAAGTGGCCCTGCTTTTCGGTCCGATGCATAAGTGAAAGAAGATGGGAGCGATGGCCCGTTAGGGCCTTCGCCGCTCCCAGAAATCAGCGGCGGCGCCGGTCGACGACCGTGAACAGGCCGACGCCGCCAACCACCAGCGCCGTACCGAGGAGGTCGACGCTGCGCAGCGGCTCACCGAGGATCAGCACGGCAAGGAACAGCGTGACCACGGGCGACAGCGTGCCGATCGTCGAGTTGGCCGCGGCCGAGATGCGCGATAGCGCCGCGCTCATCAGGAAACTTGGCAGCACCGTGGCGCCGATGGCTAGTGTGACCGCCAACGCAAAACCCCGACTGGACACCAGGAGCGCCGACAGCGGGTGGGTCGCCAGAAACATCAGAAGCACCACCACCGCCGCGCCGGTCATGGCGACCGAGGTGAAAAGCGGTGCGCCCAGGATGGCGATGCTGCCGCCGGCGAGCAGTTGGTAAAGCGCAAAGGAGACGGCGGCGGCCAGTACCCAGAGGGTGCCGACGACGATCTCTCCGCCGCCTGTCTCAAAATCGGCAAGAAAAACAACGGCAAGGCCAAGATAGGCGATGCCGAAGGCCGCCATCGGCTTCCAGCGCAGCGGCAGGCGGAACAACGCCGCGCCGAGCAGCAGGACAAACAGCGGATAGGTGAAGAGAATCAGTCGCTCGAATTGCGGTGTCAGCGTTTCGAGGCCTTTGAAATCGGCATAGGACGAGAACCAGTAGCCGATCATCCCGATCAGCAGCGCTTTGATATAGGCAGGCATCGGAATCGCCTTCTGGCGATCCCGCCGATAGGCGATGCAGCCGACGGCGACGTAGATGGGCACGGAAAGGCCCATCCGGAGCGCGAGCAGCGTCACCGTATCGATGCCTTCGGCGAAGGCGAGCTTGATGAGGATCCCTTTGGCGGCAAATAGCACGGCGCCGAGGGCGGCAAATCCATAGCCGATCCAGAGCGGACCGGCTGAAGGAGCGGAGGAGGGGTTCAAGAGGCAGCGGCCCGGAAGGGCTCCCGGCAAATGGGTTAAAGGCAAGCCTTAAGCCATCAGGCAGGCCAAGGAAAGCCGAACGGCAAATCCGCCACGGTTCAGGCGCGCGGATGCGCGCCCTTCCAGGCAGCCACCAACCTTTCGGCGTCGACCGAGGTATAGACCTGCGTCGTCGACAGGTTGGCGTGGCCCAGGAGTTCCTGGATGGTGCGAAGGTCGCCTCCCGAGCCCAGAAGATGCGTCGCGAACGAATGTCGAAGCGCGTGTGGCGTCGCCGTCTCGGGGAGGCCAAGGGCGCCGCGCAGCCGCTGCAGAGCGAGTTGGACGACACGCGGCGACAGAGGTCCGCCCTTCACGCCACGAAACAGCGGAGCTTCCGGTGCCAGACGAAAGGGCGCAAGGCGAACATAGGCGGCGACCGCTCGCCCGACGGCCGGCAACACCGGCACCAGGCGCGTCTTGCCGCCCTTGCCGGTGACGCGCAGCGCTCCGCCTGTCTCCGGCGGCGCCTCGGCGGCGGTCAGCGAGAGGGCTTCGGAAATGCGCAGACCGGCACCGTAGAGCAATGCCAGTACGGCGCCGTCGCGGGCGGCCACCCATGGTTCCTCGGCAAGAGCACCGGCATCCGACACCACGGATAACGCATCGGCGACGCCGAGCGGCCGTGGCAGCCGGCGCGGCGCCTTCGGCGCCCTGACAGCGGCGACAGCGGCACTCGTCGTCTCCCCTCGCTTTTCAAGGAAGCGAATCAGCGAACGGATGCCTGAGAGGCTGCGGGCAAGGCTCGGCGCCGCAAGACCGTCGCGCCGCCGGCGAGCGAGAAAAGCGCGATAATCGGCTGGTGAAAGTCGGCTGAGGTCGGCAACGGTTGGCGGTGCGCCAAGGTGGCCCGTTAGAAAGCGGACAAAATCGTCGACGTCTCGGCCATAGGCTTCGTCGGTTCGCGGGCTGAGGCGCCGAAGGTCGGCCAGCCAGCGTCGCCACTCCGCGACGGCAGCGGCAAGATCAGGCGCCATGGTGATCAGGGGGGCAGGTTCTGTCATCGGTCTGCACTTTCAGCTCGGACTGTCGTCCGAAAAGCTGAATGGCCGATGAACGCCGGCCTCAGGGTCGGTTCAAGGGCGACAACGTAGAAAGGCACTCAAGATGGCCCGACAGCAGAGAAGTCAGCGGGCCTCGGGCTCCAAGGAGGTCCGTGTCATGTTTCACAGGCGTCTTCTCACCACTCTCACTGCCTCTCTCGTGGTGGCGTTGGTTGCCGCTGCGGGCCTTGCCGGCAGCGCATCCAGCGCTGCCGCCGACGGCTTCTATTTTGGTTATGACGATGGTCCGCGCATGCCACCGCCGCCGCCGCGTTGGGGTTGGGGACCGCCGCCGCCGCCTCACTGGGGAGGCCCTGGTTGGGGGCGGCCGGGTTACGGTTACGGTCCGCCACCGATGTGCCGGCCGCGCTGGGTCGAGAGGCCCGTTGTCGATCACTGGGGGCGTGTCATTCGCTACGAGCGATTCCAGACCATGGACTGCGGTCCGCGCCATCGGCGCTGGTAACTATCGCGGCTGACATCACGGGGTGACGACGACCGCCTCGCCATCGGCAATCACGTCGATCACCTCGAAGCCGCCGCCCCGATTGTAAGTATGGAGGCCCGATAGCGGCAGTGCCGGTCGCAGCGCCATGAGTGTCGTCTCGGCGTAGCCCCCGGCATCGAGCTGGTCGACGCGGGCAAAGCCAAGGCCGGCACCATAGCCGCCGACACTATCCTGGAAGGGGCGGACAACGCTTGTTCCGAGCGAGAACATCCGCCCGGCTGGTCTTGCCGAGGAGACGTCCACCTTGGCCGGACCGGCGAACAGCGGCGCCCATCGGTCGGTCAGCCGATCGGCGGTAAATATGGCAAGGCCATCCCAGCTCGAACCCCAGTGCGGTCGCACGGCACCAAAAAGATAGTAGCGGCCATCTGCCCGCAAAAGCGTGGCATCGCCAAGATCGATGTCGTCGATAAGTATGGCCACCTTTTCCCACAGGTCGGGGAAATTGATGGACCGCCAGAGTTCAACCTTACGGCGCCCGGAGCTTTCCGGGATCATATAGAGAGCACCGTCTTCTTCGAAGATGAAAGGATAAGACAGGTGGCAGTCCGTCTCGATCACCGGCCGCGGCGTGCCGATCGGGCCATTGGTTCCAAGTTCGACGGCTGAGATCAGACCCTTTTGGGTTGCGAAGGGAAATTCTTCCACGAAAAGAATGGTTCGGCCATCGTAGCGCACCGCGAAGGGATCGGCATAAAAGCGCCCGCCGTCGTCGGCTAGGCGACGCCAGGGATGACCGGTAATCGTTGGCAGCGCGCCGTCGCCGGTTTCATCGGTTCGCCAAGCCACTGCCCAGTTGGGTGGAGTGCGCACCAGACGCTCGAGGCGGGCGGCAAGGGAACGTGCGAAGGCGGTCGCAGCGAACATTGCCGGCTGGCCCGGTCGGTGTTGCGGCGGTTCAACGTTGACGCAGGGCAGCTTCAGACTGCGAAGTGTAGCGCCAGCTGCCAGCCGGCTGGTGGCCAGTGTCAACATCTCGATGGCTCGGCCGGCGGCGATTGTCATGCCGGATCCCAGTTGCCGCCAATCCTCGACCGCGACGTGCCAACGCCCGACCAGCCGTTGTTGACCATCCACGACGGCGATCAGATCGAGGAAAGGTTCCTTGCCGGCCATGATGGCGTCCGCGGCGCCGGCGACAACGCCGAATCCGCCCACGGTGACCAGCAGCCGATCGCCGGTCGTCTCGGTTGACGCCGCGAGATCGATGACGAGATCGGCATCCGCGGGGCCGACTGGCAGGTTCAGTCCGGTGGGTGACAACCGGTCAAGCGGTCCGCTGCGCGGGCCCCGGAAAGACAGGGTCTCGAAGGCAAGGCAAAGATCGAGAAGGCCGGCCGGCTGAGGACCCGCTACCGTGACAATCGCGCCGCTGGCGCCGGTGGCGGCCAGAACGTCGGCAATCGCCTCGGCCTGCCAGCGTCGGAAATCAGTGGAATCGATCAGAAACGAGACGCGCATGCAGCCCTCCTCCGCCGATGCTGCCATGGCGATATCGCCTGCCGCGCGTCCGCGCCGCGCCACCGCCCCGTTGAGACGGAGGCTTGCCGGGCGGCGGCCCAACGGTAGCACCGGCAATCAGTTCGGCGCCGAACTCCACCAGGATGCAGGACCGCACCGGCTTGGGAACCATCAGCCGGGTTTCCATGATCGACAGGGCCGATTTGGCGAGGTGTTCATAGCCGACGTTGATCGTTGCCAGATTGGCTGGCTGCATTTCCCGAACGCCGTCACAGCCGATCACCGATACGTCTGCAGGTACTTTGAGACCGGCTGTTAGCAGTGCTTTAAGCGCCCCCTCGGCCAGCGGGTCGGAAAGACAGAAAATAGCAGTCGCGCCATCGAGGCCGGTGGACTCGCGAAGCCGCGATGCAACCGCCGCCTCGCCTGCCTCAATACCATCTTCACTGGCGACAATGGCTTCCGCCGCTGTGATACCCAAAATCTCGACCGTTTCAGCGAAGCCGATGCGCCGGGGCGTCAGATAGTCGCGGCCGGCTGTGCCCAGCACCAATATGCGATTGTGTCCCGCTGCGACGAGATGCCGTACTGCCATGCTGGCAGCAAAAGCGTTGGCCGGTACCACTGCGTCAGCCCGGCGCAATTGCTCCTCGCCGTTCATGATCACCAGCGACAAACCGGTCTTGACGAGTTCGCTGAGGTCTAGCTTGCCACCGCTGCTCATCACGACGACGCCACTGGCCTTTTCGGCTCGGGCGATCCTTTCGATGTCATCGACGTCAACGCCATGGCCATCAGAAACGGACGTGGCAATCTTCAGCGACCGGCGCTCGCATTCCTGCTCGAAACCCAGGTAGAGAGCTCGATTGCGAAAGGCGGCGTCGCCCGACGTCACGAAGCCGCGGTCGAAGGCCACCACTAGGCGTTCCATGGTGGCGATGGTCGCCTTGGCTCGCCGTTGATCAAGATAGCCAAGTTCGCGTGCCACGGCCAGCACGCGGTCGCGCACCTCGCGGCTGATCGAGGCCGTTCCATTGAGGACATGCGACACGGTGCTGACGGCAACGCCCGCTTCCCTGGCAACATCACGAACTCCGACTTTCATCGAACTCTTTCCGCGCCGCCCGTGCGGCATCGGCCGGGCGATCCAAAGCCAAGAAACAATGCAGACAAAGGCCAGCGAGGGCCTTTGTGACCAGACATTTTTGTAACTTTCGTTTCTGACAGTTCTTTCATCAACCGATTTGGCCGGCAGATGCAAGACCAGCAGCGGTCGATGGCGGCAATTTCAGCAAACGGTCGTTTTCGAGGTAAACGCCTTGATGCAAATCACTCCGATTCGGTGACGGACGTCAGTCCTCCGCCTTTTTCAGGCGGTAGCGAAAATCGCAGCGGCGACCACCCTCCATGATCGTCTCGGTGCGGTCGAGACGCATGGCAGGATTGTAGCCCTCGCAGAAGGCAGCATCGCGATTGCAAGACAGCAGTGCGCCGATTTCGGCGAGACCCATCTCCTTGTAGGTCTCGGCGTAGCGGCAGCGGGTGACGTCATAGGAGAATTGGTCCGGACCAACCTCCTTCACCTCGATCGTCAGGGCGTCCTCGGCCGTCCAGGCGGGCAAGATGGCCTCGAAGTCGTTGAAGTCCGGCATATGACCAAGCTCTGCGCGGCATTTTTCGCCATGAGCGACGGCCGCCTTGCGGATGGCGGCATCGATGGCCTCGCGCGTCGGCGCGTCGCCGAAGCGGGCGGCGAACTCGCGATAGAGATGACCGATGATTTCCGCCTCGATGCGGCGGCGTTCGATGATGGGCATCGGCATGGCATATCTCCTGGTGCGGCTCGAGGCTAACCCGATCGCTGACCAGCGCAAAGCACCTTGGTGGTCAACGATCGAAAATGAAAAGGGAAGCCATCGTGCCGACACTCAAGACCAAATGCCAACCAGCAATTGGGGCGGAAAGCGGCAAGAACAGGGCCGACCGGCAATTGTCCCGCCGGCGAAACGGCTTTGGTCCTCGGGAAGGCTGTGCTATGAGAGCCCCGACGAAGGACCGGTGGCGCCTCAAGTTTGGCTTGCGGCCGGTTCCGCGCCGGAAACGGCATGGCCGGCCGGCGTTCCGCGAGCAAAGGTCGAAACTCCCCGTGAACTGGATCAACAACGTCGTCCGCCCGAAAATCCGTTCCCTTTGGTCCGCCAAGCGCGACGTGCCCGAGAATCTCTGGGTAAAGTGCCCGGAGACCGGCGAAATGGTTTTCCATCGCGACCTCGAAGCCAACCAGTGGGTGATCCCCAACTCCGGCTATCATATGCGCATGCCGCCGAAGGAACGCTTCGTGCAGCTATTCGACGGTGGCGACTATGAGGCGATCCCGACGCCGAGCGTGACGCAGGATCCGCTCAAGTTCCGCGACGAGAAGCGTTACGTCGATCGCCTGCGCGATTCACGCGCCAAGACTGGCAACGACGACGCCATCCTGGTCGGGGCCGGCCGGGTCGAGGGTAACGCCGTGGTTGCTGCGGTGCAGGATTTCGACTTCATGGGCGGCTCGCTCGGCATGGCGGCCGGTGAGGCGATCATCCGCGGTGTCGAAGAGGCCGTGGCGCGTTCGGCCGCCTTCGTCATGTTCACCGCTTCCGGTGGCGCGCGCATGCAGGAGGGCATCCTGTCGCTGATGCAGATGCCGCGCACCACGGTAGCCGTCGAGATGCTGCGTGAGGCGGGCCTGCCCTATATCGTCGTGCTGACCAACCCGACGCTTGGCGGCGTCACTGCCTCCTATGCCATGCTGGGGGACGTCCATATCGCCGAGCCGGGTGCGCTGATCGGCTTTGCCGGCCCGCGCGTCATCGAGCAGACCATCCGCGAGAAGCTGCCGGAGGGCTTTCAGCGCTCCGAATATCTTCATGAGCACGGCATGGTCGATCTCGTGGTCCATCGCCATCAGATGCGCGCCACCATCGGCCGCCTCGTCCGCCTGCTCACCCACGCCAAGGGCACCGCGCTCATTTCGGCTTGAGCGGCGGCCACCTCGGCCTTGCGATCCTCCGCGCCGCCGTCAGGCGGCGTGTTCCTTTGGGGCGAACTCGCCCGCATCCGGACCTCTGCCATGGAAACGCCGCTCGACATCATCGACCGCCTTGGCGCGCGCTGGCCGAAGGGCTTCGATCTTTCGCTCGGCCGCATTCGCCGCCTGCTTGGTGCGCTCGGTAATCCCGAGCGCCGTCTACCGCCCGTCTTCCATGTTGCCGGCACCAATGGCAAGGGTTCGACGGTGGCCTTTCTTCGGGCCATCCTGGAGGCTGAGGGGCTTCGGGTGCACGCCGACACCTCACCGCATCTCGTGCGCTATAACGAGCGGTTCCGTCTCGCCGACGGTTCGGGCACATCGAGTTTCGTCGATGACGATGCCCTGGCCGATGCGCTCTCGCGCACCGAGAAGGCCAATGGCGACGAGGCGATCACCCTCTTCGAGCTGCTCACCGCCGCGGGCTTCCTTCTGTTTGCCGAGCGGCCGGCTGATGCGTTGTTGCTCGAGGTCGGTCTTGGTGGTCGGTTCGATTCCACCAACGTCGTCGATCATCCGGCAGTCTCGGTCATTACCTCGATCTCGCTGGATCATCAGGCCTATCTCGGCGACACCGTGGAGAAGATCGCCTTCGAAAAAGCCGGCATCATCAAAGCCGGTGCGCCGGTGGTGTTGTCGCCCAATCCGGATGGCGTCGTCGGCGTGATCGAGCGAGTGGCCGCGGAAGTCCGAGCCGGGACGATGAAGATCGGTGGCCAGGACTGGACGGCCTTCGAGGAGCACGGTCGCCTGGTATTCCAGGATGTCGACGGTCTGCTCGATTTGCCGAGGCCACGCCTTCCCGGCGGCCACCAGATCGCCAATGCCGGTACGGCCATTGCCGCTGTGAGGGCGGCTGGCTTCCGCGTTGGGCACGAGGCCTTCGAGCGCGGTATGGAGCGTGTCGAGTGGCCGGCGCGACTGCAACGGCTGACGGTGGGCTCCATCGTCGACGCTGCTCCGGAAGGCTCCGAGATCTGGCTCGATGGTGGTCACAATCCCGGTGCCGGCGAGGTGATCGCCTCGGCGATGGCCGATCTCGAGGAACGCGTTGCCCGACCCCTGGTGCTCGTTGCCGGCATGCTCGTCACCAAGGACCCAGTGGGCTTCTTCGAGGCTTTTGCCGGTCTCGCCCGCCGTGTCTATACCGTCCCCATCCGCGGATCGGACGCGGCGCGCGATCCGCAGGCTCTCGCGGTCGAGGCGCGTGCCGCCGGCGTTATCGCCATGGCGACGACGGGCGTTTCAGCCGCGCTTTCCCACCTTCGAGATACGTGGTCGGGGCCGGCGCCGCGCATTCTGATCTGTGGCTCGCTTTATCTCGCCGGCGAAGTGCTGGCCGATAACGGCACGCCCCCGACCTGATCGACAAAGTCAGCTCCTCTCCTGCCGCTGGGCGAGCTTCACCACATGCACCATGAGGGCGGTGGCGTAGAGTGGCGTCAGAACGTTGACGATCGGTACGGCGAGCAGCACTGCAATGGTGAGCCCACCCAGCATGACCTTGCCGGAATGGGCGCTTCGCAGCGCCCGCGCCACTATCGGCGGGTGGAAGCGCATTGCCACCTGCTCGAAATACTCCCGCCCCAGGAGATAGGCGTTGACGGCCAGGAAGATCGGCACGTTGATCCCCGGCAGAAACAGCAGCGGTAGCATGGCGATGTTGACCAGCACCACGAGACCGGTAAAGCGCAGCGCGGCGGCGAGTCCAGTCATCAGCGGCTGCGACACGCCTGGTCGATCGGTCGGATAGCGCGTTCGCTCCACAACCTCCGCCACCTCGTCGGCATAGAGACCGGCGAACAAGGCTGTCACCGGTGCGACCAGGAAGCCGAGGCCGACAAACAGCAGCAGGCCCGCCAGCCAGTCGGCCGCCGTCCGCCAGTCGGCCGGCAGCGCCGCGGTGAGATGATCCGTCGCCGCGAAGACGCCGATCCAGACGACGGCGAGCAGGGCGAGCGTCAGGCCGACCGATTTCAAAAGCACGGTCCGGAAGGGCGGTGTTGGGATATCGCGAAGGGCGAACAATACGGCATTGAGCATTCTTCAAATTTCTCCCGTAAATGCCGTAGTGGGGCGGCTTGCCGGTCAGTTAGGAATGGTCTAGGCCAAATGGAAGAGCTGTTCGCGTCGACGCAGGACCAAGGAGACGTTTTCAGATGAGCCCCGATTTCGATGTGCTGACCATCGGCAATGCCATCGTCGACATTCTCTCCCCCGCAGAAGAAGACATGTTGGTGAGGCTGGGCGTCACCAAAAGCATGATGCGGTTGATCGACGCGGAGGAGGCCGAACGCATCTATGACATGATGGGACCAGCGGTCGAGGCGTCCGGCGGTTCGGCGGCCAATACGGCGGCCGGCGTCGCCTCGTTTGGCGGTCGCGCCGCCTATATTGGCAAGGTGGCAATGGACGCCTTTGGCGATGTGTTCAGCCACGATATCCGCTCGCAGGGCGTGCATTTCGAAACGCGACCGCTTTTCGACGGCGCCCCAACCGCTCGCTGCATGATCCTGATCACGCCCGACAGCGAGCGGACCATGAACACCTATCTCGGCGCCTGCCATCATCTCACCGTCGACGATATCGAAGAAAAGACGGTGGCCGCTGCTCGCTACACCTATCTCGAAGGCTTCCTATGGGACCCGCCGGAAGCCAAGAAGGCTTTCCGCAAGGCGGCGGACATCGCCCATGCCCACGGCCGCCTCGCCTCGATCACCCTGTCGGACAGCTTCTGCGTCGACCGCTTCCGTGCCGAATTCCTCGACCTGATGCGTTCGGGCACCGTCGATCTGGTCTTCGCCAACAAAGAAGAGGCCAAGGCGCTTTATGAAACGCACGACCTTGAGACGGCGGTCGCCTGCCTCAGGCGCGATTGCAAGGCGGCGGCGGTGACGCTGGGCGGCGATGGCGCACTGGCCTTCGATGGCGACGAGCTGGTATCGGCGCCTGCGTCGGAGGTGGAAGAGCTGGTCGACATGACCGGTGCCGGCGATCAGTTCGCCGCCGGCTTCCTCTACGCCCGCTCGCGCGATCTCACCCTCGCCGAGGCAACGCGGCTTGGCTGTCTAGCCGGCGGCGAATGTGTCGGCCACATCGGCCCGCGCCCTGCGGTCAGCCTCTCCCAGCTTGCCCGCGACGTCGGCGTGAAATTGCCGGTCGGAGAGCAATGGGCGGAGGCGTTGCCGAAAATCTGAAGCCGTGGAGCGGCTTCCGGCGCCAAGCGCCGCCGCGTGAGGCGGGCTTGACGTGGAGAGTATCGCCCCGTCAGGCGCAAAATGGGGCGGAAGCCAAGGCGACGGATGTCGCCGCCGGCGCTTGAGGCCCACTTAAAGCATGGATGGCAGTACGCGGTCGGGCAGGTGATGCTCATCCATGAAGGCGCGAATGTTGACGATCACCTTCTCGCCCATCTCGATGCGGCTCTCGATGGTCGCCGATCCCATGTGGGGCAGCAGCAGCGCGCGGCTGCACTTGACGAGCTTCGGGCTGATCGCCGGCTCCTGCTCATAGACGTCGAGGCCTGCCCCGGCCAGCTCGCCGGCGACCAGCATGCGCGTCAAGGCCGCCTCGTCGACAATCTCGCCGCGAGCGGTGTTGATGAGATAGGCGTCCGGCCGCATCAGCTTCAGTCGCCGCGCCGACAAGAGATGGTAAGTGGCCGGGGTATGCGGGCAATGGACGGTCACGATGTCCATGCGGTTCAGCATCTGGTCGAGACTCTCGCACCAGGTGGCAGCGAGCTTGTCCTCGACCTCCGGCGGCAGGCGATGGCGGTTGTGGTAGAACACCGACAAGCCGAAGGCCCCGGCGCGGCGCGCGACTGCCTGACCGATGCGACCCATGCCGACGATGCCGAGCTTCTTGCCGCGCAGGCGGTTGCCCAGCATGCCGGTCGGCGACCAGCCCTGCCATTCGCCGGCCTGAAGCGCCCGCATGCCATCGGCCATATGCCGCGGCACGGCGAGGATCAGCGCCATGGTCATGTCGGCGGTGTCCTCGGTGAGAACGCCGGGGGTATTGGTGACCGCAATGCCGCGCTCGGTTGCCTTGATGACGTCGATGTTGTCGACACCGTTGCCGAAGTTGGTGATCAGCTTCAGGCTAGGGCCGGCCTGGGCAATGACGCCGCTATCGACGCGATCGGTCACGGTCGGCACCAGGACATCGGCGATGCGGCTCGCCTCGACCAGCTCGGCCTGGCTCATCGGCCGGTCTGTCGGATTGAGGCGGACGTCGAACAGCTCGCACATGCGCGCTTCGATGACGTCGGGCAGCTTGCGCGTCACCACCACCAGAGGCTTTTTGCCGGCCATGTTGCGTTTCGTCCTTCCTCAAGGCCACCGGCAGGCGGTGCCCCGTCACAGCAAGTGTCGGCCAGCCGCTTCCGGGCGTCAATCCGGCGGAGGTCCGATCCTCGATCATTCCTGGCGCGGCGGCGTTGACGCAACGTTAACTTTGACCGGCAACCATTGTAGCGCGTACCGCTTTGTTGAGCGGCGGGTGTTTTAGGCATGGAAGGCGGGGCAGCGATGGGGGTGGCGAGGCTACGGGCGGCGGCAATTCTGGCCGCGGGATTGCTGCTCGCGAGCCCTTCGCTAGCGCAGAATGTGGCCGTCGGCAGCTCCGGCCTGCCGGTGCCACGTTTCGTCAGCCTGAAGTCGGATTCCGTCAATGTCCGCCAGGGTCCATCGCGCGACCAGGCGGTGGTCTGGCGCTATGTGCGCGCCGGCATGCCGGTGGAGATCACCCAGGAATTCGAGAACTGGCGGCGTATCCGCGATTTCGAGGGTGGCGAGGGATGGGTGTTCCACTCGCTCCTGTCGGGCACGCGCACGGCCATCGTTGCGCCCTGGGCAGCCGACAAGACACTGATCGATCTGCATGCCAGCCCCAGCGACACAAGCCGCGTCACCGCGCGCGTCGAGCCGAAGGTACAGGCGCCGGTCGACAAATGCGATGGCACCTGGTGTCGGCTCGACGGCAAGGGCTTCTCCGGCTGGATCGCCCAGGGATCTCTCTGGGGGGTTTATCCGGACGAGAAGTTCTGATGTCTCAGAAGTGTGATTCGATGGCGTCCCACACCAGCGCCGCGACGTCGGGGCCACCGAGCCGCCGGATGGCGCGGATGCCGGTCGGCGATGTCACGTTGATCTCGGTCAGCTTGTCGCCGATGACGTCGATCCCGACGAAGATCAGCCCGCGATCCCTGAGTTCCGGGCCGATCGCTTCGCAAATCTCGAGATCGCGCTTGCTCACCTCGGTGGTGGCCGCCGCCCCGCCCCGTACCATGTTGGAGCGAAGATCGCCCTCGGCCGGAACGCGATTGACCAGACCGGCAAACTTGCCGTCGACCAGGATGATGCGCTTGTCGCCGGCCCGGACGGCCGGCAGATAGCGCTGGGCAATGAACGGATCGCGCGACTGCGTCAGGAACAATTCGAGGAAGGCGCTGAAATTATCGTCGTCGGGCTTCACGTGGTAGACGCCCTGGCCGCCGGCGCCGTAGAGCGGCTTCAGAACGATATCGCCGAACTCGGCACGGAAAGCTTTGATCTCGTCCGGATCGCGCGTGATGATGGTCTCCGGCATCAGCTCGGGATAGTCCATCACCAAGAGTTTTTCCGGCGCGTCGCGCACCTCGGCCGGGTCGTTGACCACCAGCGTTGAGGGATGGATGCGCTCGAGCAGGTAGGTGGTGGACAGATAGGCCATGTCGAAGGGCGGATCCTGGCGGAGCAGCACCACGTCGAGCGTGGACAGGTCGGTCTTTTTCGGCGAGCCGAGCTTGAAGTGATTGCCGGGCTCGTCGCGCACCGCCACCGGTTCGATCGTCGCGGTCACCTGGCCCGAGCGTAATGTCAGCTTGTCAGGCGTATAGTGGAAGAGGCTGTGGCCACGTTTTTGCGCCTCCAGCATCAGCGCGAAGGTGGAATCACCGGCGAGGCGGATCGAGGCGATATGGTCCATCTGGACGGCGACGGAAAGGCTCATGGCAACAACTCGTCTTCGGGAAGGGACGCCGCCGTTTATGGGCGGCTTCCAGCTGCGGCGCAACGGGAAAGCAGTTCACGAAAAAGCGTTCTCGACATGGTGGGGCCAGCGACGAGGGCTGATTACCACCAGATCGAAGCGCAGCGTGAAATTGGCGAACTGCGGATGCCGTGAGAGATAGAGATCGGCCGCCGCCTCAATGCGGCGGTAGCCTTCGGCGGCAATCGCCTCAAGACCAGCTTCGAGAGAGGGGCGCGCCTTCACCTCGACGAAGGCGAGGACACTGCCACGTCGCGCCACGATATCGATCTCGCCGAGCGGCGTCCGGTAGCGGGTGGCCAACACGCGGTAGCCCTTGAGACGCAACAGCCAGGCAGCCAGGCTTTCTGCCACTAAGCCACGGGCATGGCCGGCCCGGCGGTCGGTGATCATCAGGTCCTCTCAAGCGCGAGACGCGCACCGAGGCCAATGAGAAGCGAACCAGCCGCCCGCCGCAGCCACCGGCCGAGCGAAGGCGAGGATCGAAGGCTGGACAGGATACCGCTGGCGCCGACGACGGCGATAATATCGGCGGCGGAAAACATCAGATTGGTAATCACGCCGAGAATGAGGAACTGCAGCCACAGCGGCGCACCGGCGTTGGCGCTGACGAATTGCGGAAGGAAGGCAAGAAAGAAAATCGCCGTCTTGGGATTCAGCAATTCGACAAGGACGCTTTGAACGAACGCCTGCTGGGACTCGCGCGGGCTAGTGTCCTCTCGGGCTTCCGTGGTTCGGCCGGTAACGAGACGCCATCCCATGAGGACCAGATAAGCGGCGCCGGCCAGCTTCACCATCATGTAGAGGATGGGAACCGCGTGAAATAGCACCGACAAGCCCATTGCCGCCGCCATTACGTGGGTATAGCCACCGACGTGCACGCCAAGAGCAGCCATCAGGCCCGCTCTTCGGCCACCGGCCAGTGTTCGCGCGGCAGCATAGAGCATCGCCGGACCGGGGACGAAGGCAAACAATGCCGTCGACACGAAAAATGTAATCAGGAGGTCGATTGGCGGCATCGAAAATCTCCGATTGGATCAGGCGTCCGAGTTGGCGTCGTCTGTGTCGCCACCGGCATCGATGACCGCCTTGAGTTTCAGGGCCAAGGCGTAGACGTCCTTGCGCGGCCGGCCGGTGGCCTTTGCCACCTCGGCAGCGGCCTGGCCGGCCCCCTTGGTTTCCAGCGCAGCGGAAAGCAACGCCTCGATATCGTCTTCGCCGGCCTCCTCGCGCAGCGGCGCGCCGACCACCAGGACAATCTCACCGCGCGGCGGATCGGCTTCGGCACCGGCCGCGAGTTCCGACAGCGTGCCGCGCCGCACCTCCTCGAAGCGCTTGGTAAGTTCACGGCAAAGCGCGGCCGGCCGGTTGCCGCCCAGCACCTCGGCCATGTCGGCAAGCGTCTCGGCCGCGCGATGCGGCGATTCATAGACGACGAGGGTCGCCGGCACGGCACGGAATTCACCGAGCCGATTGCGACGGGCACCTGGCTTGTGCGGCAGGAAGCCGAGGAAGAGGAAGGTGTCCGTGGGCAGGCCGGCAGCCACCAGCGCCGACAGGATGGCCGAGGCACCCGGGATCGGGATCACCTTGATGCCCTCGGCAATCGCCTCCTCGACCAGCTTGTAGCCGGGATCGGAGATCAAGGGCGTACCGGCGTCGGAGACCAGCGCAAGGCGCATGCCGCCCCGGAGCATGGCAAGAAGCCGCGGCCGTTCGCGGGCGGCGTTGTGTTCGTGATAGATGGCGAGCGGCTTTCGGATGCCGTAACGGTCGAGCAGAACGGCGGTAACGCGGCTATCCTCGCAAACAATGAGGTCGGCGCCGGCCAGCACGTCGAGGGCTCGGAGCGACATGTCCGAAAGGTTGCCGATCGGTGTCGCCACCGCATAAAGGCCCGCCTCGACCGGCTTGCCGGGGAAGGCGGTGCCGTCGATTGCATAGCCGGTCGTGGTGGCCTTGCCGCCCGCCTCAGTCATGATGATTACCGTTTCTCCCGTGCCACGACGTCGGCGGCGATGCGCAGGTCGCGGATCGGCCGCACCGCAGCAATCGACGCCTCGTAACTTGGATGTGCCTTGAAGGCTTCGAGAGCGGCGGCGTCGGTGAATTCGCCATAAACAACGAAGTCGACTTCGTTGCCGAGGCTGTCGAGCTTCAGGTTCTCACCAACCTCCAGAAGGAGAGCGTGTGGATTGGCCTCAAGCAGGCGAAGGCCGTCGAGCACGCGCTTACGGTCGGCGGCGGAGCGGACGGAGAAGTAGACGATGTGTCTGATCATGGGATTCCCTGGACCGGTGTCCGAAAGTCATCGTTCCTAGCTCCCAAAACCACACTTCAGCCGGAAAATCGAGCCACTCCGGCCGATTCCTCACCTCTCCACCGGTAAATGGCAGGTAAGGAGTTGCATCTATGGCTGTTTGTCATTGAAATGGCGCGGATGCTTTTGCGGCGGAAGGTAAGACGATGACCCGTGACGATGGCAGGGTTGCGAACGGCGTGGCCGACACGTCCCCCGAGACGAGTGAACCGCGCAGGGAGGCGGTCGGGCTGAGCCGACGTTTCGCGCTGTTGCTGATGGCCGGCGCAACGCTCGCGGCCTGTTCGCCGATGAGTCGGCCGAGCGGCGGCGATATGCTCTTGCCGCCTCCGACCGGACCGGCCGTATCGGGCGAGGTGCTCGGCACCGGCACGGTGCGCGTGGCGCTGCTTCTGCCGAAAACGGCCCCCGGCAACGGTGCCGCGCTGGCGGTTGCGATGCAGAACGCCGCCACGCTCGGCCTCAACGATTTTTCCGGCAATGACCTCACCATACTGGTGAAGGATACCGGTGGTACGGCCGAAGGGGCTGCCGGCGCGGCGCGACAGGCGATCTCCGAGGGTGCCGAGCTGATCATTGGCCCGATCTTCGCCGCCGAAGTGGGCGGTGTTGGTCCAGTGGCACGCGCGGCCAACGTGCCGGTCATCGCCTTCTCGTCCGATCCCTCCGTGGCGGCGCCCGGCGTCTATATTCTGGGCCTTCTGGTCGACGGTCAGGTGCGCCGCGTCGTCGCCGAAGCGGCCAAGTCCGGCCGCAAGTCGATCGCCGCCATCATGTCGCAGAGCGCCTTCGGCAATCTCGCCGAGGCGGCGTTGCGCCAGGAGGCTGGCCGCTACGGAATGCGTGTCGTCGCCGTCGAACGGTTCCCGGCTGGCGGAGAGGCGCAGGCAGCGGCGGCAATCGCCGCCGTCGCCTCCCAGATCGACTGCATCCTGGTGCCCGAAGGGGCCGGCGTGGCGCCCTCGGTCGCCCGGTCATTGCGGACAGCCGGCGTCGATTTCGCCCGCATCAAGCTGCTCGGAACCGGCGTCTGGAACGATCCCACCGTCTACAACGACCCGTCGCTCACCGGCAGTTGGTTCCCCGCACCGGAGGTGTCCGGCTTCTCGGCTTTCGCCAGCCGCTACCGCTCGGCTTATGGCAGCGAGCCGCCCTTTACGGCCTCGCTCGCCTATGATGCGGTGGTCTTGGCGGCCGGTCTCGCCAAGACCGCGGGTGCTCAGCGCTTCCAGCTCTCGGTCATCACCAACCCCGAGGGCTTCCTGTCGGCGGTCAACGGTCTGTTCCGCTTCAACGCCGCCGGGACCAACGATCGCGGCCTTGCCGTCTACGAAGTCACCGGCTCGACACCGTCGCTGGTTTCCGCCGCTCCACGCGCCTTTACGGGCGCCTGACGGCAAGCCATTTCCTATGAGAGGGTCGCGGCGGCTTCGGCCGCCGTCCCCGTCAGGCTGACATGATGTCCCCATTCCTGATCAAGATTTGCGGTCTCTCCACGCCGGAAAGCCTGGAATGGGCTTTGTCCGCCGGTGCCGACCTTGTCGGCTTCGTTCACTTCGAGAGGAGCCCGCGCCATCTTTCGGTGGACGCCGCCGCCGCGCTGTCCAGGCAAGTGGCCGGCCGGGCGAGGACCGTGGTGCTGACGGTCGACGCCGAGGATGATCTCCTTGATCATCTTGTCGCGACGATTGCCCCGGACTTTGTCCAGTTGCATGGACGCGAAAGCCCGCAACGGGTGGCCGAAGTGCGGAAACACGTCGGCCGACCGGTGATCAAGGCACTTGGCATCGGGACCGCCGAGGACGTTGCGGCCGCTCACGCGTATGCCGGCGTCGCCGATCTGCTTCTCTATGACGCCAAGCCGCCGAAAGATGCGAGCCGCCCTGGCGGTCTGGGCGTCGTCTTTGACTGGTCGCTGCTGGAAAGCGCGCCGTCGCCCTTCTTGCTTTCCGGCGGGCTTGACCCTACCAACGTTGGCGATGCGGTACGGCGGGTGCGCCCAGCCGGCGTCGACGTTTCGTCGGGTGTCGAGAGTGCACCAGGCCAAAAGGACGAGGCCCGCATTCGCGCCTTCGTGGCGGCGGCGCGCGCAGCGAGTGAAGAGGGACAACGATGAGCGAGGCGACGACTCCGAACTCCTTCCGGACAGGTCCGGATGAGCGTGGCCATTTCGGCATTTTCGGCGGCCGCTACGTCGCCGAGACGCTGATGCCGCTGATCCTTGAGCTCGATCAGGCCTATGAAGCGGCCAAGGTCGATCCGGCCTTTCACGCCGAACTCAAGGGGCTGAACGCCACCTATACCGGCCGGCCCAGCCCGCTCTATTTCGCCGAGCGGCTTTCCGCCCACCTCGGTGGCGCCAAGATCTACCTGAAGCGCGAAGAGCTCAACCATACCGGCAGCCACAAGATCAACAATTGCCTCGGCCAGATCTTGCTCGCCCGCCGTATGGGCAAGAAGCGGATCATCGCCGAGACCGGTGCCGGCCAGCACGGCGTTGCTTCGGCCACCGTCTGCGCCCGCTTCGGCTACCCCTGCGAAGTCTATATGGGCGCCACCGACGTCGAGCGGCAGAAGCCCAACGTCTTCCGGATGGAGCTGCTGGGTGCGCAAGTGCATCCGGTCACCGCCGGCAACGGCACGCTGAAGGACGCCATGAACGAGGCGTTGCGCGACTGGGTGACCAACGTCGAGACGACCTATTACATGATCGGCACGGCGGCCGGCCCGCATCCCTATCCGGCGATGGTGCGCGATTTCCAGTCGGTCATCGGCGTTGAGACGCGCGAGCAGATCCTCGCCGCTGAAGGCCGGCTACCCGATCTCATCATCGCGGCCGTCGGCGGTGGCTCCAACGCTATCGGCATATTCCATCCCTTCCTCGATGATCCCGACGTTCGCATCGTCGGCGTCGAAGCTGGCGGTTACGGCATGCACGTCTACAACGGCCACGCTGCCTCGCTGAACGGCGGCAGGCCGGGCGTGCTGCACGGCAACCGCACCTATCTCTTGCAGGACGACGACGGCCAGATCCTCGAGGGGCACTCGATTTCGGCTGGCCTCGATTATCCGGGCATCGGGCCCGAGCATTCCTGGCTGAACGACACGGGGCGCGTCACCTACGTGCCCGCCACCGACCAGGAGGCGCTCGACGCCTTCCAGACGCTGACCAAGGTCGAAGGCATCATCCCGGCGCTGGAAAGCGCCCACGCCGTTGCCGAGGCGATCAAGCGCGCCCCGACAATGGGCAAGGACGAGATCATCGTCGTCAACCTCTCCGGCCGCGGCGACAAGGACGTCTTCACCGTCGGCAAGATTCTGGGAGTCGAGCTGTGAGTTCCCTTCCCGTTACCCGTATCGACGCCCGTCTCGCCAAGCTGAAGACAGAAGGTAGGGCGGCGCTGGTCACCTTCGTCACCGCCGGCGATCCCGATCCCAAGACCTCGCTGTCCATCCTGAAGGCCCTGCCCGGCGCCGGTGCCGACATCATCGAGTTCGGCATGCCCTTTTCCGATCCGATGGCCGAGGGGCCGCCGATCCAGGCCGCCGATATCCGGGCGCTCGCCGCCGGCCAGACCATGGTCAAAACGCTGGCGCAGGTGCGCGCTTTCCGTGAGAACGATCATGAGACGCCCCTTGTGCTGATGGGCTATTACAATCCCATCTACATCTATGGTGTTGAGCGCTTCGTCTCCGATGCCAAGGCGGCCGGCGTCGATGGCCTAATCGTCGTTGACCTGCCGCCGGAAGAGGACGAGGAACTATGCCTGCCGGCGATCAAGGCCGGTATCAGTTTCATTCGTTTGGCAACGCCGACCTCCGACGACAAGCGCTTGCCGGTGCTGCTGAAGAATTCGTCCGGCTTCGTCTATTACGTCTCGGTGCTGGGCGTCACTGGCGTCAAGTCGGCCGCGGCTGGCGACGTTGCCGCGGCGGTCGCCCGCATCAAGGCGCATACGCCGTTGCCGGTGATGGTCGGCTTTGGCGTCAAGACAGGCGAGCAGGCGGCGGCGATCGCCGCTCACGCCGACGGCGTGGTGGTCGGCTCGGCGCTGGTCAACGCGGTGCGCGATTCGCTCGATGACGGCAAGGCCACGGCCACCACCGTCAAGGCCGTCACCGACTTGGTCGCCGATCTGGCAGCCGGCGTACGACGCGGGCGCCCATGATCACGGGCGGAGCAGCCACGTTTCCTTCGCTCCTAGTCCGAGCGAGGGGACTTGGTCTTGCGGCCGCCCTACTCGGGTTTTCCTCGCTGTCCGCCTTCGCAGCGGAGGCAGGCCATGGCCTCGATGGCGCGGCGCTGGGGGTTGCCTGGGCGCTGCCCTTTGTCGGCATTCTGCTGTCCATTGCCCTCGGGCCATTGCTGGTGCCACATTTCTGGCACCACCATTTTGGCAAGGTGGCTGTCGCCTGGGCGCTGGCCTTCCTCGTGCCCTTTGCCATTGTCGAAGGACCGACCGCCGTAATGACGCCTCTGGCCGAGGCTCTGCTGCACGACTACATCCCCTTTGTCGTCCTGCTCGGTGCTCTGTTCACCATCGCCGGCGGTATCCTCGTCACCGGCAACCTGCACGGCTCACCACGCACCAACCTCGCCCTCCTCGGCATTGGGACACTGCTCGCTTCGGTGATCGGCACCACCGGCGCCTCCATGGTGCTGATCAGGCCATTGATCCGTGCCAACGACGGCCGCCGCCACAATGTGCATGTGATCGTCTTCTTCATTTTCCTGGTGTCCAACATCGGCGGTTCCCTGACCCCGATCGGCGACCCGCCGCTGTTTCTCGGCTATCTGCGCGGCATCGATTTTTTCTGGACGACGACGCATATGCTAAAGGAAGCTGTCCTGGCGGCCTTCGTCCTGCTCGCCTTGTTCTATGTGATTGATCACCGCCTTTATCACCGTGATGACGATTTCAAGGGCCGGCTTGATCCCACACCCGATACGGATCGTCTCGGCCTCGAAGGCACCATCAACTTGATACTGCTGTTGGTGGTGGTGGGGGCCGTGCTGATGTCCGGGGCATGGAAGCCGGGCATCGGGTTCCATGTGGCTGGCGCCGAAGTGGAGCTGCAGAACCTTGTCCGTGATGCCCTGCTCGTTGTTGCCGCGCTCGCGTCGCTTTGGCTGACGCCCGGCGGCCTGCGCGCCCGCAATGGTTTTGAGTGGGAACCGATCCTCGAGGTGACCAAGCTGTTTGCCGGCATCTTCGTGACGATCATCCCGGTGCTGGCCATGTTGAAGGCCGCCCATGATGGCGCCTTTGCGCCACTCATCGGGCTGGTGACGGCCGCGGATGGCAAGCCGATCGACGCCATGTACTTCTGGGCGACAGGCCTCCTCTCGTCCTTCCTGGACAACGCGCCGACCTATCTGGTTTTTTTCAACCTCGCCGGTGGCGAACCTGCGCAGCTGATGACGGAGATGGCCGGCACGCTGGCGGCGATTTCCGCCGGTGCCGTCTTCATGGGCGCCATCACCTACATCGGCAATGCGCCGAATTTCATGGTGAAGTCGATCGCCGAGGCCTCCGGCATTCGCATGCCGTCCTTCTTCGGCTACATGGCCTGGTCAGCCGGCATCCTGCTGCCGCTGTTCCTCATCATGACGTTGATCTTCTTCTGAAAACGGGAAGTCGCTGGGTCGCCCCCAAGCCTGACGGTTTTGTGGCCGCCGATTCGATTCCGCTTCAACCCAACACATCGTCCTTTGCAACGTCGGCGCGACGCACGTAGATTGCTGCATCATCCCGCCGCTAAAGAACGAGCCGCCCCGCATGGCCTCCGACCTCACTGAAATCTCCAATACCTTGTGGAGCTCCGCCGAGAAGCTCCGTGCCAATTCCGGGGTCCGCCCCGCCGACTATGCGCGGCCGGTCATGGGGCTTCTCTTCCTGCGTCATGCCGAGGAACGCTTCGCCGAGGTGGAGGCGAAGCTCGCACCCAAGGCCGGCTCGCGTGTCCGCCCCGGTCCCGAGGTCTACAAGGCGGAAGGGGCAATCTTTCTGCCGCCCGAAGCCCGCTTCTCGTTCTTGCTCGCCTTGCCGGAAGGCTCCAACCTCGGGCGGGCGCTCACCACCGCCATGCGCGAGATCGAAGACAAGAACCCTGAGCTCGCCGACGTGCTGCCCAAGACCTACCAGACGATCCCCGACGACGTTCTTGTCGAACTGTTGCGGGCGCTGAAGCCGCTGAAGATCGACGGCGACGCCTTCGGCCACGTCTACGAGTATTTCATGGGCGCCTTCGCCAAGGAAACGATGCAGAAGGGCGGCGAATTCTACACGCCCTCGTCGATCGTCCGCCTGATCGTCGAAATTCTGGAGCCGTTCAAGGGGCGCATCCTCGACCCGGCTTGCGGTTCGGGCGGCATGTTCGTCCACTCCGCCGACTTCGTGAAGCGCCACCAGAAGGCGCCGGAGAAGGAACTGTCGATCTATGGCGTCGAGCGGACGCGTGAGACCTGGCGCCTGGCCCAGATGAACCTCGCGGTCCATGGCCTCTCAGCCAAGATCCTCGACGCCGACAGCTATCGCGACCCGGTCTTCGAGGAGGTGATGGCCGAGGCGGAGGGCTTCGACTTCGTCATGGCCAATCCGCCCTTCAACGTGAAGGAGCTCGACAAGTCCAAGCTCTTCGACGAGGCGGGCCGCTTCCCCTTCGGCGTGCCGACCGCCGACAACGCCAATTACCTGTGGATTCAATTGTTCTGGTCGCGCCTCAACGGTACCGGTCGCGCCGGCTTCGTCATGGCCAATTCCGCCGCCGATGCGCGCGGCAAGGAACAGGAGATCCGCCGCAAGCTGATCGAGAGCGGCAGCGTCGACGTCATCGTCTCCGTCGGGCCGAACTTCTTCCTCACCGTCACGCTGCCCTGCACCCTGTGGTTCTTCGACAAGGGTAAGGCCAAAGGCCCCCGCGCCGACCGGGTGCTGTTCCTCGACGCTCGCCACCTCTTCCGCCAAGTCGACCGCGCCCACCGCGACTTCACCGACGATCAGATCGAAGCTCTGGCGAATATCGTGCGCATGTGGCGCGGCGAGACGCCCGAACTCTTCGCCGGTTCGACCGCTTGGCTCAAGGAACGCTTCCCCGGTTTCGCTTTCGCCGATGTGCCCGGTCTCTGCCGATCCGCGACCCGCGCCGAGATCGAAGCGCAGGGCTGGTCGCTCAACCCCGGCCGTTATGTCGGCGTGGCGCCGGGTGTGGCGGACGACGAGGACTTCCGCGACAGGCTGGAGCTCTTGCACGAGGAACTGGAGGCACTCAACGTAGAGGCCGGTCGCTTGCAGGCGGTCATCGCGCAAAACCTCGCCGAGGTGCTGGGATGACGGGGCTTGATCGAGATTGGCGGTCTTTGCCGATTGAAGCACTTGGGATGTTGGCCAGAGGAAAGTCGAGACATCGCCCTCGCAATGATCCTCGCCTTTACGGTGGTCCATATCCCTTTGTCCAGACGGGCGACGTGACCCACGCCGAGTTTCGGCTATCCAACTACACGCAAACTTACAGCGAGTTAGGGCTGGCGCAGAGTAAGATCTGGCCGGCAGGAACGCTCTGCATAACCATTGCCGCCAACATTGCAGAGACCGCAATTTTGGCGATGGATGCTTGCTTTCCTGATAGCGTCGTCGGGTTCATCCCAGATGATGACAAGGCAGACGTGGCCTTTGTGAAATATAGCATTGACCTCTTTAAGTATAAATACAAGGCGATTTCAAGGGGCACGACACAAGATAATCTGAGCGTCGATAAGCTGAATTCCATTGAAATCATGGTTCCGGGTATCACTGCCCAGCGCCGCATCGCCGAGATCCTCTCCGCCTACGACGATCTGATCGAAGTGAACCAGCGGCGCATTGCGGTCCTGGAGGAGATGGCGCGGCGGCTCTTCGACGAATGGTTCGTCCGCTTCCGCTATCCTGGCCACGAGACGGTGCCTTTGGTCGAGACGGAACTCGGGAACGTGCCGGAGGGGTGGCGTCCCATCCGCGCCGACCAACTCATCACCTTCGATCCTAAAACCAAGGTTCCCAAAGAAGGAGAGAAGCTCTTCGTCCCGATGTCCGCCTTGGACACGGCGAGTTCGGTGATCTCGGGGTGGGAAAAGAGGAGCGGGAATTCCGGGGCGAAGTTTGTGAAGGGAGATACGCTCATGGCGCGGATCACACCGTGCCTTGAGAATGGCAAGACGGGGTTGGTGAATTTCTTACCTAAGGGAGAGGCAGGCTTCGGTTCGACAGAGTTCACAGTGATGCGAGGCCTTCGTGTGCCCCCGTCGTTCGTTTATCTGTTGGCGCGATCGGAAGCCTTCCGAGCGACCGCGATAAAATCCATGGGTGGAGCGGATGGTCGACAGCGGGTTCGAACAGAAGCGCTGGAAGGGTTCGAGCTCGCATGCCCTTCGGCTGATTTGCTTGATAAGTTCGCGCAGTCGACCGAACCTTTCTTTGCTAACATTCGTATCCTTGCCGACAAGAACATCCGCCTCCGCGCCGCCCGTGACCTACTCCTCCCCAAGCTGATCTCCGGCGAGATCGATGTCGGTCGGGCCGAAGAGACCCTCGCCGAAGCGGCGGAGTAGATCATGGCGCTGGAGCCGAAGGACGTCCTCTATGGTCTGCCGCAAGGCACCCGGGCGACGCTCTCGGGCTTCTCGGAAGATTCACTCGTCGAGAAGCCGGCGATCGAGCTGTTCGAAAGCCTCGGCTGGCGCCACCTCGATCTCTATGAGGAGACCTTCGGCCCCGATGGCTCACCCTGGCGCGAGAGCCGCCGCGATGCCTTCCTGACGAAGCCGCTCAGGGCTGCGCTCGCCCGCCTCAATCCGGCTCTCCCGTCCGACGCCCTCGACCTCGCCTTCGACACGCTCACCCGCGACCGCGCCGCTATGGTGCCCAACGCCGCCAACCGCGAGGTGCTGGAGCTCGTCCGGGACGGCATCGATGTCGAGTTCCGCGAAGACGGCGGCATGGTGCGGGAGCGCGTCCGCGTCATCGATTGGCGCGACTTCCAGGCCAACGACTTTACCCTGGTTGCTCAGGTCTGGATCTCCGGCGAGCTCCACACCCGCCGCACCGATCTCGTTGGCTTCGTCAACGGGGTGCCGCTGCTGTTCGTCGAGCTGAAGGCTGGTCACCGCCGCGTCGAGGATGCCTATCGCGACAACATCCGCGACTACCGCGACACCATCCCCCAGCTCTTTCGCCCCAACGGCTTCGTCCTGGTCTCCAACGGTCTCGACACGCGGCTCGGTGCTTCGGTTCATGCCCCTTGGGACACCTACAAGGAATGGAAGCGCATCGACGACGAGACCGAGCCGGGCCGCGTGTCGCTGGAAACGGCCATCCGCGCCGCTGCCACGCCGGAGCGCCTCGCCGATATCGTCGAGAACTTCCTGATTTTCGAGGCGACCAAGGATGGCCTCGTCAAGAAGATAGCCCAGAACCACCAGTTCCTTGGCGTCAACAAGGCGGTGGCGGCGGTCGGCCGCCTCGGCGAGAATCGGGGAAAGCTCGGCGTCTTCTGGCACACGCAAGGGTCGGGCAAGAGCCTGTCGATGCTCACCTTCGCCCGCAAGGTGCTCCGCACCATGCCCGGCGCCTGGACTTTCGTGATCGTCACCGATCGCGAGGAGCTCGACAAGCAGATCTCCGAGACCTTCTCCGCCTGCGGGGCCGTCACCAAGGGCCTCGACGAGGTGCGGGCTGGCTCGAAGGAACACCTGAAGGCCCTGTTGCGCGGCAACGAGCGCTTTGTCTTTACGCTGATCCACAAGTTCGGCACCGCCAAGGGCGAGACCTTCCCGGTTCTCTCCGAGCGCTCCGACATCATCGTTATCGCCGACGAGGCCCATCGTTCGCAGTACGACACCCTCGCTGCCAACATGCGCCGTGCCTTGCCCAATGCCGCCTTCATCGGCTTCACCGGCACCCCTCTGATGGCTGGCGAGGAGAAGACCCGCGACGTCTTCGGCGACTACGTCTCGACCTACACCTATCAGCAGTCGACCGAGGATGGGGCGACGGTGCCCCTCTATTACGAGAACCGCATCCCCGAGCTGGAATTCGCCAACGAGAGCTTCTCCGAGGAACTCGAAGCGGTGATCGAGGAGGCAGATCTCGACGAGGATCAGGAGCGCGAACTCGAACGCCGGCTCGGGACGCAATATCACCTCATCACCCGCGAGGATCGGCTCGACCGCATCGCCGAGGATCTTGTCCGCCACTTTGTCGGCCGTGGCTATCGCGGCAAGGCGATGTTCGTGGCGATCGACAAGGCGACGGCCCTGCGGATGCACGACAAGGTGCGTCGGGCTTGGGATGTGGAGATCGCCCGCCGAGAAGCCGCGCTGGCCATTGCCTCCGAGGATCAACGACCGGGGCTCGCGGCCGTCATCGCCTTCATGCGCGAAACCGACATGGCCGTCATCGTCAGCCAAGGTCAGAACGAGATCGCCGACATGGCGGCCAAGGGGCTCGACATCCGTCCGCATCGCAAACGGATGAACGAAGGTGAGCTCGACGAACACTTCAAGAAGGCCGAGGACCCGCTCCGTCTGGTCTTCGTCTGCGCCATGTGGATCACCGGCTTCGACGTGCCGACCTGCTCGACGATCTACCTCGACAAGCCGATGAAGAACCACACGCTGATGCAGACCATCGCCCGCGCCAATCGCAATGCGCCGGGCAAGAAGGCGGGACTCATCGTCGATTACGTCGGCGTCTTCCGCAATCTCCAGCGAGCCTTGGCGATCTACGCGATCGGAGGCGCTACCACACGGCGTCCAATCGAGGACAAGGGGGTTCTGGTCGAGGAACTCGCCGCAGCCGTTACCGAGGCACAGGCGTTTTGCCGTGCCCGTGGCGTCGAGCCTGAGAGCATCCTGGAGGTGTCCGGCTTCGAGCGGCTCCGTCGGCTCGGCGATGCGGTGGAAGCGTTGAACGGCACCGACCCCGAGCGACGGGCCTTCCTGGCGCTGGCGTCGAACGTCTGGTCGACCTTCAAGGCGGTCCTTCCCGATGCCCGCGCCGAGCCCTGGCGGCGGATATCAGCAGCGATCGAAGTGATTGCCCAGCGCATCCGAGCCCTCACCGAGCGACCCGACATCTCGGAGGTCGCCGGCCGCATCGAGGCCCTGCTCGACGAGTCCATCGCTGGCGTGGAAATCACGGCACCGATTCGTCTCGACGGCGATACCAATGGGCTGTTCGACCTCTCACGCCTCGACGTCGAGCGCCTTCGCGCGATGTTCGAAACCGGCAACCGCCATCGCACAGAGACGCAACGCCTTCGCCGCGCCGTCGAGGCCCGACTCGAGGAGATGGCGGCTCGCAATCCCACCCGCCTCGGTCTCGTGGAACGCTTCGAGGCGCTGATCGACCAGTACAACGCCGGGAGTCTGACGGCTGAGGCCCTCTTCGAAGAGCTGCTTGCGCTGCTCGGCGACCTCCACACCGAGGACCACCGCGCCATTCGTGAGGGGCTGACCGAAGAGGAGCTCGCCATCTTCGACATCCTCACCCAGCCGGAGCCGAAGCTCGGGCCGGAAGACGAGGATCTCGTGAAGCGGGTAGCAAAATCGCTCTTGGAGAAGTTGAAGACCGAGAAGCTAATCCTCGATTGGCGCCTCAAGGAACGAGCCAAGGCGGCTGTCAAGGCGACGATTGCCACGATCTTCGACGAGGGGCTGCCGCCAGCCTACGACCAAGGCATTTTCGACGACAAGGTCGAGCGTACCTATCAATGGATCTTTGAGAAGTACCCTGCCGAACGCCCAGTGTGGGTGAATTGAGGCGGAGGGTTCCCACATGCCGGGGGTACGCGGCGGGATACGCACGCAACCTAACCTTCGGCCTAAGGCCTTGATTTAGCTTCTGTATTGTCGACGAAAAAGAAAATTGGTGGAGCTAAGCGGGATCGAACCGCTGACCTCCTGCATGCCATGCAGGCGCTCTCCCAGCTGAGCTATAGCCCCATCAGGCGTCGTTTCCGATTTTGGAAGAAGCCGTCCAGCTTTCGCTTTCGGGCAGCGCCGGTGTGGGTTCCGGCTCGACGAGGCGGGATATACTCAGCATTCCCTCGCCGATCAAGAGGTTTTTCGGATCGCGGCGATTTTTCCGTCATCTTTTCGAAGAAATGGCGGATTTCAAAGATTTTTGAAGGAGTTGTCTGCGCCCAGCGACGCGCCTCTCCAAAAAGAAAGGCCGGCTGGGAATGCCAGCCGGCCGTAATTTTTCCGAGACGGGTCTGGAGCTCAGTGCTCTTCCTCGTCGCCAACGTCGCCGATGATGTCGGACATGTCGCCGCCATCTTCGTCTTCCTCTTCAAGGAACACGTCGTCTTCCGGCGCTTCGTCCTCGATGTCGGGATCTTCGATGTCGGGCACGTCGTCGCCGTCGGCATCCTCGGCATCCTCAAGGCTGACGAACTCCGGAGTGAGCGCGCCAACCTCGACGATCTCCTCCTCGGTGTCCTCTTCGTCTTCGACAGCGGTTGCTGGCCGCGCCCGTGCCGCCAGCCCGGCGTCGAACTGGGCGCCGCATTTCGGGCAGAGGATCGGAGAGCGGTTGAGGTCGTAATACTTCGCGCCACAGTTGGGGCAAAGACGCTTCAGCCCAAGTTCAGGTTTCGCCACGGGTCGGCCTCGCGTTTGTCTAGGGAATCGGGCAGGCACATATAGGCAAACCGGGGGCTCTGTCAAAGGTGAATTGGTGGCGGCGGCCGGACAAGCCACTAACCGCGCCTTGCCGAAGGCCGCGCTGGGCAAGTGACGCGGCCATCGGGCCGTGCTAGAGCGGCCGCAGCGCTCGCGGCGTCCTGCCAGGGCGAGAGTTGTCATGCCGAAGTGCGTTGAAAAATGCGCCCCGGTATTCCGTTCGCGGATTTCTCATGCCATGGAGGGTGCTGAGAAATCCATGATTGGCTCAACGAGCGGATGCGTCAGCATCTTCGCGAGTTCGTATCAGGTGACCTGCTCCATGGCTTCCCACACGACCGCCCGTCCGCTGACAGCCCTGAAATCCGGCCCGCTTCGGGGGCGCGTCCGGGTTCCCGGCGACAAGTCGATCTCGCACCGCGCGCTGATGCTCGGTGCGCTGGCCATTGGTGAGACGGTCATCACCGGCCTTCTCGAAGCCGAGGACGTCATGAATACCGCGGCGGCCATGCGCGCTTTCGGCGCCATGGTGACCCACGACGGTGATGTCTGGCGGGTGCGCGGTCTCGGCGTCGGCGGTCTGCTGGAGCCGGCCGGGATCGTCGACTTCGGCAATGCCGGCACCGGCGTGCGACTCACCATGGGCCTTGCCGCCGCCCAGCCGATCGCGGTCACCTTCACAGGTGACGCCTCCCTCATCAAGCGGCCGATGGGCCGGGTGCTGGAACCGCTGTCGGAGATGGGGGTCGAAGTGATTGCCCGCTCCGGCGCCCGTCTGCCGCTGACCATGCGTGGACCGCGCCTGCCGCTACCCATCACTTATCGGCTGCCGGTGCCTTCGGCGCAGGTGAAGTCGGCGGTGCTGCTGGCCGGCCTCGGAACGCCCGGTATCACCACGGTGATCGAACCGGTGTTCACCCGCGACCATACCGAGCGCATGCTGAAAGGCTTTGGTGCCGACATCGATATTTCCGACGAGCCGGGCGGTGGCCGTCGCATCGCGCTCGTCGGCCGGCCCGAGCTGAAGCCGCAGACGATCGATGTGCCGTCCGACCCATCGTCGGCCGCCTTCCCGATCGTGGCGGCAACGCTGGTGGAAGGCTCCGACGTCACCGTCGAGGGCGTGCTGATGAACCCGGCGCGCATTGGCCTCATCGAGACGCTTCTCGAAATGGGCGCCGACATCGAGATCACCGCCGAGCGGACGACCGGTGGCGAGCGCCTCGCCGATCTCCGGGTGCGCCACGCCGAACTCAAGGGCGTGACGGTCCCGGCCGAGCGGGCACCGTCGATGATCGATGAATATCCCATCCTCGCCGTCGCCGCGGCGGCGGCCAGCGGCGAAACGCGCATGCTCGGCATCGGCGAGATGCGGGTCAAGGAATCCGACCGTCTCGCCGCCGTTGCCGCCGGCCTCAGAGCCAACGGCGTCATCTGTTCGGAAGGCCCCGACTGGCTCTCGGTGCGCGGCGGCAGGATTACTGGCGGCGGCAAGGTCGTCACCCACCTTGACCACCGCATCGCCATGAGTTTTTTGATTCTGGGCTTGGTGGCCGGCAACCCGGTGAGCGTCGATGACGCGTCGATGATCGCCACCTCCTTTCCGACCTTCGAGGCGTTGATGTCACGCCTCGGTGCCTCCTTCGAGGCAGTAGACGAGGCGGCCGTCTGAGATGCCGAAAGTTTCGCTGAAAAGACCGCTCCTTGTTGCCATCGACGGCCCGGCTGCTGCCGGCAAGGGCACGCTGGCCCAGAGCCTGGCCGCTCGTCTCGACCTGCCCTATCTCGATACCGGGCTTCTCTATCGGGCCATCGGCAAGCTCATGCAGGTTGCCGGGCTGGATCTCGATGACGCCCAGGCAGCGACCGTCATGGCCAAGAATCTGATGCCCGCCGACCTTCAGCGCACGGATCTCCGAGGTCGTGAGGCGGGGGAACTCGCCTCGCGCGTCGCCGTCCATCCCGGCGTCCGCGCCGCCCTCATCGCTTTCCAGCGCGATTTCGCCCATGGCTCGCGTGGCGCCGTGCTTGACGGCCGCGACATCGGCACGGTCATCTGCCCCGATGCCGACGTGAAGCTCTTCGTCACCGCCAGCGCCGAGGTGCGGGCCCGCCGCCGTACCGACGAACTTCTCGCCAAGGGCAGGTCGGTCGATTACCAGGCGATTCTCGCCGAGGTGCAGGCTCGCGACGCCCGCGACAGCGGTCGCGTCGAGGCGCCTCTCCGGCCGGCGGACGATGCAATCGTCATCGATACATCGTCGCTGGGGCCGGCTGAGGTACTGGCGACCGCGCTGTCCATCGTCGAAAATTGGCACAAGACGCATTGAGCACTCGTTGTCTGGCATAAAAAGGCGCGAAATTCCGCCTTTTTATGCCTTGATGCGGCGGACAACCTCCGCTATAGAAGCCCAACTTTCGGGTGGAGCCACCGGCCCCGCCCGCGAAGCCGTTTATCCTCGTCCGTCTGGTCGAAGTCGCGTCGGCACCCGCCTTTGGCGTGGGTCAGGTGGTTCACCGGATCGGAGGGACGGGGCAACTCTTACCCGCCGACGCCGCCGGCCTTGCCGGCACCCCAGGAGTTTCAATGTCTCAACTCAATCCCACCCGTGAGGACTTCGCCGCACTGCTCGCCGAGAGCCTCACCGCTTCGGACGTGGCCGAGGGCACTGTCGTCAAGGGCACCATCGTCGCCATCGAGAAGGACCTTGCCGTCATCGACGTCGGCCTGAAGGTCGAGGGGCGCGTGCCGCTCAAGGAATTTGGCGCCCGGGCTCGCGACGGCGAGCTGAAGGTCGGCGATACGGTGGAAGTCTACCTGGAGCGCGTCGAGAATGCGCTCGGTGAAGCGGTTCTGTCGCGCGACAAGGCTCGCCGCGAAGAGAGCTGGGTCCGTCTCGAGGTCGCCTTCGAGAAGAACGAGAAGGTGGTCGGCCAGATCTCCAACCAGGTCAAGGGTGGCTTCACCGTCGATCTCGACGGCGCCATGGCCTTCCTGCCGCGTTCGCAGGTCGACATCCGCCCGGTGCGCGACGTTGCCCCGCTGATGCACACGCCGCAGCCCTTCCAGATCCTGAAGATGGACAAGCGCCGCGGCAACATCGTCGTGTCGCGTCGTGTCGTCCTCGAAGAGACCCGCGCCGAGCAGCGTTCGGAGCTGGTGTCGAGCCTCGAGGAAGGCCAGATCGTCGACGGCGTCGTCAAGAACATCACCGATTACGGTGCGTTCGTTGACCTCGGCGGCATCGACGGCCTGCTGCATGTCACTGACATTGCCTGGCGTCGCATCAACCACCCGTCCGAGGTGCTGTCGATCGGTCAGCAGGTCAAGGTGCAGATCGTTCGCGTCAATCAGGAGACGCACCGCATCAGCCTCGGCATGAAGCAGCTCGAGAACGATCCTTGGGATGCCATCGAGGCCAAGTACCCGGTCGGCGCCAAGTTCTCCGGTCGCGTCACCAACATCACCGACTACGGTGCGTTCGTGGAACTGGAGCCGGGCATCGAAGGCCTGATCCACGTCTCCGAGATGAGCTGGACCAAGAAGAACGTCCATCCCGGCAAGATCGTTTCGACCAGCCAGGAAGTGGAAGTCATGGTTCTCGAGGTGGATTCGGTCAAGCGCCGCATCTCCCTCGGCCTCAAGCAGACGCTGCAGAACCCCTGGGAAGCCTTCGTCGAGAAGTATCCTGTCGGTTCGGTGGTCGAAGGCGAAGTCAAGAACAAGACCGAGTTCGGTCTGTTCATCGGCCTCGACGGCGATGTGGACGGCATGGTCCACCTCTCCGACCTCGACTGGAACCGTCCGGGCGAGCAGGTCATTGAGGAGTTCGGCAAGGGTGACGTCGTCAAGGCGGTCGTCCTCGACGTCGACGTCGAGAAGGAGCGCATCAGCCTCGGCATGAAGCAGCTCGGCGGCGACCCGATGGAGTCCGCTGGCGAGATCCGCCGCAACTCCGTGGTCACCTGTGAGGTGATCGAGGTCAAGGAAGCCGGTCTGGAAGTGCGGATCGTCGACACCGACATCACCGCCTTCATTCGTCGTGGCGACCTGGCGCGCGACCGCAACGATCAGCGCGCCGAGCGCTTCGCCGTTGGCGAGAAGTTCGATGCTCGCGTCACCCAGTTCGACAAGAAGACCCGCAAGGTCGGCCTGTCGATCAAGGCCCTGGAGATCTTCGAGGAGAAGGAAGCCGTCGCTCAGTTCGGCTCCTCCGACTCGGGCGCCTCGCTCGGCGACATCCTCGGCGCCGCCCTCAAGGCCCGCCAGGACGGCGAGTGAGAGCTGACGTAAAACGTCGTTCTCGGACAATCGGAAAGGCCCGCCCCGTGCGGGCCTTTTTTTCTCGCTACGAATTATTACCACTGCGCCCAAGGTATCCTTGACGAACGCAAGCATCGGGACAATATTAGTAACTGTCCACTCGGTTTGAGTCCGGACGTCAAGACGAGCCTCAACCTTCGAGGCTTGCCGACCTCGAACGATGCTTGGCATCGCAAGGTCTGAAACGAGGGCGTCGCTGAACACGACGCCCTTTTTCTTTTTTTCACTGTAATTAAAGCCAGTTGGACTATGTGCCAACTTTCGATGGCGCCGTCCGGGCCACGGACGCCAACTGCCAGTTTGTCTTGCCGGCTGGCCGCCGTGCTGCTACCTCAGGTCCATCGGAACCGGCAAGCAGGGAAGCGCCTCATGACCCTTGAAGCGGATGCCATTGTCGAGCGGCGGCGATTAAGGCGCCGGCTCTATTTCTGGCGGGGCATTACCCTCTTGCTCGCCATCGGGCTCGTGGTTGCCGTCGGGCTTTATGTTGGTGGCGATATGTCCAGCAAGAGTACGCCCCATATCGCCCGCGTCACCGTCTCCGGCATGATCCTTTCCGACGCCGCGCAGCGGAAGATGCTGAAGGACATCGCGTCCTCCGACGCCGTCAAGGCGGTGATTGTCGCCATCGACAGCCCCGGCGGGACCACCGTCGGCGGCGAGGAACTCTACGACGGCCTGCGTCGCCTTGCCGAGAAGAAGCCGGTGGCGGCCACCATGGGTACGCTTGCCACCTCGGCTGGCTACATGACGGCGATCGCCACCGACCGGATATTCGCCGAGCGGACGTCCATCACCGGCTCGATCGGCGTGTTGTTCCAATACGGCAACGTCGGCGCGCTGATGCAGAACATCGGCGTCGAGGTAAAGACCATCAAATCGGCGCCGCTCAAGGCCGAGCCGTCGCCCTTCACCTATCCCGAGCAGCCGGGCGCCGCCGCCATGATCCAGCGCCTTGTCGATGACACCTATGCCTGGTTCGTCGATATCGTCGCCGAACGGCGTGGGCTTGCCCGACCCGACGCACTGCGGCTTGCCGATGGCTCAATCTACTCCGGTCGGCAGGCGCTCGACCTCAAACTCGTTGACGAGATCGGTGGAGAGGACGAGGCGGTCGCCTGGCTGGCAAGCGCCAAGGGCATCGACAAGGACCTCAAGGTCGTCGACTGGGCGCCTGAGCGGCCTTATGCTGGCTTCGGCATCGCCGATCGTGCCATGGCGGCGGTCAGCCGCCTGACCGGCATCGATCTTTCGGCGTGGAACAGCGAAGGTCGGCTTGACGGCCTCGTGTCAGTTTGGCACCCTTAAAGCTCGAACCTTCAAGGACTTCTTTCATTCGCTCAGCCGGCAGGGAGTTATTCGCCCATGATCAAGTCTGAACTGGTTGCGCGTATCGCGGCGCAGAATCCGCACCTCTACCAGCGCGACATCGAGAATATCGTCAATACGATCCTCGGCACCGTCGTCGACGCCATGAAGAGCGGCGACCGCGTGGAACTCAGGGGCTTTGGCGCTTTCTCGGTGAAGAGCCGGCCGGCTCGTACCGGGCGCAACCCGCGCACGGGTGAGAAGGTGCCGGTTTCCGAGAAGTTCGTGCCCTTCTTCAAGACGGGCAAGGAAATGCGCGAGCGTCTCAACGACGGCAAGGTGAGCTGACGTTCTGTCGGCAGGAGCGACGCCGCGTGAAGACTTTTATCCGGATCGTCATTCTCGGCCCGCTGGCCATTGTCATCGTGGCGCTTGCGGTGGTCAACAACCAGACCGTGACCCTGGTACTCGATCCGTTCAACCCAGCGGCGCCGTTCTTCGCGCTGACGGTGCCGCTCTACGCTGTGTTCTTCGCCACGCTGGCTATCGGCGTGCTGATCGGTGGCGTTGGCTCCTGGTTCGGGCAGGGGCACGTGCGTCGCGCTGCCCGACAAAGCCGTCGCGAGGCGGATCGCCTCAAAGCTGAGGTCGAGCGCCATCGCTCCGACGACAGGCCCGACACGCTCAGTATTGGCGGCCCGAACGTCGCCTGACCTAACGCATCGGACCGAAAAGTGGAATCCGGTTTTCGGAGAATCCGATGCAACAACAAAGAGCTAGATCGTCATCCTGCGTCCGTTAGGACGCACGACGATCTAACGGATGGCGTAGGCCTTGGCTCGGTGGGCCAGAGGGATAAGCTTCGTGATCACTTGCAGGTTTGAAGGCGGCCACGGGGCGGCGTTGCGGCATGTTGTGACTGACAATATCGTCCTGCGTGGCAGCGAGGTGTTGCTGGTCAAGCGGAGCCAACATTTGCTCGAAGGCGGCAAGTGGGCTCTGGTTGGGGGCTTCGTCGAGCGCGATGAGACGCTGCCGCAAGCCGCCGCGCGCGAGATTCTCGAAGAGACCGGTTATCAGGCCAACGACCTCACCTTGCTGCGGGTCATCGATCGTCCGGATCGACCGGGGGAAGATCGCCAGAACATCAGCTTTGTGCACTTCTGCGCCGCCGGAGAAAAGGTTGGCACAGCTGATGATGAAAGCGAAGAGCAGTGTTGGTTCCCGCTTGATGATCTGCCGCCGCCTCTCGAGATCGCCTTCGATCATTTCGAGAGCCTTGAGATTTTCACCGCCTATCGCCGCAAACCGTTTGGCCTGCCACTTTATGGAAGCTGGCAGCGCTGAAACCCGGCAAATGGTCTCGCTTCACGCCTCGTTCGTGTCGAATTCCTGCGGGTCGAAGTCATAGTGCGTCGAGCAGAATTCGCAGGTCACACCTATGCGGCCGTTCTCGACCATGTCGATCCGCTCGGCTGGCGAGAAGGAGGTGATCATCGCCCTGACGCTGTCGCGTGAACAACGGCAGCGCTCGACAAGCGCTCGTGGTTCGAACACGCGAACGCCGCGTTCGTGGAACAGCCGATAGAGAAGCGTTTCGGCGCTGACCGCGGGATCAATGAGCTCGGCATCCTCAACCGTGCTGGCGAGACTCTGCGCTTCCACCCAAGCATCGTCTTCTTCAACCGTCGCCGACGCGCCTTCGGGAGCGTCGCCGGGGTGCAGATCTCGTTGGCCAACGCGCTCGGAAGACTCAGGCAGGAACTGCAGGAACAGGCCCCCCGCCCGCCAGGCGCGGTGAGGTTCGTGGCCGGGATCGCGCGTCAACACCTCGGCAACGGCGAGGCGGACGCGCGTCGGAATCTGCTCGGACTGCAGAAAATAACCGTGGGCGGCTTCTTCCAATGAACGGCCATCCAGTTCGACGATGCCCTGGTAGCGGCTCATGTGGGCGCCCTGATCGACGGTCATGGCGAGGTGGCCACGGCCGAGGAGATCCTCCGGCCGGTCGTGCCCGGCAGCAACCGCGGCCGCGACGGCGTCGGCATCGAAGCGGGCGCAGGCGCGCAAGGCGTCGGGCGCGTCGAAGTCGACTACCAGCATGCTCACCGGACCGTCGGACTGCGTCTGCACAATGAACCGGCCCTCGAACTTCATCGAGGTGCCGATCAGGGCTGTCAGTGCCACCGCTTCGGCCAGCAGGCGCGAGACGGAGGGTGGATAGTCATGGCGGCCGAGGAGGGTGTCGATCGCCGGTCCGAGCCGCACGACGCGGCCGCGCACGTCGAGAGCCTCGACAGCGAATGGCAGCACGGCATCATCGCCGGTGGGCGCACCAGCGGGTGAAGAAGGGCGATCGACAGCGCTCATCAGTCCTCCATCGCGCCAAAGCACCAGGCGAGGATGCCCTTATGGGCATGCAGACGGTTCTCCGCCTCGTCGAAGACGATCGAGCGCGGCCCGTCCATCACCGACGAGGTGACCTCATCACCGCGATGGGCCGGCAGGCAGTGCATGAACACGGCGTCCTTGTCGGCGACGGCCATCAGGCGGTCGTTCACTTGATAAGGCGTCAGAAGGTTATGGCGTCGGCGCTCGCCTTCCTCGTCGCCCATCGACACCCAGGTGTCGGTGAAGATGGCGTCGGCGCCGTCGACGGCCTCGAAGGGATCGTTGGTCACCTCGATGCGGCCGCCATTGGCGCGCGCCCAATCGATCGGTCCTTGCGCCGGCGCAAGTTCCTTCGGCGTGGCGATGCGCATGGTGTAACCAAAGCGGGCGGCTGCGTGCACCAGCGAGCTCAGCACGTTGTTGCCGTCGCCGGTCCAGGCAAAGGTCTTGCCCTTTACCGAGCCACGATGCTCCTCGTAGGTCATGATGTCGGCCATCACCTGCGTCGGGTGGCTGACCTTGGTGAGGCCGTTGATCACCGGCACTGTGGCGTATTCGGCCAGCTCGTGCAGGGCGTTGACGTCGAGAATGCGGATCATCATGGCGTCGACATAGCGCGACATGACGCGGGCGGTGTCGGCGATGGTTTCGCCGCGTCCGATCTGCATCTCGGCACCGGTCAGCATGACGGTTTCACCGCCGAGCTGACGCATGCCGACGTCGAAGGAAACGCGCGTGCGGGTCGACGGCCGCTCGAAGATCATCGCCAGTACCTTGCCGGCGAGCGGGCCGACGCCGGGGCGGCAACCGTTCACCTTCGACTTGAGGTCCGTGGCGCGCGTGAGAATGGCGCGGAGCTCCTTGGCGGAGAGTTCGGTGAGGTCGAGAAAATGCTTGGGGCTATTGTCGGTCATATCAGTCTCGATTCAGGCCGACTTGGCGGCGGCCGCTCCTGAGGCGGCGGAAGATGCGGAAAGGGCAGTGGCAGCTGCGTCGATGCGTTTCACCGCCTCAAGGATTTCGTCGTCGCTGACGATCAGCGGCGGCAAGAGGCGCACGACGCCGTCTCCGGCTGCGACGGTCAAGAGGTGCTGGTCGCGGAAAGCGGCGTTCATTTCGGCCACCGGGCGCTTGCACTTGAGGCCAAGGAGCAGCCCCTCGCCGCGCACCTCCTCGAAGAGGTCGGGATGGCGATCGACGACGCCGGCGAGCGACTGCTTGAAGCGCAGGCTGGCAGCGCGTACGCGCTCAAGGAAGCCGTCGGCCAGAATGACGTCAAGAACGGCGTTGCCGACCGCCATGGCCAGCGGGTTGCCGCCATAGGTGGTGCCATGCACGCCGGCCTTCATTGCCGCCGCCGCTGCCTCTGTGGCAAGGCAGGCGCCGAGCGGGAAACCGCCGCCGATGCCCTTGGCCACGGCCATTACGTCCGGCGTCACGCCGGACCATTCATAGGCGAAAAAGCGGCCGCTGCGGCCATAGCCGCACTGAACCTCGTCGAAGATCAGCAGCAGGCCGTGCTCGTCGCAGATCTGGCGCAACGCCCTGAGCGTTTCGGACGGAATGACGCGCACGCCGCCTTCGCCCTGGATGGGCTCAACGAGGATACCGGCCGTCTCCGCCGTCACCGCCGCCTTGACGGCAGCGATATCGTTGAACGGCACCTGGTCGAACCCATCGACCTTCGGCCCGAAACCCTCAAGATACTTCTCCTGTCCACCGGCTGCGATGGTCGCCAGCGTCCGGCCATGGAAGGCGCCTTCCATGGTGATGATGCGGAAGCGCTCGGGATGGCCGTTTGCCCAATGGTAGCGGCGCACCGTCTTGAAGGCACATTCCAGCGCTTCGGCACCCGAATTGGTGAAGAAGCAGCGGTCGGCGAAGGTGTTGGCAACGAGGCGCTCGGCCAGCCGCTCCTGATCGGGAATGCGGAAGGCATTGGAGACATGCCATACTTTTTCGGCCTGCGCCTTCAGCGTTTCGACAAGATGCGGGTGAGCGTGCCCGAGGGCATTGACGGCAATGCCGGAACCGAAATCGAGCCAGCGCTCGCCTCGGCTGTCGATGAGCCAGGCCCCTTCGCCTCGTTCGAAGGCCACATCCGCGCGCGAGAACGTCGCATACAGCGGAGAAGTGGAACCAGGGGCGGTCATGACAGTTTCCTTTTTAGTGATAGGGGTTTCCTGCGGGTGCCGGTGCCGCTGCCGCGAGGCCGGCGGGATGAAAAAAGCAGGCCGCGCCCCCAGCTTCTCGGCGGCGCGGCCTCTCGCAAGGCGGCTCTATACCATGGGAAAGCCCGGAACTGTCAAGGTTTTTGAGTTCTCGTCGCCGAAATTGCAGCAGCTGGATGAGCACTTTCCGCCTTTGCGAATCAGTTTGGAGGGTGGTGGTTGAACCGATGCGGCGACGCCACGATATTTGTTGAAAAGTCGTAAAGCGCCGCAGGGCGTGACTCAGTGGTCATTGCGCCAGTGAGAGCGCCCATTGTAGCCTAGATGTCGTCGCCACGAGATATCGTGGTGGGATGCTCCAGCGATACAATCGCATGTGTTTTGCGTTGCCGGACCTACATATGGACCGGGCGTGTCCCAAGGGATTCCCCGGACGCGGCGAAGAGAGGGTGACAAGATGTCCTGGACCGACGAACGCGTCGAACGCCTCAAGACGCTCTGGTCTGACGGGTTGAGCGCCAGCCAGATTGCGGCCGAACTCGGCGCCGTGACCCGTAACGCGGTGATCGGCAAAGTGCACCGGCTTGGCCTGTCGGGCCGATCGAAGCCGCAGGTGCAACCGGTTAGGCCGGCGGTCTCCGCGCCGCCGCGCGTCAAGACAGCCGCCAGCCGTCCGGTGGTCCAGACCCAATCGACCAATCGTCCGGCCGCGCCGGCCCGGCCGATCAGCATCGGCGCCACGGCCCTCAAGGCCGACGCCCAGGCGGAAGAGTCGCTGGCCGTGGCACCGGTCACCGAAATCGAGCCGCCTGTGTTCGAGAAGGTAACCATCCTCTCGCTGACGGAGAGCACCTGCAAATGGCCGGTCGGCGACCCCGGGAAGCCGGATTTCTTTTTCTGCGGCCGCAAGTCGGACGTCGGCATTCCCTATTGTGCCTTCCACGCCCGCATCGCCTATCAGCCGTCGGCGGAGCGCCGTCGTGAGCGCGATCGCAAGGCGGCCGGCTAACCGACGTCGTGACCGACGCTGAAACAGTGAGGCTGAGGGGACATCATCTCCTCTGCCTGCTCACTTATAAGGGGCTCGGCTATTCGCCGGATTTCGTCGCCGGCCTGACGGCGACCGCCGACCGGCTTATCGCGGGCGCAACGGCCGAAATCGTCGAAGGCCCGGACGATATCTGCGCGCCCCTCTGCCGCGTTGAAGAGCATCCCCATTGTCATGAAGCGACCGTTCCGGAACGCGACCGGCGGGCCCTTTCCCTCGTTGCCGGCGTTCTCGGCCAATCCCTCAGCATTGGCGACCATCTCGTTATCGACGAAAAGCTAAGAGCCCGCTTGCGGACTGCCTATCGGGATGGCGCTTTTGAGCCAGCCTGCGCTCTCTGCGAGTGGCAGCCGCTCTGCCGCGATATCGCCGCCGGCGGCTACGCCGGTGCGCTGTTTCGCTCTTCCGACGAGGCTGTTTAGCCGTCGGCTATCACGCCGCCGATGCTCTCTAGACGGAAGGCCGCGGCCATCAGCGCTCGCGTGTAGGGTTGTTTCGGCGCCGCGAACACCTCGGCGGCCGGCCCCGCCTCCACCACCTTGCCGTCCTTCATGACGATCAGATCGTTGGCAAGCGCCTTCACCACCTTGAGATCATGGGAAATGAACATGTAGGCAAGGCCGTGCCGCGCCTGCAGGTCGCGCAGTAGATCGACCACTTGCGCCTGTACGCTCATGTCGAGGGCGGAGGTCGGTTCATCCAGCATGACGAACTTCGGCTTCAGCACCATGGCCCGGGCAATGGCGATGCGCTGGCGTTGGCCACCGGAGAACTCGTGCGGATAGCGATGGCGCGTCTCCGGATCGAGGCCGACTTCAACAAGCGCTTCGACGACGCGAGCGTCGCGGGCGTCGGCGGAGAGACCCGGCTCGTGCACGGAGAGCCCCTCACCGACGATGTCGGCCACCGTCATGCGCGGAGAAAGCGAGCCATAGGGATCCTGGAAGACGGCCTGCACGTCGCGCCTGAGCGGCCGCATGGCGCTGGAATCCAGCCCATCGATCCGCCGGCCGAGCACGACGATCGGTCCCTCGGAAGAAATGAGGCGCAGGAGGGCAAGGCCGAGCGTCGTCTTGCCCGAGCCGCTTTCGCCAACCACGCCCAGCGTCTGGCCGGCCCGAAGCTTGAAATCGACGCCATCCACCGCCTTGATATGGCCGACGGTACGCCGCAGGAACCCCGCCTTAATCGGGAACCACACCCGCAGTTGATCGGCTTCCACGATGACTGGTGCCTCGGGCGCGGCCACCGGCGGCTCGCCCTTGGGCGCCGCCGCCATCAAATGGCGGGTGTAGGCATGCTTCGGCGCGGCAAACACCTTAGCTGTCGGGCCGCTCTCCACCACTTCGCCCTTCGTCATCACCACGACGTCGTCGGCGAAACGCTCGACGATGCCGAGGTCGTGGGTGATGAACAGGATGGCCATGCCGTGCCGCGCCTGCAGCGCCTTCAAGAGTGTCAGGATTTGCGCCTGCACGGTCACGTCGAGAGCGGTGGTCGGCTCGTCGGCAATCAACAGGTCGGGCGCGTTGGCGAGCGCCATGGCGATCATCACGCGCTGCCGCTGACCACCGGAAAGCTGGTGCGGATAGGCCGAAAGCCGGCTTTCGGGATCCGGAATGCCAACCTCGGTCAACAGCTCGATCACCTTCCGGCGGACAGACGCGTCGCCGCTGGCGCCATGCAGCTTCAGGATCTCGCCGATCTGCCGCTCGATCGAGTGCAGCGGGTTGAGCGAGGTCATCGGCTCTTGAAACACCATGGTGATATCGGCGCCACGGATTGTCCTGAGCTCCGCCTCATCCGCCTTCAGAAGATCGTGGCCTTTGAACAGGATCTCGCCGGAGGGATGCCGCGCCGCCGGATAGGGCAGCAGGCGGACGACCGACAGCGCGGTCACCGACTTGCCCGAACCGCTCTCGCCGACCACGGCCAGCGTGCGGCCTTTCTGGAGATCGAACGAAACGCCTGAAACCGCGAGGGTTTCGCCACCTTCATTGCGAAAGGCGACGGAAAGATTGCGGACGGAGAGGAGTGGCCCGCCGGTGCTGTCAGTCATGGCGGGCCTCACTGGAATGTCTTGCGCGGATCGAAGGCGTCGCGCACCGCCTCGCCGATGAAGATCAGCAGGCTCAGCATGACGGCCACAACCATGAAACCGGTGATGCCGAGCCAGGGGGCGAAGACGTTGGTCTTGCCCTGCCGGAGCAGCTCACCGAGCGACGGATAGCCGGCCGGCAGGCCGAAGCCGAGATAGTCGAGCGAGGTCAGCGTGGTGATCGAGCCGTTGAGGATGAACGGCAGAAAGGTCAACGTCGCCACCATGGCGTTGGGCAGCAGGTGCCGACGCATGATGGTGAGGTTGCCAACGCCGAGCGCTCGCGCCGCCCGCACGAATTCGAAGTTGCGCGCCCTCAGAAACTCGGCGCGCACGACACCGACGAGATGCGTCCAGGAGAAGGCGAGCAGGATGAGCAGCAGCACCAGGAAGGACGGCGCGATTACCGACGACACGATGATGAGGAGATAGAGCGTCGGAACGGCGTTCCAGATCTCGATGAAGCGCTGCATCAAGAGGTCGGTCAGGCCGCCGTAATAGCCCTGCACGGCACCAATGGCGACGCCGACGATCGACGAGACAATGGCGAGCGTCAGGCCGAACAGCACGGAGATGCGGAAGCCATAGAGCGCCCGGGCGACCACGTCGCGGCCCTGGTCGTCGGTGCCGAGCCAGTTCATGTTGCCGAAGATGCAGTCCTTGGCGTTCACGCCGTCTGCGTAAGCGGCACATCGCTGGGCGGGCGACAGCAAGAAGGCGGGCGGCGAGGGGGCCGGCGTCGGCGCCTCGGTGTTGGGCGTATCGAACGAATAGCGGATGGGCGGCCAGATCATCCAGCCGTTGTTCTCGATCTCGTCGCGATTGTAGGGGTCGCGGTAGTTGGTGATGGCGAGGAAGCCGCCGAATTTCTCTTCCGGATAGTCGACCAGCACCGGGAACAGGATCTCGCCCTTGTAGGAGACGACGAGCGGCCGATCGTTGGCAATCACATTGGAGAGCAGCGCCGCCACGAACAGCACGAGGAAGATCCAGAACGACCACCAGCCGCGCCGGTTGGCCTTGAAATTCTGCCATCGGCGGCGATTGACGGGCGACAGCCATGGGCGCTTGGCAGCGGGAAGGGTGGCCATGGTCGTCATACCTCCCGGCTCTCGAAGTCGATGCGCGGATCGATCCACATGTAGGTGAGGTCGGAGAGGATATTGATGACGAGGCCCATCAGCGAGAAGACGTAAAGAGTGGCAAACACAACGGCGTAATCGCGGTTGATCACCGACTCAAAGGACAGGAGCCCGAGGCCGTCGAGCGAGAAGATGGTCTCGATCAGCAGTGAACCGGCGAAGAAGGAGGCGATGAAGGCGCCCGGGAAGCCGGCGATGACGATCAGCATGGCGTTGCGGAACACGTGGCCGTAGAGCACCTTGCGGTCGGAAAGCCCTTTCATGCGGGCGGTCAGCACATACTGCTTGCGGATCTCGTCGAGGAAGGAATTCTTGACGAGCAGGGTGGTGGTGGCGAAGGCGTGCGTTGCCATGGCGAGCAGCGGCAGTGCCATGTGCCAGAGATAGTCGGCAATGCGCTCGGGCCAGCCCATGGCCGCCCAGCCCTCCGAGGTGAGCCCACGCAACGGAAAGATCGACCAGAAGGAGCCGCCGGCAAACAGCACGATCAGCAGGATGCCGAACAGGAAGCTCGGCACGGCATAGCCGACGGCGATGACGAAGGAGGTCCAGACATCGAAGCGGCTGCCGTCGCGGACTGCCTTGGCGATCCCGAGCGGGATGGAGATGCCGTAGGAGAGCAGCGTCATCCAGATGCCGAGCGAGATCGAGACCGGCAGCTTCTCCTTGATCAGGTCGATCACCGAAATCGAGCGGAAATAGCTCTGTCCGAAGTCGAAGCGGGCATAATTCCACAGCATCAGGCCGAAGCGTTCAAGCGGCGGCTTGTCGAAGCCGAATTCCTTTTCGAGCTTCTTGATGAACTCGGGATCGAGCCCTTGCGCCCCACGATATTTGGATGTGACGGCCTCGCCGCCCATCTGATCGGGCGCCTGCCTGCCAACATCGGCCCCAGCGCCGGTGAAGCGATCGGTGGCGCCGATGTCGGTGCCCTGCAGCTTGGCGAGTACCTTCTCCACCGGCCCGCCGGGCGCGAATTGCACCACGGCGAAATTGATGGCCATGATGCCGATCAGCGTCGGGATCATCAGGAGAAGGCGGCGAAGGATATAACCTGCCATGAACCAGAAACCCTCGTCTCGACGCGATCAGCGGGAAAGACCGGCCGCAGCCGCGCCGGCTGCGTCGTACCACCAGATGTCGGGGAAGCCGAATGAGTATTTCGGCAGGATCTCGGGATGACCGAAGCGATTCCAGTAAGCGTAGCGGGTATCCGTCGAATAGAACTGGGGAATAACGAAATTGTTGGCGAGCAGCACCCGATCGAGCGCGTGGGTTGCCGTAACCAAATCCTTGCGGTCGCCAGCATAAACAACCTTGTCGATCAACGCATCGACTGCAGGGTCCTTGATACCTGTAATGTTACGTGAACCCGGAATATTGGCTGCCGACGAGCCCCAATACTCGCGCTGCTCGTTGCCAGGCGACAGTGAGGTCGCCCAGACGCCGGTCACCATATCGAAGTCAAAATCTCGCAGCAGGTTCTGATATTGAGCACTATCAACAATCCGCATATCGAGTTTTATCCCGATCAGGTCGAGCGACTTGCTGAAGGGAGTGATTGTCCGTTGCTCACCTTCGGACTGGACGGGGTAGGAGATTGTGAAGGCCTCGCCCTTGGCGTTGCGCATCTGGCCGTTCTGAATGGTCCAGCCGGCCTCGGCAAACAGCTTTACCGCCTGTCGGAGATTTGCGCGCGCTGCTTCGGACGAACCTCCGACCGGGTTGGCATAAGCTGCGGTAAAGACCGACGCTGGGATTTGGCTTCTGAGTGGCTCAAGGAGTTTGAGTTCGTCCGGGCTGGGAAGGCCGCTCGATGCGAGGTCGGTGCCGAAGAAATAGCTGTTCACCCGGTCGGATTGATCATGCATGAGCGTTCGCCGCATGGTCTCGAAATCAAACGCGTAATTGAGAGCTTGGCGTACCCGCGCATCCTTAAATTTCTCGCGGCGGAGATTGGGCACCATTGCCTGCATGATACCTGACGAGCGCCGAGGAAAGTTTGTGCGCACCACCTGGCCATTCCGCACCGCCGGAAAGTCGTAGCCTGTGACCCAGCGGGACATGGAATTCTCTGCCCGGAGATCGTATTTGTCGGCCTTGAAAGCTTCCATCATGACGGTCGGGTCGAGATAATAGTCGTAGGTCATCCGATCGAAGTTGTTGGTACCGATGGAGACCGGCAGCTTCGCGCCCCAATAATTGGGATCGCGAGTAAGGCTAACCCGTCGGCCGGGATCTACCGCCGTCACCTTGTAGGGACCGGAGCCGAGCGGCGGTTCCAGCGTTGTCTCGCGAATGTTGCGCGGCTTTCCTGCGGCGTCAGTGCCCTGCCACCAGTGTTTCGGCAAAACGTAGAGTTGGCCGAGGATATTGGGCAGTTCGCGGTTACCTGGTGCGTCGAAGGTAAATCGGACAACGCGATCGCCGGCTGGCTCAGCCTTGACGACGTGGGAATAGTAGCTGGTGAAAGTTGGATAGATGTCCTTCAGCGTAGCGAAGGACCAGACGACGTCGTCCACCGTCACCGGCTCGCCATCCTGCCACCGGGCAGCCGGATTCAAGCGGAACTCAGCCCAGGCAAAATCCTTCGGATAACGCACCGCCTCGGCCAACAGAGGATAGGAGGCGGAAATATCGAGTTCGTTGAGCGAAGGAGTCTGCAGCGTCTCATAGGCAGGTGCCACCGCAGCGGTCGGAGTTCCCTTCGTGCCCAGGAAGACGTTGGTGCTGTCGAAGTTGCCCTCGACGCCGAAGCGGGCTTCGCCGCCTTTGGGGGCATCCGGATTGACATAGTCGAAATGGGCAAACCCGGCTGGATAGCGCGGTTCGCCGCCGAGCGCCGTTGCCGTTCGCCATTCCGGCTCCTCGGCGCGCGCCGGCGCGCTGGCCAGAAGCGGTAGAAGGATCGCAAGAGCGGCGATAATGAGTCGGCTCGGAAGGCTCTGGACCATGGGTCGAATCATCGAACGTCCCCGCACATTGGTTTTCCTTCTGAAATTTTCATCATTGCGGCTCGAAGGCAATGGTTTCACGCGAATACGACCTTCTGGAGCCTCTCTGAGGGTCGGGTACGAAAAACCGCCTCTTGCATTTTGCCCGCAACATCGCGATATGTGGCGCGGGAGGTTGGCAGTGGACGAACCACTCGCCAACCGGGTCAGGTCCGGAAGGAAGCAGCCCCAACGAGCCTCGGCTCGGGTCACTCGTCGGCCTCCCACCCTCCATTTCCCAGGTTGCGAGCATGCCGGACACTCTGACGCCTGCCGATCAGACGGCCGCCTCGCCCTATCGGGTCCTTGCCCGCAAGTATCGTCCGCAGAGCTTCGCCGACCTGATCGGCCATGGCGCCATGGTGCGCACGCTCGAAAACGCCTTCGATACCGGTCGCATCGCCCAGGGCTGGATGCTGACCGGCGTGCGCGGCGTCGGCAAGACCACCACCGCCCGTATTCTTGCCCGCGCTCTCAACTACGAGATTCCCGGCGAGATCGATCGCCCCACCGTTCACATGGATCGCGAGGGCACTCATTGCCGCGCCATCATGGAAGGCCGGCATGTCGACGTCATCGAAATGGACGCCGCCTCACATACCGGCGTCGACGATGTGCGCGACATCATTGAGGCGGCGCGCTACAAGCCTGTGTCGGCCCGCTACAAGGTCTACATCATCGACGAAGTGCACATGCTGTCGACGCAGGCCTTCAACGCGCTCCTGAAGACGCTGGAAGAGCCGCCCGAGCATGTGAAGTTCGTCTTCGCCACCACCGAGATCCGTAAGGTGCCGATCACGGTGCTGTCGCGTTGCCAGCGCTTCGATCTCAGGCGTGTGCCGACCGGCGAGCTCGCTGCCCATCTCGACCGCATCATCGTCTCCGAGAAGGTCACCGCCGACCCCGAAGCGGTGGCGTTGATCGCCCGCGCCGCCGAAGGCTCGGTGCGCGACAGCCTCACCATTCTCGACCAGGCGATCGCCCATGGTGGCGGCCACGTGTCGGCCGACGCGGTGCGCGGCATGCTCGGCCTCGCCGACCGTGTCCGCGTCGTCGATCTGTTCGAGGCCGTGATGAAAGGCGATGTCGCGGCTGCGCTCGCCATCCTCGCCGACCAATATGACACCGGCGCCGATCCGGTGGCCGTGCTGTCCGATCTCGCCGCCTTTGTGCATCTGGTGACGCGCCTCAAGCACGTGCCGAACGGCGCGACCGACCTGTCGCTCACCGAGGCGGAACGGACACGTGGCCGCGATTTTGCCGAGAAACTCTCGGTCCGCGTTCTCTCCCGCGCCTGGCAGTTGCTGCTCAAGGGAATCCAGGAAGTGCAGACGGCGCCGCGGCCGCTGCCGGCCGCCGAGATGGCGCTGGTCCGCCTCGCCTATGCGGCCGACCTGCCGACGCCCGACGAGGCGTTGAAGATGCTGAGGGACGGCACTTTTCCGGGATTGACCCCGCCGGTTGCCGGCGGTCCCTCCGGCGGTGGCGACGGACCGCGCGCGCGTGCCGCCAACGGCTTTGCCGGGGCCGTCGCCCGCCGCGCCGAGCCGGAGACCGCGGCCGGCCCGCGTCTCGACAGCTTCGAGGCGGTGGTGGCGCTCGCCGAGAGCAATCGCGATATCGGTCTCAAGTTCGCGCTGGAGCGGCATGTCCGGCTCGTCCGTTTCGAGGATGGGCGCATCGAATTCTCGCCCGTCGAGGGGGCCAATCCCGGTCTCGCCGGAGAGATGGGCCGCAAACTGTCCGGCTGGACCGGACGCCGCTGGATCGTTGCCATCTCGCGGGACGAAGGCCGGCCGACGATTGCCGAGGCGCGCGAGGCGCGCCGGCGCGAGGCCGTCGATGACGCGCTCGCCGATCCGGTGGTCGCCGCCATCTTTCGCCTGTTTCCCGGCGCCGAGATCGTCGACGTCAAGTTTGGCGACGAGCCGGAACAGGTGCCGGTGAGCCCGGCTGGCGGTGAGGCCACCTTCGAGGATACCGGTGACTGGACTGGGGGCTTTATCGACGAAATGCCTGACCCCGGTCTTGGCGACTTCGACGACTGAGCGGAAACGTTGACAAGGGCGGCCTGAGCGGCCATCTGGCGGCAAGACATCCCACCAGGAGATCGATTATGTTCGGCGACATCGGCAAGATGATGAAGGAAGCGCAGCAGCTCCAGGCCCGCATGGCCGAAGCTCAGGAAGAAATCGCCAAGATCGAGGCGACCGGTACCTCCGGTGGTGGTCTTGTCTCGGTCACCGTGACCGGCAAGGGCGGGATGAAGGGGCTCCGTATCGATCCCTCGCTTCTGAAGCCCGAGGAGGCTGAGATCCTTGAGGATTTGATCGTTGCCGCCTTCACGGACGCCCGAGCCCATGTCGACAGCCTTGTCGCCGAGCGCATGCAGGCGGTCACTGGTAATTTGCCGCTGCCCCCGGGTTTCAAGCTGCCCTTCTGAGCGGTTTCTTGGTGCACGGTCATTTCTGAACGGCTTTTGCCTTTTCGAGGTCGTGCTTGGAGCGGAGATCACCTTGGCCCGTCGCGTGACAGGACCGGAAATCGAGCGGCTGATCCAGCTTCTTGCCCGTCTGCCCGGCCTCGGGCCGCGTTCGGCTCGCCGGGCGGCGTTGCAACTGGTCAAACGGCGCGATCAACTGCTCGCCCCGCTCACCGACGCCATGCGAACCGTTCATGATCGCGTGCGCGTTTGTTCGGTCTGCGGCAACGTCGACACCGCCGATCCCTGTGCCGTCTGCACCGATCCGACGCGCGACGGCTCGGTGATCGTCGTGGTGGAGGATGTGGCCGATCTCTGGGCGCTGGAGCGGGCCGGCGCCGTCAATGCCCGCTACCACGTGTTGGGGGGCGTGCTGTCTCCGCTCTCCGGCATCGGACCTGACGATCTCGACATTGCCGGCCTTGTCGAGCGAGCATCCGATCCTGAGGTCAAGGAAGTGATTCTCGCCGTTAACGCCACCGTCGACGGCCAGACCACCGCCCATTACGTCACCGACCGCCTGGACGGACTGGGGGTCAAGGTGACACGTCTCGCCCATGGCGTCCCGGTGGGCGGCGAACTCGACTATCTCGACGAGGGCACGCTTACCGCTGCCATCCGTTCGCGGACGCCGTTCTGAGCCGTTAACCGCTCGTCGTCTTGACTTCGGCGAATAAATACCGATCTTTACGGATATGGAATCGCGGACCAATCATCTCCGAGTGCTTTGCAGGATCTATCCCCTCACGGGATACTGATCTCACGGTTCCGCATTGTCGCGCGCAGGCCGTGAGGCCTTAATGCCGGATTTTCCAAGATCGGCATCATTGCGCGACGCCTCTTCCTGCTTTTCCCAAGATCCACCCCCCGCCCAACAGCGGGCATTCTCCTTTTCCTGGATAACGAATATGACCACTGCCCCGCGCAGTCGGCGCCTGCCGATCATTACGCTGGCTCATTCCGACCATGAGCGTCTCGCCAACCTTGCCAACGCACTTGCCGATCGCGAGTCCGCCGCTGCCGACCAACTGGCTTCCGAGCTCGAGCGGGCGCGCGTCGTTGCCGACGACCGCCTGGCACCGGGAACGGTGCGCATGGGCGCTGTTGTGCGTTTCAGCCTGGATGACACTGAGCCGCGCACCGTGCGCCTGGTCTATCCGGGTGAGGCAGACATCGAGAAGGGACGCATCTCCGTGTTGACCCCGGTCGGCGCCGCGCTGATCGGTCTCAAGGCCGGCCAGAGCATCGACTGGATCGGAAGCGACAAGCGGTCACGTCACCTCCAGGTCCTGGAGGTGACGGCCGATTCCGTCGAAGCCTGACGATCAGTCCGGCCGGCGGGAAAGACGCAGCGGCACGTCGAGGATATGTCCGTCCTTGGGCGAAAAGGCGACGGTGCCGCCGCAGGCTTGCGCCAGACCTTCGATCAGCAGGCGCCGTTCGGCCGCCGCCGCCCGTACCTCGGCCCCGCCTGCAATCGTCTTTCCGCCCAATACGCGGACCGTTGCGACGAGCCGTCCGGACGCCGCCCTGAGCGACACCGTTGCGACGCCGCCGTTTGCCGCCGCCTCCCCCGCTTCGGCGAGGAACCCCTCGACGAGATCGGCATAAAGCGTCGGGCTGGTCTCGATGGGGAGGGGCAACGACGGGGTGAGGAAACGGATAGCACCGCCCGCCTCCGCCCTGAGATCCTGTTTCTTGACGGCGTCGATGAAGAAGGGAATGGCGTCGAAGCGTTGAACGCCGGCGCCAAACCGACTCGCGGCCTCGAGATCGGCGATCGAGCGGGAAAGCGCAGCTCGCCTGGCGGCCTGATCGGCCGGCTGCTCGCCGCCCCGGTCCGGACGGAGCGCAAGACCGGCCGCATAGAGATCGGACATCAGCGCCCTCAGCATTGATGCCGCGTCGCGTCGCTGCGCCGGACGGCGCGGCAACAGCGTCGAAATCACCCGATCGAGCGTCGCGACCGCGAGATCGCTCTTGGTGAGCAGGCCATCAGCTCCGGCCCGGCGACCTATCAGCTCGATATCGTCGTTATCGAGCGCCGAAACGAGGATCACCGGCACGTCGGCAATGGCCTTGATTTCGTCGATCAGCGTCATGGTGGTCTGGCCGGCCATCCAGAATTCACACAGGACCACGTCGCAGCTTTGCCGCGACAACGCCGACAGAGCCGCTTCCTGCGTGCCGGCGGCAACAAAGGTGGCAGAGAAGCTTGGCAGCGCGGCAATGAGCCGACCGATCAGGAAGGTATCCTCCGGCGTATCCCCGACGTGGAGAACGGTGATCGTTCGCCGCGCCACAGCCGCGTCCGACGCGCCGACGACGCGCAGGCGTCGCGCCGACGCATCTTCGATGGCTGGAATAAACGGCCCCGACAGTTGAGCCATGAACGATCCTCTTCCCTCTCCGGCCCCGGCTATCGAATCGCATCTTCACCGCGGACATTGAAAAATATGCAGGAAACTGCGAAAAAAGTAGTTAATGACCCGTTAATTTCCCCTGTTGGCTGAAAATGTGCACATGAATTTCATTTACCCTTGTCACTGACGGACAATTGCGCCACGCGGCATCCTCCCACTGGAAAAACGTCGTCAAACGGGCGATAGAGAAGTCTCGCTTCTGGCGTCTCGTAAGGCGCAGACAGGATCCGAGGAGTTTTCTATGTCCATTTTGGTGACCGGCGGCGCCGGCTATATTGGCAGCCATATGGTGCATGCCCTCGTCGACCGCGGCGAGCGTGTTGTCGTGCTCGACAACCTCTCGACCGGCTATGACGCCGTCATTCCCGGCGCGGCGACACTGGTCGTCGGCGACATCGGCGACGGAGACTTGGTCGACAAGCTGATCGCCGATCACGGCATCACCGCCATTGCCCACTTTGCCGGCTCGATCGTGGTGCCGGATTCGGTCATCGATCCGCTCTCCTACTACGAGAACAACACGGTAAAGTCGCGCTCGCTGATCGCGGCGGCGGTGCGCGGCAAGGTCAAGGCCTTCCTGTTTTCTTCGACGGCGGCCGTCTACGGCGAGCCGGGTGTCGACCTCATCGACGAGACGGTCCCGCTCGGGCCGGTTTCGCCCTACGGCTCGTCCAAGTGGATGACCGAGATCATGCTGCGCGACAGCGCCTATGCCTACGGCTTCCGCTATGCGGCGCTGCGCTATTTCAACGTCGCCGGCGCCGATCCGAAGGGGCGCACGGGCCAGTCGAGCAAGCGCGCCACCCACCTCATCAAGATCGCCGCCCAGGCCGCGCTCGGCCAGCGCGACGGCATGGACGTGTTCGGCACCGATTACCCGACGCCGGACGGCACCTGCCTCAGGGATTACATTCACGTTTCCGACCTGATCGAAGCGCATGTGCTGGCCCTGAAGCACCTGATGGCCGGCGGCGACACGTTCGTCGCCAACGCCGGCTACGGCCACGGTTTCTCGGTGCTTGAAGTGATCGACGCGGTGAAGCGTGTCTCCGGCGTCAATTTCCCGGTCCGCATGGCGCCGCGTCGCGCCGGCGATCCGCCGTCGCTGGTCGCCGATTCGAGCCGCCTGCGCTCCATTACCGGCTGGCAGCCGAAACTCGACGACCTCGACACCATCGTCGGTCATGCGTTGAGCTGGGAAAAGTCGCTGGCCGGCCGTAACATCCAGCGCTGAACGACATATTGCGCCCGGTTGGACTCAGCCGGGCGTCTTCCTCTCCAAAAAGGTATCCGCTCATGGCCGTCGCCACGCCGCAGAAAGCCGTTACCGTCGGCTCCGTTACCTTCGACAACACCGCTCCCTTCGTGCTGATCGCCGGGCCTTGCCAGATCGAGAGCCGCGAACACGCGCTGAAGATCGCCACCTTCCTGGCCGAAACGACCAAGGCGGCGGGTGTGCCCTTCGTCTTCAAGGCTTCCTACGACAAGGCCAACCGCACGTCGCTCAAGGGCACGCGCGGCGTCGGCATCGAGGCGGGTCTTTCGATCCTGGCCGAAATCCGCGATCGCCTGGGTTGCCCCGTGCTGACCGACGTCCACGACGTCGAGCAGACTCGCCGGGCCGGCGAGGTCGTCGATGTTCTGCAGATCCCCGCCTTCCTCTGCCGCCAGACCGACCTTCTGATCGCGGCCGGCGAGACCGGCAAGGCCGTCAACGTCAAGAAGGGGCAGTTCCTCGCCCCCTGGGACATGCAGAATGTTGCCGACAAGATTGCTTCGACCGGCAATGAGCGCATCCTGCTGACCGACCGCGGCACTTCTTTCGGCTATGGTGCGCTGATCACGGATTTCCGAGGCCTGCCAACCATGGCAGAGACGGGCTATCCGGTAGTGTTCGACGCCACCCATTCGGTGCAGGAGCCGGGTGGTCGTGGCTCGTCGTCGGGCGGTAAGCGGGTTTTCGCGCCAACTCTTGCGCGCGCGGCGATAGCGGTCGGTTGCGCGGCCGTGTTCATCGAAGCGCACGACGATCCTGACCGGGCACCGTCGGACGGGCCCAACATGCTGCCGCTTCCCTGGATCGCGCCGCTCCTCGCCGACCTCAAGGCCCTCGATGCCATCGCCAAGAACCGGGCGCTCACCGAGGCCTACTGAGCCGACGCTGCCTCACGAACGCGGGGTGCCGTCGCGAATTCCGACTTGAGGCCTGCGACGACGCTGCCGGCGCTGGCAATGGTCATCATCAGCTTGCCAAGGGCGCTGACGTCCGGGTCGGGCAGTCCCGCCATCAGCGCTGCCGCCTGCTGCGACAAATCGTCGAAGCCGACGTTGGCCGATGCTCCCTTCAGCGTGTGCAGGCTGCGCTTGGCAAGTTCGGTATCGCCGCGTTCAAGCGCCGAGGACAGGTCGGCGAGGAGGCCGGCCACATCGGTGGCAAAGGAATCGAGCAGGAAGGCCGTATCCTCGGGGCCGAGTTCGCGCAACAGGGCATCGATCCGGCGGCGATTGACCGGCTCGCCGCGCGCCGCGTCCGAGGCGGAAGCGGGCCGTGCCGTCGGCACTTTGCCTTGGGGCAGGCTGGTGAGGACCGACAGAAGATCGTCTCGTTCCACGGGCTTGGGCAGGAAGCCGTTCATGCCGGCCTTGCGGCAAGCCTCGCGATCGGCTGCGAAAGCGTTGGCGGTCATGGCGACGATCGGCACGTTACGACCGGGTCCGCTCGACCGACGGATGGCACGCGTCGCCTCGAGGCCGTCCATCACCGGCATCTGCATGTCCATGAAGACGACGTCGAAGTCGCGGGCATTGACCATGGCCAGCGCTTCGGCTCCATTTTCGGCCAGCGCCGCTTCGATACCGAGGCGGGCGAGCAGGCGCAAGGCCACTTGCTGATTGATGCGATTGTCTTCGACGACCAGCACCTTCAGCCCCTTCGGAACCGACGCTTCTTCACCCGAAGCGAGACGTTTGTCCTGGGGCTCAAGCGTGCCGGCGATAGAGGCGGCAACGATGGCCGGCGTCAGCACATTGGCGGGCCGGGCGATTTTCCCCGCGGCGCGAGGCGCCGTTTGCGAGAAGGTGATATCGATTCGCGCGCGTTGATGGTCGGGAGCCAGGGGCGTGACGGTCACGGCAATGTCGGCGTCGTCTCTGGTTGCGGCAATTCCGGCTCCGAAATAGGCGAAAGTGGCGGTAATCGCCGCGGTCTCGGCGGCGGTGCGGCCTGTCACGGAAACGCCGGCGCCATGGAGCGGGGCGGGGTCGACCTCGGCGGCTGCGGCTCGGTCGAGCGGCAATTCAAAGAAAAAGGTGGAACCGCGTCCTTCACGACTTTTGACGCCGATGGTCCCTCCAAGCCCTTCGACGATGCGCCGGCTGATGGCAAGTCCCAGACCGGTGCCACCGAACCGACGGGTGATCGAGGCATCGACCTGCGAGAATTCCTTGAACAGTCGCTTTTGTCCGTCCTCGGAAATGCCGGTGCCGGTATCCTCCACTTCGAAGCGTAGAATCGGCCGGTCGCCTCTGTTGAGTTCGCGAAGGCGCACGGCGATCAGGCCGCTTTCGGTGAATTTGACGGCATTCGAAAGAAAGTTGATCAGCACTTGGCGGACGCGCGTCGGGTCGCCCGAATAACGGGCGCTCATGGCGATCTCCGGCGCCAGCACGGCGACGAGACCCTTCTCGCGCACAGGGGCCTCCACCATGGAGATCGCCGCCTCGGCGGTGGCCACCGGATCGAACACCACGCGGTCGATGTCGAAGGCGCCAGCCTCCAGCTTGGAAAAATCGAGGATATCGTTGACGAGCGCAATCAGGCTGCGGCCGCAAGTCTCTATGTTGCTGGCAAATCCGCGTTGTTCGGCATCCAGAGAGGTGTCCTTGAGGAGATGGGCCATGCCCAGCACGCCGTTGATCGGTGTGCGAATCTCATGGCTCATGGTGGCGAGGAAGGCCGACTTGGCCTGGTTGGCCGATTCCGCTGCCGCCACCGCTTCCTTGAGCTCGACGGCCATGGCCTCGAGGCGTACGCGCGAACTCCAGATCTCGCGGATTTGCCTGATCAGGCTGACGATGAAGATCCCCATCGAGAGCGTCAGAGCACCGACCAGCACGGCGAGCACGCGATAGAGCTTCTCGCGGAGCATACGCGCGTCGGAACGGGTTGTAGCTTCCGTTGCCTCGGCGAGGGTGGCCAGTCGGGAGGTGATGATGGGGAGTTCGCTAAGGCGGCGTCCGAGAGCCTCCAGGACCTGACCGTCGATCGTGGGCACAGCCGAGATCTGATCGACGACCGACCGCGTTTCGGCAACCGTTCGCGTGATCGTCTTGAGGTCGGCACTGCTCGGTGCCGTTGCCGCGAGGTCTCGCGCCGCGGCGTCGAACAGAACGAAGCGGGCGGCGACGGTCTGTCCGGCAGCTTCCGAAGGAGCCCTCCGAGCCGTCTCGACCGACCGCAACAGTTTCTCCGCGGCTCGGTCGAGTCGATAGGCGGCAGTCAGGGGGCGCGTCTCGTCAATATTCGCGCTATCCGCTTGCTGGCGGAGCAAAATGGCGAAAACGGCGACGGCAGAAACAAGGAACAGAAAGCCCACCACGACGTAAAGCAACGTGCCTCTGAGTGGACGGTCTTGTCCTATGGTCTTTCCAGAGCGCATTCCTGTGCCAGGTCCGGTCGAATGGGGAGGGGGGGTGGTCACTGGGCGGGTCCAGAGGCAAGAGACGGCGAACGGCGTCAGGCGGCAAAGCCGAAAGGTGTTTCGGCCTGTTCCCTGATCTTCAGAATGCGGAAGTAGCGCAGCGAGAACGCCCTTGCCACGTCCGGATCGAATTGCTGGCCGGCATTGTCGGCGATGTAGCGAGCAGCTTCTTCGGTGGGCCAGGCGGCCTTGTACGGCCGTTCCGAGGTCAGCGCATCGAACACATCGGCGACAGCGACAATACGGCCTGCCAGCGGGATCGCCGCCTCCTTGAGGCCGCGCGGATAGCCCGTTCCGTTCCAGAATTCGTGGTGGGTCTCGGCAATCTCGGCGGCGAGGCGGATGACGCGGGACCGAGATCCGTCGAGAATCTCGCCGCCGATCAGCGTATGCGCCTGCATCCGGCGGCGTTCATCCGCTGTGTACGGACCAGTCTTGTAGAGCAGGTCGTCGGAAAGACCGAGCTTGCCGATGTCGTGCATCAGCGATGCGACGTAGAGATCTTGGCAATAGGGCTCACCCTGCCCCAACTCTTCGGCGAGCTCGCGGGCGGTGCGGGCAACGCAGACCAAATGACGTCCGATTGAGGGGTCGCGACGTTCGACGGCCCGCGCAAGACGCAAGATGACCTCTTCTTCAAGACCAAGTCGATCGTGAGTGGCCTTATGCACCTCGGTTTGCAGCCAATCGGCGCGATCCCGGAGCTTGTTCTGCATCTCGCGCAACATTGCGAGGTTGCGGAGTCTCGCCTTGGCCTCGGCCATATCGACCGGTTTGGTCAGAAAGTCGGTGGCACCGGCCTCGAGTGCGGCATAGCAAATTTCCCGCTGATCGACAGTCGTGACCATGACGATTGGCACGTCGATATAGTCGGGAAGGCTACGCACCTCGCGGATGAGCGTCAGCCCGTCCATCCCCGGCATCATGTAGTCGACAATGACCAGATCGAATTGGGCCCGGCGCGCTTCCTCGAGCGCCTGCAGCGGGTCGCGAAACGACTGCACGTCGGCGATACCGGAACTCTGCGCCAGTTTGCCGAGCATGAAGAGGTTGCTCGGATTGTCGTCGACCAGGAGAAGCTTCATGACAGTTTCCATGGGGAGTTGCTTGAAGAAAACATACCCGGGAAACATGAAGCTTCAGAAAATGAGTATGAGAAACGTGACGTGAACTGGTGTGCGCTTCATTTAAACGAAGCTATAAAGAGAAAATTATCCAAGACATCTGTCCGAGACGGAAATTTAGGCAAATTGCCGACGGTAAGCTTTACGCCACTTAACGCGCATTGTCAGAAATAACAGGGGGCTGCGAGTCTCATTTAGGACTTGTCAAGACTCGACGTCGCGGTGGCGATTGTCGCTGGCGCGCCACCGGGGACCTCGGCATAACGTCTGCATCGAGCCGACGGAAACCCAGCTCACTTTCCGAAAGCACGCTTCTCGGTCGCTGCGGCCGCAAGGTTGCAGACTTACCAACCCGGACACGGCCAAGGCCACGTCCGGGTTTTCTTTTGTCTGTTCTACGGCATCAGTGGCCGAAGCGAGCCCGCGTCCCTTCGATGATCTCGTGCGTGAGATCGATGCCGATGCTGCCGCGCAACACTGCCGATGAGGACGCGGCAATGATCCGATAATGCCCTTTTTCGGCAATGAAGGCGTTTCGCTCGGCATCGAAATAGGAGAAGGCGCGGGCGGAAAGCGTCATGATTGCCTCGGCGGTCTCGCCGGGTGCCAAATGGAGCTTGGCAAAGGCTCGGAGTTCCTTGGACGGCCGGTCGACAGGCGAGGTTGGCGGCGCCACGTAGAGCTGCACGACGTCCGAACCGGGCCGTTTGCCGCTGTTGGTCACCCTGACGCGGACAGTCACGAGGCCATTGCCGTCGAAGGATGACCGGTCCGCCGTCGGCGCACTCCACTCGAAGGTGGTGTAGCTGAGGCCGTGACCGAAGGGGAACAGCGGTTCGATGCCAGCCTTCTCGTAATGCCGGTAGCCGACGAACACACCTTCTCGATAGACGACATGACCGTCCTTACCGGGATAGGTTAGCGTATCGCCGGTCTCGACCGGCGTGTCCTCGATGCGGCGGGGGAAGGTTTGAGCGAGGCGCCCACCTGGCTCGGCGGCGCCGGTCAGCACGTCGGCAATGGCGTTGCCCGCTTCCTGCCCCGGATACCAAGCCTCGATCACTGCGCGGACCTTGTCGAGCCAGGGCATGGCCACCGGGCCGCCGGTCTGCAGCACGACGATGGTATTGGCATTGGCCGCCGCGACGGCGGCAATCAGTTCGTCCTGACGGCCCGGCAGTTCAATGCTGGGCAGGTCATTGCCCTCGGTGTCCCACTCGCCCGAGCGGCCGGCATAGACGATGGCGACGTCGGAGGCACGGGCAAGTTCGACGGCGTCTGCGAAGGCCTTGTCGCCGAGCGGCACGGCAACGCCGACGCGAATGGCCTTGAGATTGAGGGCGATGGCTTGAACGAATCGATACTCGACGATCACCTCAACCGTCCGTCCGGCCTCAAGACCGATGGTGCCACGCGCCTCGCGATTACCGCACTCGAAATAGTTGTCGCCCGGCGTCCAGTCCTGTCGGATGTCGACCACCGTTTGACCATCGACGATGAGCCGGCTCGGCCCGATGCTGACGAGGCCGAACACGTGCTCGGCCGTTTCGGCGGGCGTGAAACGAGTGGTAGCCTTGAGCGAGAAGTCGGCGTCGGCGACGCCGGCGGCCACGGCGTTGAACCACATGACCTCACCAAGCGGATGGCTTTGGTGCTCGACGACGGGACCGGTGAGATCCGGCCGGCCATAGACATCCACCTCGAATGGTCCTGAAATCAGCGGCATCAGCCGGTTGGCGGCGACGCCGGGCGCGCTTTGAAGCTGGTTTCCCGAGGTGAGCGCGCGGAGGCCATCGGCCGGAGACACGGCGTAATGCGGATTGAGCTGGGCGCTGCCGCCGCCCATGATCTGCGCCGCCTCGGCGTTGGGACCGATGGCGGCGATGGTCCGGCCCGCCAGATCGAGCGGCAGAATCCCGTCGTTCTTGAGCAGGACGATGGCGTCCGCCCCGGCCCGGCGGATCAGCGCGCGGTGCGCCGGCTTGTCGATCGCCTGCTCCGCCGGGATATTCGGCGCATCGAAGCCGCCGACCCGCTCAATCAGCGTCAGCACGCGCCGAGCGGCGCCGTGCACCTTTTCTGCCGCCGCCTCGCCAGAGCGGACCGCCGCGACCAGCTTGTCGCCGCGATCCCGTGTCGGGCCGGGCATTTCAAGGTCAAGACCGGCGTTGACGGTCGGAGCCGTCGAATGCGAGCCGAACCAGTCGGACATGACAATGCCCGAGAAGCCCCATTCCTCCTTGAGAAGATCGCTGAGGAGGGTCTTGTGCTCGGAGGTGAACGTGCCGTTCAGCCGGTTGTAGGAACTCATCACCGCGTAAGCGCCCGCCGTCTTTACCGCGGCTTCGAAGGGCGGCAGATAGATCTCGCGCAGCGCCCGATCATCAATGTCCGAGCTCATGGTGGTGCGCTGGATTTCCGACTCGTTGCCGACGAAATGCTTGACGGTGGCGCCGACCCGGCCGTTTTGCAGACCCGTCACATAGGCGGCTGCGAGCGTCGCCGTAACGCATGGATCTTCCGAATAGCACTCGAAATTACGGCCGTTGACGGCGGAGCGCTGGATGTTGACAGTGGGAGCGAGCAGGACCGAGGCGCCCTTGGAACGCGCCTCTTCGGCGAGCGCACCACCGATTTCCTCGACCAGTGCCGAATTCCAGCTGGCGCCGAGGGCAATGCCGACCGGGAAGCTCGCCGCCTTGACGCCACCGATGAGCGAACCGCCGCCGCGCGCCCCGTTCGGCCCATCCGACACCTTGATCGCCGGGATGCCAAGCCGCGGTATTGCTACCGTTGTCCAGAAATCGGCGCCAGCGAGCAACGATACCTGTTCCTCCAGCGTCATCGCATCGAGCAGCGCCTCGATATCCCGTCTCGCCATCCGAATCTCCCATTGTATGAAACGATACAACCGCGTTTTCATAGCATGACTCGAACAGCGTCGCGAGCGACGTGCCGGCTCGTCATTGTCGTCTCGACCAACGGTGGAGACGCAGGGGCTGGCGAGGCATGGCGCGGCGGGCTAGACCTGACGCCATAAGGAGTTGGGGGAGGGGAATTGTGGCGGAAGATGCGTATTTCCTGGGGATCGACATTGGCACGTCGGCGGTAAAGACCCTTGTGGTCGATGCCCGCGAGCGGCCGGTGGCCGGGGCGGAGGTGGCTCTTGCGACCGACAGACCTGCACCGGGCTGGTCCGAACAGCATCCCGACCTCTGGTGGCAAGCCGTGCAACAGGCGCTTGCCGAGATGGCCGCTGCCGTCCCGGGTGTGCTCGGGCGCATTACTGCCATTGGCCTCTCCGGCCAGATGCATGGCGCCGTGCTCATCGGTCAGGACGACCGGCCCCTCCGTCCCGCCATCTTGTGGAACGACGGCCGGGCCGCGGCCGAGGCGACCGCCCTCAATGCCATGCTGCCTGACCTCGGCCAGATCGCCGGCGTGCCGGCCATGGCCGGCTTTCTTGCCCCGAAGATCGCCTGGCTTCGAACCCATGAACCGGAGACACTCGCTGCCACCAAGCGGGTATTGCTGCCCAAGGATTGGCTGCGCTTTCTGCTGACTGGCGAATTTGCCACCGACATGTGCGACGCCGCCGGCAGCCTTTTGCTCGATGAGGCACGGCGGTGTTGGTCGCAGCCTCTCGTCGAGGCGGTCGGGCTTCGGCTGGGGCAATTGCCCCTTCTTCTCGAAGGGCCGGATATTTCCGGCCGGATCACCGCGGCTGCCGCCGCCATCACCGGTCTTCCCGAAGGCATTCCGGTCGTGGCCGGCGCCGGCGACGCCGCGGCGGCTGGTATCGGTATTGGTGCGGTCGACGATGGCGACGCGTTTATCTCGCTCGGAACGTCGAGCCAGCTGTTCCTGACCACCGCCGACTACCGGCCCAACCCGGCGGCTATGGTCCATGCCTTCGCTCACGCGCTGCCGAACCGCTGGTTCCAGATGGCCGCCATGCTGAATGGCGCGTCTGTCATGGCCTGGACGGCTGGCGTTATCGGCGTGCCCGACCTTGGCGCGGCGCTCGACGCCGTGGCGGCGCGCCGACGCGACATCTCGTCCGTCACGTTCCTGCCCTATCTCCAAGGCGAGCGGACGCCGCATGACGATCCGGCGGCGCGGGGCGTGTTCTTCGGTATGGATGGTGGCGTCGACGGCTTCGATCTTTTGCAGGCGTCCGTCGAGGGCATGGCGTTTACGCTGGTCGATGCGGTGGCGGCGCTCGAAACCGCCGGCCCCGTACCGGCGACGCTGGCCGCCGTTGGGGGCGGCAGCCGTGGCCGTTTCGTGATGGAGGTGGTGGCGAGCGCCCTCGGTCGGCCGATCCGGCGTTATACCGGCGGCGAGCGTGGTCCCGCTTTCGGCGTTGCTCGTCTCGCTCGGCTGGCCGTCACCGGCGAAACCGTGGCCGATGTCTGCGTCAAGCCGGAATTACGTGACGTCATCCTGCCCGACGCCGGCAGGCAGGCGGCGCTTGCTGCCCGCCTGCCGCTCTATCGCGACCTTTACCGCACGCTGAAGCCGCTATTCTCGCGATAACGGCATCAGCTCGCGAGGAAGGCTTCGATCTCGGCCGCCGTCGGCATCGAGGCGGCGGCGCCCCGGCGCGTCACCGAAATGCCGGCCGTCGCCGAGCCGTAGCGTGCCGCCTCGACCGGATCGGATCCTTTGGAGAGCGCTGCCGCGAAGCCGCCGAGGAAGGCATCGCCGGCACCGGTGGTGTCGATCACCTCGCCAGCCGCCCGCGCCGGCAGGTGCACCGACTGCGTGGCGTTATGCAGCAGAACGCCGTTGCCGCCGAGGGTGATCAGCGCATTCTTTGCTCCCTTGGCGAGCAGCGCGTCGCCGGCCTTGCGGGCGTCGTCCACCGTTCCCGGTGCGATGCCGGTCAGCATGGCGGCTTCCGTTTCGTTGGGGGCGATGTAATCGGACAGACGATAGAGCTCATCGGGGAAGGCGGCGGCTGGCGCCGGATTGAAGACCGTAATCGTGCCGGCGGCACGGGCGATCTGAAGGCCACGCAAGGCCGCGTCGACCGGCTGTTCGAGTTGGGTCACGAACACTTTTGACGAGGCGATCGTTTCCTTTTCGAGATCGAGGTCGGCCGGCGACAGGGTGCCGGAAGCCCCGGCATAAACGATGATGGCATTCTGGCCATTGGTGTCGTTGACGAAGATGAAGGCCGAGCCCGTCGGATGGCTGTCGATTCGCTGCACGCGGGCGGTGGCGCCGGCCTCGGCCCAGGTTTTGAGGCCGATGTCGCCGAAGGTATCCTTGCCGATCTTGGTGATGAAGCGGACGTCGCCACCGGCTCGTGCCGCCGCAACGGCTTGGTTGGAGCCCTTGCCGCCCGGCCCCATGACGAAGCCGGAGCCGGCCAGCGTTTCGCCGATGTTGGGCAGGCGGGGGGCCAGGAAGGTGACGTCAACGGCGAAGATGCCGAGAATGGCAACACCGGATTTCTGGGTATCGGTCATGTCGTTTGTCTCTCGTCGACTGGCAGGGATGCTGACGCCTCCGTATCGAGACGCTCAGGCACATCCCGTTTTCATCGAGAAAGTGGGACATGCGCGAAAAGAGGGCCTCGGTTCGGCGTCAGCGCCCTCGGTATCAGGCTTTCGGCGGGATCACGCCCTTGGTGAGCAAGAAGCAACCGTAAAGGCGCCCTTCGCCGGTTTGCAGCACGGCAAACGACTTTTTGGCTGCTTCGTAGAAGGCGAAACGCTCGATGCCGCCCAGCTTGAACGTCGGGCCTTCGGCGTCGAAGACCTCTTTCTGAAATTCGTGCTGCACATCAGTCCACTTTTGGGGATCGCCCACCACTTCCATTCGGAAGGCGGCGGTGGGGATGAAGGTGTCGAGCGGCAGCACCGAGAGCACGGCCCGTGCCGCGCGCGGAGCTGACACCCCATCGAGGCGTAGTGGCTGCCCATAAACGGTCTCTTGAGCGACCGAATGAATGGGGAAATTGCTGTCGACGATGGCGATCGTGTCGCCGTGGCCCATGGAAGCCAGCACGTAGAGTAGGTCGGGATTGAGCAGCGGGTCGATGGCCTTGAGCATGATTCCTCCTGACGCACCCATCTGAAAAGCAATGGCTTTCCTCGACTGAACGGATGCGCGACAACAAATTGCTGGCGGTCCTCTTTTCCTGCGGGACGCGCCGTTCCGGGTTCGTTGGTGGGCGCCATTGGCACCTTGTCATCCATAGGCCGTTGGGGACGTTTTGTCAGGTCCGCAAGGGTACCGTCCGACAGAAAATCTCGATTGGTCCTTGGTTTCTCTCGCGAATTAACCGCTCGGAAGACAATTCGGGCAATAGTCCGGCAACCTCCTCATTGGTTTCCGCCGTTTTGTTGCTCTCATCCGCTTCTTCCTCCTTCCGTTCGCTTTCGATGCGGGTTTTCCTCGGCTTCGTTGCCGGTGGCCTGTTGCTCATCCTTCTGGCCTTCCTGGCAAGCGCCGACTGGTTACGCCTGGCGGCGACCCGGCGCCTCGCCAACGACGCTGCCGCGGCGGCGGCGCTAGCGGCGGCAAAGAACCCAGATGCCATGGATGCCGCTGCCTTCGGTGCCGCGCGTGCGATGGCAGGTGGGGCTGAGATCACTGTCTTCGCCGAGCGGGGCTCGGCGCGACCGGGCCCCTCTGGTCTCGTCTTCGCTGTTGGCTCCGGCGAGGTGACGCGCGTCGCGGTGTCCATGACTGCCCGTAGCCTGCTCGGCACACCGATTGGTTTGGGTCAGCGGACCGTCACGGCCTCGGCAATGGCGGCGCGGTCTGGCGTCGCCGCTCTCACCGAGAGAACCACAGCGGTTCCGGACTTGCCGACGGTGCCGGCGGCCATTGAGGCCCAGTTGTTCGGACCGAACGGGTCGCTGACCGCCAACGAGCGGTCCATGCTCGGCCGCACCGTCTTCCGCGTTGCCGATCTGGTCGCCGAACTTAGCCGCACGCTTTCAGCTCGTGATGGCGGCGTCGATGTGGGCGTCGCCGCGGTGGCCGGGGCTTCCTTCAAGCCTAGTGAACTTCTCTCGGCACTCGGCGCGCTTTATCGCGGCAGTGCCAGAACGTCGGCGGCGACCGCGGACGTGCTGGCCATCATCGACCGGCTTGCCGGCGTGGGGACCGCCGAGGAAACGGCGCTGCCGTTCGCCGGCGTGATCAGCCTTGGCGGATCGGATGCCGATCTGACGCTCGCCGCACCGATCAGACCGCTGGAGTTCGTCCAGGCGGTGATGCGTGCCCGCCTGGCGCAGGGCGCCGTTGCGCTGGAGCTGAAATCACCTGTCACCGGCATCAATGCCGTCGCCCTGACATTGAAATCGGAGAGCGCCGCTGCCGCGGTCTTGATCGGCGGCGAGGACGGTCTTGTCGGCATCCCCGCCATCCGTATCACCGCGCGCTTCATCATCAGTGGTCTAGCCATTCCCGGAACCGATACCCTCGAGCTGCCGCTGGAGGTGACGCTCGGTTCGGGTGACGCCCGCATCCGGCGCATTTCATGTGGCGCGGCAGGCCCCGAGATTACCGTCATCGGGCGGCCGGTCCGCGCCAGCGTGGCTCTCGCCGTCGAGGAGTCCGCCTCGCCGGCGGGCGCCTCGGACTATGTGCGTCTGCTTGCTGGCGACGGCTTGACGGCGTGGGGCAAGGGGCGGTCATCTTTCGCCGACGACCCGCCCGTCGAATTGGTGTTCCGGCCGGGTACCGGCGATACCGTAGCCAGCCTGCGGACGGCCATCGATTTCAGCAATCGGCTGGAGCGGCTGGCCACCGAGACGCAGATTCTGGTGTCGCTTGAAGGATCGGCGAAGGGCATGATGTCGGAAGGCGGGGTTCGCAATGAGATCGCCCGACTGATCGTCGGCAGTGTTGGGCCGGTTGACGCGGTGCTGTCCAGCGTCTTTGCCACTTTCGGCATTGTTCCGGGCAAGATGGACGTGGTGGCCGCCGGCGCCGCTTGCAACACGGCGACGCTGCTCGGCGAGGCGAAATAACTTCGCTTCGATCCTGCTTGGGGCTATGAGAAGCCGGAAGCGGCCAGTCCCGCGATTCCGGAATCTGTCATGACCGACGAAGAGCTGATTGCCCGCATCCTTTACCGTGATGGCTCCCTCCTCATTGTCGACAAGCCGGCCGGCATTCCCGTGCATGCCGGCTTTGGTGGCGGCGAGACGCTGGATCAGCATTTTCCGGCGCTGCAATTCGGCCTGCCCAATCCACCGCAACTCGGTCATCGCCTTGATAAGGATACCTCTGGCTGCCTGGCGCTTGGCCGCCATCGGCGCGCGATCCGGGAACTCGGCGAGATTTTTGCAGGCCAGAAGGCGCAGAAGACCTATCTGGCCGTGGTGCTCGGCAGCTTGCCCGAAGATGAGGGCCGGGTCGACGCGCCGCTTGCCAAGGTCACGCACGAGAAGCGCTCCTGGTGGATGAAGGTCGATCCCACTGGCCAGCCTTCCGTCACCGATTACCGCGTTATCGCGCGGGGAGATCGTCTGACGGTCGTTGACCTGATGCCGCGTACCGGCCGCACGCATCAATTGCGCGTGCACATGGCCCATCTTGGATGTCCCATCGTCGGGGACGGCGTCTACGGCGGCGATGCCGCGCGTGCCGTCGACCGAAACCTGCATCTCCATGCCCGCGAGCTGGAACTTCCCTATTACCGCAAGAAGCCTCCAGTCATCGCGAGGGCGCCGGTGCCGCCCCATATGCTACGCCTGCTCGGTCGTCTCGGGGCCGTTGACGCCGACGGCGCCCTTGTTCACCTTCCACCCGTCGCCACCGACGGCATCGCGTCCTGACGCGGCGTTTGCCGGCTTGGCAGCGCCCGCGTCGCAATGGGAAACAGCACGAAAGGTCGTCACAATGACGCTAAAGCTCAAGGATCCGTCGCTTCTCGTGGAAGCCTGCCTGATCAATGGCGATTTCGTCGGTACCCCCGCCCTGGATGTGACCGACCCATCTACCGGTGCCGTCATTGGGCGCGTACCGCTGACCGACGCTGACGGCACGACACGGGCCGTTGAAGCGGCTGAAAAAGCTATGCCCGCCTGGAAGCGGTTGCTCGCCAAGGAGCGGTCGCGTCTCCTGCGCCGCTGGTACGAGCTGATGATCGAGAACCGCGACGATCTCGCGCTGATCATGACGGCCGAACAGGGCAAGCCGCTCGCCGAGGCGGCGGGTGAGATCGAGTATGCCGCGGGCTACGTCGAATTCTATGCTGAGGAGGCCAAGCGCATCACCGGCGAGACGCTGCCTTCGCCGAAGGACGGTGCCCGCGTGCTGGTAATTCGCGAAGCATCGGGCGTGGTCGCTGCCATTACGCCATGGAATTTCCCGGCCGCGATGATTACGCGCAAGGTGGCGCCGGCGCTCGCTGCCGGCTGTACGGCGGTTGTGAAGCCCGCTTCGGAGACGCCGCTCACCGCCCTGGCGCTTGCCCGTCTCGCGGTGCGCGCCGGTCTGCCGAAGGGCGTCTTCAACGTGGTCACCGGCAAGTCATCCGTTGTCGGCGACGTGTTGACCAGCCACCCGGCAGTGCGGGTCGTCTCCTTCACCGGCTCCACCGAGGTTGGCAAGAAGCTGATCGTCCAGTGCGCCGGCACGGTGAAGAAGATTTACACCGAGCTCGGCGGCAACGCGCCCTTCATAGTCTTCGACGATGCCGACCTCGACGCCGCCGTCGAGGGGGTGATGATCTCGAAGTTCCGCAACATGGGCCAGACCTGCGTCTGCGCCAACCGCATCTACGCCCAGGCCGGCATTCATGATGCCTTTGTCGAGAAGCTCACGGCGGCGGTGAAGGCGCTGAAGCTTGGCGATGGCCGCGCCCCGGGCGTGACACAGGGACCGCTTGTCAATGCGAAGGCCGTGGCGAAAGTCGAGGCGCACGTCGCCGATGCGCTTGCCAAGGGAGCGAAAGTGGTGACCGGCGGTGCCCGCTCGTCGCTCGGAGGCAGCTTTTTCGAGCCGACGGTGCTCACCGGGGTCACCGCCGAAATGGCCGTGGCGCGCGAGGAAACCTTTGGCCCGCTTGCTCCGGTCTTCCGTTTTGAGACCGAGGAGGAGGTCATTCGGCTCGCCAACGACACCGAGTTCGGCCTCGCTTCCTATTTTTACGCCCGCGACGTCGGCCGTATCTTCCGCGTGGCCGAAGGGCTTCAGGCGGGCATGGTCGGCATCAATTCCGGTGCCATTTCCTCCGAACTGGTGCCCTTCGGCGGCGTCAAGGAAAGCGGCAACGGCCGCGAAGGATCTCACCATGGCATCGATGAATATGTTGAGAAAAAATATCTACTAATTGCCGGCCTCGATCGATGAACGGTCCCACGCAAACAGGATGGTGAGGGGTGAAACAACGCTAACCGGACTCTTGCCGAAGAGCCCGGTTGCAACTTCGGACTCTCATTCGGACTCTGCTTTGGACTCTTTTCCGGACTCACAGCCTGGACTCGGAGCCCGGCTCGAACTGGACGAAACAGGCGAGAATCAGCCAAGATTACCGGTCTATTCGGGCAGCCCACAGAGATAGTCGTTGATACCGCCGGGAGGCCAGTTGCCAGAAGCCCGGCGACGAGCTTTGCTCGCGGCGGGTGCGGAAGCGCCTTGGATAAGGCAACGGCTGGAATAGCATGGGGCGGTTTCTACTCGGCATGGATGGTGGCGGCAGCAACGCGCGTGCCCGCCTCGCCGACGACACCGGGCGCCGGCTCGGCGAGGGAACCGGCGGTCCGGCAAATGTCGGCAATGATCTTGAGGGAGCGATCGTCGCTCTTGAAGCCGCGGCAAGCGAAGCGCTGTCCGCGGCGGGCCTTTCTAGGCAAGATCGGTCCAACATTGTGGCAGTGATTGGTGCTGCGGGTGTTGGTCATCCTCTGGTGGCAGCAAAGCTTGCCGCCGCGCCTTTCGGCTTCCACAGCTTCCGGGTCGTCACGGATGCGGAGATCGCTCTCGAAGGCGCGTTTGCGGGAGGCGATGGCGCAATTCTGATCGTTGGCACCGGCAGCCAAGGCTATGGCCGTGTCGGCGAGCGGCGCGTTCGCTTCGGCGGCTGGGGGCCGGCGCTCTCCGATGGCGGTTCGGGTGCGGTGATTGGCCAACGGGCGGTGCGCCGGGCACTCGAAGCGCACGAGGGCCTTGCAGCCGCTTCGCCGCTGACCGTCGCAATTCTGGACCGACTGGGTGGTACGGCGGCGGCGCTATCGGCGACAGGCAAGACGGCTCGGCCGGCCGACTGGGCGGCGCTGGCGCCGCTCGTTTTTCGCTATGCCGACGCCGGCGATCCGGTCGCCGAGACGCTCCTCGCAACGGCTACGATGGAGATCGAGGCGCTGATCGGTCGTCTTGCCGCCGAAGGGGTCGGGCGGATTGCTTTGATGGGCGGCCTTGCCGCGAGCTACCGCCCGCGCCTTTCGCCTCGCCTCACCCTCCTTCTTGCCGAGCCTCTTGGCGATGCTCTCGAAGGTGCGCTCGGCCTTGCCGGAAAGGACGCCGGTCCATGATGGAGCCCTTTACCCGGGTGGTCGGCCAGGACTGGCGGGAGCGGGGCGGAGACGCGCCGCTTTGCCGCCGCCTGGAAGTCGCACTCAGGACCGCCATCACCGATGGACGGCTGGCGGCCGGCGCGCCGCTGCCTTCGGAGCGGGCGATCGCCGCCGGCCTTTCCATCTCACGCATCACGGTGCGACAGGCACTGGCGCCGCTCGTCGCCGACGGTCTCGTGGCGACGCGGCCGGGCGGCGGCTCCACCGTTGCCGACGCGCCGCCTACCCAACAGAGTGGTGGCCGTCCGCCCGAGACGGCCGGACGACGACGGTCTACCTTGCACTCGCATGCCGACGAGTTGGCTGAAAAGGGCGAACCGGTGGAAACGCGCCTCGTCGATCGTCTGACCGGACCGCCCTCGGCTCCAGAGGCCATGACGCTCGGATTGGGTCCCGGCGAGCGGGTGTTGCGTCTCTATCGCCTTCATTGCGTGGGGGATCGACCCCGCATTCTGGAATTGACCACGCTGCCGGCCGCCGCGATCGATGCCGAGGCAGCCACCGTGTCGCCGGCGAATGCGCTGGCCGAAGCCGGTCTTGCAGCTGCGCGCGGCGTCGAACGTTTCCGGGCGGTTGCCCTTGGCGCGGTCGAAGCGGGTCTCATGGAGTTGCCGGAGGGAACGCCGGCGATGCGCGTCGAGCGGGTGAGCTACACTGCTGGCGGCCGCGCCGTCGAAATCAGCCGCGCCTTCTGCCGCGGCGACGGCTATGAGGTAGTGACTGAACTGTCGGGAGAGTAAGCCCGGGCTAAAGCCGAGATTCGTCTTGCAACCAAGGGCCGGCAATCATCCTCAACGCTTGGTGCGCAGACGGACGACCACATCGACGCGGACGATCTCCATGCCCGCGGGTGCCGGCGGAAGATCACCAATCTCGACGTGCGGACCCGGGATGTCGAACACCCGGTTTTCGTCCTCGACGTAGAAATGGTGATGATCATCCGTATTGGTGTCGAAATAGGTGCGTGTGCCTTCGACGGCCACCTCACGCAGCAGACCGGCTTCGGTGAACTGGTTCAGCGTGTTGTAGACGGTGGCGAGCGACACAGGCACCTTGGCCGTCAGCGCTTCGGCGTGCAAATCTTCGGCTGAGAGGTGGCGATGACCATGCGAGAACAGGATCTCGGCAAGCGCCACCCGCTGACGGGTGGGCCTCAGGCCCGACTCCCGAAGGCGGGTCCTTACCGGAATCTTGTCAATCATGGATGCGCCAGGCGCCGGCTGGGTGCCGGTGGCAATGCGGCATGCCGTGTCCGTCGGAGCAATCGACGGGCTGGAAGGGAGCAGGCGGTCCATGATTTCTGTTATCCTGGGTGGCCGGCGGAGCCGGACGGCTTTTTCGATTGCGACATATTAGCAAAGTAGATGCAGACTGCAAGAACGCGCCAAAAAGCCCAACGCCGCATTTGCGGCAAGGCTTTCGAGGACGGCTTGCCTGTGTTAGAGATCGACCCACACGTGAACACCGTCCTGACGGACGGCGATTGGCGCTGCCTTGGGCGCGCCCGAAGGGACAAGGTACGGACAGCAGCATGAGTCTTCGCAAGAACAGCTATGAGTATGAGGATCTCCTTTCCTGCGGACGCGGGGAGTTGTTCGGGCCGGGCAATGCCCAGTTGCCCTTGCCGCCGATGCTGATGTTCGATCGCATCTCCGAGATTGCCGAGGTAGGCGGCGAATTTGGCAAGGGCCTCATCCGTGCCACGTTGGCGGTCCGGCCTGACCTCTGGTTCTTTCCCTGCCATTTCAAGGGTGATCCGGTGATGCCCGGCTGCCTCGGCCTCGATGCCCTTTGGCAAATGCTCGGCTTTTTCCTTGGCTGGTCGGGTTCGCCCGGCAAGGGGAGAGCGCTTTCGGTTGGCGAGGTAAAGTTCTCCGGCATGGTGACCCCTGCCGTCAAGCTGGTCGAATACGGCGTCGACCTCAAGCGCGTGTTGCGCGGCAAGCTGGTGCTCGGTATCGGCGACGGCTGGCTGAAGGCCGACGGCGAGACCATTTACAAGGCGACGGATCTCCGCGTCGGCCTGTTCAAGGCTGCCTGAGAGCCGCCCCGCATCAGAACAAGGAAAGACAGCCATGAGACGCGTCGTCGTCACCGGCATGGGCATTGTGTCCTCTATCGGCAACAATACGCAGGAGGTGTTGGCGTCCCTTCATGACGCCCGTTCCGGCATCACCTTCGCTCCCAGCTTTGCCGAACACGGCTTCCGCTGCCAGGTCTATGGCGCGCCGACCCTCGATCCTGCGACGGTGGTCGACCGGCGGGCGATGCGCTTCCACGGCGGCGGCACCGCCTGGAACCATGTGGCCATGGACCAGGCCATTCTCGATGCCGGCCTTGAGGCCGGCGATATCTCCAGCGAGCGCACCGGCATCATCATGGGTTCGGGCGGCGCTTCGACGCGTACCATTGTCGAATCGGCGCTGAAGACCATCGAGAGCGGCTCGTCCAAGAAGGTCGGTCCCTTCGCCGTTCCCAAGGCGATGAGTTCCACTGCGTCGGCCACGCTCGCCACATGGTTCAAGATCAAGGGGGTCAATTATTCAATCTCCTCGGCTTGCGCCACGTCGAACCATTGCATCGGCAACGCTTACGAGATGATCCAGTACGGCAAGCAGGACATGATGTTTGCCGGTGGCTGCGAGGAGCTCGACTGGACACTGTCGGTGTTGTTCGACGCCATGGGCGCCATGGCCTCCAAGTATAACGACACGCCGGCCACCGCTTCGCGCGCCTACGACCGCAATCGCGATGGCTTCGTCATCGCCGGCGGCGCCGGTGTGCTTGTCCTCGAAGAGCTTGAGCACGCCAAGGCGCGCGGCGCCAGGATTTACGGCGAGATCGTCGGCTACGGGGCCACTTCCGACGGCTACGATATGGTCGCTCCGTCGGGCGAGGGGGCGGTGCGGTGCATGCGCCAGGCGCTCTCCACCGTGAAAGAGAAGATCGACTACATCAACCCGCATGCGACCTCGACGCCGGCCGGTGACGCGCCGGAGATCGAGGCGATCCGCATGGTGTTCGGTGGGGCCGACAACTGCCCGCCGATTTCCGCCACCAAGTCGCTGACCGGCCATTCGCTCGGCGCCACGGGTGTGCAGGAAGCGATCTATTCGCTTCTGATGATGAACAACCGTTTCATCGTCAAGAGTGCGCATATCGAGGAAATGGATCCGGCTTTCGCCGACATGCCGATCGTGCGCGACCGCATCGACGATGCCAGGATCGACACCGTGCTCTCCAACAGCTTTGGCTTCGGCGGCACCAACGCAACGCTGGTTTTCCAGCGTTACGCCGCCTAATGCGTCCGCCCGGCTCCGCCGGGCGGTGTCTTCTTCTCGGGACGTCAGATTATGAATGGATTCATGGCCGGCAAGCGCGGCCTCATTATGGGCGTCGCCAACGACCATTCCATCGCCTGGGGCATTGCCAAGGCACTTTCCGCCGCCGGCGCCGAACTGGCCTTCACCTACCAGGGCGAAGCCTTCGGCCGTCGTGTCAGGCCGCTGGCCGAAGAGGTCGGGGCGAAGTTGCTCCTGCCGTGCGACGTCGAGGACGAGGCGTCGGTCGACGCGGTGTTCGATGCTCTGAAGGCCGAATGGGGTAAGCTCGATTTCCTGGTGCATGCCATCGGTTTTTCCGACAAGAACGAGCTCAAGGGGCGTTATGCCGACACCACCCGCGCGAATTTCTCACGCACCATGGTGATCTCGGTGTTCTCCTTCACCGAAGTGGCACGCAAGGCCGCCGCGCTGATGACCGAGGGGGGCACCCTGTTGACCCTGACCTACGGTGGTTCGACGCGCGTCATGCCCAACTACAACGTCATGGGTGTTGCCAAGGCGGCGCTGGAAAGCTCGGTGCGTTATCTCGCCGCCGACTTTGGTGCCGACGGTATCCGCGTCAACGCCATCTCGGCCGGTCCGGTGCGGACGCTGGCCGGTTCCGGTGTGACCGACGCTCGCTTGATGTTCAACTTTCAGAAAAAGAACGCGCCCCTGAAGCGCACCGTGTCGATCGACGAGGTCGGCCGTTCCGCCCTTTATCTGCTCTCCGATCTGTCGTCGGGCGTTACCGGCGAGATCCATTTCGTCGATTCCGGCTACTCAATCATGTCGATGCCGCGGATCGAGGAATTGAAGGAACAGGATCGTCGCGAGTCCGCCGAGGAGCCGGCTGGCTGAGCAGGCTGCCAGTTCGAATCGTCCAAGCCGGCGGACTTTGTCTGCCGGCTTTTCTATGAGTCCAAGACACCGCCGTCAGTTGTCGCTATCCGGACCTTCTGGATCGGAAACATCGCCGGGCGGGAGCGTTTGGCAGGCCTGGACGGCGGTGGCAAGCAGGGGCTCGAAGGTTGTGTCGGCATCGCGGTTCGACCAAATGCCGGTGTCGTCGACCGATGTGGCGACGCAACCGCAGAAGCGTTCCGACATCTCAGACGTGCCGCCGTGGCGCTCATATTCGGCGCGGCAGTCGGCGACGAAGCTCGCCCGCTGCACGGCCGCATCGACGGGAATCAGGGCGGCGAGGCCAACGGCGAGGCCGTAGAGCAAAGGCTGGTGCAGGAGATAGAAGGCCAGCGAGTGGCGGCCGATCCACGCAAGCCAATGCGAGCCGCGCCGTAGCGGTCTTGTCTGACGCTCGGCGAGACGCGTCAGCGGACCGCCGATGACAAGGCCGACGATGTAGGGCGCAATCCACGGGAATAGGGGTACTAGATCGTTGGAGACCGGCGGGGTTTCGGCGAGGCCGAGAAAGCCCCAGCCGATACCATCGAAAACGGGCGACCGCCAAAGATGCGGCAGCGAGAGAGCCAGCGTCGCAAGCAGGATCAACACCGCACCGGGCAGCCGGACGAGCAAAGGCGCCAGAAGGCTCGCCAGCAGCATCATGTGCAGGATGCCGAAGAAGATCCACGCATCGGGAAAAACGAAATAGGTACCGATCGACACGGCTGCGGCGGCAAGCGCGAGGCGCAGAAGGCGGGCACCGTAGCGAAGTGGATCGAAGCCCCCCCGTTCGGCAAGGCGAAAGGACAGGCCGGACAACAGCAGGAAGCTGCCGGCGATCGCTGCCGCATAGGCGCGCCAGAGCGGATCGACGGCGACGCCCCAACTGACCAGCCGCACGTTGGCGAGGTCCCAGGAAAAGTGATAGGAGGCCATGGCGAGGAGCAGGATGCCGCGCAACGCGTCAATCAGCGGCAGGCGCTGCGGACGGCCTCCGGCGCACTCTTTCTGGGGTAACGAATCAGCCATGTCCCGTCTCTCCACCATCGCTCAAGGGTGTGCGGCAGCGGTGCGACCATGGCAACCGGCGGCTTTCCGAAAATGACAGCTTCCTTGTCCGAAGGTATGGCAGACGGCCTGGCGTACCGTTTCCGGCTGGGAAGCGACACGCTGGTGATCATCTTCAGCCAAGTACGGGTTCCGGCGGGAAAGTTCGGCCTCGAACGCCTGTTCGCCAGCACGACGCACAGCCTGCTGCTTTTCAACGAACCGGTGAATAATTGGTATCGCGGCCGCGAGGCGGTCATCGATGGGTTGATCGGGGAGGCGGCTTCGGCGGCAAAAGCGGCGCGCCTGATCCTCTATGGCAGCTCGATGGGTGCTTTTGGCGCGGCGGAGGCGGCGGCCCGGCATTCGGAGGCTGAGCTTTATGCCTTTGCGCCGGACTTTCGGATCGGCGAGCCGGGCAGCCAATCGACGATGTCTGGTCTTGCCGTGCGGTCGAACGAGCCCGACCTTGGCCGTTTGCTCGGCTCGCCGCGTCGCGGCGCTGCGCGGATCATCGTTCCTCTCTTCGACCCCTATGACGCCGGCGTCGGCGCCCGTCTTGCCGATCAGGGATTGCCGGATGGGTTGACGCTGGTGCCGCTCCGCTCCAGCCACGAGGTGCACGACCACCTCTATAGCCTTAATATTATTCGAAAGATCGTTGCCACTTTCCGCCGTGACGTCGGCGTCGAGGCGGCGGCGCGTGGACTGCTGGTGCGGTCGGTCGATTGGCCGGTCTACAACCGGCTCGCCGCTGCCCGCGCCGCCTTCGACGCTGGCGCCAATATCGATCCCGAGGTTTTGCTGAGGCTGCTGCCTGATATCAACCCCGGCCTGATGCTATTTGCAGCTGAGGTGATGGAGCGCGCCGGCGATCTCCGCCGGGCGGAAGCCCTGCTCGCCGAACTCGATATGGCGATTGCTTCCGATTTGGTCCTTGCGGGTCTTGCCAAGCGCTTCCTTAAGGAAGTGCCGCGCCGACGAATCCGGCTACTGAAAGAGGCAGGGGAACTTGCTGCGTCACGTCACGTCGCAGTCGAGGCCGCCGCTCGTTTTCCCACAGACGAGGGGTTTGCCGCCCTCGCCGCGATGTCGGGTTAAAGCATCGGACCGAAAAGTGGAATCCGGATTTCGGAAAATCCGATGCAACAATAGAAAGCTAGATCGTCATCTTGCGTCCGTAAGGACGCACGACGATCTAGGTCCGCTCAGTGCACCATTACCGGTGTCAGGTCGGCCTCAGTGGCATTGGCGATCGCCGCTTCACGACTGTCGGTCAGCATGATCGGCTGCCCATCGGCCGAATGCAACGCCCACAGCTTCATGCCAGGCCTGAGGTCGAGGTAGCCGGGATGGGCTGCCAGCACGTCATCGGAGGAGACGCGACGAAGATAGGCTACGCTGCCACCACCGAGCTGCCGGAAGGCGGCGTCAGGCATGATCTTCCCATCGTCGGCGGAACTGTTCTTGGTGAAAGAATCCATCACATCACTCCTTTCTCCCGGACCGGCTTGAACCGAACAGGGAGAAGACGCCGCCCGTCGGTAACGGCGGTCGGGTCTGAAACACAGTCTATTTGGAAAAGATGACCGGCGCGTTTATCGTCAGTCCTCAGCGTTGATTTCGATCCGGCGGATCACTCGCTCCAGCGGTGGACGCACCAAATCGATCGACAGAAGGCCGTTTCGCAGGTCGGCACCAAGGATTTCAATGCCTTCGGCCAAGACGAACGTACGCTGGAATTGCCGTGCCGCGATGCCGCGGTGAAGATAGAGGCGGGATTTATCATCCGCCTGCCGGCCACGGATCACCAGCTGGTTTTCCTCGACGGAGACGTCGAGCTGTTCGCGTGTGAAACCTGCAACAGCCAGTGTGATACGCAACACATCCCCTTCCGGGGAGTCGCGTTCGATACGCTCGATATTATACGGCGGATAGCCATCGTTCGCTGCCTTCGACACCCGGTCGAGCGCCCGCTCGATCTCGTCGAAGCCCAGAAGAAACGGGCTCGAGAAGCCTGCCAATCTCGTCATTTTTCAAAGTCCTCGCAACGAAGCGACCTTGACCGGGCCCCTGAGGCACCCGGTGATCAGCGTTCTATATGGCCTTGCCATCCTTACCGTTCAAGACCGCTTGGCCTCGGCTATCTGACGACGGGCCTCGCGGCAGAGCTGAGCGACGATCGGATGGGCCTCGGTGCCAAGGCCCCGGTCCAGGTGGCTCGCGGCGGCGTCATCGAGTTGGGCCATCTGACGCACGAAATAAAAGCCTTGGCGATTGAGCCGGGCGGCGAATGCCGAGGTAAGGCCCGACAGCGTTAGAAGATCCTCGGTCCGGGCGGGGTGGGACGGCCTCGGCAGGCTGGCGTGGCTGGCGATGAAATCGGCGACGCGCGGAAACACCGAGGCGCGCCAGCGGGCGCCGCTGAACAGGGCGAAGCGGCCCGCTTCCTCCTCCGTGTGGCGAGACCCTTCGGTCGGTGTATCGGTCATCCTGTGGGCAGCATGCGTCTGACCGCCGCCGCCGAAGGCATCGGCCCCGGCTTCCACCGTCATCAGCGGTATGCCGGCGAGCGGTGGCGGGGCATGCGGAAGATCCGCTTGGCCGGGTTCGGCGGCAAAGGGACGGTTGATCAGCACCGCCTCGATCCATTGCAGCATGAACTCCGCCGGTACGTCCATGACGGCCAGGAACTCGTCGAAGAAATCGCGATGGCTGTCAGAGCTGTCGCCATCGCCAGCGATAAGGTCGAGAAACAGCTCTTTGGGATCGGCGAGCGCACGATCGAAGCCGCGCGTCAGGAACCCGGTGAGAGTGAAGAAGCCGGGAAACACTTCACGATAGACCCCTTCGAAAGGCGGCAGCACCGGCGCGATCACCGTCTGCATGAACCAGTCGAGCCCGCGCGAGGTGGCATCGGCGGCAAGACCCGCGTAGTCGGCGCGACAGTCGACCGGGCCGCCGATCAGCGTCAGCGTGGCAGGTGGACGGCGACGTCTGCCCAGCAGCGCGGCCGCGGCGATACCGACTACGCCCGCCTCCGTAACCGCGACCACATGCACATCCCCTCCGATGTCGAGGACCATGTCCGCCACCGCTTCGATCGCCTCGCCAAGCCCGAAGGCGCCAGCCGAGAGCGGCACCTGCCGGGCGTCGGCCCAACCGACGACGTATACGGCATGACCAGGCAGGAAGGCCGCTATCGTGTCGCGGACAAGCGTAGGGCAATGTCCGGCATACGGGGGCAGCACCAGCACGGAAGGAACATCGACATCGGGGTTTATGGGAGCGCGATCGAAGGCGGTCAATGTCCAGAAGGGCGTGGCGTGAACCACCCGTTCGAAGACTGGGCCGCGCACCCCCGACACGAAGGTGGTGCCCAGATTGAACGTCGGGTGACAATAACGGCGCGCGACGCGAGCGTAGAGATCGGCGGAGAGGCCCGACGCCGCTGGCGGCCGATGAGCGGGCGGCAGAGGCTGTCTGGCGAACTCGGATCCGGAATAGCTGTGATAATACGGCACGCCGTCCTCCAAGCGGTCAGTATCGCCCCCTGCCGGTCTCCCGCCCTGCAATATTGTTCTTGGAAAGGATAGCGCTCGCCCCGTTGGCGGCAAGCGGCGACACCCCCGCTCTTAGTCGCGGCGGAGCCGTTTAAGTGCCTTTTTCGGCATAGACTTCCGTCTGTTCGCTCTTCGAATAAGCCGTTCAGAAGGCGCCCATGTCTGGCAACTGCGGGTCGATCAGCTGTTGGATGCGTCTGGCTGCCACCTGGGCGAAGCGCAGCGTCATCGCCCGCCGGGTCGCGGTGGCGAGCCGATGGGCGGGCGCTTCCCTGAGAATGGCGCCGCCATAGCCGTCCGCAAGGATTAGCCCGGCGTCCTCGGGGAAGATTTCGGCGGGGACGCCGGCGTGCGTGGCGAAGAACAGCCGGTCGCAGTGGAGACGATAGTCGGGCCACTTGCGATCGGCGCGGAGATCTTCGACCGACGATTTGATTTCGACAATGAAGATATCCCCATTCGCCCCGAGAGCGGCGACATCGGCCCGCCGGCCGGAAGCGAGCGGCAACTCATAAAGGACCGAGAAACCATGGCCTGCCAGCAAGCGGCCGACACCGCGCTGCACGAGGCGGGCGTTTTCCGATTGGCGGCCATCGTTGACGAAGCTTTCGATCGGCGAAGAAAAGGCGGCAGTCGGCACGGTCATGATCAGTCTCCACTGCCATTGTTCATGATTTGTTTCTAAAAATCAACAGCCACGCCACGCGGCGCAGAACGCGGCCTTTGACGAACTGGCACCAAGGCCGCCGGCGGATGAAATGAGGTATTTCGCGCAAAGGCGAACACCGTTACCCGTCAAGGCGAAGCAGAAAGGGAAAGTCGAGGGGCGCTTTGCGCTCCGTCAGGCTGCACGCAGCTCCCGAGCGCGCGAGGTTGGGAGCGCTTTCAGGCGGCGTCCGAACGAACGTTCTCGGTCAGCAACGCGTACATTGCCGTTGCGTCGTCGGCGGCCCTGAGTTTGGCCGCCGTCTCGTCATCGCGCAGAACGCGCGCAATGCGGGCGAGCGCTTTCAGGTGATCGGCGCCAGCGCTTTCCGGCGCGAGCAACAGGAACATCACATCAACCGGTTCGCCGTCGAGCGAATCGAAATCAATCGGCCGGTCGAGCAACGCAAAGACGCCCACCAGCCGGTCAAGGCCAGCAAGCTTGCCGTGCGGAATGGCGACGCCGTGGCCTACGCCGGTCGAGCCGAGTTTCTCGCGCTGCATCAGCGTCTCGAAAATGTCGCGCTCGTCACGTCCGGTGAGAACCGCGGCCTTGGCGGCCATCTCCTGAAGTGCCTGCTTCTTGTTGGCGGACTTGAGCCGCGGCAGGATTGCGTCGATCACCAGGAGGTCGCTTAGGTCCATCGTCTTGTTCCAGGTTTGGCGGAGGGTCGGTAGCCCGACCCTCGCCTTCATATAGGTCTAGACAACGAAAAGACAGATGGGATGAGCCCCGTTATCCGGCGATTTCGTTGAGCGACGGGTCTATCCAGCCGATATTTCCGTCATGGCGACGATAGACGACATTGACGCCGCCGTTGCCGGCATTGCGGAACATCACCAGCGGCGCCCCGGTGAAGTCGAGTTCGCTGACAGCCGAACCGACGCTCATGGTGCGAATTTTCTGGGTGGTTTCCGCCACGACCGCCGGGGCGAAGTCCTCACCGAGTTCTTCGTCCTCGAACGCGGCGAACACCGTTGCCTGAGCGTCGATGTCACCCCAGGAGCGGCCGCCCGGTGTCTGGTCGCCGGCCGCCGACTCGCCACCCTTGAAGTTCTTCAGCTTGCGCTTGTGGCGGCGCATCCGTTTGCCGATGCGCTCTACCGCTTTTTCCGCCGCCGGATAGGCCTCGAAATCCTCGCCCCGCGATTGCAGCGTCGTGCCGGAGGCGAGTTGGATCGAGCAGTCAACGATATAGGCCTTGCCCTCCTTTTGCACCACGACATGGCCGGTGAAGGGCTCGTCATAATACTTGCCGAGTTCCTCTGCGGTGCGGGTGGTGATGTGTTCGCGAAGCGCCTGGCCGATGTCGACGTTCTTTCCGGTAATGCGAAGCGGCATCAGAGTCCTCGTTTCTCGCGCCTATTGAAACGACAGGGTCACCGAAGGAAGAAATCCGCTCGGTACCCGCGTCCCCGGCTGCCCGCTTGAAGCGGGCCTCTGCCGGCACCGGCGAGCGGGGGCGCGGCTTTCCGTCTCGCCGATGGATGGTGGTGTCGCTTCACCCTTTGCCTCGCCATCGTTGGCGAGGCTGGCGTCGATCGGGGTGTGAAGCGGAAAGCGAAGAACCTCCCCTGAGCTGGCGTTGCCGGGCGACGCAACCCGCCTGCTTGAGATGTGGCGTTGGCCGGAAGGGATATCAATCCATCTTCCGGATGAGCGCCGCTTTAGGAAAGGTTACAGTGATTTCACGCGCCGGCAAGCTGCTTGAGGCGCCGACGCTGAACCGAGGAAGGAATGCGTAGCGCTTCCCGATACTTGGCCACCGTGCGGCGGGCGATGTCGATGCCGTCGTCACGCAACATCTTGACCAGCGTGTCGTCCGAAAGGACATCCTCGGCCGTTTCCGCGTCGATCAGTTGCCGGATGCGATGGCGGACCGATTCCGCCGAGTGAGCGTCGCCCCCCTCGGACGAGGCAATCGACGAGGTAAAGAAATACTTGAGTTCGAAGATGCCGCGCGTCGTCGCCATGTATTTGTTCGACGTGACGCGCGACACGGTCGATTCATGCATTCCGATCGCGTCGGCAATCATCCGAAGATTGAGCGGCCGAAGATGGGCCACGCCATGGGTCAGGAAGCCATCCTGCTGGCGAACGATCTCGGTCGCCACTTTCAGAATGGTCTTGGCCCGCTGGTCGAGGCTCTTGGTCAGCCAGTTGGCCGACTGGAAGCATTCTCCGAGGTAGGTCTTCTCCTCGTCGCGGGCGGTTTTCGACACCTCCGCGTAATAGGTCTGGTTGACCAGCACCTTCGGCAGCGTGTCGGTATTGAGTTCCACCGTCCAGCCACCATCGTTGGCCGGCAGGACCATCACGTCCGGCACCACCGTTTGCACGTGGGTCGAGCCAAACGCGTGTCCGGGCTTTGGATCGAGCGCCAGGATCTCCTTGATCATGTCGCCGAGATCTTCGTCGTCAACGCTGCAAAGGCGCTTGAGCGCGGCAAGATCGCGTCGGGCAAGCAGATCGAGATGGCCAACCAGCACCTGCATCGCCGGGTCGAGACGGTCTTTCTCCGCCAGTTGCAACGCCAGACATTCGGCAAGGGTGCGCGCGCAGATACCGGTCGGCTCGAAGGTCTGTAGAATGGCCAGCACTTTTTCGACGTCGGAAAGCGAAGCTCCCAGCCGCTCGGCGGTGGCTGCGAGATCGGCCCGGAGATAACCCGCCTCGTCCACCTGATCGATGAGGTCATGGCCGATAAGGCGCAGGGCGGGATCGGTGATGGCGACGGCCAACTGCTCGGCAAGGTGGTCGGTCAGGCTGATCTCGCCGGCGACGAAGCTCTCGAGGCTGTAGTCCTCGCCCGTGCCACCACGGCTGACCGAGGACCAGTCGCCGCCAGCCAGCGCCCCCACGTCGAGCGCTGCCCGCTCTGGCTGGCCAGCATCATCGGGATAGACGTTGCTGATGTCGGTATCGAGTACGTTGGCCACGCGCTCGGAACTGGAGGCGCCTTCGGTCTCGAACCAGTCCGGCACATCGGCCCGTGCCGGAAGGTCGGCATCGGCCGGCGGCTCGACGACTGGCGCTTCTCCTTCGCCATCATCGGCGCGCTCAAGAAGCGGATTACGCTCAAGTTCCTGCTCGACGTAGGTGATGAGATCCATGTTGGACAGCTGAAGCAGCTTGATGGCTTGCATCAGCTGCGGCGTCATCACCAGCGATTGGCTTTGTCTGAGTTCGAGCCGCGCCGACAGCGCCATCGAGCTACCCCGTCCATCCCGAGTCGAAGCGGAAGCCATGAAGTCAATGAGGCGGCCGAAGGTGGTCCGCTTCTTGCTTCATAACCTAGGCGGGGAGCCGCATCAAAGGGTAAATTGCTCGCCGAGGTAAACGCGCCTTGCGTCGGCGTCGGCGATAATGTCGTCGGGCGTACCTTCCACCAGCAACATGCCGGAATGCAGGATATAGGCGCGGTCGATGAGACCGAGCGTCTCGCGCACATTGTGGTCGGTGATCAGGACGCCGATGCCACGCGCGGTGAGGTGACGCACCAGGGCCTGGATGTCGCCGACCGCAATTGGGTCGACGCCGGCGAAAGGCTCGTCGAGCAACATGAAGACCGGCCGGCTGGCCAGCGCTCGCGCGATCTCGGCGCGCCGCCGCTCACCGCCGGAAAGGGCGATCGCCGGTTGGCGGCGCAAGTGGGCGAGATGAAATTCGTCCAGCAAGGCATCGAGTTCCGCCTCGCGAGCGTCACGATCCGACTCGACCAATTCCAGCACGGCGCGGATATTGTTCTCGACCGTGAGCCCGCGGAAAATGGAGGCTTCCTGCGGCAGATAACCGATACCGAGCCGGGCGCGGCGGAACATCGGATATCCGGTGATGTCATGACCATCTAGGAAAATGCGGCCGCCATTGGCCGGGATCAGCCCGGTGATCATGTAGAACAGCGTGGTCTTGCCGGCGCCGTTAGGCCCCAGCAGACCGACGGCCTCGCCGCGTCGCACCTGCATGGAAACGCCACGCACCACCGGCCTCTGGCCGAAAGTCTTGACGAGATTGAAAACGGCGAGGTCGGACGTATCGGCCGCCTCAGGAAGGGGTGAACTCTCGGTCTGGGCGAAGTGCTTCAGCAAGGCTTTGGTATCCGGCGGGAAGGGGGCGTCAGCCCTTGGCGTCGAGCGACTTCGGCGCAATCAACATCTGCACCCGGCCGCCGAGCATCTTGGCCTGGCTGGTATTGATGTCGATCAGGAGCTTCGAGCCGCGAATGACATTGTCGCCCTGAGTGAGCACCACGTTGTTGATCAGGAGGATCGTGTTGGCAGCGGTATCGAAAGTGCCGGCATCGCCACTTGCCGTCTGGTTGGGCGAGGTGACGAGCACGTTGCCTTTGGCTTCCAGGCGGCTGACCTGTTGCGGGCCTTGTCCGGTGGGCGAGCCTTGATAGAAGACCGTGAGGTGGTCGGTTTTCAACACGGTTGTCCCCTGCCGAACGATGACGTGCCCGCTGAACACCGCCGTCTTGTCCTGGTCGTGCACCTCGAGCTGCTCCGACTCGAACTGAATCGGCTGATCGGAGGACATGCCGAGACCCTGATAAGTCGTGGTCGGCAACTTGGCTGTTTGCTCGGCAGCGGTGGCTGGAGCAAGGGTTAGGGTAACCAGCAGGCCGGCCATGGCGGCCCGGCGGAGGAGGCTGGAGCGGGGCATGCGGACCGTCATCTTCAGTTGCCTTCTGCCTCGTCGAGGCGGCTAGAACTGATTAGCTCGGGCCGAAGCATGCCGAGCCATCCAGATGTTTTAAGGGCTTGGATTTGGAGTAATTTCTTTTTGGTCAGTCTTGCCGGGGCTTGCTTTGCTCGTGCCGCTTGAACCGGCGGTCGGATCGACGGTCATGCGGACGCCGCCGGAGAAGGTCACGGTTCCCGCCTTCTTCTCCACGCCCATCTTCTCAGCATTGATCTTGCCGAGGTTGGAGGAAAACGCGACGGGACTGTCCGAGGTGAGCGAACCGGTGTTGAGGTCGATCTCGGCGCGGCTCAGTGTGCCGCCAGAGCCGTCGGAGTTGGCCAGCCGGATGTTTTCCTTCAGCACCAGCGTCTGCGCTCCCGAGTCATAGATTCCGCTGTCGGCAAGAAGGCGCGCCCGACTGCCATCGGTCTGAATCACGCTCGCCTCGATGTCCTTGAGGCGGATGATCCGAGTGTCGGTCAGGTCCTGCACGGCGCTTCCTGCGCTGACCTTGTAGGTGCGCCCTTTGCCGTCGCTGCCCGAGAGATGCGGCGCGTCCATGGCAAGGCCATCGGTCGTAATCTTCAGGTCGCCGATGCTGAGGCTGATGGAAATGCGCGTGATAACCGTCGCGACGATCACCAGGGCAAAAAGCAATCCGCCTAACATGGGCAGTAAAAAGCGCAAACGACGAACCCGCCGGCTCTCCCGAGCCGCCGTCGCAAACAGCACGGCGCGCAAGGACCCGTCAAACGGTTCCATGCCGCCGCTTCCAAAAGCGCCGTTCGCCGCGATATTCGTCATCCTTCGTACCCGTTTTGCGGACGGGGTCTCCGTCTATAACCCTGGATGCCCCACCGGTGAGATCATCTGGCGAGCAAGGGTTGGTTTTCTGTTCTGCCGGATGGACTCTAGACACAAAAGATAAACCAACGCTTGCTGCGCCGCGAGTGGGCTACGATCACATTCAAGCCATCGCCTAAAAGCGATTGCTTTGCTTTTTCTTGTGGTTCAGGGCCAGCGATGGGCTTTCGGCTTTCCACGCCGCTGGCCGCTTCACAAGACGACTCTTGCCTCGGGACACCACCCACATCGCCTCAAAGCGATTCAGCTATGGGCGAAAATGTCCTCCTCCCCCCAACCGGCAAGATCGAGATCGGCACGCGTCGGCAAGAAGCGGAAACAGGCCTCGGCCATCTCCAGCCGCCCCTCGCGCTCAAGCATGGCCAGAAGGCGCTGACGGAGAGCGTGGAGGTTGAGCACATCGGAGGCAGCGTATTCGAGCTGCGCCTGACTGAGCGTCGCCGCTCCCCAGTCCGATGACTGCTGCGCCTTGGAGATGTCGATGCCCAAGAGCTCCTTGGTCACATCCTTCAAGCCGTGCCGATCGGTGTAGGTGCGAACGAGACGCGAGGCGATCTTGGTGCAGAACAGGGGCGTAACGGTTATGCCGAAGGTCTGCTTCAAGACGGCGATATCGAAGCGGGCAAAGTGGAACACCTTGATGCGCCGGGGATCGGTCAGCAGGCGGACAAGATTGGGCGCAGCGGTCTGCCCCTTGGCGATCTGCACGACATCGGCCGAGCCGTCGCCCGGGGAGAGCTGCACGACGCAGAGCCTGTCGCGATGCGGCTTGAGACCGAGGGTCTCGGTATCGATGGCGATGACGTCGCCGTAGGCGTCGAGATCGGGAAGGTCGCCGGTGTGGAGGCGAATGGTCATGGTGAAACTCTGCAAGCTGGCACGTCCGCCCGAAAGGGTGTTCGGCCTTCCGAAGGAACGGATGCGTGAAAAAACCGGCGGCGCGGCCACCGGCCTCGGGAAACAGTCCGTCGTATATGCGAACGCCAGCCAGCCGAGTGCAAGAAAATTATGCCGCCGCATGACTTATGAGAAACTCGGGCCGCTGCCGTGTCGCGATGCGGAAATCCGTAGCGAACGCGGATACTAAAAAACCCGCTTTGTGGAGCGGGTCTCAGTCGCCGAACCTGGTATCAAAAAAGGCCATCTCGTCGATCATGGAGATCGACGATGGTGCCCAGGAAAGGACTCGAACCTTCACGCCTCGCGGCACACGGACCTGAACCGTGCGCGTCTACCAATTCCGCCACCTGGGCACAGGGGTCGTCGGCTGGCGGGGTGAATACGGGGTCGGCGCGGCGTTGTCAACCGCCATTTCTGTCCTCGTCGATGAATTCCGCCAGCTATGGAATGCTTCGTGGCTTGGTCTGTACAGGGCGCGGCATCCTGCCGTAATAATTCGGTTTTGCTGGCTCGGCGCATCGCTCGCAACGGAACGCGGCCGGGATCGTTCACGGCAACAAACGCAGGAAGGGATCGTCATGCCCCTCGTTCGGGAAGAAAAGCCGATTGTCACCATTTTCGGCGCCTCCGGCTTCCTCGGCCGCCACGTCGTGCGGGCGTTGGCCAAGCGCGACTGGCGTATTCGCGCCGCCTGCCGCCGGCCCGATCTGGCGGCCCATCTGCAGCCTCTCGGGGGCGTCGGTCAGATCATGCCGATGCAGGCCAATCTGCGCTACCGTGCCTCGGTGGACCGAGCGGTGAGTGGTGCCGACGCTGTCGTCAACCTGGTTGGCATTCTCTCAGCCTCCGGCCGTCAGACCCATGCCGCCGTGCAGGCTTTCGGCGCCCGCGCCGTCGCCGAGGCATCAGCCGCCGCCGGTATCTCTCGCCTTGTCCACGTCTCGGCCATCGGTGCCGACGCCGCCTCCAGATCCATCTATGCCCGCACCAAAGCGGCCGGCGAGGCGGCCGTGTTCGACGTCGCGCCGGATGCGGTGGTGTTGCGGCCATCCGTGGTGTTCGGGCCCGAGGATCATTTCATCAACATGTTCGGCGAGCTTGCTGCGCGAAGCCCGGTGCTGCCGCTGATCGGCGGCGGCTTGACGCTGCTGCAGCCGGTGTTTGTCACCGACGTCGCCGAGGCAATCGCCCGCGCCGTCGAGGGCCAAGTCACCGGCGGGCGCATTTACGAACTGGGCGGGCCGGAGGTGCTCACCTTCCGCGCCATCATCGAGCGTTTGCTCGCCGAGACCGACCGTCAGCCGTATCTCTTAACCATTCCCTTTGGTCTCGCGGCGCTTGCAGCTCGTCTTACGTTCTGGTTGCCCGGCGCGCCGCTGACGCCGGACCAGGTAGAGCTTCTGAAAGCTGGAAGCGTGGTGTCGGCCGCCGCCATCGGCGAAGGCCGTACATTCGAAGCTCTGGGCATCGCGCCGACGTCACTCGGCGCGGTGCTGCCCGAATATGCCGTTCGTTTTCGCCCGCACGGTCAGTACGACCGAGACAAGGCTTCGGCCTGACCGGTTGGGTCAGCTGACCCAACCGGTCAGGATCAGGGCAAACAGCAGCCCGCCGAACAGCACGCGATAAATGGCAAAAGCGGTGAAGCGGTTGGTTTGGATATACCCCAGCAGCCATTTGACCGAGATGAAGGCGGTGACCGCCGAGGCGATAAAGGCAATCGCCAGGGCGAGCCAATTCTCACCGGCCGTCGCGGCGCCGTCTTTCAGCGTCGCGACGATCTCGAAGGCGCTCGCCGCATACATGGTGGGAATGCCCACCAGGAAGGCGAATTCGGTGGCCGCCGCCCGGTTGCCGGTGCCGAGCAGCATGGCCGCGAAGATGGTCGCAGCCGAGCGCGATGTGCCGGGGAAGACGCCGGCCACCACCTGCGCGATGCCGACCACCACCGCAACCGTCCAACTGATTCGGCGGCTTTCCGGTCGCTTGGCCGCATAATGCTCGGCAAGAATCATCCAGAAGCCGCCGATGACCAGGGCCCAGGCGATCGGTACCACGGTTTCGGGCAATTTGAAGCCGAGTTTCTTGACAATGAGGCCGAGCACCGAGGTGACGAGAAAAGCAACAATCAGTTTGCCGACATAAAGCCTCGTCTCAGGATCACGCCAGTTGGTCAGGAATCCGAGGAGCCGCTGCCAGTAGATCACCGTCACCGCCAAGATGGCGCCCGCCTGGATGACGATATTGAACATGTCGGAGCGTGCGCCGAGCCACTGCTCGGCGATGATGAGATGACCGGTGCTGGAAATCGGCAGGAACTCGGTGATACCTTCAATGATGCCGAGGAGAAGCGCTTGAATGAGGCCCGTCAAATCCATGTCGCGAAGCTTTCGATCAAAAAGGGTTGGGCGAATGGGGTAAGCTGATAACCGGTTGTTCATACATGGCGTCGGCTCTATAGGCCAGCCTCGCGGCTCCGCCGCCGTTCCGAATCGGAAGGGCGCGGGGCGACGCTGGATAACCCTGGCGATCCACTATCACCCTCTTGTCTTGACGTCGGCGCCGCCGGCGACCCGGGTTTACGATGCTCAAGCTCTATCATCATCCATTTTCCACCACGTCGCGCTTCGTACGGTTGATGCTGGCCGAGCACGACGCCAAGGTGGAGCTCGTCGTTGAGAAGGGTTGGGAACGGCGGCCGGAATTTCTTGAGCTCAATCCTGCCGGCAGCGTGCCCGTCCTGGTCGAGAACGACGGTCCGCCCATCGTCGGACCCGGACCAATCATGGAATACGTCGACGAGACACGCGGTTACGCGCTCGGCGACCGGCGCCTCATGCCCAACCATCCGGAGGCGCGCGCCGAAATGCGCCGCCTTGTCGATTGGTTCCTGCACAAGACGCACGAAGAGGCCGTCCAGTATTTCCTGCATGAAAAGATCATGAAGCTGGAGCTGCCGCGGGAATTGGGGGGCGGCTCACCTGACAATCAGGTGCTGAGGGTTGCCCGCGTCAACATCAAGCATCATCTTCACTACATCGGCTGGCTGTCCGGTTCGCGCAACTGGTTGTCCGGCGAGCAGCTCACCTTCGCCGACCTTGCCGCTGCGGCCGAGTTGTCGGTGGTGGACTATGTCGGCGACGTTCCCTGGGACGAGGATCTCAATGCCAAATATTGGTATGCCCGGATCAAGTCGCGCCCGACCTTCCGTACGCTGCTTGCCGACCGGCTGGCCGGGCTGCCCGCTGCGCCGATCTATACCGATCTCGACTTCTGAGCCCGCCTTGGGGAGGGGGTCTTGAGCTGGCGGGCCCGCGCCCGCGACCTTGGTTTCTCGGCGGTTGGCGTTGCGCCGGTCGATCGACTCGCTGACGCCGCGCGCCAGTTGCGCGCCTTCGTCGATCTCGGACGACATGGCTCCATGGCCTGGATGGAGGAGACGCTGGAGCGGCGGGCCGATCCGCGCGTTCTGTGGCCAGAGGCGCGGTCGGCCGTCGTGCTGGCTCTGAATTACGGCCCGGATGGCGACCCGCTCGACAATCTTGCAAGGCCCACCGTCGGCAACATTTCCGTCTATGCGCGTCACCGCGACTATCATGACGTGTTGAAGGGGCGCCTCAAGGAAGTGGCTGGCCTGATCGCCCGCGATACCGGCGCCGACGTCAAGGTATTCGTGGATACCGCGCCGCTCATGGAAAAGCCGCTTGCCGCGCTGGCAGGCGTTGGCTGGCAGGGCAAGCATACCAACCTCGTCTCGCGCGACTTCGGCTCCTGGCTGTTTCTTGGCGTCATCCTGTCGGCCGCCGACTTGCCATCGGACGAGCCGGCCGCTGATCGTTGCGGCGCCTGCCGCCGCTGTCTCGACGCCTGCCCGACGGGTGCCTTGCCGGCGCCTTATCAGATGGATGCGCGGCGCTGCATCTCCTACCTCACCATCGAGCACGCCGGTCCCATTCCGGAAGACCTGAGGCCGCTGATCGGCAATCGCATCTACGGCTGCGACGATTGCCTGGCCGTCTGCCCGTGGAACAAGTTCGCGAGCGAAGCCGCCGAGATGAAGCTGAGGCCGCGTCCCGAGTTGACCGCACCGTCGCTCGCCGCCCTCGCGGAATTGGACGACGCTGCTTTCCGGGCGTTGTTTGCTGGTTCGCCCGTCAAGCGCATTGGCCGAAACCGCTTCGTTCGCAACGTGGCGATTGCCATCGGCAATTCTGGTGACCCGGCTCTGATCCCGGCGGTGAAGCCGCTTGTCGACGATCCCGACCCGGTCGTCTCCGAGGCCGCACAATGGGCGCTGGATCGTCTTTCGCTACTTGAGGCTAGCGAGGGCCGGCTCCGCTGACTTCGCGGCCGAAGGCGTCGGGAACACGCAGCGCGGAAACAGCGCCCATCAGCGCCAGCCCCGCCATGATCCAGAACGTCCCCCGAAGCTCGGGGAGACCGATGTCCCCGCTTCCCATGGCAACCTGCAAGGCCGATAGGCTGAAAGCGGCGACGGCGACGCCAGCGGCTTGGGTGGCCTGCTGCATCATGGCGATCAGGTTGGACGCGTTGCCGCGCTCCGCACTGGGGACGTCGGCGAAGGCCAGTGTCGTCAAGGTGGTCAGCTGCACGGAACGAACGCTGCCGGCAAACAGCAGGATCAGCACCACCATTAAGGGGTGATCGAGCGAACCGACCAGCGCGCAGGCCACCATCGAGAGTGCCACCAGCACGCCGTCGCCAACGAGGACTCGGCGGAAGCCAAACCGCCGCATCAGCGGCGTGGTGATCACCTTGATGCCGAGATTGCCGACAAAATAGACCAGCACCCACAGACCGGCCGATGCGGGCGACAGCCCGAAGCCAAGCTGGAACCACAGGGGGAGCAGGAAAGGCGCCGCCGAAAACAGCACGCGATAGAGTCCGCCCGGATGAAAGGCGTAGCTGAGGCTGGGACGCGACAGCGCAGCTAGTGACAGCAGCGGTGCGGGGTGCCGCCTCAGATGACGGACGGCGAGAATGCCGAGGACAACGCCCAGACCGATCATCGTCACCGCGACCATCCGCTCGCTGCCGGCTTCGGCAGAGCGCTGGAAGCCGGCCAGCAGCGTCGTCAAGCTGGCACCACATAGCAGGAAGCCGACGACATCGAGCCGGCGGCCCCCAATCGAACGCTCGTTCGGCACCAGCTTGAGGATCGCCAGAATGCCGCAGACACCGAGCGGCAGGTTGAGCCAGAAGTTCCAGCGCCAGCTAAGCTGCTCGGTGATGAAGCCGCCCAGCACCGGACCGATGATCGGCGCCATCAGGGCTGGCCAGACCATCAGGGCCGTGGCGCGTACAAAGTCCGTCCTGGCGGCTCTGCGCATGACCACCGCGGTGCCGACCGGTAGCAACAGAGCGCCGCCCACTCCCTGTACTACGCGCGCCGCGATCAACTCCGGCAATGTCTGGCAGAGTGCGCACCACACCGACGACAGCGTGAATGCCGCGAGCGCCGCCACCAGCACATCTCGCGCGCCGAACCGATCTGACAACCAGTTGGCCAGCGGTGAAGCAGCCGCTGCCGCCAGTACATAGGCGGTCACCGCCAGCGACAGGTCGATCGGCGCCACGTCGAAAGCGCGCGCCATGGTCGGCAGCGACGTATTGATGATCGCGCTGTCGAGGATTTGCATGAAGCCGATCGCCGCCATGGTGAGTGCGATGGCTGGCGAATAACGGGCGTCGGCAGCGACGGGAAGGGCAGGCGTGTCGGTCATCGACGAAAGCAAACGGAGGGCAGGCGGCGCAACCAACCCCACCGGACAATCCGCGGTCCGGCCGGTTGCCGCGCCGAGGGGCATAGGCGTTTCTCATGCGACATTAGGCGGCAAAAGGACAGACGGGAAGCGCCAGGCTCCCTTCACTGTTCGGTGAAAGAGGGCGCAGGCTCTGCCGGCTCATGCGACCTGTTCGGCGGCATTTCCCGTTTCCATTTCCTCCTGCCCCTGATAGAAGCCGGTTATTCCCGCCGCAGGAGTGACAGCGAGCCATGCGCACCGCCAGCCTCAGCCGCTCGACCCGCGAAACCGAGATCTCCGTCCGCCTCGACCTTGATGGTCGTGGGGGCGCTGATGTCTCGACCGGTGTTGGCTTTTTCGACCATATGCTGACGCAGATCGCCCGCCATGGCCTGATCGATCTCGAAATCAAGGCGCGGGGCGATCTTCATATCGACGACCACCACACCGTCGAGGACGTCGGTATCGCGCTTGGCCAGTGCTTTCGCAAGGCGCTCGGCGACAAGGCCGGCATCACCCGTTATGCCGACGTGACGTTGCCGCTCGACGAGGCGCTGTCGCGCGTCGTTATCGATATCTCCGGCCGGCCGTATCTGGTCTTTCGCACGGCGTTCCACGCCCCGAAGATCGGCAGCTTCGACACGCAGCTCGTCGAGGAATGGTTCCGCGCTTTCGCCATGCAGGCCGGCCTGACGCTGCACGTCGAGACTTTCTACGGGGCGAACGACCACCATATCGCCGAGAGCTGCTTCAAGGCGCTGGCCCGCGCCCTGCGCCTCGCCGTCACGGTCGATCCGGCTCAGGGCGGTCGCGTGCCGTCGACCAAAGGTGTGCTCGAAGCCTGACGGAGGCATGGATGGCCATCTACACTGTTCACCTGTCGGCCGACGCCACGCCGGAAGTCGCAGCCGACCGCGCTGTTTTCGTGCGCGACGGCTTTGCCTTCTGGGCTCTCCTGTTCGGACCGCTGTGGTTCCTCAGGCATCGTGACTGGCTGGGCCTTGTCGGTTGGCTGGCGATAGCGGCGCTGATCGCCGTTGCCGAACGCTGGACCGGACCGGTGACCAACGGCGGTTTCGAACTGATCCTGGCGCTTGCCACCGGTATCGTCGCCAACGATATCCGTCGCCTGACGTTGGCGTTGCGTGGTTTCCGCGAAAGCGGCGTCGTCGAGGGGCATAACCGCGAGGCGGCCGAGCGACGCTTCTTCGATACGTGGCTCGTTCAACCGCGCCCTGTCTCCCCGCCGTCGCCGCCCGTTCTTCATCCGGCGAGGAGCGTTCCTCCGGGCGTTCTCGGACTCTTCCCCGAAAGCGGAGCGCGGCCATGACTGTCGCCATTATTGATTACGGGTCCGGCAATCTGCGGTCGGCCGCCAAGGCTTTCGAGCGAGCCGCCCGCGACGCCAATGGCGAGGCCATTCTGGTCACCGCTGATCCAGATACCGTGCGTGCCGCCGACCGCGTCGTGCTGCCGGGTGTCGGCGCCTTTGCAGACTGCAAGGCAGGTCTCGCCGCCGTTCCCGGCATGATCGAGGCGCTGACCGAGACGGTCATCGGCAAGGGGCGGCCTTTTCTCGGCATCTGCGTCGGCATGCAGCTGATGGCGCGACGCGGCCTCGAGAAAACCATCACCGAAGGGCTCGGTTGGATCGACGGCGATGTCGAGCCCATCAGACCGACGGATCCAACCCTCAAGGTGCCGCACATGGGCTGGAACACCATCGATCTCGTGCGGCCCCATGCCCTTCTCGGGGGCTTGCCGACTGGCGAGAACGGCCTCCATGCCTATTTCGTGCATAGCTATCACATGACGTTGCGCGAAGCCGGCGCGCTGATTGCCATCGCCGACTACGGCGGTCCGGTCACCGCCATGGTCGGCCGCGACAACATCGCCGGCACCCAGTTCCATCCCGAGAAGAGCCAGACGCTCGGTCTCGGCCTCATTGCCAACTTCCTGAGGTGGCGCCCGTGATTCTTTACCCCGCCATCGATCTCAAGGACGGCGCCTGCGTTCGGCTGAAGCTTGGCGACATGAATGCCGCCACGGTCTATAACGCCGATCCGGCCGCCCAGGCTCGCGCTTTTCGTGACATCGGCTTTCCCTGGTTGCATGTCGTCGATCTCAACGGCGCCTTTGCCGGGCATTCGGTCAACGGCGCCGCGGTGGACGCTATTCTTGCTGCGGTGACGCCGGGAATGCGCGTGCAGCTTGGCGGCGGTATCCGGGACATGGCGGCCATCGAGACATGGCTCGGCAAGGGCATTTCCCGCGTCATTCTCGGCACGGTTGCCTTGCGCGATCCGGACCTGGTGAAAACCGCCGCGAGAGCTTTTCCGGGTCGGGTCGTGGTCGGTATCGACGCACGCGGTGGCAAGGTCGCCGTGGAGGGTTGGGCGGAAAGCGCCGAGCTTACCGCCGTGGAATTGGCTGGTCGTTTCGAGGACGCGGGTGTTGCCGCCATCGTCTACACCGACATCGACCGCGATGGCGTGCTGAAGGGGCTCAATCTTCCGGCAACGCTGGCACTGGCCCGCGCCGTGTCGATCCCGGTGATAGCCTCTGGTGGTCTCGCTTCGATGGAGGATATCGAGGCGCTCTGTCAGCCAGAGGCCGCGGTGCTCAATGGCGCCATTACCGGCCGGGCGCTCTACGATGGTCGCCTCGATCCGCGCGCCGCTCTTGCTCGCCTGGCTGGCGTTTAGTCTGCTTCGGCGTCTTCTTTTCGTGATCAGGACTCGCGGCGAATTCAATCAAAATTGAGCTATTTTTGTAAGCGGGTCCTAAGCGCGGGATGCCATAGTCCGGGTATCGGTGTTTGTCCGGAGTATGGCCATGCTGTTCATTGTCGCGATGTCGGGTCTCATGGGGTTCGTCGCCGGTGTGCGAGTGCGCCTGGTCCCGCTCATCCTCCTGGCAGTGATCGTGGCCTGTGGCGCCGGTATCGGAGCCGCGACCTTGGCGTTGCCCGGTTGGCAGATCGTCCTCTCGGTCGTGCTCGGCGTTACTGCCTTCGAACTTGCCGCCTTTGCCGCCTTGTCGGTACGCGTCGGCCTGTCGCGTTCCGTCATCGGGTCGCAGAAGGCGGGCGCCAAGTCGGCTCGGCCTGCTCGAGCCGGTGCCACCGTTCTCCGCTGAGCGGAGCGCGAGACAAGGCGCTTTATACCTCCCTTCTGGCAATAGCCGCTCGCTTTGCAAGTCTGCCATGCAGCTTTGCCGGCATTCTCCGGCTGTTTTTTCCTGGGAATGACTGGAATTTGCAACTGGTTTGCTTCATTTAGAGATGTAGCGGATGCTATCATCGGGCACCGGTAAGGCTCGTTGGCGCAGATCGCGTCGGCCGTGGCCGGATATGCATTGGCGGAGGAAGTCGAACTTGAACGCCTATACCTCGACCGTCGCGAGCAATGCCGAAGGCGCGCAGGCCTTCCCAATCCCCGACAACGTCTATTCCGAGACGGTGACCGAGGTTCGCCACTATACCGATCGTCTGTTCCGTTTCCGCACGACGCGTCCGGCTAGTTTCCGCTTCCGCTCCGGCGAGTTCGTGATGATCGGCCTGCCCAACGCCGAACGTCCGGTATTCCGAGCCTATTCGGTGGCGAGCCCGGCCTGGGATGACGAACTTGAGTTCTTCTCGATCAAGGTGCCGGGCGGCCCGCTCACCGAGTATCTGCAGAAGGTCAAGGTCGGCGACACCGTCCTGATGCGCAAGAAGCCGACGGGAACGCTGGTGATCGATGCTCTGTTGCCCGGCAAACGGCTCTATCTCCTGTCGACGGGTACCGGCGTTGCGCCTTTCGCCAGCCTCATCCGCGATCCGGATGTCTATGAGAAGTTCGACGAGGTCATCCTCATCCAGACCTGTCGCGAGGTGGCCGAGCTCGCCTATGCCCGCGAACTTTACGACGAGGTCGTCAATCACGAATTCCTAGGCGAGCTCGCGGCTGGCAAGCTCCGCCTCTATGACGCGGCGACGCGCGAGCCATACGCGCGTCAGGGCCGCGTCACCGACCTGATCGATTCCGGCAAGCTGTTCGCCGATCTCGGCGTTCCTCCCTTCGATCCCTCCAGCGACCGCGCGATGATCTGTGGCTCGATGGCGATGATCAAGGACACCAAGGATCGGCTTGAGCATTTCGGCCTTGTCGAAGGCGCCAACAACGCTCCCAATACCTTCGTGGTCGAGCGCGCTTTCGTCGGTTGAAATTTCCGCTTCTCACAATGAGCTTAAAAAGGGCGTCCCCGGCGGGCGCCTTTTTTCATTTTGGTGCGCGGAGAGGGCAGGTGAACTTCAGTGTAGCGTCGCCTGCCGCTTTCTGGATACCGCCGACGTGAGCACGCAGTTCATGGAAATGAAAAGGGCCGCCGGTTGCCCGGCGGCCCGATGAGCTTGGGTCTAGATGCCGATTACTCGGCGGCGGTGGTCGCAGCGCCCTTCAGCGTGTCGATCTCCGCGAGAGCCTCGTCGTAGCGGCTCTGCAGGGCGTCGAGCTCGGCCTGATGGGCTTCATCGAGCTTGGCAGCGTCGATACCGGCGAGGTTCTGCAGCGTGCGCCAGAAGCGGCGGCGCTCCTCGACCAGGCGAACGATCTGGGCCGGCACCGGGAAGCGGATCAGCTTGCCCTTCTTGACTTCCCAGATGAACGGGATCTTGCCGACCCGCTCTGCTTCGCTGAGGTCGATGAACTCATCGATCGACACGGCGTTGTTGACGTCATCGGCAAGCGGCTTGCCGGTGAACTGCTTCTTGAAGCGGCCTTCCTGGTGGGCGAAGTGAGCCGGGGTCAGCGGCACTTCCTTCGTCTGCTCGTTGCCGTCGGCGTCCTTGTAGGTCAGGACGAGGGTCGTCCAGTCCTGTTCGACGTCGGGGTTGCCATCCAGCGAGAAGCGCTCCTTCAGCACCGAGCCGCCGTCCGGATTGTGGACGTAGACCGGGCTGGTGCGGCTCTCGACGGCGAGACGGGCGTGTTCGCTCGACACGTCGTCACCAATGCCCTGCTCGCCCTGGCAGGGCGTGTAGACGTCGATGACGGCCGGCGACGTCGTCCGCGACAGGGCGGAGAGGACATTCTTCAGGAAGTGGCCCTGGATGGCAGTGGCAGTCTGCACCACCATCACCGCCGGGTGGAAGGCGGCGATCAGGCCGAGTTCCTTGCGGTTGTCCGTCTTGCCGGCATGCGCCGCGCCGTAGCGGGCGAGGTCGGAGTCCTGACCAACCAGCGAGGAGGTCGAAGCCTGACCACCGGTGTTGGAGTAGACGCCGGTGTTGACCACGATCACCTTGATCGGCGTCTTGGTCGACAGGAGCCGCGACAGCGCGCCGAAGCCGATGTCGTAGGTGGCGCCGTCACCGCCGATCGAGAACACGGTCGGCAGGCGGCCGAGTTCGGTCTCGTTGAACTGCTCCCAACCGAAGGTGCGGAACATCTTGTCGTGCACCGCCGGATCATACTTGTCGGCGAGCTCCAGCTCGGCGATGCGCATGGCCCGGAAGTTCACCAGCACGTCCGCTGCGATGCCTTCGTAGATGCCCTTGGCAAGCGCGGGGGCATCCTGGAACAGGCTGTTCACCCACGGATCGCGATAGGGGTTGAAGGGGAAGGTCGACGAGTACACGCTCGAGCAACCGGTCGAGTTGGCAATCACCGCGCCGGCCGGGCCTTCGCCCGTCGGGCCACTCTCCAAGAGGAAGAGGTGGTGATTGATCGTCTCGAGCGACGACTTGATGCGCGTGGCACGCGCCTCGTCGGTCACTGTGGCGAGCTTGGCTTCAACCTTGGCAACCAGCGCTTCCACCTCGGCGATGTGCTCCTTGCGGGCGCGGCCCTGGAGAGCGTTGTTCGCCGCCATGATCAGACGCAGCGCCGTCACCTCGCCACAGCCACGGCAACCGCCGTGACCACCGGTCATGGCATAGTAGTTGTCGCGGTCGAGGATGAGGCGCTTGGCGTTGGCGCCGGTCAGCTGCTCGGTGAAACGAGACGGCGTGTTGGCCGTCTTGGTCAGGAATTCGAAGCGAGCCTGAAGCGTCTCAAGGAGCGCTTCATCCTGTTCGGTCTGGACGAGAGCGTCGGAGCCGCAGACGGTGGTGCACTCGAGACAGCCCGAGCACTTCCACGGATCGAGGCCGACGGAGTAGAGGGCACCCGAACCGGGCGTCTTCTTCTCGGCCTGATCGAAGAACAGGCGGGTACGCGCCACCGGGAAGTTGGCGAGGAGCGTCGTCATCTTGCCGAAGTCGAGGGCAAGCGACGCATCGCCAGCCGCAACGCCCGGCGCCACCTGGGCGAAGATCTCATGGAAGGCGCGGGCCTTCGGCTGAGCCTTGTAGACTTCGCGGATGGCGGTCGCGATCGCCGGCACCTTGCTGACGATCTGGGCACGGCGGGCTTCCGACACGTCGATCTGGCGAGCGGCGGTGGCGACGAGGTCATCGATCTCGTGCACCGTCGACGGCATGGCGGCGTCAGGGCAGACCAGCGTGCATTCGAGGCAGGCCGTGCACTTCTCGGCGTCGAACACCGGCACCTGGCGACGGAACAGGCCCTTGTCCTTCATGGCGGCGGAACCGGCCGGCATGAACATGCCGGTGCCCGGCAGAACCGGCGACTCGCCGATGGTGCCGTCCTTGAACGGACCGGCCATCATGTCCTCGTAATACTCGTTGTCGAAGATGCCGGCCGGCGAGTTGGTGTCGAGGCTGCAGATCGAGGCCGAGATCGCCACCGAACGAGCCTGGGTCACCGGGGCAGTGGCCTCGGCGGCCTTGAAGGCTGGGTCGTTGTAGGCGACTTCGTGGGTCGCTTCGGCACCCTCGGCGATCACCGCCATATTGCCGGCGACAACGGCGTCGCCCTTGGCGCCGAACTTCTTGGAGATCTGCTGGCGCACCTTCTCGAGGATGGCGGCGCGATCGGCACCGGCGGTGATCCGCTTCTCGTGGCCGCAGAGCGCGCCGATGAAGGCGATGCCCATCATGCGGGTCGCAAGTTCCGGCGAGGGCGCATTCTTGCTGGCGACGGCAAAGGCGTCGACCACCAGGAACTTGATCTCCTTGTCGCGGATCGTCTTGCGAGCCGAGGCCGGCATGTCGAGCCACGCCTCAAGCGGCGTCTTCGAGGTCTGCAGGATGAAGGTACCACCCTTCGCGAGGCCGCGCAGCGGGTTGGAGTGCGCGAAGACCTTGTGGTCCGGCGAGATGACGATCTCGACGTCCTCGATCTCGGCGTTGGTGATCTTCACCGGCTCCGGCGACAGCGTGATGTAGTAGTTGGTCGGTGCGCCGGACTTCTCGGAGCCGTACTTGGGGGCGGCCTTGGAGTAGAGGCCGAGGGCGCCGGCCAGGATGTCGGTCAGGAGCTTGCCGGTGGCGATGGTGCCGTAGCCGCCCACCGAGTGGAAGCGGACGCGGAAGGCGTCTTCCGGCAGCAGGCGCGGATTCTCGCCGGTCTCGAGCGCCATGAACTCTGTCTGCGGATAGGCCGCCTTGAGCTTGGCCTGGACCTCGCTCATGCGGGCATTCGGGTTCTTCGAGAAGAACTGCGAGCCGAGGTAGACGAACGGGTTGTTGCGGGCCGCTTCCATGTTGTCGAAGGCGGCGACGAGATGACGCGACTGCAGATCATGGCCGCCGAGGCCGAAGATGGCCGTGGTGACCTTGGGCAGCTTGTCGATGGCAGGGATGCCCTGGTGGCGGCCACCGTCGGCGTTCTCGCGGGCCTTGAACAGGGCCTGCGTGACGAAGCTGGTGAGCGCGGTGTCGTCCGAACGCTCGAGCACCGTGACGGCCTTCTTGCCGGCGATGGCGGCGATCAGCTCGGCTTCCGGGAACGGCTGCAGCAGCTTGACGGCGATCGAACCGACCTTGCGGCCTTTCGAACGCAGGTAGTCGACAACCGCCTCGACGTCGTCGGTGACCGAGCCGAGGCCGATCATCACGTAGTCGGCGTCTTCGGTCTTGTAGGTCATGATCGGCGAATAGTGACGGCCGGTCAGCTCGCCGTACTCGTCCATCGCCTGCTTGACGAACTTCGGCACGTCCACCACGAAGTGGGTGCGATGGTCGGCGGCGCCGGACTGGAAGTCGGGCTGGTTCTGCACGCCACCGGTCAGGCCGGGGTTGTGGATGTCGACGAGCGCCGGGACGAGCTGGCGGGTGCCCTTCTCCCAGGCATTCAGCCACTGGCGCTTGAACTGGGCCTTGAGCTCGGCCGGAACCCACTTGGCTGCGGCCTCGATCAGCTTGCCTTCGTTGTCGGCCTCAATGGCGTCCTCGTTGGCGTCAACGTAGGCCTTGAGCGCGGTGGCATCGGCGGCGGCGAAGGTGTCCTTCTTGCGCACCAGCCACTGGCGCAACTGATAGGAGCGGCCCTTGGCGCCGAACAGGATCTCCTGGGCAACGGTCGGGCACTTGATGCGGCCGGTGGGATCGCCGAGGAATTCCTTCAGCAGCGCCGGCTCCGGCATCTTGGCTTCCGACAGCATGTGCGAGGTGGCGAAGCCGTCCATGGAGTTGGCGACCGGCACGAGCGACAGCGAGGAAACCCTGTAGGAGATGGCGGCGAGGTCGGCCGCTTCCTGCGGGTTGGAGCCGAACAGGATGGTATAGCCGGTGGGCAGCAGCGAGTAGACGTCGTCATGACCGGCCATGACGTTGAGCGAATGCTTGGACACGACGCGGGCGGCCACCTGCAGCACGAAGCCGCCGGCCTTCTTGCCGACGGTCACATAATGCGACTCGAGGCCGTAGAGGATGCCCTGCGAGGACGAGGCATTGGAAATGAACTTGCCGCCCGTCAGCGCGGCGCCAAGGGCGCCCGACTGGGCCGAATGCTCACCTTCCGGCTCATAGAAGAAGGGGTGGCGGCCCCAGACGTTGCAGCCACCGCCGGCGCGGAAGCTCTCATAGATTTCGGAAATTTCGGTCGAGGGCGTGATCGGGTAGCCGATGACGCCACCGCATACGTGGCCCATGACATGGGCAACGGCACCATTGCCGTTGATGACCGTGGGAAGACCTGGATATTTCGCGCTCATTTGCTGCATCCGTCCTGCTGCATCTGGTGTTCCTGTCCGCCCCGTCCAATTAGTCACTGGCGGAGGTTTGGATAGCGATACGCCGATGTTCAGCTGCCGATGGAGTTTTGACCTTGATTTCAGTCAAAACTATACGAAACTTACTTGGGCTTCGGTGTTGTTACCGATAGGCCCTTCTGTCGTTATAGAAGCACCGCTGAAGTTTGTCGTAAGTACTCAACCGAGGACTACGTGGAACTGCGAAGGTTTTACTGCTATGCGTTTTTTGCAGGGCACCTTCCCTCCGCCGCTTCCGTTCCAACTTGTTGCCATTTTGAGCAACCTGCTGCTCTTAAAACAGGAATTCCAGCGAACCGGCGTTGTAGCCGACTTCTCCCGGGCGTCCCGGATCGGTACACGCTGATTTCTTTCACCCAAGACCAGACAGTATTCGCCGGCAGATTAATCGGTTTATCTATGCGGTATTGTTCAGCGGCGACGCGTTCCTTGGCGTCGGAATTCAAAGTCGACCCTGCTAGGAAAGTTTAATCCGCGTGGTTTTTGTTTTCCAGCGCAGATTCGACATCATTCCGACTATCTACGGCGGCGAGGGACGGTCGCTCCGTCAGTCGAGGGCTATTTGTACTGCAGTTTTTTTAATGACTTACCCGCGGAATGCCGAGCGTCCGTCTGCAGCTCTCCGTAACAATCGTTAGCCTAAGGTCGAATACGAATTGAGAGGCATATGCAGCCGGGCATATACCAGTTGAGACTGAGTTGCAGTATCGATGCTGCAGACCCGACCATCTGGCTGGGTGTATCGCTTGCCGGAGTGCGCGAGGATGGGTCTTTCTATCGAAATGATGAAGCCGGGAGATAGCGCCCGCATCACGGGCCTGCTGGCCGGCGATCGCGGCTATCGTCAGCGCCTGCTTGCCATGGGGCTTACCCCGGGGGCCATTTTTCAAGTGCGGCGCAAGGCGCCGCTTGGCGATCCGATCGAGATCTCAATTCGCAATTTCACACTGACCCTACGCAAGTCCGAAGCGGCCATTCTTGAGCTGGAGGCCGTGTAATGGCCGCTGAACAGCCCCTCGTCGTCGCCGTTGTCGGCAATCCCAACTGTGGCAAATCCACCCTGTTCAATGCTTTGACCGGCGCGACGCAAAGGGTCGGCAACTGGCCGGGCGTCACCGTCGAGAAGCGCGTCGGCCGCTTCGTTCACGCCGGCCGGACGGTCGATCTGGTCGATCTTCCCGGCGTGTACCTGATTGGCAGCGCCGACGCCGGTTCGCAGGACGAGCGCGTTGCCCGCGACTTCACCCTGTCTGGCGAAGCGGACCTCGTTCTCAACATCGTCGACGCCTCCAATCTCGAGCGCAACCTCTACCTCACCACCCAGCTGATCGAACTCGGCGTGCCGATGCTGATCGTCCTCAACATGATGGATATGGCAAAGACCGCCGGCGTGGAGATCGACGTGACGGCGCTGTCGGAACGGCTTGGCTGCCCGGTGGTGCCGACGGTTGCCAGCCGCGCTTCCGGTCGCGAGGCGGTCAAGGCGGCCATCCTTGAGGCTGCTGCGCTCAGGCAGGCACCGGTTGCCAGGCCTGTGCAGCACGTGGCTGTTGCCGCCGCCGTTGCGGGCCTGGTCCCCCACCTTGCCGATGCCGCCCGCGCTGCCAAGGCTGACCCCAACTGGTTGGCGCTGAAGCTGATCGAGGGAGATACGCTGGCCGAAAGCCTCGCCGGTCCGGCGCTCTCCGCGACCGTCATTTCCGCCCGCCGGGCGATCGAGGAGGCTGCCGGCGAAGAAGCCGACATCGTCATCGCCGATGGCCGCTATACCTTCGTCGGCGAACTGATGGCCGGTGTCTGCCGCCAGACCACGCGGTTGTCCGCTCCGCTGTCGCAGATGATCGACCGCGTCGTGCTCAATCGCGTCTTGGGCGTGCCGATCTTCCTCTTCGCCATGTATCTGATGTTCCTGTTCACCATCTCGGTGGGCGGGGCCTTCATCGATTTCTTCGATCAGGCGTTTGGCGCCGTCTTCGTCGATGGCCTGGACCACTTGCTCTCCGCTCTCGGCACACCGCCCATTGTCGAGGCAGCCTTGGTCGGCTTCGGCTCGGGTATCCGGACGGTGTCCACCTTCGTGCCGATCATCGCCTGCCTGTTCCTGTTCCTGTCCTTCCTCGAGGACTCCGGCTACATGGCCCGCGCCGCTTTCGTCATGGACCGGGCCATGCGGGCGATCGGGTTGCCGGGCAAATCCTTCGTGCCGCTGATCGTCGGCTTCGGTTGCAACGTGCCGGCCATCATGGCGACACGCACCCTGGAAAGCCGTCGCGACCGCATCATGACTTCGCTGATGGCGCCCTTCATGTCCTGCGGGGCCCGCCTGCCGGTGTTCGCGCTGTTTGCCGCCGCCTTCTTCCCGGTGAGCGGCCAGAACATCATCTTCGGCCTTTACATCATCGGTCTCGCGTTCGCCGTGCTGACGGGGCTCGTCCTGAAGTCGACGCTGCTGGATGGCGAGCCCACTCGCTTCGTCATGGAGCTGCCGCCCTATCACATTCCGACCATCCGTTCGGTTGTCGTCCAAGCCTGGCAGCGTCTCCGCGAGTTCATCATCCGTGCCGGGCAGGTGATCGTGCCGATCGTCATGGTGCTGTCCTTCCTGTCGGCCATCGGTACCGACGGCAGCATCGGCCGCGATAACAGCCGCGACAGCGTGTTGGCGGTGGTGAGTCAGGAACTGGTGCCGGTGTTCGAGCCGATGGGCGTCACCCAGGACAACTGGCCGGCGGCGGTCGGGCTGTTCACCGGCATCTTCGCCAAGGAAGCGGTGATCGGCACGCTCAACGCCCTCTACGAGCAGGTCGGCCAGCAAGGAGTTCCCGCCGCGGGAGCGGTCGCATCTGCCGCGGAGGCAGGCGTGGGTAGCAAACTTCTCGGCGCGCTTGCCACTATCCCGGAAAATCTCGGAGCCCTCGGCAGCAGCCTGACTGACCCGCTCGGGCTCAACGTCGGTTACGTCGATGACAGCGCCGCCGCCGCCCAGGAGTTGCAGGTCAATGGTTCGGTGTTCGGCGCCATGCAGTCGCATTTCGGCGGAACCCCCGCCGCCTTTGCCTACATGCTGCTGATCCTGCTCTACACGCCTTGCGTTGCAGCTCTCGGCGCCATGCGCCACGAGATCGGCGGCAAGTGGACGGCGTTCGCGGCCGTGTGGACCACCGCCGTTGGCTATCTCGCCGCTGTGTCGTTCTATCAAGCGGCAACCTTTGCCACCCACCCGGTCAGCTCTATCCGTTGGCTTGTGATGGCCGCCGCTATTTTTGCAGCCGGCATTGCCGCCATGTGGATGGGTGGCCGGGCGCGTGGCCGCTCGCTCGCCGCGCAGCCGGCGGAGTAATGCCTATGATGACGCCGTCAACCGTCCGCGACTATCTGAAGGAGCGGGGCAGTGCGCCTCTCTCCGACGTCGCGCTGCACTTCGATGCCGGCGAGGATGCCGTTCGCGCCGTTCTCGACCTCTGGATTGCCAAGGGCAGGGTGCGCGCCTTGGCGGCCGGCGCCGGCTGCTCGAAGGCCGGCTCCTGCGGCTGCGCGTGCAAGGTCGAGGACATCTTCGAGTGGGTCGGGCAGACGCAACTGGCAGGCTGACCCCTCGGGCAAACAAAAACCCCGGCTCCGCCACGCGGAACCGGGGTTTTTTCAGAAGAAGCAAAAGTCGTCAGATGGCGGCCTTGATCCAGGCGGCAAGATCGCTCTTCGCAGCGGCGCCAACCTTCATGGCAGCCGGCTCGCCATCCTTGAAGATGATCAGCGTAGGGATCGAGCGGACGCCGTATTTCATCGCCGTATTGCCGTTCTCGTCGACATTGAGCTTGGCGATGGTGATCTTGCCATTGAGCTCGCTGGCGATCTCGTCAAGCGCCGGAGCAATCATCCGGCAGGGACCGCACCACTCGGCCCAGAAGTCGACGAGGACAGGGGTCGACGAGGCAAGCACGTCGGTGGGAAACGACTGGTCGGTGACTTTCTTGGTCGACATGGCGGACCTCGCGAGATGAGCAACGCGGCACCGACTCATGGCCGGGCCGCGCCTGTTGCCCGAAAGCTAAGGAGCCGACCCCGCAGCGTCAAGCATGGCTGAAGCATAAGCGAGGACAGCCGTCAGCTCGCTCGGACAAGCAGTATAGGAAAAACAAGAGCTTAGGCCAAAGTCAGCACGGACTTTTGCTCTAGAACGGTTCGTCGGTTTCATTTTCGTGATCGCTGGGCGCGGCGCCGGCGTCCAAGACAGCGAGATAAGCCGCAAGAGCCGCATCCAGCGTTGTCGCTGCCACCTCGTCGAACCGCGCCGCCGCGGTCCACAGGATGGCCGCACGCACCGGCCGGTCTGGCCAGAGCCGACGAAGGACCGCCCGGTAAAGGGCGAGCTGCAGGATATATCTCTGCGGCACCGAGCGTGGGGGATGTGCTGCCGTCTTGTAATCGACGATCATCACGGCTTCGGGCTCGACCAGCAATCGGTCGACGCTGCCGCTGACGGCGATTTGCCGGCCGGCCGGCGTCGTGACGCTGCCGGCAATCGCGGCCTCGGCGCGAGCGGCCGGCGAGAACAGAAGGGCCAGATCCGGTCGGGCCATAAGGGCGACAATGTCCTCGGCGAGGTGTCCCCGATCATCCTGTGGGAGACCGGGAAGAAGGCGAGCGAGGTAGTTACTGGCCGCCGAGGCACGGACTGCCGGTTCGACATCCGGCAATAGCTCGAAGAGACGATGCAGCACCGTGCCGCGCGCTGCGGCTTCCGGATCGAACGTGGTGGCTGGCGCTCCGGTCTGATCGGCGGTGACAGCCCGCGATGGCGCGAGGCTGGCAGGTTCCGAGACCGCGTCGGCCACCTTGCGGGTCAGCCATTCGGGCAACGGCGCCGGCTCGCTCACAACGGTTCGGGCCGGCTGGGCGGGCGCCGGCGGGTCTTCGTTCTGCGCGTGCCAACGCCATGCGAGGAGGGTGTCGTCCGCGTCCTTCACCGTCTCGGCACCGCTGCCGAGTGCCGCTTCAACGAGCCCGTGCCAGCGGCGGTCGGCCCCGTCATCGGCGCCCTTGAGTCCGGCGACGATCAACCGGTCACGGGCACGGGTCAGCCCGACGTAGAGCAGACGGCGGTATTCCTCTTCCTGCGCGGCGATGAAAGCTTCTGCCGCCGTCTCGACGGGCTTCGGGCGGAAGCCGCCGCCCTGACGCCAGACGATCGGTGGATTCGGACCATCACTCACCGCCAGGATGTCGGGCAGGTTCTTCTCGCTGGCCGGCTTGTCGCCGGGATCGATCAGAAACACCACCGGCGCCTCGAGGCCTTTCGAGCCATGCACCGTCATGACGCGCACCTCGTCGCGCTCAGCGTCGAGTTCGCGTCGGATCAGCTCGCCCCCTTTGGCGAGCCGATCGATGAAGCCATTGAGCCCGGCCGTTTCTTCGCCCTCATAGGAGAGGGCCAGCGTCAGAAGTTCATCGATGACCTCGTCGGCTTCGCGACCGAAGCGCGCGCGATAGGCGGCTCGTCCGCCATCCGGCCCGACAAGGCGCGACAGAAAGACGAAGGGTTCACTCCGATCGGCGCGGCTCATCCACAGCGCAACGGTGGCGCGCAGCGTCTCGGCGTCGGCGTCGCCCTCCGTTGCCCGTTGCCTGACGGCATCCCACAGGAGGCCGGGCCGGCCATGGGCGAGGCGGAACAGCGCGTCCTCGGAGAGACCGACAAGCGGCGATTTTGCGACGGTGGCGAGCGTCAGGTCGTCCTCGGGCAAAAGCGCGATGCGGGCGGCCGCCAGTAGATCCTGCGTGACGATGTGGCCGACCACGTCGAGCCGATCGGCGCCGGCCACAGCCACCCCGCGTTGTTTCAGCGCCCGGTTGACCGCTTCAACGAAGGTGCCGCGCTTGCGAACGAGCACCAGTACGTCACCGGGTCGGATGGGAGCACCGGTGGCCTCAAGACGGGTGCCCGCACGCAGCCAGCCGGCGATCTCGTCGGCGATCCGCCCGGCAAGGCGAACGGCCGGACTGGCGGTCGCGGTTGCGTCGACCGGATCCTCCCAGTTGCCAGGCGGTGGCGCTGGCAGCTTCTCGACCGCCGGCCATAATTCGACAACACCGGGCTCGCGGCCCCGCACCGTCTCATGAACGGTTGGGCCGGCGTCGGTCGAAAGGCCGGCATGCGCGCCCGGATTGCGGAACACCGCGTCGACGGCGCCGACCACCGCCGCCGTCGAGCGGAAGGACAGGGTGAGGCGAAGGTCGTGAACCGGCAGCCCCGCCTCGGCGAGGCGCCGTCCGAGCGTCTGGCGCGTCAGGCCGAACAGGTGCGGTGCCGCGCCCTGGAAGGAGTAGATCGACTGCTTTTCGTCACCCACCGCGAACACGGTACGGGTGCGTCCGGAACGCGCGCCTTCACCGGCTGAGAATTCCCCGGTCAGCGCCTCGACGATCTGCCACTGTCGCGGCGAGGTATCCTGCGCCTCGTCGACCAGCACGTGGTCAAGCCCTTCGTCGAGCTTGTATTGCACCCATTCGGTGGCATCCGAACGGGACAGCAGCGCGGCGGCCCGTTCGATCAGATCGTCGAAGTCGAGAAAACCGAGCCGCGCCTTTTTTGCTTCGATGAGGCCGATCAGTCGGTCGGCGAGGCGAAGGAGAGCCGCGCTGCGCGTCCCCCAAAGCGTTGCCGACAGGGCGCGTTCAAGGTCGAGAAGTCGCTGAGCCTCCCGTTCGAAGCGCTCGTTGGCTTCCGGCAGCACGTCGACGACATCTTTGGTGAAAGGGCGCTTGCGCGGCTCACCTTTGCCCGTCAAGAACAGCCCACGCCACTGAAGTCGCCGCATTTCAGGATCGGTGGTCGCCAGCGCGGCCCGGAACCCATCGGCAAGCGCCGGCATCGACTTGGATTTCGAGGCGTCGAGCACGTCGATGAGCCGGCTCAGGAACGGACCGGAGAAGTCCTCGGAAGTCGAGATCGCCTCGAGAAGCTTTTCCCTGGTCGCCCCCGCCGGGGCGCCGAGCGCCTGCGGCAGGGTGGTCAGTGCTTCATCGATCGAAAGGTTGCCGCTGAAGAAGGCGGCGAGATCGTCGCGGGCAGAAACGACGGCGCGAAGCGCCCGGTCGAGTGCTTCGTCGCCGGCAATTGCCACCAAGTCGGCAAGGGCCCGACCCTCCGGACTGTCGGGGTGGGCGGCGCAAGCCGCGAGTAGTTCGGCCCTTGCCTCGGTGTAGAGATCGGTCGCGCGCGCATCGTCAAGCACGCGGAAACGGCCGTCGAGACTGGCCTCGAGCGGAAAGCGCTGCAACAGCGCCTCGGCAAAGGCGTGGATCGTTTGGATCTTCAGGCCACCTGGCGTCTCGATGGCACGCGCGAATAGTCGCCGCGCCGGCGCCAGGCGGTCGGGCCGCACAGGCTTGCCCTCGAGCTCGGACAGGACGCGGGTCAATTCCTCGTCGGTGAGGCCGGCCCAGCGGCCGAGCTCCTCGAAGATGCGGCCAGACATTTCCGCTGCCGCCGCCTTGGTGAACGTGAGGCAGAGGATGCGGCCGGGATCGACGCCGTCGAGCAGCAGGCGGATCACCCGTCGCGTCAGCACCCAGGTCTTGCCCGAACCGGCGTTGGCCGACACGAAGGCGGAGGCCTTGGGATCGGTGGCAAGGAGCTGGGTCTGACGGGTGGCGGCTGGAATTTTCATTCCTCGCCTCCATCGTCCTCGATGCTCCACTCGCTCACCCGCGCAAGGTGATCGTAGTCGCCATGATCGGTCTTGCGAAATGGCCGGGCACGCGAAAGGTAGCCGCGGTTCGGATCGGCATAGGCGCGCACCAGACCGCGCAGGCGGGCTTCCGCCTCGGCAATTGTTTGCTCCAGTGTCACCGGGTCGCCGCCACGCGGTGTGTGGCCGCTATAGCTTTCGATCTCGTCGCGGCCTTCCAGACCGCGCAGCACTACATGCACCAGTTCCGCCGCCTCACGCGGACCCGACAGACGCGAAAAGCCGCCATGGCGGGCAATCACCGCTTCGAGCGGCAGCTGTGGCGTCAGCTGGGCGGCAATCTGCGCCGCCGTCGGCGCGCGTCCGGTCTTGAAATCGATGACGGTGACGCGACCGTCTTTTTCGATGTCGATGCGGTCGGCTCGACCGGTCAGCGTGAAGCGATCCGTCAGCTCAAGACGGCCTTCGATTTCCGTGTGCCGGGCGAGCGGCGCGCGTTTGGCCTCGAACTCCAGCACGATGAACCGGGCAAGCGCCTGAAAGCGTGGCCACCACAGCGCGCGCACCTCCGGATAGGCGGAGAGCGCCTCCGAAAACCGACCTCGGCCAAACTCAATCAGGGCGACGACGGCCGTCTCGTCCCACGGACCCGTCCAGGTCGCCACGAAGTCGGCGAGGACATCGTGCACGAGCGTGCCACGCGTGCCGAAGTCGGGTGTCTCGCCAAAGCCGTCGAGCGGGCGGAGCTTCAGGATGCGCTTGGCATAGATGGCATAGGGATCGCGGATCAGCGTTTCGATGTCGGTGACCGGCAGCATGCGCGGTCGTGCCGTGAGCGGCGGTGCCGGATTGGGGCGCGTAGCGCGCGGCAAGGCCGGCCGGTCATCGAGCCGGCGCGCCCAGTCGAGGAAACAGTTGCCACGCACCTCCATCGCCTCCGTTCGCGCCGGGCCGATGAGGCTGGTCAGCCGTTGCAGGAAGCGGGTCGGCACGGTCGGCGCACCGCCGCGCCGGGCCGAGCGGATCAGCACGGTATCCGGCACGCCGAGAGCGGCGGAAAAGTCATGGGCCGACAGACCGATGCGAACTTCCGGCGGGCTGAGGCCGAGGCCGGCGCGCATCGGTCGCGACAGCCAGGCGCCCGTGTCGGTGACCGGCGGGAAGACGCCCTCGTCGAGGCCGACCAGCACCAGCCGGTCGGTCGGCAGCAGACGCGCCTCGATCGGGCCTGTGGCCATGACGCGCGCGTGGCGGCTCGGCGTCAGCACCAGCACGTTGCCGATCAGCGCCCGCAGCACCGGCGCGAAATCGCCGTTGTTGAGCGCGAGGCCGGCATCGGCTGCGCCGGCGTGGTCGTTGAGGATCGATAGAAGCTGTCGCTCCGCCCGGGTCGGCTCTTCGGTGTCCTCCTCGGGGCGGCGGGTGATGTGGCCCAGCGTCTCACGCAAGGCGATGACAAAATCGGCAAGCGTCGGCACCGCCAGGGACGCTGCCGCAACAAACGGCGCCATGGCCTCGCCGAAGGCATCTGCGACGGTCAGCGCATCTGAAAGAAGGAAGCGCTCCTCGTCATCTCTCGTCTCGGTGCGGTTTTCGAGCGCTCGCAAGGCATTCGAGATGGCTGCGATACCGCCGGCAAGGCGCGGCCCGCGCAGTATCTTGCGGGAGATCAGGCGTCCGGCTGGCCGGATCCGTGCCGAAGACCAGCCGAAGCGCGTCTCTGGATGGCCGAGGATGGCCGCCACTTTCACCGGGGGAAAATCTTCGGTCGCCACTTCCGTGAGGAGCAGAGCAAGCTGGCCATAGGGCGTCTGTGGGAGTGGCTGGCCGGCGGTGTCCTCTACTTCAATGCCGAACCGGTCGAGTTCGGCCGCCACGCGGCGGATGATGGTGCGATCGGGCGTGACGAGGATCGATCGTGCCTCGGGATTTTCGAGACACTGGCGAAGAGCGATCGCAGCGGCCAACGCCTCCTCGGCCTCGTTGGCTGCGACGGTCAGAGAAACACCGGCAAGCGCCGCCTCGGTACCGGCGGCATCGGCGTCAAGAACGGCAGCATGTTGGGGCCATTGATCGGTAACGGCGGCCGGCACCAGGGCTCGTCGGACAATATCGATGCGAGCGGCCAGCGCCGGTTTAGGCGCGCCCAGTTCGTCAATTTCCTCCCGCTCCACGCCAAGCCGCTCGATGAGGCGGTTCATGGTGTGCTCGGGGTGGGCGCAATCGAAAACACTGGCGGCAACCGTGTCGCTTGGCGCGGTTATGTCGAGGCCCGGCAGCACCAGCGCCCCTTCGGGAAGAGACAGCACCGCGGCCATCAGATCGGCGGTGCTCGGCACAGAGCCGGTCGAACCGGCGATGATCACCGGGCCGGGCGGTGGACGGGTCTGCCAGCGGGCAATGGTGGCCTCGACCATCGCGCGGTGGAAGGCGCCGGCACCGATCTGGCCACGCTCGGCAATGGCAGCTGGCAGTGCCTCGGTGGCGATCCTGAGGAAGTTGAGCGACAGCTGCCACCAGGCGGCATAATCGTCGGGCACCAGGGCGTCGAGCTTGCTCCAGTCGACGCCCTCAAGTTCGGCCTGGTCGAGGAGTGCCAGCAGGTCCGCGGACAGATTGAGCGCTTCGGCCGGCGAGCCCGGCACGGCCACCGGTTGACCGGAGGGCGTGAGCAACTGATCGCTCGTCACGCGCTCGCGCCAGCGGCCGACGAGCCGGGCCAGCATCAGCCGTCGCTCGGCGGCGGCGATCACCGGTGGCAGATCGAGCGCTTCGGGTGCCAGCAGGTCGTCTTCCGCTTCCAGCACGTCGGATATGGAGAGGATGCGCGGCAGCATCGCCGATCCGCCGCCAAACGCATCCCGGAACGCCTGCCTCAGCGCCGCGCCGGCCCGGCGGGTCGGCAGGTAGATGCTGACGTCGGCAAGATCGAGTGGACGAGCACGATAGATGCGGCCGGCAATCAGGCGGCCGTCGAGAAGCGCTTCGGCCAGCGTGGCAAGGAAGGGCGCACCGGGAGAAATGGTGAAGACGCGCCCGGCCATCGCCTACTCCGCTGACAACTGGATGGTCCGCTCCGCCTGCCTGATCGACTCGGGCGTCCCGACGTGCAGCCAAGTCCCTTCGAGCCGCACGCCATGCAGGCGACCTTTGTCGATCAGTTCATCGAAGATGCGATTGAGCGAAAAAGGCGCAAGCGGACGATCGGCAAACACGTTTGGCTTGAAGATGGCTGCGCCAGCATAGACGAAGGGGGCGACGGTACGTTCGCGTCGCCGCGTCAGGCGACCATCGCCGGCCATCTCGAAGTCGCCGACGCCTGAATAGCCGATCGAGCCGACGGTCGGGGCGAGCAGCAGCAGACCATCCATGCGTCCGCCGTCCCAGGCCCGGGCCAGCGATGGCAGATTGGCCGACACGCCCTCGATCCAGATGGAATCGGAGTTGAGATGATAGAAGGGCTCGTCGCCGAGGTGCGGCAGTGCCTTGACGACGCCACCGCCGGTATCGAGCAACTGAGTGCGTTCGTCGGAGACGATGACGGAAAGATCGCGCCGTTTGCTGACGTGCACCTCGACGAGATCGGCGAGGTAATGGACGTTGACGACCGCCGTCTCGACACAGGCCTCGGTCAGCCGGTCGAACACCCGGTCGATCAGGCTGCGGCCGAGCACTTCCACCAATGGCTTCGGCGTAGTTGCCGTGATCGGGCGCATGCGCTTGCCACGGCCGGCGGCCAGCACCATGGCCCGACGAGGGTGAAAGGCGGGGAGAAAAGCAGCATCAGTCATCTGGAACGATCGGGATCTCGGCGGTCGGAAAAAGGCTCACGGCCGGCTAGCCGGCGATGCGAGCCGTTCATACCAGAGCTTGACCCCGGCGAGAACCTTGTTGCCCAGCGCTTTTTCAAAGTTATGACGGACGCGCGGCAGGAAGCGGAGGTGATGGGTGCGGCCGGTGCGTGCCGCATACTCGACAAAGCGGCCGAGAATCTTGGCGTTGCGCTGAGCGCCAAGGATCGCCACGCGTTCTGCAAAATCGGCGGCGTCGAAGCCGGAGCAGTGAGCCCGGCGACGATCAACATAGGTGGCGGTCATCGCAGCGGCGAGCTCGTCGGGAATGTCGACGCGCGCATCGGTGACAAGAGCCGCGAAGTCGTAGGCCGGCGAACCGAGCAGGCCATCCTGGAAGTCGATGATCCCAATAGGGTCGCCCGAAGCCTGCCATAGGATATTGGGCGAATGGTAATCGCGTAGCACCAGCCGCCGCTGGTCATCGTCGAAGCGAGCAAGAAGGCCGTCCCAAAGGCTATCCCACTCGGCTCGGGCATCGGGCGCAAGCGGTGTTCCGGCGATATGCGGTACGTACCAAGCGGCGAACAAGCCGACTTCGGTGGCCAGCGCCCGCCGATCGTAGCGCGGCATTGGCCAGCGCCCACCGGCGTCATCGGTGGCAATCTCTGGCCAATCCACGACTGCGAGGTCGGCGAGCCGTTGTGCGGAAACAAGGTAGCGCTCGGCGATTGGAACCCCGTCGCGCACGATGCCCTCGGAGCCAAGATCCTCGACCAGCATGAGACGCCGCTCGGTATCGCAATCGAGAACGCGCGGGCTGCGGAAGCCGTGACGGCGCAGCGTGTCGGCGATGGCGGAAAAGGCGGTGAGGCTATCAGCGAGGTGGACAATTTCCTCATAACGGTCGTCGTCGGCCCGCTTCAGGTAGGCGCGCCAGGCCGGCCAGCGCATTACCACCGCGCCATTGCCGCCAGCCATCGCTCGCTCGAAGCTGCGCGTCGAGGCATCGCCGTGCAGATATTGCCGTTCGGCGCCTGCAAAGCCGGCTCGGTCCAGAAGGTCGCGTATGGCAAACGTCTCATCGAGCCGATCGGCCCAGCCGCTGCCCTGCGCTTCCAGCAGGAAGTGGCGGCCGTTAAGGCCATCGCCTTCCGAAATGACGAGGTCAAGCCGCTCGACCGGCAGTTCACTGCCCGCCCGATCGGGCCATTCGATCAACGAAAGGCCTTCGCCGACGGCTTCGGAGAAGCCGATCTCGATCAGTTCGTCCGGATCTGCGAGACGATAGAGATCGAAATGATGAACCGGAAAGCGCGCCGTCTCGTAGCTTTGCAGGAGCGTGAAGGTAGGGCTCGGCACTTCGAGGTTCGGATTGCCGGCAAGGCGCCGGACGACGGCGCGCGCAAAGGCGCTCTTGCCCATGCCTAGATCGCCGTGGAGCGCAATGACATCCCCCGGCCGAGCAATGGCGGCGATATCGTCGGCCAGACGGAGCGTGCCGGCTTCGTCGGCAACGCTGACGGTGCGGCGGAACGGGAGGCTCATCGCGGCGCCGCTCACTCGGCCGCTTGAGCGATGCTGGGGTTTATCGGTAGCCTGCAGACGACGCGCGTGCCGACGTCCATCTTGGAGGTGATTTCGACGCTACCCTTGTGCAACTCGACGAAGCTCTTGACGATGGAAAGGCCGAGGCCCGGGCCGCGCCGGCGGGCGCCGTTGGTGCGGCTTTCAAAACGCTCGAAGACGACTTGAAGATATTCGTCGGGAATGCCACGGCCGTGGTCCTCGACGGTGAATGAGATCTCCTCATCGGTCCGCCGGCAGGACAGCGACACGACGCCACCATCGTCGGAGAAGGCGATGGCGTTGGACAACAGGTTGTAGAGCACCTGGCGAATGCGCTTTTCGTCGGCGACGAAGGAGCCGATGTCGCTGGGCACATCGAGCTTCAGGTCGATGTGCGCCTCGGCGATGCGATCGCGAAGACCGGCGGTCGCCGCCCCGACGGTCAGCGGAATGTCCACGTCGCCGAGGTCGAGTTCCATGATGCCGGCGTCGACGGTGGCGAGATCGAGGATATCGTTGATGATGGCGAGCAGCGCCGTCGACGAGTCCATGATGTAGCCGGTGTATTCCCGCTGCTTGATGTTGAGCGGACCAGCGTTGTCGTCGGCGAGCAATTGGGCAAAGCCAAGGATGTTGGTGAGTGGCGAGCGCAGCTCGTAGGAGACGTGCTGGATGAAGGCATTTTTCAGCTGGTCGGCTTCTTCGAGCGCTTCGTTCTTCTCGGTGAGCGCCCGTTCGACGTTTACCGAGTCGGTGACATTGACGAAGGTGATCAGCGTCGCGCCATCTGGCAGCGGCACGGTGGTGAAGTCGATGACACCACCATCGCGCCGGTCGAGCCGGCCGGTGAGGCGGTTGCGGCTGTCGGCGAGACCGGCGACGGCAAGGCGCACCTGATCCCAGGCATCTCGGTTGCCGTGGGCGGCCATGCAGTGGCCGACAACGTCGTTGATGTGCGGACGGCTGGCCAGCAGCTCCTCGGAAAGCTTCCAGAGGCTGCCGAAGGCCGGGTTGTAGAGACGCAGCCGGCCGTCCGAACCGAACACCGCGACGCCCTCGGAGAGGTGATCGAGCGTCTCGCCCTGGACGCGTGTCAGCGCGTTGTAGCGGCTCTTGAGCTCGATCTGCTCGGTGACGTTCTCGTAGACATAGGTAACGCCGCCCTGCGGATGCGGGTTGGCGATGACGCGCAACGTCTGTCCGGTCGGCAGGTGCCACCAGCTCTCGTGGGCCTCCATCGCCTGATAGGCGGAAAGCTGCTCGCGCTTCCAACTACGGAAGTCGGCCTGCTCGGGCAGCTTGCGGGAAACGCGCAGTTGATCGAGAATTGCCGCGTCGTCCGGACCGGCCTCGAGAAAAGCGGTATCGAGGTCGAACAGCGCACGATAGGCGGCGTTGTAGAACTTGAGCCGCTTGTCGGCGCCGAAAATGGCGACGGCGGTGGCGAGCTGGTCGAGTGTGCGGGCGTGGCTTTCGATGGTGCGGCGCAGTTCCACCTGCGCCTGTTCGAGTTCGGACACGTCGGTGGCAATGCCGGCGCTGCCGGATGCCGTCTCGACGTCGATGACGTCGAACACCCGGCGGGCGCCGCCCACCACCAATGACAGCCGCTTTTCGAAAGCTGGCGCATCCTGCCGGCTATCGGCGATCGCCTTGCGGGCGGCTGTATCGAGGAACTCGGCGCCAATGGCCACGGCCTGCGTCGAACTTGCAACCTCGACAGCGCGCGCATAGGCCGCGTTGACCCAAACGAGCCGGCCGGTCTTGTCGCGCGTCCAGGCCGGCATGGGCGTTTTGCCGATCAAGCCTTCGAAGGTTTCGACCAGCGTCCTTTGCCGCTCGAAACGCTCGGCCAGCTCGGCATACTGCTGCCGTTCCAGCGTCAGATTGCGAAAGCGGATGAAGCAGCGCGAACCGTTGACCCGGCCAGCCGCCTCGATATGGACGCCGCTGGTGGTGGTCAGCACGTCCAGGAAGGCCTCGCCTTCGGCGCGCAAAGCGCGGGTGCGGGCTTCCAGAAGCTGGGCCGAGGCTGGCTCCAGCCATTGACCGAAGGCAAGGAAGCCGACCTGGCTGCGCGGCACGCCCGAGGCTTCCGGCAGCGAGCCCATTACCTTTGGCGCTTCGTCACGAGCCCCCCAGATGACGGTGCGTTGATCATCGGCGTTGAGGGCGGCTTCGGTTCGATCGGCGGCCAGCTTCAGGTCGGCATTTTCGCGCAGCAGGCGCTCGCGGTCGTCTTCGGCCATGCGGCGCGCCCGGATCAGGGCGGCGGCCGATACAACGGCGATGCAGATGGCCGATACGAAGGCGGAAAGCGCGGCCACCTGAAGCGGCTCGAAATACACCGAGCCGTCGGAACCGAACTTGATGGCCTGGGCAAAAGCCGGGCTAGCACCGACCGGCGACAGGATGGTCGAGAGCAGGGCGATCTTCCCGACGTGCCCTGCAAACGGCGATCGTGTCCGGTTCAACCCCGGCATGTATTTATCCCCTTTCGGCCGCACTCGGAAAACGGTTCCGCTCATCGAGGAGAGGCCCCGTCCCGGACCGGCGCGTGCCCCACCGCCGATCCGAATCACCCCAAAATACCGCCTTTCAGGGGGTGCAAAAAGAGTCGAGGAAGCCTCGATTGGCCCATCGGTGACAAGCGAGTCCAACCGGCCCCGATGTTCACGGAACGTTCAGTGATCCCGTGCGGCCGGCTTGCCATGGGGGAAGAGTCGATAATTAACGGCGGGGGGTGGCCAGAGGGTTGACCGGACTCGTCTTATGCGGTTCGGCCGCCTTCCCTTTCTCGATCCCTCGCGCAGGGCGGCAATGTCCCCCGGAAAAATCCGCATGTGTGGAACAGCTGTGGATAAGGCTTTGCCGGCAAGAAAAACCCGCCCGCACTCATCTGAGCGCACGGGCGGGTTTGAATTCATCCCAGGCGGCTTTTTCGCCCGAGCATGGGCAGGTCAGTAGCGGTACATCGCCGACTTGAACGGACCGGTCGACTTGACGCCGATATAGTCGGCCTGCTCCGGCGTCAGCTTGGAAAGCTTGGCGCCAAGCTTGGCGAGATGCAGTTGGGCCACCTTCTCGTCGAGGTGCTTGGGCAGCACATTCACCTTCTTCTCATACTTGTCGCCACGGGTCCAAAGTTCGATCTGGGCCAGCGTCTGGTTGGAGAAGGAGGCACTCATCACGAAGCTCGGATGTCCGGTGGCGTTGCCGAGGTTGACGAGGCGACCTTCGGACAGCAGGACGATCTTCTTGCCGTCGGGGAATTCGACGAGGTCGACCTGCGGCTTGACGTTCTTCCACTTGAAGTTCCGAAGACCGGCGACGTCGATCTCATTGTCGAAATGGCCAATGTTGCAGACGATGGCCATGTTCTTCAGCTTGCGCATGTCATCGACGGTGACGACGTGAAGGTTACCGGTGCAGGTAACGATGATGTCGGCGCGATGGATATCGTCCTCCAGCGTGACCACCTCGAAGCCGTCCATGGCGGCCTGCAGAGCGCAGATCGGGTCGACTTCGGTGACTAGCACGCGAGCACCGGCGCCGTGCAGCGACTGGGCCGAACCCTTGCCGACGTCGCCATAACCGCAGACGATGGCGACCTTGCCGGCCATCATCACGTCGGTGCCACGACGGATGGCGTCGACTAGGCTCTCGCGGCAGCCGTACTTGTTGTCGAACTTCGACTTGGTGACGCTGTCGTTGACGTTGAAGGCCGGCCAGGGCAGCTCACCGCGCGCTTCCATCTGGTAGAGGCGCATGACGCCGGTCGTCGTCTCTTCGGACACGCCACGGATGCTTGCCTTGGCGCGCGAATAGAAGGTCGGATCTTTGGCAAGGCGCGCTTTGATGGTCGCGAAGAGTTCTTCCTCTTCCTCGGACTTCGGATCGGCGAGAACGGACGGATCGCTCTCGGCCTTGGAGCCCAGCGTCACCAGGAGTGTGGCGTCGCCGCCATCGTCGAGGATCATGTTGGCGGTCTGGCCATTGCCCCAGTCGAGGATACGGTCGGTGTAGGTCCAGTATTCCTTCAGGGTCTCGCCTTTCACCGCGAACACCGGGGTTCCGGCGGCGGCGATGGCGGCGGCGGCGTGGTCCTGCGTCGAGAAAATATTGCAGGAGGCCCAGCGGACGTCGGCGCCGAGCGCCTTCAGCGTCTCGATCAGTACGGCGGTCTGGATGGTCATGTGCAGCGAGCCGGCGATGCGGGCGCCCTTGAGCGGCTGGGCGGCGGCGTATTCGGCGCGCACCGACATCAGGCCGGGCATCTCGATCTCGGCCATGTCGAGTTCGGTGCGGCCCCAGTCGGCGAGCGAGATGTCCTTGACGATATATTCCTTGGCGACCATCGACGGATCTCCGAGTGCGAGGGAGGGGTATGCTGGTTGAAAGCCAACGGGGGCGGCAAACGGCCGCCGGTAAGCGCCTTATAGGAGATGTCGACGCCCAGCGCAATCGCGACATAAAGAGATCCTTATATCATGATGAAAGCCACCTGCGCACTCAAAGATGGCATGGAATGCCTGCCGGAGTGATGTTCAGAAGGCCAGATGTAAAACCCTGCATACACTCTGGCTGTCGACGCTTTGCTGGGATCGGCGGCAACGGGTATGCTCTTGGCCAACACCGGACGGGAAATCGGGGCACCCCGCGCCGAGCCGACGCGAAGCGGATGTCAGAGTTCAGGTCGTTCTGAGGGAAAGGCCACGCGCGAAGCCGTCTGGTCGGCTTCCGGCGTCTGAGGTCGGGAAAACCAGTCTCGGTGTTTCCGACCATGTCTGGTAAGGTCGGTTGGCCACGAACGGTCCCGCTATCCACCAAAGGGAGGCGAAGGTGGGTCAGACAAAGCCCGTTTTGGAAGTGATCGAAGCGCCGCTTGAGCGCACGTTCCGCGTCTATTCGCACGACTACCCCTTCGCCTATTCCGGTTGGCACCACCATCCGGAATACGAACTGCATCTGATCCGCCGCAGTTCCGGCCAGTTCTATGTCGGCACCTATGCCGGCGAGTTTGGCCCGGGCAACCTCGTCATGACCGGTCCCAACCTGCCGCATATGTGGGTGTCGGACGGCTTCGACCGCGACGGAGAGGGGCGCATTCGCGATCGTGACCTGGTGCTTCAGATGGGTGCCGGCTTCGCCGAGCGTTGCATGGCCGAGTTTTCCGACTGTTCCGGCCTTTCCGCGCTCTTGGACGCGACACGAGCGGGCATCGAATTTTCGCCTTCCGCCGCCGCCGAGGCAGCAAGCCTTATGGAAGCGTTGCTCCGTGCGGACGGGTTCGAGCGCATAGCCTTGTTCTTCAAGCTGATGCGCGTCTTGGAGCAAGATGGCAATCGTCGATCGCTGTCACTGAAAGGCATGGAACATCAATGCGCCCAGCCGCGTCGGCTTGAGCGCATGCTGGCCTACATTGCTGCCAACTTCAACCGGCCGGGTCTTACCTGTCGCGAAGTGGCGGCGACGGAAGGCATGGGCTTGCCTGCCTTCTCGCGCCTCTTCGAGCGGCATCTGCGCTGCTCCTGTGCCGAGTACATCAACCATCTCAGGATCTACAAGGCTTGCCAGTTGCTGTCGGAGACCGAGGTCATGGTGACCTCGATCGCCATGGATGTCGGCTACGAGACGCTGTCGACCTTCAATCGCAACTTCCTGCGGTTGATCGGCCGTACGCCATCCGCCTTCCGGGCCGAGCGACGAGCGGGCGGACGCGGCAAGACGCGCGCCGCCGCCTGAGAGTTGTCGCGGCTAGAGCCGCTGCCCATCCTCCCCGAACAGATGGATAGCCGAGAGGTCCGGCTTAAGACCGATATTGTCGCCGGGGTTGAGTTCGACCCGTTCGCGCAACACGGCGACCAGTGTCTGCCCGCCGCACCGGACCAGCACCTGCGTTTCGGCGCCGGTTGGTTCGACCACCACCACCTCCGCACGGAAGCCGGCTTCGTCGAGCGTCAGATGCTCGGGGCGGACGCCGTAGGTGATAGCATCGCTGGCGGCCCCGGCGGGCAGCGGCAACACGACGCCATCCTCGGTGACGAAGCCGCCGCTGCCGGTCTTGCCCTTGATAAGGTTCATGGCCGGCGAGCCGATGAAGGTGGCGACGAACAGGTTGGCCGGCCGATCATAGAGTTCGAGCGGCCGGCCGATCTGCTCGACCACGCCGCTTTTCATCACCACGATGCGGTCGGCCATGGTCATCGCTTCGATCTGATCATGGGTGACGTAGACGGTGGTGGTGCCGAGGCGCTGGTGCAGATCCTTGATCTCGGCGCGCATCTGCACGCGCAGCTTGGCATCGAGATTGGAAAGCGGCTCGTCGAACAGGAACACTTGCGGGCTGCGCACGATCGCCCGGCCCATGGCCACACGCTGGCGCTGTCCGCCCGACAACTGCTTGGGCAGCCGATCGAGATAGGGCTCGAGTGCCAGAACGGCCGCCGCCTCCTTGACACGGGCGTCGATGGCGGCGCGGCTTTCGCCCTTCAGCTTCAGCGCAAAGCCCATGTTCTGCGCCACGGTCATGTGCGGATAGAGCGCATAATTCTGGAACACCATGGCGATGTCCCGCTCCTTCGGCGGCACGTCGTTGACGAGACGGTCGCCGATGCGGATGTCTCCGTCCGAGATTTCCTCGAGGCCGGCGATCATCCTGAGCAGCGTCGACTTGCCGCAGCCGGACGGACCGACCAACGTCACGAACTCGCCGTCGGCGATGTCGATATCGATGCCGTGGATGACCTGATGACCGCCGTAGAACTTGGCGACGTTGTCGATGGAAACGCTGGCCATGGTGTTCCTCCCTTGATCGTGTTCAGAGGCCGAGCCGCCAGACGCGCGCGCTGGCGATGCGTTCCTGGGGGGCTGCGAGGCGAATGGCAGTTATCGGGGCGGGATCGGCGAGCCGCTTGGTGCCGGCATAGCGGCCGTCATCGGCAAACACCTCGATCGATCCCCGGTCGAGGAAGACGCGGACGGAGCGCACCTGCGCGCCGACGGCGAGATAGTGCGGCGAGGCCGGTCCGGTACTGGCAGCTTCGTGAAGGATGGCGAGGCCATCCGCGCCACCCGTGATGGCGAGCTTCAGCGCCGGATGCGACAGCACGAGTTCGAACGGCACGCCCGTCTGATCGAACTCGATGACGATCTCGGCGGCTCCGTCATCGAGGCTGACCGTCTCGCCCTTGAGCAGTTCGTGATCGTCGACAAGCGTCTGCCGGAGTGTGGTGACGGCCTCGATCGGTGGCGTGAGCAGCACGCCGTCTTTGAGCTGCAGCCGGCGCGGCAGGGTCATCGCGGTCGGACAGTCGGCGGTCCTGACGATGTCCGTCCAGTTGGCGAGCCAGGCGATGCCGACTGGGCCGTCACGGTCGGCAAAGGCCTGGAAGCCGTAGGCATCGGTGCCGAAATCGAGTTCCTGCCGGAATTCCGGCGTAAACGCCCGGCCGTCGAAGCGGCCGACGATGCCGAAAGTGAGGTTGCGCCGGCGCGTCGCCGGATCGCGGCTCATCAGCAGGCCGACGATCAGCAGCCAACGGGTATTGGGATCTTCCGCCGGGCCGTCGAGCGGCAGCATGGCCGGACATTCGCCGACGGTGCGGCCATATTCGCGCTCGCGGTGGACAAGGCCGACGAAGCGCCAGCCGGACGCTCCGGTCGGATCGTCTGTCTCATTGAGCATGACGACGCCGCCTTCGGTATCGCGGCCACCGAGCAGCATCTTGAGACGCCCATCGGGCCCACGGAAGACATAGGGATCGCGGTTGTCCTCACCGAGGCCGAGCCCTTCGGGACGACCGGCCAGCACAGTCCCCGGCGGGCTGTCGAGTGTGACGCTGTCGCTGCTCCGCACTGTGCACTGCACTTCCATTTCCGGCTTCCGGCCCTCGATATGATCGGTGAAGAAAGCACGAAAGCCAGGCTCTCCCGGCACAGCGATTGCCGAGCCGGAAAAAATGCCGCCGGCCCCGTTCGCCGCGTAGACCGCATCCCCGGGCTCAAGAAAGACGGGCAGATGGCGCCAGTGCAGGAGATCGTCGGAGACGGCATGGCCCCAGTGCATGGCATGCCAGCGGAGACGGTGCGGATAGTGCTGGTAGCAGAGGTGGACCCGGCCGTCGAAGCGGCCGAAGCCATTGGGGTCGTTCATCCAGCCGAAGGGCGGTCGGAAATGATAACCGCCTGCCAGCTCGGGCGGGATTGGTGCCGGTCCGGCGTGCAGCACCCGAATGCCGGTGTCGAGCACAGTAGCCGGATCATAGGCGTAGACGGCCGACAGCAAGGTGGTCGCGGGGTTGTAGCTGAGGCGATCGACCGGCGCCGCGGCAACGAGGGGCCGCCGTTCGAAGGCGTCGGTTCGTCCGGTGATCACTTCGCCCGCTCCGGTCAGCGCGACGTTTGCCGGTTCCGTCCCCTTGGCCATCAGGAAGAGTTCGATGGTGTGGCCTGCGGCCACCGGGGCAAAGGATATCGCTTCCCAGCCCGACTGATCGGCCGAAGAAAGTGCCTGGGACATGGTCAACCTTTCACCGCTGAGCCAACAAAGGAGCTGATGAACCAGCGTTGGAAGGCGAGATAGAACACGAGAATGGGGATCATCATCAGCACCGAGGCGGCCATGGCCCGGTCCCAGAAGATGCTGTCCTGGCCGAAGAATGTGGCGATTGCCACCGAGATCGGCCGGGCATAGTCGGTCTGGGTGATCAGGATCGGCCAAAGATACTGGTTCCAGGCCTCGATCCCCATCAGGATGGAGACGGTGGCGAGCGCCGGCAGGCTGAGCGGCATGAAGATCGACCACCAGGTGCGGAAGATCGAGGCGCCGTCGATGGAAGCCGCCTCGTAGAGCTCCTTCGGTAACTGCGCAAAGAATTGGTAGAACAGGAAGGTGTAGAGGGGGCTCGCCACGAAGGGCAGGATCTGGGCGGTGAAGGTGTCGGAGAGCCCGGCACGCGACACGATGATCAGCAGCGGCATGATGATGCTCTCCTGCGGGATCACGTAGAGCGCGATGATCAGCGACAGGATCAGCGCCCGTCCCGGCAGGCTGCCCCAGGCGAGAATGAAGCCGGCCATCGAGTTGATGATCAGGCCGAGGCTGACGGTCGAGAACAGGATCAACAGCGAATTGCCGAGATAGCGGCCGAAGGCGAGTTCGCCGGCGAAGTTGCCGACCTCGCGAAAGTTGTTGAGAGTCGGGTTATCCACCCAGAAAGCCCGGAACGAGCCCATGTCGGCGAGGATCTGGAAGCGGTCGTCCTTCAGCGAGGCGATGAACAGCATGAACAGCGGCGAGATCACCACCAGCGCGATGATGAACACCGAGATCGACTGGACGATGCGGTAGCCATTGAGAGGCGCTGCCGGCTTGCGGGGAGAAAGGGCGAGATCAGACATCGAAGCGCCTCATGAGCCTGCGCTGGATCAGCGCGATGACCAGGACGATCAGGAACAGGATCACCGACACCGCCGAAGCGTAGCCGAGCTTCTGCTCCTCGAAGCCGGCGCGCACCATGTAGTGGACGACGGTCTCGGTCGACGATTTCGGCCCGCCCTGCGTCAGGATTGCCACCTGCGTGTAAAGCTTGAAGGCCTGGATGGTGGTGATGACCAGCACGAACACATGGGTCGGCCTCAGGCCCGGCATGGTGACGTGCCAGAAGCGGCCCCAACGGCCGGCGCCGTCGATGCGTGCCGCGTCGTAGAGTTCGTCGGGGATGCCCTGCATGCCGGCGAGGTAGATGATCATCTGGAAGCCGTAGGCCTGCCAGGCCGAAAGCAGCACGATCGAAAACATCGCCCAGTTCGGATCGCCCAGCCAGTCGATCGGCTGGATGTATCCGCCCGACAGCGATGCCAGAATCTGGTTGAGCGGACCGGTCGGGTACTGGAACAGCGTGCCCCAGATGACGCAGACGACCACCATCGACGTAATGGCCGGCAGGAAGAACATGCCGCGGAACAGGTTCCGGAACGGTAGTTTCTGGTTGAGGATCAGCGCCGTCAGGAAGGCCAGTCCGCATTGCACCGGCAACACCCAGAGGGTGAAGCGCGTGACGTTCCAGAGCGACGTCCAGAACAGATCGTCGCTCAGGATGCGCAGGAAATTGTTGAGGCCGACGAAGCGCACCGGCGTCGGCCGGGGCACCAACGGCTGGTTGGTCATGGCCGTCCAGAACGACAGCAGGAAGGGCGTGATCAGAAAAACGGTCATCAACACGACCGCCGGCGCCAGCATGCCGATTTCCTGCAGGAAGCGCGGCCAGCCGACACGGGCGATGATGGAACGGCGACGCCGCTTCGGAAGGATTGTCAGTGTGGACATGGGCCCCTCGCCGGGCGATGGGTGGCAGGAGGGCGGCGCGCGCCCGAAGGGAGGGCGGGCGCGCGCCGGCAGGCCGTACCGGGGAAGCGCGAGTTCGTGCCCCCCCGGTTGTTCCGACGGCATGCATCTCGTTTCGGAGGGAACGAGACGCATGCAGGACGGATATCAGTTGCCGCTGAACGGCGGATAACCGTCGTTGTCGGCAATGTCCTCGTCGATCTTCTGAGCGGCGGCGGTCAGTGCCTTCTTGGCGTCCTCGCCGTTGAAGATCTGGTCGACGGCCTGCATGAAGGCAGAGGTGATGGTCGGATAGGCCGGGTGTGGTGGGCGCGGCACGGCGACCTTCGATGCCTGCTCGAAGGCAACGGCCATCGGTCCGCCTTCCGCATAGAGCGGCGACTGGGCAGCAACGCTCTTGAGGCCCGGGTAGGCGCTCTGGCTCACCGCGTAGTCGCGATAGTCCTTGTCCTTCAGGAGGAAGCTCAGGAACTTGCCGGCGATATCGGGATGCTCGGATTGGGTGGTAATCGCCCAGATCCAGGTGCCGTCGGGGCTGGCGCTCTTGTCGCCGAACTTCGGCAGCGGCATCACCACCACGTCGTCCTTCATCTTGGCGGCGGCTTCGGCGTAGAACCAGTGGCCGCCCCAGGCAAGCGCTGCCGGCTGACCGTCGGCGTAGAACTGGTTGGTGCCCGACGACATCGGCACGACCCAGCCGTTCTTCACCCAGGTCTGCATCATGGTGAGCGCATCGACGCAAGGCTGGCTGTCCAATGTGCCCTCGGCCTTCCAGGCCGTGCGGTCGATCAGGTCGCAGCCGAAGGAGTTGAGGATCGGCTGGTAGGCATAGGTCACCCACTCGGTCTTGATGCCATAGCCGCGGAAGGTATCGATCGGCCACTTGACGCCGTCCACCTTGGCCAGTTTGCCGAGATAGTCCTCGAATTCGGCGCGTGTCCAGGCGTCGTCCACCGACTTCGGGATGCGGGCGCCGATCTTCTCGAGATATTTCTTGTTGCCGTAGAGCACGACCGAGCTGTCGGTCAGGCCGATGGCATAGAGCTCCTTGTCGATCGGGTAGGTGCCCTGAGCGATGTTGGACGCCGTCATGTCGTCGAGAAGGTCCTTGTCGACGTAGCTCTTGAGCGGCTTGAGGTAGCCCGACCAGACGTAGTTGGCGAGGAAGGGCGCATCGAGTTCCATGATGTCCGGCAACTGCTTGGACATCACCGCCGACGAGAACTTCTCATTGTAGGCGTCGTGCGGCGCGTAGATCAGCTCGATATCGACGTCCGGATTGGCTGCCTCAAAGCGCTCGGCGACCTTGCCGTACAGCGCCACCCAGCCAGGATCGCCCTGGTGCATCATCCGCACAACGGTCTTGGCATCGGCGGCCGTGGCGATCGCCATCAGCGCGGTGGTGGCAACAAGAGCCTTAAGTAAACGATTACCCATTGTAAGAATCTCCTCCACTCGTTGGGTTCCTCACCAGCTCAGACGGAAGCCCTCTCGACAAGCTGGAATGGGAGCAGTTTCAGCCCCCTCTCCGGCGGTTCGGCCGCCTGAAGTATCTCCGCCGCCATCCGGCCCATTGCCCGATGGGGCAGGGCCATGGTGGTGAGCGGCGGGTCGAGTCGCGTGACGATGTCGATCTGATTGTCGAAGCCCGCCACGGCGACGTCATCGGGTATACCGGCGCCCACCCTGCGGAGCGCGGAGTAGACCTCCATGGCGACGCGATCGTTGCCGCAGAGAATGGCGTCCGGCCGATCTGGCCCGGCCATCAGCTCGGCGACGTGTTGGGCGACCAGGCTGCGCGCTCGGTCGGCATAAATGGCGCGCTTGACCGCTGGAAGCACGGCTATCGGCTCCAGCCCGGCTTCACTGAGAGCCGCCCGGAAGCCGCGTTCGCGCAGCTCGCCGGCCAGAAGGCCCGGCAGGTTGATGAAGGCGATCTTGCGCCGGCCGGCGTCGATCAGGTGGCTGGCGATGGTGTGGCCGGCCGTCTCCTCGTCGGGCACCAGCGACGTCACGCGTCCGGCGGCGTCGCGGCAGTTGATCATCACCCCGATACGATCGGCGAGTTCGGGAGGGAGAACGACTTCCTTGTGATACATCGCCGCATAACCGATGGCGCGCGGCCGGAAGCGGCTGACATCGTCATAGACCTTGGCGATGTCGCGGTCGCCGCCGATGGTGGTGAAGAACACCGAGAGATCGGCTTTACGGGCGGAGTTATCGAGACCGCGGATGATCTCGGTAGCAAAGGGCGAGGTGAGCAACTCATCGCCGATGATAGCGATCAGCGGCATCCAGCCCTGCCGCATGCTGCGCGCGGCGAAATTGGTGACATAGCCGAGTTCCTCGGCAATCTTGCGGATCCGATCGCGCGTCTCGTCGGCCATGCGGGCTGAACCGCCGTGCAATGCGCCAGAGACGGTCTTGACCGACACCCCGGCGACGCTGGCGATATCCTGCAGCGAAACGGTCACGGGTAGTTCCCCTCCCAGGGTGTCGGCGCTTCCCGATACGGCTCCTCGCCCGCGCTCGGTTTGCGCCGTGAGTTATCGTTTACCCAATGCCATCGCCGAGAACTGTTGTCAAGGCATTCGCGCTACGCCCTTTGAAGGAAGGAGCGTTTATTTGATGACTTCTCGCCGTCCTCTTTCCAGAGGAAGGCGGCGCCTCTGACGCCAGAGCTGTCGCCATGTTTGGCCTTGCGAATCGGCGTCGCCACGCTGTCGGAGAACACCAGCCGGCCATCGCCCGATCCGGCCGCCTCACCGTCCCAAAGATTGGTGCGCGTCGACAGCAGCTTCGGCACGTCGGTGTAGAGCTCGTCGACATTGCTCATGCCGCCACCCAAGACGAACACGTCGGGATCGATGAGGTCGATGATCAGGGCCAGCGACCGGGCAAGCCGATCGACATAGCGGCCGTAGACCGCTGTGGCCGTGGGATCGCCGGCTCGCTTGAGGTCGATCACTTCCGACGCCTTGCGGGCGATGCCGGTCGTCGTCTTGTAGTCGAGCTCGAAGCCGGTGCCCGAGCAGAACATCTCCAGGCAACCGCTGCGGCCGCACCAGCACTTGGGGCCGGGATACTCGCCCTCTTTCGGCCAGGGCAGAGAGTAGTGGCCTATCTCGCCGGCCAGCCCTTGAAAGCCGGCGTGGCTCTTGCCCTTGAGGGCGATGCCGCCGCCATGGCCGGTGCCGAGGATGATGCCGACCACCACATCGAGCCCGGCGCCGGCGCCGTCGATCGCCTCGGAGACGGCGAGGCAATTGCCGTCGTTGGCCAACCGCACTGGTCGACCAAGCGCGGCTTCGAGATCGCGGCCGAGCGGCTGACCGTTCAGCCAGAAGGTGTTGGAGTTGCGGATGAGGCCGGTGAGCGGATTGGGACTGCCGGGCAGGCCGATACCGACGCTGCCGCTTTGGCAGGTCGCCTTTTCCACGTGCTCCACCAGATCGACCACCGCCCGGATCGAGGCGTCATAATCCTCGCGTGGCGTCGGGATGCGGTGCCGGCAAAGCTCGACGCCACCGGCATCGAGGCCCACCACCTCCATCTTCGTGCCGCCCCAGTCGATCCCGATATACATCCTGCCGTCTCCTCGTCGGTATAGTGAATCAGAGGGCTTTGCCGTCGGCACCGAAGCGATGCAAGTGTCCCTCGGCCGGCGTCAATACGACGTCGTCCCCGGCCGCCACCGGCATATCGCCGACGGTACGGGCAGTAAGGCGACCGGCCTCTGCGACCTCGACGTGAATGAAAGTATCACTGCCGAGATGCTCGGCAGAGATCACCCGGCCGCGCCAGCCATCGCCGTCGCGGCTGACGACAAGATGCTCCGGACGGACGCCGATGGTGTCGGCGCCAGCCTTCTGCGCAAGACTGCCGGTGATCAAGTTCATCTGCGGCGAGCCGATGAAACCGGCGACGAACAGATTGGCCGGCGCGCGATAAAGGTCCAGCGGCGCGCCGACCTGCTCAAGGCGGCCGGCGTTGAGCACGGCGATCTTGTCGGCCATGGTCATGGCCTCGGTCTGGTCGTGCGTTACATAGATCGTCGTCGTGCCGAGCCGTTGCTGCAGCTCGCGGATTTCGGCGCGCATCTGTACGCGCAGCTTGGCGTCGAGATTAGAAAGCGGTTCGTCGAACAGGAAAACCTTGGGGTCGCGGACGATGGCTCGCCCCATGGCGACGCGCTGCCTTTGACCGCCGGACAGCGCCACCGGCTTGCGAGCGAGCTGGCGCGTCAGATCCAGAATGGCGGCCGCCTTGCCGACGCGCTCGTCGATCTCCGCCTTGGGGCGCCCGGACAGCTTCAAGGCAAAGCCCATGTTGGCGGCGACATCCATGTGCGGATAGAGCGCGTAGTTCTGGAACACCATGGCGATGTCCCGATCCTTGGGGGCGAGATCGTTGACGATCCTGCCGTCGATGTGGATCTCGCCGCCGTTGATGGTCTCGAGACCGGCGATGGAGCGCAACAGCGTCGACTTGCCGCAGCCTGACGGGCCGACGAGAGCCACGAATTCACCGTCGGCAATGTCGATCGAGATGTCGTGCAACACCTCCAGCACGCCATAGGCCTTGCGCAGATTCCTGATTTCGACGGTGGCCATGCAAACCCTCCCAGACACCGGCTTGACAACAAAACAAAGTGATTTAATCTAATTGGCGTTGGTTTGGGAAGCCGATTTTTTTGCAACAAACGGCTTCCGCTTATCCTGGGAGGAGAAAGCGATGAAGAAATCTCTGCTGGCGGCGCTTGCCGCCGCGACGGCGCTCGGCTGTCTGCCTGTCGCCGCCGAAAACCTGATCACCAGCGATCGCGTCGGTCCCTCCGACGCTCCGAAAAAGATGGTGTTCCGGATGACCGGCGACGGTCCGTCCAGCACCGACCCGACTTGGGCGGCCGGCTACACCAAGCTTTATACCGATTTCATCAACAACCATCCTGGCTGGCAGCTTGAGCTGCAGATGATGACCGGCGACATTAGCCAGGAACAGGCGCGCATGCTGGAGCAGGCCAAGGCCGGCCATGCCCCTGACTGCGCCGCCATCGACAGCTTCGTGCTGCCGCTGTTCAAGCAGGCCGGCGTGTTGAAGTCGCTGTCGCCCTATTTCAAGAAGGAAGAAATCGACCAGCTCTTCCCGTTCGTGCGCGATGGCGTCACCGGCAAGGACGGCCAGATCTATGCCTGGTGGTGGTCGACCGACCTCCGTGTGCTCTATCGCAACAAGGAAATCGTGCCGAACGCGCCGGAAACCTGGGCTGATGCCAAGGCGGCCGCGCTCGCGTCGGTCAAGGCCGGCATGGAAGGCATGCTGTTCAACGGTAGCCGTTACGAGGGCACGGGCTTCGACTGGCTGGGCAATTTCTGGGGCCAGGGTGGCAAGCTGGTCGATGACGCCGGCAAGCCGATCTTCGCCGACGCTGCCAACCGCGACAAGTTCGTCAAGGCCGTTAACTACTACCGCGACCTCGTTGAATCCGGCGCCGCCCCCAAGCGCGTCGCCACCATCGGCAATTACGATGACTTCAACGCCGCCGCCGCGGCCGGCACGACGGCCATGTTCGTCGGCGGCAACTGGCAGTATCGCCAGCTGCAGAACTCGATGGATCCGGCAGAGTTCGCCAAGTGGACCTTCTCGATGCTGCCGGGCATTACCGCCGACCAGCGGTCGACCGGCACCGGCGGCTGGACGGTTGCCGCCTTCTCGTCGGAACCGGAAAAGGTCGAGATGTGCGCCGCGCTTGCCCGCGAAGTCTATATGGGCCCGGCCAATGCCCTGCAGGAGCAGTTGCCGACCCGCACCGACCTCTATGACAAGTACGATGTCTTCAAGAGCGAGGCCAACCAGACCTTCGCCAAGGCGCTGAAAGTCGGCCAGGCTCGTCCCGGCGTGCTGGTCTATCCGGAGATCTCCAACCAGATCCAGATCATGATGGGCAAGGTGCTGACCGGCGCCGCGACCACCGACGCCGCCGTCGACGAGGCCTACAAGGCCACGCTGGACGCCTACGGCCGGCTCTGAGAACGCTCCGCCCGTCGTTCCTCCCGACGGGCGGCTTCCGGCAGGATCCTGGCTCCGATAAACCCTTCGGAGCCGACCCGCCGCGGGCGGCCGTCCAGCTTGGCGGCCGCTTTCGCTTCGCCGAACCCCTGATACCGAGGTGCTCATGTCCGCACGCGCCGTGACGTCGAAACTGTCCTTCCTCGGGATGGCAGGCCGGCACAACCGCGTTCCATCTCCCTATCCCTGGCTGATGCCGGTGATCCTGGTGATGGGGCTGTTCTATCTCTATCCGGTGGTTGATGTTTTCCGTTACGCCTTCACCGACCTGACGCTGTTGGGTGGCGAGGGGCACTACACGCTTTCGACCTTTGCCAATGTTCTGACGCGTCCTGAACTGCTGCAGATCCTCTGGGTGACCTTCGTCTTCACGGCCGGATCGGTGATCGGCCAGCAGGTGATCGGCCTTGCCATGGCGCTGGTCGTGGTCCGCTCGGAAAAGCGCCATCTGTTCGGCACCACCATTCTCAGAACCACCGCGCTGATCGCCTGGGTGGTGCCTGGCATTGCCGGCGGCATCATCTGGAAGATGCTGTTCAACGAGGCTCCGTTCGGCGGTCTAAACTCGTTGTTGCGCCTCCTCGGCATGGCGCCGGTGCAATGGTTGTCGGATCCCGACGTCGTCATGTGGTCGGTGGTGCTGTCCAACGTCTGGCGCGGCACGGCCTTCTCGATGGTCGTGATGTACGCGGCGCTGAAAGCCATCGATCCCTCGCTCTACGAGGCGGCCGAGGTCGACGGCGCCACCGCGCGGCAGAAGCTGTTCTTCGTGACGCTGCCGCAGCTCCGCCCGGCCATTCTGGTCAACATGATCCTGATCACCATCCAGACGCTCAACACCTTCGACGCCATCATTTCGCTGACCGGCGGCGGCCCGGGTCGCGCCACCGAGGTGCTGTCGCTCTATACCTTCAACGTCGTCTTCCGAAACTATGACCTCGCGGCCGGCAGCGTGCTGTCGATCGTGATGCTGGTCATCAGCCTTGGCCTGGCGCTCATCTACGCTTCCTTCCTGCCGAAGGATGAAAAGGCATGAAACTCCGCACCCGCGACCGTCTTGGCGACATCCTGAGCTACGCTTTCATGGCGGTGATGTTCGTCTTCTTTGCCTGGCCGCTGATCTGGCTGCTGTCCATGGCACTGCGCACCCGCAAGGAGGTGTTCCTCGGCGTCAGCAGGCTGATCCCGAAATACCCGACGCTCGACAACTTCGTGGCGGTGCTGACCTCCAGCCAATTCCCGGTCTACCTGATCAACGCGCTGAAGCTGTCCTGCCTGTCCGCCGTCGGCTGCCTGATCATCGCCGCTCCAGCCGCCTACGCCTTCTCCCGCTTCGAGTTCAAGAGCAAGGGGGTCTGGATGCTCGGCATCCTCGCCTTCCAGATGATTTCGCCGCTGGTCATCATGGTGCCGCTCTATCGCTACATGGCTCGGCTCGGTCTGATCGACAGCCACTTCGGGGCCATCATGGTCTACATCGCCCTCGGCGTGCCCATGGTCACCTGGCTGCTCAAGGGCTACATGGACGGCATTCCGAAAAGTCTCGACGAGGCGGCGCTGATTGACGGTTGCAACCGTCTCTCCGTGTTCATCCGCATCATCCTGCCGTTGTCGACACCCGGCGTGGCCTCCGCCTTCATCATCACGGTGATCGCCGGCTGGTCGCAGTTCCTGGTGCCCTTCCTGTTGATCACCAAGGATTCGCTCGTTCCCATCGGCGTCGGCATCTTTCAGTACGCCGGCACGCAAAATGCCAGCACCATCCAGATCCTCGCCGCCGCTTGCCTGATCTCGGTGGTGCCGGCCATCATCGCCTTCCTTGCCCTGCAGCGGCTCATCCTGAGCGCCATGACGGCTGGCGCCGTCAAGGGTTAGGCGCACAAGGCTCAAACGCTCCCAGTTTGAATTGGATGTTTCCCATGTCCCTCACTCTTGCCCAACGTCTTGATCGCCTCAAAGTCCGTGTCGCCGAACTGGAGTTCTGGAAGGTGCGCGAGACGGCCCCGCTTTCCGCCATCGCCTTCGAAGGCACGGCCATCGAGATTGGCGCGCCCTGGCCGCGCAAGGACGGCGTCGTCCATTTCGCGCTCGAGGGGTCTGTTCCGATCGGTTGGCCGCTTGCCGAAACCGTCCTCAGCCTCGATCTTGGCGGTGAAAGCCTGATCGCCATTGCCTGCGATGGCGGCGAACCGGTGTCCTACGGCCTCGACCCCTACCATCAGAGCTTCCCGCTCACCGGCCGCGCCTTCGCGGTCACGACTGAGACTGTCGCCCGCCTGCCGTTCGGCGAGCCGGTGCGCCGTCCGCACGTCAATCGTGCCGAACTCAGGTTGTCCGAGCCGTCCGTCGAGGCGCTGTGGCTGCTGGTGACCCAGGTGATCGAAGCGGTCGATGTTCTCGAGGGTCATGATGTGGTGCCGCATCTGATCGCCGCCGCCGAAGACACTCTGCGCGGCCTCGACTGGCCATCCTCGACGGCCGACTATGTCGCCCGTACCGCCGTGAGCGAAAGCCAGCAGAAAATCTGGCAGCTTCCCGAGCTGATCGAGGCGCCCGCCGCCCTCAACCAGGCTGAACGGGCAACGGTCGTTGCCGCCTATGACGCGCTGATCGCCCGTCTGGAAGCCTTGCAGCAGCGCTTCCCGCCGGAAGGCGAGATTGGCCTGACCGGCCATGCCCACATCGATCTTGCCTGGCTGTGGCCCTATGGCGAGACCCGCCGCAAGACCCGCCGCACCTTCTCGACGGCTGTGTCGCTGATGGAAACGTCGAAGGATTTCCGCTTCAACCAGTCGACGGCCCATTATTACGCCCAGGTGGCCGAGGATGACCCGGCGCTGTTTGAGAAGATCGCCGCCCGCGTCCGCTCCGGTGAATGGGAAACGCTCGGCGGCAGCTGGGTGGAGCCGGACACCAACATGCCCACCGGCGAGAGTCTCACGCGCCAATATCTCTATGGCCAGCGCTTCTTCCAGAAGACCTTCGGCATTCGTCATGACATTTGCTGGCAGCCGGACTGCTTCGGCTTTACCGGCGCTCTGCCGCAGCTTCTGAGCCAAGCCGGCATCCGCAGCTTCTTCACCATCAAGGTCAACTGGTCGGAGACTAACCATATCCCGTCCGACCTGTTCTGGTGGGAAGGCCTCGATGGCAGCCGCGTGCTGGCTCACACCTTTGACAACCCGATGCAGGGCTACAACGGCTTCGTCCGCCCGGATTGCCACGTCCCGACCTGGCGGAATTTCCGCGAGAAGGCGCTGCATCCGGAAACGCTGCTGTGCGTCGGCTATGGTGACGGCGGCGGCGGCCCGACGCCGGAAATGGTGACGCGCGAGAAGCAGCTGCGCGCCTTCCCGACGCTGCCGAGGGCGCGCTGGACCAAGGTCAAGGATTTCTTCGAACGGGCCCATCAGACGGCGAAGGACAAGAAGCTGTCGGTCTGGCAGGGCGAGATCTATCTCGAACTGCATCGCGGCACGCTGACCAGCCAGAGCGTCGTCAAGCGGCTGCACCGTAAGGCCGAGCGTGCGCTGATCACCGCCGAGACGACCGCCTCGCTCGCCCATCTCCTCGGCGCGCCGAAGCCCGAAAGCCTGGAACCCGCCTGGCGGACCGTGCTGAAGAACGAGTTCCACGACATCCTGCCGGGGTCCTCGATCCACGAAGTCTATGTGGACGCTGCTCAGGAACTCGGTGACGTGATCGACACGGGCCTCAAGGCTCAGGCCGCAGCGCTCGATGCCATCGCCGGCGTGCTGCTCAAGGCGGCCGGCGAGAGCATCCTCGTCGCAAACCCATCCCTCGATACGCGGCAGGTCCGCGTGACGTTGGAGGATGGAACGGTGATTTCCTCGGCGGAGACCGTGCCGCCGCTCGCGGTTGCCGTCATTGATCCTGCCGATCTCAAACCAGCCGGCACGCTTTCGGTCAGCCGCACGCACCTCGAAAATGATGTTTTGCGGGTGACGTTGGCTGCCGATGGTTCCATCGCGTCGATCCTGCACAAGCAGACCGGCCGCGAGGCGCTCGATGGCTATGGCAACCGCCTGATGGCCTATCCCGTCGACAAGCCGCGCAACTGGGACGCATGGGACATCGAGGGTGACTACACCGAGCGGGGTGAGGAGGTCACGGATCTCCAGAGCCTTGAGGTCATCGAGCAAGGGGCGCATCGCATCGCCGTCAAGCTGGTGCGCCGCTTCCGCTCGTCGACCATCACTCAGGTTCTGAGCCTCGCCGCCGGTGCCCGTCGCCTTGATATCAGGACGACGCTCGACTGGCATGATCGCCGCGTGTTCCTCCGGACGCTGACCGCTGTGAACGCCAAGAGCCGCAATGCCACGGCCGAATGCGCCTATGGCGTCGTCACGCGCCCGACCCATACCAACACCTCGTGGGATGCGGCGATGTTCGAGGCGGCGGCCCATCGCTTCCTCGATCTGTCCGAGCCAGACTTCGGCGTTGCCCTGCTCAACGATGCCAAATACGGCCATAGCGTCCACGAGAACGTGCTCGGGTTGAGCCTGTTGCGGTCGCCGATCTACCCCGATCCGATGGCCGACGAGGGTGAGCAGACCTTCACCTATGCGCTGATGCCGCATGCCGGTCCCTGGCATGACGGCGGCGTTCGCGAGGAGGCCGATGACCTCAATCAGCCGCTGTTGGCCTGTCGGGTCAGCGGACTGGCCGCAGGCGTCTTCCAGCCCGTTGTGACTGAAGGTATTCCGGCGGCACTCTCGGTCCTGAAGCCGGCCGAGGAGGGCGATGGCCTAGTCCTGCGTGTTTGGGAGCCGGCCGGCCGACGCGGTGACTTCGGGTTGTCGCTCAAGGACGATTGGACCGTCGATCAGCCTGTCACCATTCTTGAAGAGCCGATGGACGTGCCGGCACGTGGTCTGAAGCCCTTCGAGGTCAAGAGCTGGCGGCTTTGCAAGGCGTGAGGCCCCGCGCTAATCTCTTGACATCCGCCGGTCTTCCGGCGGATGGGGAGGGAGCGCCGGTGAGTTTTCTCGGATCGAACGCCGAACAGGCGGCCGTGAAGAATCGTCAGCTTGTTTTGGCGACCATCCATCGTGGTGCGCCGATCTCGCGCACCGAGCTTGCCGCGCGCTGCGGCCTGACCAAGCAGGCCATCGCCCGTATCGTCGATCGTCTGGTCGACGAAGGCCTGGTCATGGAAGCGCGCCGCCGCCATGGTCTCAGGGGGCAACCGGCCATCGAGCTGGAGATCGATCCGGAAGGCATGTTCTCGGTTGGCGCCAATATCGACCGAGACCATCTCACCGTGGTGGTGGTCGATGCCACCGGTACGGTGCGGGGGCGTGTCCATCACGAGAAGAGCTTCTTCCTGCCTGATGAGTTCATGGCACTGTTCTCGGACGCACTGTCGACCTTCCGTCGCCGCAAGCTGGTGGACGAGGGCCGCCTCGCCGGCGTCGGGCTCGCCGTTCCCGATTGGCTGGGCGAGATCGATGTCATCGGCCGACCGGATGCCTATGACGCCTGGACCGACTTCGATCTGCGCGGTGCCGTCGAGGCGATAACGCCGCATCCCGTCTTCATCGACAACGACGCCAACGCCGCCGCGCTTGGCGAAATCGACTACGGTCTTGGTACGGAGATCGGCAGTTTCTTTTATGTCCTCGCCAATGCCTGTGTCGGCGGGGCCCTCGTCATCGACGGCGTTCGCCACAAGGGGGCGGGCGGCATCAATGGCGAGATCGGTTGCCTGCCGGTGCGAGAAGTCGATGCGAGCGGCTCCGGGCGCATCCGCCAGCTCGGCGAGCTGTTCTCGATGTTCCTGCTCTATGACCATCTCCGCGCCCATGGCATCGTCGTACGCACCCCTGCCGAACTCGCCGCGTTGGATGGACGTGGTCGGGCGCTGGTGTCTGCCTGGATTGTCCGAGCCGCCGGCTGGCTGGCCGAGGCGGTGTCGCATATCGCCCTGATCGCCGATCCCGAGGCGGTGCTGATCGGCGGCCGCATGCCGGTGCGTCTCATCGATGAACTCATTGTCGAGGCGCAGAAGGAATTTCTACGCGCCAGCCTGCCGCCGGTGACCTTGCACCGCGCGGTTTGTTCAGAGGATGCAGCGGCCCTCGGCGCGGCGGCCATGCCGCTGGCGCACCGGCTGGGCTTGCCATCCGCCGACGCGGGCCAGCTCAAGCGCGTGCCGCTGCGGATCGATCACGCCCGCGCTGCCACACTCTCGGCTTGAGCCGGCGTCTCCCGAAGCCGTTTGGGATCTGGCAGCAAGAATTCAACGATCGGCAGCAACGCCGCGCCCTCGGTGACTCCGGCTGTCGGCAACGACGAACGGTGGAGCGGCGGCATCCAGGATGTGGTTGTCGGCCGGCCGCCGATGGCCACCGGTGCCGCCAGGATCTCGGTGACCAGGGCGTCGATCGCCGCATCCGGCAGGTCGCCGCCGATGACGATGAGGCCCGGTACCACCACGCCGGAAATCGCCACCACCGCATCGAGCAAGTGGTCGGCAGCGTCGCGGGCCCATTCGGCGATGGCCGTCTCGCGATCGCTGCCCGTAGCGATGGCTGCGTCGAGCCGATCCGGCGACAGTCCCTCGGCCAGCGGTGCGCGGTCCTGGCCGGTGCGCATGGCGCCGATACCGCCGGCAAACCCATGCATGCCATGGAAGGGGCGACCGCCGATCGACAGTCCGGCTCGGACGCCGGATCGGGTGACCAGAATGCTGACGAAGCCGCCGTCGCGGTCGCCGGCGCCGATCAGCCGCTCGGCGGTGGCGGCGGTGGCGCTGTCGGCATTGGCCAGCACGGTGAGTGGCGCGAAGGATTCACGCACCGCCTCGATGCTGAGACCGTCGTCGGGCGATAGGGCGGCGCCGACGCCCAGCACTTCTGCCTCAGCCGGTTTCAGGGCGAGCAGCGCCTTGCCGACGGCGATCAGATCCTCGGCAGGTACGTCGCGCCGTTGGGCAATGACGTTGCCGGCCGCGTCGATCAGGACCGCCGCCGCTGCTCGGCGGGCCAGCCTCAGCCCGAGCGCCACGCAACCCTGCGGCCGGATCATGAACTCGGTAACCGGATAGCGACTGGCGTCGGCTTGCCGGCGCGATGTGACGAGGCCACGCCCTTCGAGACGCCTGAGGATCCCGGTGATCGCCGGCTCGGTCAGTCCGAGGCGCTGGGAGAGATCGCGGCGCGTGAGAGCTCCCAACACGCGCAGCAGTTCCAGCACGATGCGGGAATTGTGATCGGCGATGTCGCCATGGTTGATGCCCGGACCGTCCTTGGCCGGCGACGGCGTTCGCCGAAGGCGCGTCGTCATCGGCCTGGGAATTCCCGTCATCGCCTTGTCCTCGGTCTTCGCCGCCGCCCGTTCGAAATGCCGCTATCCGGGTGGATACCCTAGCGATACAACGATGCCGGTCAAAAGCTCAAGAAGTTAGGCATTACTCTACCGGTTCAACCCAGACATTTGCATCCGCCCGATAGCTACCCCGAGCAAATGTTCCGGCCCGAAGCCGGCGGCAAAAAACCGCGCACCCTGAAGAGCGCGCGGTTTTCAATTCGTCCGCCGACAAGCGGGATGCGGATCAGTCGGCGCTTTCGCGGGCCTCGAGTTCGCCGATCATGTCGACGCGGCGCGCATGACGCCCACCCTCGAACTCGGCGGCGAAGAACTCATCGACGATCATCAGCGCCAAATCCTGTCCGACCACGCGGGCGCCAAAGGCCAGCATGTTGGCGTTGTTGTGCTGGCGTGACAGGCGGGCCGTGTAGGGCTCCGAGCAGACAACGCAGCGGATACCCTTGAGCTTGTTGGCGGCAAGCGAGATGCCGAAGCCGGTGCCGCAGATGACGACGCCAAAGTCGGCGCCACCAGCCTGGACGATGCGGGCGGCCTTCTCGCCCCATTTCGGATAGTCGGTCCGCTCAGCCGTGACCGGGCCGACATCTTCAACCGTGTGACCAAGCGCCGCGAGATGGGCGGCCACGGTCTTGCGCAGGTCGATGCCGACATGGTCGGACGAGATGACGATCTTGAGTTTGCCGGTCATTGTACCGTTCCGAATTTGCCGGCGACATAAAGGCAGGCGCCGCGCGCACCGCTATCGCCGAGATTGGAGGCAAGCCGCACCTCGAGCACGTCGCGTGGGAAAGGCGCGCGGGCATGGGCGAGGAGCCGTGTCTTGAGGGTGTCGAAAGGGAAGTTTGGCATTTCGAGAACGCCACCGCCGAGGAATACCAACTCGGGGTCGATGATGTTGACGGCGGTGGCGATGCCCATCGCCGCCGTCTCGACAAAGTTACGGATGTCGGGATGGTCGCCATGGCAGGCAAAGATCTGGCTGATTGGCGTTTCCGGCGCGTTCCGCTCCTGCCAGCCTTTCAGCCAGCGGCCGCAGCACACCGTTTCGAGACAACCGACCTTGCCGCAGCCGCATGTGCCGGTTGCGCCGGGTACGGGAATGTGGCCGAGTTCGGCAGCCGAGCCGTGAGCGCCGGTATAGAAACCGTTGATCCACACCGCATTGCCAACGCCGGTGCCGATATAGACGCCGAGCGCCACCTTCGGCGTCCGGCCGCTGGCCTTCATGTCGTGGAAGAACTGAAAGTTGACGTCCCGCTCCGCAGTGATCGGGACCGCGAAGGCGCCTTCGAGAAGGGACACCACGTCGAGGCCGTCGAGGCCGTCGACGTTGGGCGCCGACAGGACAACGCGGCGGTCGGCGTCCAGCGTCGCCGGCAGGCCGATGCCCACCGCCTCAGGCTTGAGGCCGGCACGACCGATTACGTCATGATAGCGGCTGATGACACCGGCAAGCTTGGGGCCGGCCGCCATCAAATCGGCGGTCACGTATTTTTCCGACAGCACGAACGCGTCGTCGGACATCACAGCGAAACGAGTGTGCGTGCCACCGAGGTCTATGCCGGCGAAAACGCTCATGCTGCCGCTCCGAGGGCCGCCTTGATGTCGGCGGTCATGATCTTCCAGGCTTCAGTAATGTCCTCGTGATTGTGGAAGAGGCCCGAGGTGCCGACGATGAACACATCGGCGCCGGCAGCCGCCAGGCGCGCATAGGTGCGCTTGTTGCATGAGCCATCGATCTCGATCAGGAAGTTGAGGCCGCGTTCCTCGCGCAGACGCTTGGCCTCGCTGATCTTCTCCAGCATCTCCTCGATGAACGGCTGGCCGGCATAGCCGGGATCGACCGTCATGATGGTGATCTTGTCGACGAGGTGAATGTAGTGGCGCAGCGTGTCGAGTGGCGTCGACGGATTGAGGACAACACCGGGCCTGCAGCCGAGTTCGCGGATCTTGGCGATGATGCGGAAGGCGATCGCGTTGATGGTTTCGGCCTGCGGCGAGATGAAACCTGCGCCCGCCTTGGCCATGATCGGCACCCACATCCACGGGTCCGTGGTCATCAGGTGGCAATCCATCGGCAGCTTCGAGACCTTGGCGACATTCTCCATGAAGAAGGGCGACAGCGTCAGGTTCGGCACGTAATGGCCGTCCATGATGTCGATGTGCAGAAAGTCGGCATGGCTGTCGAGGAAGGTAAGCTGCTCCTTGAAGCGCAGGAGGTCCATGCACATCAGGGAGGGGGAGATCTTGATCTTCATCGGGTCGTCCTGGTCTGGGCCGGTACTGTCCGGCAAGCCCCCCGCCGTGGGAGGAGTGGCGGGAGCGGGCCGCCCCGCCGGGGAGGGCGGCGGGACGGGGGTCTTCATACGCTATCCGTCAAACCTGCATCAGCGCATGCGGCCGATCAGGCGGTCGAGCGCCACGGCCGAGATGATCAGGCCCCCCATTACCACGAGCTGGTAGAAGGTGGGAACGCGCAGGATGTTGAGGCCGTTGTTGATGGTGCCGATGATTAGGCCGCCGATCACCACCGAGGGGATGCGGCCCTTGCCGCCGAAGAAGCTCGTCCCGCCGATGATCACCGCCGCGATGGCGTAAGTCTCGAAGCCGGTGCCGGCCGCCGGTTCGGCAGCGCCGAGACGGGCGATGGACAGCACGCCGGCAAGGCCGGCGCAGAGGCCGGAGATCATGAAGACGATCAGCGTGTGCAGCTTGACGTCGATGCCCGAGTAGAAGGCCGACTCCTTGTTGCCACCGACCGCATAGATATTGCGACCAAGGCGCGTCTTGGCGGTGAAGAACCACAGCACCACGGCGAACGACAGCGCGAAGATCACCGGCACCGGCACGAAGCCGACAAAGCCGGTCACCGTGTTGACGAAGTCATAGGAGAAGCCGAACACCGGGCTTGCCCCGGAGATGATCATCGTCACGCCCCGGAAGATGGCATTGGTGCCGAGCGTGATGATGAACGGATGCAGGCCGGTGAAGTTGACCAGCAGGCCGTTGATCGCACCGAGCACCAGGCCGCCGCCGACGCCGCCGAGCAGCACGGCCAGCGTCGGATCGAAGCCAGCCACCATCAACTGGGCGGTGATCATGCCGGTGAGCGCCAGCACGGCGCCGACCGACAGGTCGATACCGGCGATCAGGATCGGGAAGAACTCGCCGAGTGCGATCAGGATGGTGATCGAACTCTGCAGGAAGATCTGCACGATGTTCTCGGGACGGGTGAAATAGGTGGGGGACAGGGCGCTGAACAGCACCACGATCACCAGGAGGATGCAGAGCGTCCCGTAGATGTCCCAGAGTTTGCCAAGTTTCACGCGCTGGCTCATTTGCCGTCCCTCATTGCGACGCTCAGAATGGACTCCTCGGTTGCCGTGGCACCGTCGAGGACGTCCATGATGCGGCCGTTGCGGAATACCGCGACGCGATCGCAGACGGCCAGGATTTCGGGGAGTTCGGACGACACCATGATCACCGCCTTGCCGGCGTTGGCGAGTGCCCGGATGATTTCGTGGATCTGCGACTTGGCGCCGACGTCGATGCCGCGCGTCGGTTCGTCGAAGATGATGACGGACGGAGCGATCGACATCCACTTGCCGACCAGCACCTTCTGCTGATTGCCGCCGGAGAGTTCGAGGATGCTCTGGTCGATGCCGGCGCAGCGGATCGACAGTTGCTTGCGCTGCTCTTCGGCGATGGCGCGCTCTGCCTTGCGGTCGACAAGGCCCCAGGTACCACGCAGCGGGGCGTCCTTCACCGACTTGGTAACGGCAATGTTGCCTTCGATGGTGAAGTTCGGCGTGAATCCGGTCTGACGGCGGTTCTCGGTGAGATAGGCCATGCCCGACTTCACCGCCTCTACAGGGTTCTTCGGCGTGATGTCGGCACCATTGAGGATGATCTTGCCGGCGGCGCGCGGTTCGGCGCCGAACAGGCAGTTCATCAGGTCGGTGCGGCCTGAACCGACAAGCCCGGCAAAGCCCAGCACTTCGCCGTGATGCACTTCGAAGCTGACGTCACGCACGCGCTTGCGGTCGGCGCTGGTGACGTTTTCGACCTTCAGCACCGGCGTCGCCGTGCGGTCGATCGTCCCTTCCGCCAGGAAGCGCTGCTTGACCACGCGTCCGACCATCATGCGGACGAGGTCGTCATTGGTGAAGTCGGCGATACGGCCATGGCCGGTGGAAACGCCGTCCTTCAGCACCGAGAAGCTGTCGCCGATTTCGCGCACTTCATCGAGCTTGTGGGAAATGAACAGAACGGCTGTGCCTTCGGCCTTGAGCTGGCGGACGAGCGCGAACAACCGCTCCGTCTCCACCGAAGTCAGCGAAGACGTCGGCTCGTCCATGACGAGCACGCGGACGTTCTTCATCAGCGACTTGGCGATCTCGATGATCTGTCGATGGGCGATCGGCATTTCGCCGACCGGCTTGTGGAGATCCAGGCTGCCGAGACCGAGTCGGCCGACGATCGACCGTGCCTCCGCTTCCATCAGCTTCCAGTCGACGACCGGTATGCCGAGGCGGCGCTTCACCGGCAGACGGCCGACGAACAGGTTTTCGAGCGCCGACAGCTCGTTGATGACGGAAAGTTCCTGATAGATGATCGAGATGCCGGCATCACTCGCCTGGCGCGGCGTCACTAGCGCATGCGACACGCCGTCGAGCACGATCTCGCCGCCGGTCGGCTCGTGAATGCCGGTGAGGATCTTCATCAGCGTCGACTTGCCGGCACCGTTCTCACCCAGGAGGACGTGTACTTCGCCGGGACGGATGTCGAGGTTGACGCCCTTAAGTACCGCGACGTTGTTGAAGTGTTTTTCGATGCCGACCATGCGGACGATCGGGGCGACCGCTTCGGTGCCGGCCGGACCGGCGGTGTTCGGAGCCAGGTTTGACATGTCGATCTCGCTTAGGTCGTCCGATCGGAAGGCTGTCCAGAGCATCCGCCCGAGCGCCTGCTCGGCACTTTGAATGAGGCGGGTGCGTGAAAGCGAAGGGAGACAGCAAAAGCTCGGTTCAGGTCGATCGGCTCTTGCTCAAGAAATCGTCCGGCGCGCCGGGGGAGTGACACGCCGGACGGAGGAGGAGGGAGGCGGCCGTATGCGCAACGGCTGCCTCGCCTCGGTCAAGGCATCACTTGGTGACGAGAACCGAGTCTACCGCGATCTGCTTGGGTTCGGTGCCGACCGGGGTCAGCTTGCCGGCCTTGACGGCATTGACCAGCAGCTCGAGGCTGGTGGCGCCGATCTTGGCCGGGTCCTGGGCCACGGTGGCGGTCAGGCGACCGGCGGCCACCATCTCACGGGCTTCCGGGGCGCCGTCAGTACCGACGACCAGCACCTTGCCAGCCTTGCCGGCGTTCTGCACGGCCTGCATGACGCCGAGCGCCATGGTGTCGTTGGCGCAGTAGAAGGCCTTGAGATCGGGCGACGACTGCAGGATGTTGGTGGCGACGTCGAGCGCCTTCAGGCGATCCCAATCAGCCGGCTGGCTGGCGACGAGCTTAACGTTCGAAGTGGCTTCGAAGGCCGCCTTGGCGCCGTCATGACGGGCCAGGCCCGAGGCATTGCCAGCCTTGCCTTCGACGATGGCGACTTCGCCACCCTCGGCGCCGAGCTTGTCGATGATGAACTTGGCACCCTTCTCGCCAACCTTGACGTTGTCGGTGGTGACGAAAGCTTCGACGTTGGCACCGGCGGCCTCCAGGGCCTTCATGTCGACCTTCTCGTCGATGTTGACGATCGGCTTGCCCTTCTTGTAGGCGGCGGCGGCCGGGTTGACCAGGTTGACCGGCGACAGCGGCGCGAAGCCGAAGCCCTTGTAGTCGCGGTTCAGCATGTCTTCGAATAGCTGCAACTGGGCCTGGAAGTCCTCTTCCGACGGCGAGGCGACGATGTCGACCTCAACGCCCAGTTCCTTGGCCTTGGCCTCGATGCCGTCCTTCATCTGCACCCAGAAGGGGTTGGACAGCGTCTTGAGGACGATGGCGTAGTCGGCGGCCATGGCGCTGGCGGAAAAGCCAAGCATGCCGGCGGCGGCGACGGTCGCGATGAGCAAGCCTCTGATTTTCATAACTCCACCCTTTTCCTTGCGGTTTCCTTCGCCGGCTGAACGCCGTCCGGCGAGTTTTTGTCAGCGCGGGGCGTGCCGCGTCTTTCGGTCCGGCCACGGTCGTTCGTCGAATAGACGGCGACCGAGGTCAGCACCTTGTTCAGGTTCCGCTCGGCGGTTTCGTAGTCCTCGCGCGCCAGGCAGATGAACATCGTGTCGAGGATGGCGAGCTGGGCGATGCGGGCGGCGGCGTTCTGCCCCATCAACGGGGCTTCTTTTGCCGGGGCGCACAGCACGACATCCGAGTTGCGGGCCAGCGTCGAAGCGATCGAATTGGTGATGGTGATCACCTTGGCGCCGGAGGCGCGAGCGATTTCTGCGCCGAGGATCACGTCCTTGGATTCACCTGAGTGCGACACCACAAGCGCCGCGTCTCCCTCTTCCAGAAGGCTGGCCGACATGGCGATCAGATGGGCGTCGGAAAAGACGCTTGAGCGTATTCCGATCCTCAGGAACTTGTGCGAGGCGTCGGCGCAGACGGTGGCCGAGCCGCCGACACCATAGAGGTCGCGATGACGCGCCTTGATGAAGATGCGTGCCGCCTCGGCGATCGCATCGATGTCGAGAATACTCTCCACTTCCTCGAGCGCCGATCGTTCGGTGGCAAACACTTTGCGGACGATCTGGGAGACCGAATCTTCGCGCGACAGTTCCTCGTCGATCTCCACCCGAAGGTTGGCGTAATAGGCCATGAGGTCGGCGCGCAGCTCCTTGAAGCCGCCATAGCCCAGTCGGCGCGCCACCTTGACGACCATGGCTTCCGAAATACCCAGTGCGGCAGCGACTTCACCGATCTTTGGGCTATTCGTTAAATTTCCGCGTTCCAGCAACCAGAGGGCAACATTCTGCTCCCCCTGAGATAGCGCAGGTAGCAACATGCGGATATGCGCCGCGGCCGCTGTATGGTCACGGGTTCCGCTCTCTTTGTGGTGGCTGGCTCGCTCTCTGCCTGTCATGCCGCCGCAACCTCACTCGACTGCCGTCACCGTGCGTGATGGCCAAAACTTTACGAAAGTGATGTCGAGATGTAAAGTACAAACCGACCGCCCTCTTTTGATGAGGTATTTTTACGTATGGCCGATGGAGGCGTGATGATGCCCCGGTGTCGGCCAATTTCTGGCTGCATCCGCAAAATGTCGGTTCGCCAATTGCTTGAGAGTGATCGCGTCGGTTGGACGATATCCCGGGAGGTCGCCTTCAGCCGATGACGCGACTAATTCGGACAGGCACAGCGCTTGGTACCGTTCGCCTGTGCCGTACCGGCTCTCGCGATCGGCACCGCAGCCGATCTAGCCGACAGCCCGGTTTTCCGGCCGGTTGCCGAAGACGAGTCGGCGGCCGGCCCCAGGGAGTGTCGCCCGGGGCCGGTTTGCCGCCCTTAACGGAGGTCGAAGCGATCGGCGTTCATCACCTTGGTCCACGCCTTGGCGAAATCGCGCGCGAACTTCTCACCGGCATCATCCTGGGCGTAGGCCTCGGCCAGCGCCCGGAGCTGTGAATTGGCGCCGAACACCAGATCGACGCGGGTGGCGGTCCACTTCGCTTCACCATTCGCCCGATTGCGTCCCTCAAATAACGCTTCCTCTCCCTCGGAGATCGGCCGCCATTCGGTACCCATGTCCAGGAGATTGACGAAGAAATCGTTGCTGAGCACACCGGGTCGCTCGGTGAACACGCCATGCTGGGTTCCACCCCAGTTGGTGCCGAGTACACGCAACCCACCGACCAGAACGGTCATCTCCGGCGCGGTCAGCGTCAGGAGCTGCGCCTGGTCGATCATCAGCTCTTCCGTCGCCACCGGGCGGCCCGCCTTGGCGTAGTTGCGGAAAGCATCGGCCTTCGGTTCCATCACGACGAAAGACGGCACGTCCGTCTGTTCCTGTGTCGCGTCGGTGCGCCCCGGCGTGAACGGCACATCGACGGTGTGGCCGGCTTTCTTTGCCGCTTCCTCGATGGCCGCTGTGCCGGCGAGAACGATCAGGTCGGCCAGCGATATCGGTCGAGGCGTCGAAGCATTGAAGGCCAGTTGAACGCCTTCCAGCACAGACAGCGCGTGGGCAAGCCGGGCCGGTTCGTTCACCTCCCAGTCCTTCTGAGGCGCAAGGCGGATGCGGGCGCCGTTGGCGCCGCCACGCTTGTCGGAGCCACGGAAGGTCGACGCCGACGCCCAGGCGGTCGACACCAGCTCCGCGATGGTGAGACCCGAGGCAAGGATCCTGGTCTTGAGGGCCGCGACATCGCCGGCGTCGACCAACTCATGATCGACGGGCGGCACCGGGTCCTGCCAGACAAGGTCTTCGGCCGGCACTTCCGGCCCGAGATAGCGTACCTTCGGACCCATGTCGCGATGGGTCAGCTTGAACCAGGCGCGCGCGAAGGCATCGGCGAATGCGGCCGGATCGCCGCGGAACCGCCGGGCGATCGGCGCGTAGATCGAGTCGAAACGCAGCGACAGGTCGGCGGTGGTCATCATCGGCCGATGCTTGCGCATGGGATCATGAGCATCGGGAATCAGATCCGCCTCGGCAACATCCTTGGCCTGCCATTGATAGGCGCCGGCCGGACTTCTGACGAGTTCCCACTCGTAGCCGAACAGGGTGTTGAGATAACCCATGTCCCATTTGGTCGGGTTCTTCTTCCAGGCGCCTTCAATGCCGCTGCTGGTGGTGTATACGCCCGAACCCGATCCAAACGCGTTTCTCCAGCCAAGTCCCATCGCCTCGAGCGGCGCCGCCTCCGGCTCGGGGCCGACCAACGTTGGGTCGCCGGCGCCATGGCACTTGCCGAACGTGTGGCCACCAGCGATCAGCGCCACCGTCTCCTCGTCGTTCATCGCCATGCGGGCAAAGGTCTCGCGCACGTCGCGGCCCGAAGCCACCGGGTCCGGATTGCCGTTGGGTCCCTCGGGATTGACGTAGATGAGGCCCATCTGCACGGCGGCCAGCGGATTCTCGAGATCACGCTCGCCGCTATAGCGCTTGTCGCCGAGCCATTCGGTCTCGGCGCCCCAGTAGACGTCTTCCTCCGGCTCCCAGATGTCAGCCCGGCCGCCGCCAAAGCCGAAGGTCGCAAAGCCCATCGATTCGAGGGCGCAGTTGCCGGCCAGGATCATCAGATCGGCCCAGGACAGGCTGTTGCCGTACTTGCGCTTGATCGGCCACAGCAGCCGTCGCGCCTTGTCGAGATTGACGTTATCGGGCCAGCTGTTGAGCGGAGCAAAACGCTGGTTGCCCGTGCCGCCGCCGCCCCGGCCATCCATCAGCCGATAGGTGCCGGCGCTATGCCAAGCCATGCGGATGAACAGCGGCCCGTAGTGGCCCCAGTCGGCCGGCCACCAGGGCTGGCTGTCGGTCATCAGCGCATAAAGATCGGCTTTCACCGCCTTGAGGTCCAACTTGCTGAATTCGTTCGCGTAATCGAAGCCCGGCCCCATTGGGTCGGAAAGGTTCGAGTGCTGATGGAGAATGCGGAGATTGAGTTGGTTCGGCCACCAGTCCCGGTTGGAGCGGCCGGCGGAAATCGCGTTGGGACTAACCCCATGCATGACCGGACATTTGCCGGCGCCCTGACGATCAACCTTGTCCATGTTCCCCTCCGTCTTCTGCAAGCCGCTTCGGCGCCTCCGCGCATCGCTCGTCCTCGGAGGTCCTCGCAACCGTTCCGATCATAGGCGTCCTGTCTCCGTTCACCAATCCGCTTTGAGGAGTGGCGGCGGAAGTCTGCGCTTTATGACGATCATTCGCTCAGCCGCTGCGACGATATCCCGGCACTGGATAAGCGCCACCATTTCAGCCATAGAGAAAGGAACGGATCGGCGGAGGGCGTGTGGTTGGTTTGGACCGAACATCTGGCGCTCATCTATCTGCTGGTCGAATGGTCGATCCGCCTCATCATGTTGGTGATCGTACCGTTGCGGCGCCCGCCCGAAGCGGCCCGCAGCTGGCTGCTCCTGGTGTTCTTCCTGCCGGTACCGGCGCTCGTGCTCTATCGGCTGATCGGTCGGTCGCGCTTTCCCGCCTGGCGACAACAGCGGTTCGCGGAGGCGGCCACGCTCCGGCGGCGCGTGGCAACGTCGCTGCCTCGGCCCGAGGGGGCGGCGACCGCCATTACCGAGCTTGCAGAACGGCTCGGCGAGTTTCCGGTGACCGGCGCCTCCGGCCTCACGTTGATGTCGGATTATGAGCTGTCGATCGACAATCTCGCGGCGGACATCGACGCGGCCGAGGCCAGCGTGCACCTCTTGACTTACATCTTTGCGGACGATGCCACCGGCCAGAAGGTCGCGGCCGCTCTCGGCCGGGCTGTCCGCCGCGGCGTCGATGCCCGCGTGCTGATCGACGCCGTCGGCTCGCGTCCCTGGAAGCGAGGAACGCTTGCCCTCCTCGCCGCCGAGGGCGTTCCTTGTAAATTGGCCCTACCGGTGCGCTGGTGGACGACGGTGCGAAGAGCGCGAGCTGACCTGCGCAACCATCGCAAGATCGCCGTCATCGACGGCCGCCTCGCCTACGTCGGTTCGCAGAACATCGTCGACCGGAATTTCCGCCGCCGCGTCGTCAACGATGAGTTGGTTGCCCGCGTCGAGGGGCCGGTTGCCGCGGCCGTGGCCGCTGTCTTTGCCAGCGACTGGTACCTCGAGACCCGAGAGACGCTCCCCGTGTTGCCCATGCCCGCGGCGGCCACCGCCCCGGTACAGGTGATGCCGAGCGGCCCCGACTACGGCGTGCCGGGTTTCGAGCGCCTGCTGGTGGCGCTCATCCATGCCGCCGAAACCCAGGTGACGCTGGTCAGCCCCTATCTCATTCCGGATGAGGCGCTGCTGGCCGCCCTGCAGACGGCCGCCTACCGCGGCGTGACCATCGACCTTGTCGTCTCCCGTGTGGTCGACCAGCAGTTGATCCGCCTGGCACAGCGCTCCTTCTACGATGAGCTGATGTCGATGGGGGTGCGTATCCACCGCTATCGTAGCCATCTCTTGCACGCCAAGCACGTTTCCATTGACGGACGGATCGGCGTCATTGGTTCGGGCAACGCCGATCTCAGGTCCTTCATGCTCAACGCCGAGATCAGTATGCTGCTCTACGAGCCGGAGCATGTGGCGAACCTGATCGCCCAGCAGGCCCAATGCATGGCCTTGAGCGACCGTCTGGATCTCCTGCAGTGGCGACGCCGGCCGATGGCGATGCGGCTTGCTGAAAACCTTGCCCGGCTGGTAGGGCCGCTGCTCTGACCGGCGGGTGAGGTTTCCAAACGGTCCTCGGCGGGCGTCTGCCCGTTGCCTACAGCACCTCGTTGAGGAAGCGCTTGAGGCGCGGGCTGTTTGGCCGGTCGAAAATGTCGTCGGGCGTGCCGGCCTCGACGATACGCCCCTCGTCCATGAAGATCACCTGATCGGCAACCTTGCGGGCAAAGCCCATCTCGTGAGTGACCACGACCATGGTCATGCCGCGACGGCCGAGGTCGGACATCAGGTTGAGGACGCCCTTGACCAGTTCCGGATCGAGGGCGCTGGTTACCTCATCGAACAGGATAACCTCCGGCGCCATGGCCAACGCTCTTGCAATGGCAACGCGCTGCTGCTGGCCGCCGGAAAGGCTGCTGGGACGGTGGTCCATGCGGCTCGCCAGTCCGACATCGGAAAGCCGCGCCTCGGCGATCCGCCGCGCTTCGGCCAGCGGCATCTTCTTCACCTTGGTGAGCGCCAGCATGACGTTGTCGAGCGCGGTATGGTCGGGGAACAGATTGAACTGCTGGAACACCATGCCAACGCGTCGGCGCAGCGTTTCCGGCTTCATGGCAAGGATCGACGCACCGTCGATCATCACATCTCCGGTTTTCAGTTCCACCAGCCGGTTGAGGCAGCGCAGGAGCGTCGACTTGCCCGAACCCGACGGACCGATGACGCAGGTCACAGTCCCTGCCTTCACATCGAGATCGATATCTTTCAGGACTTCGAGGTCGCCATAGGCCATGCCGAGCCCCCGCACGCTGAGGCTGCCGCCCTTGAAGGCCGGCAGCTTCTCGGCAGAATCGTTGGTCGTCGCTATGCTGCCTTGCAGTTCGCCGACCTCCTCGAGACCCGAGACCAGCGACGTCGGCCGCCGACCGGTCCGAAGCCGGTTGTCAATATAGTTGACAAGGTGGGTGAGCGGCACGGTGATGACGAGGTAGAAGATACCGGCAAGTAGCAGTGGCGACAGGTTACCCGTCACGACGGACTGATCCTGTCCGACACGAAAGATCTCGCGCTCGGAGGCGAGCAGGCCGAGGAAGTAGACGAGGCTCGAATCTTTGACGTTGCCAATGAACTGGTTCACCATCGCCGGCAGCACACGACGAATGCCTTGGGGAATGACGATGAGGCGCATCCCCTGTCCGTAGCTCATGGACAGCGCCCGGCAGGCCTCCATCTGACCGCGCTCCACACTCTGGATACCGGAACGGAAGATTTCGCCGATGTAGGCGGCGGCAATCAGGCTGAGCGCGATGATGCCGAGTGGATAGGGGGAGGGGCCGAAGATCTGTCGACCGATGCGGGCAAAACCCTGGCCAATGATCAGAATGGTCAGAATGGCCGGCAGGCCGCGAAAGATGTCGGTGTAGAGGCGGGCCGGCAGCCGCACCCAGGTCGATCGGGAGATGCCCATCACCGCGAGAACGATACCGACCAGCACGCCGAGAATCGTCGAGGCAAAGGCAAGAATGAGCGTATTCTTGAGGCCGATGAACAGCATGTTCGGCAACACGGCCGCCATCGCATCGAAGTCCAGAAAGCTGCGACGAACGTTCTCGAACCATTCCATTGGGAAAGACTTTCCAAGTCGGCTGAGCGGGACAAAAAGAAACCGGGCGCGATGGAGCGTCCCGGTCAAGGGGACCGTCCGGCAGGGGGTGCCCAGACGGCTTTCGCGAGGACCGGTCGCCGCGCCCGGAGCGAGGTCCGGGCGCGGATGGCCGTCTTACTTCTTCGGCGGCAGGTACTGGTCGGGCATTGGCGAGCCCGGGAACCACTTCTGGTAAAGATCCCGCCACGTGCCGTCTTCCATCGCGGCATGCAGGTTTTCGTTGAGCGCCTTCCGGAAGGCATCATTGCCCTTGCGAACGACGAAGCCGGCGGGCGCGTCGAAAGAGGGGATATTCACGGCAAGCTTCAATGCCGGATAAGTCACGCCATACTGTTTGGCCGCCTCGTAGTCGAGGAAGTGGGCATCCACCGTGCCGTTGTTGAGGCCGGACACGGCCGAGTTGTTGTCGGGGAACTTGACGATGTCCGAGCTGGTGAAGTTTTTCTCGGCATAGATTTCCTGAAGCGTTCCCTGCACGACGCCGAGGCGTTTGCCCTTGAGGCCCTCGGCTGTGGTGATCGAAGCGTCGGGCGTCAGTACGGTCAGGTAGCCGGCGAGATAGCCGTCCGAGAAATCGACGTTCTTCTTGCGGGCCTCGGTGGTGCCGATGGCAGCCACCGCCACGTCGAAGCGACCATTGGCCACCGACGGCATCAGGGCCGAGAAGTCCTGGCCGGTGAAGGTGACGTGATCCTTGTCGAAGCCCATGCGCGAGACGACGTTGAGGAAGAATTCGATGTCGAAGCCGCTGAACTGGCCGTTGGCGTCGACAAAGGCGTAAGGCTTGGAGTCGCCCATGGTGCCGACACTGATCGTGGCGGGGTCAATCAGACCATAGGGATTGTCGCTGGCGGCCGTGGCGGCCGAAACACCGGTGCTGGCAAGAACGGCCATCAGGCCCATGGTGCGGATGTGACGGCCCATTCCTTTAAGTGCACTGATCATGTGCTGTTCTCCTTGTTTTTGGTCTTCTGTCGTCTGTTTTCGCCGCGCCCGTCCTTGGTGGCGGCAACGATTGTTCCGAACGGACGTCCCGCTGGACTTCTGTTCGGATTTCTTCGAATGGCGAAGTAAAAAGGACTTACCTTCGCGCAAACAAGCTTCCATTCGCGTCGTATCCCTGCGACACGGTGATAAAACCTATGATTGTCCATCATCGGCGAGCGATGTTGGTTGTGCCATGTTCAGCACGCTTATTTTCGACATTGGTACCGGTTCAGATGTAGTGTGAGACCGGTCTCAATTCGGAGGTTATTGCGACATTGACGTGACGTCAATCGCTATGTAGTGCTACAGCCCATGGACAGAAAAACTTCTCCCTTTCGCCCCGTGACGGTGGCCGACGTGGCGCGACGCGCCGAGGTCTCCAAGGCCACCGCGGCCCGTGTGCTCGGCGGTTACGGCCCGGTCAGCGAAGAGGTGAAGCTGCGTGTCCAGGCGGCCGCCAAGGCGCTCGATTACCGGCCCAACGAACTGGCGCGCTCGATGAGCACCGGCAAGTCCGGCACCATCGGCATCGTGGTTGGCGATATCGAAAACGCCTTCTTCGGCATTGCGGTGCGCAGCATCTCCGATACCGCTCATCGACACGGCTTCAATGTCATTCTCGCCAATTCGGGCGAGGAGGTGGAAGCGGAAAAGGCGGCGCTCAAGGTGCTGGTCGGCAAGCGGGTCGACGGCCTGATCGTCACGCCGGCCGACAACCGCAACGTTGCTCATCTCCGGGATATCGTCCGGTCGCGGCGCCCGCTGGTGCTGTTCGACAGACCGATCGAAGGGCTTGCCGCCGATGTGGTGGCCAGCGATGATCGCGATGCGGCGTTCGCGGCTACAATGCGTCTTGTCGAGGCCGGTCATCGGCGACTGGCCTACGTTACGGCGCTCAATGCCGAGCCCCCGGTCTTCACCGGCCCGGAGCAGCTCTACACGTCCTCGGTCAAGGCGCGCATCGACGGCTTTCTCGCCGCCTGTCGCGCTGCCGGCATCGAAGAACCCGAGTGTGGTGTCTGTCTTGCCGGCGGCACCGTCGGCGGTCAGCAAAGAGCATCGGTCGAGCGCCTGCTGCTGGCTGCCGAGCCGCCGACTGCCATTCTGGCGTCGGACAGTCTGGTCGCCTTCGAAATCTTCAAGGTGATGCAGGCGCGTGGTCTGCGCATTCCCGACGAGCTGTCGCTGGTGTCCTTCTACGACGCCGAATGGACGTCGGTAACGACGCCGCCGATCAGCGTCATCGATCAGCCGGTCTATGACATGGGCACTCAGGCGGCCGAACTGTTGATCGCCCGTATCAACGGCGACTCGCCACCCGTCCGCCACTGTGTCCTGCCAACCCGCTTCATCGAACGCGGCTCGATCGGCGCACCGCGCCGGCTGATGGCGGCCATCTGACCGCCGCCGGGCCGCGGCCGGGTTGGGTCGATGACGCATTCCGATGCCTCAGTCGCTAGCGGGATGGGGGTAACCGAAGGCGCCGAAATAGCCACAGGTGGCGGACGCGCATTCGGCTGCGAAATCCAAGGTGGCTTCGATCGATCGTCCGGTCAGGATACCAGTGAGATAGCCGGCAAGGAATGAATCGCCGGCGCCCAGCGTATCCACGACGTTCGCCGGCTTGATGCCCTGGCGATAGCGCCGACCGTTGGCCAGCCAGAAGGCGCCGTCACTGCCGCGCGTCACGCCGACCGTGGTAACGCCGAAGCCGGCAACATAGCCGATGAGATCGTTGACCTCGCCATCCGAAAGCCCCGATCCCGACAGGAAGGCGCCGGTGATATGCGGTGCGACCGAAGCGATATAGGTGGCATCGCGGTGGGTCGAAAAATCGAAGGTCAGCGTTTGCGCATGCGCCCGGATCTTCGGCAGCTCGGGTTCGAGATAGCTGAACACCGAGGTGTGGACGTTGCCGAAGCTCTCGATGGCCTCGATGTCTTCGGCGTCCATGCGCAAGGACAGCGCACGCTGGATGCCGCCCTTGTTGGAGCCCAGGAACACGCGATCGCCCTTATCGTCGAGCGACACGACGGCCTTGCCATTCGGGCCAAACGCCTGCCGGAGGCGGTCGATCCAGATGCCCTCGCGCATGAGGCTGTCGCGAACGTGGGCGCCCTCCGCGTCGTTGCCGATCAGGCCGATGTAGCCCGCACGGGCGAGGCCATAGCGCTTGGCAAGCACCGGCACGTTGAGGGCGTTGCCGCCGGGGAAGAATTCGCCGCGGTCCCGGTAGAAGTCGACCACATTATCGCCGATGCCGAGCAGGGCCGGCGAGGACACCGAAGCAGCCATCACTCATCCTTTCGGCCGTCGCGGCACGGCCAACTCCACGCGGAAACGTGGGGCAGGGCGGCATTCCGCCCCACCCTCGCAAGCTATCAGTATTCCATGCGCCACATGTAGCGGCGAACGGTCAACGGATGGCCGCGGCTGTCGGCAAGCGCCACCGCATAGGCACGCAACAGCGCTGTGAACAGCATCGGCGTCAAATATTCGGCCGCATCGCCCGCCTGTGCTTCGAGGCCGAACTCGGCTGCGTCGAGCACGAGCAGGCGCTTGGAGTATTTTTCAGCGAAGGCGAGCGCCCGCTCGTCCATCTTGCGGGCGTTACCGAGGCCCTTGAGAATGATGAAGGGCACGTCGAAGTCGGTCACCTCGAAGGGGCCATGGAAATATTCGCCGGCGTTAATGGCCGCCGAATGCACCCACTGCATCTCCTGCAGGATGCAGATGGCGAAGGAATAGGCCGAGCCCCAGTTGGCGCCCGAACCCATGGTGTAGATAACCGGCTCGCGCTTGTAGCTCTCGGCCCAGGCAGCGATCGACGGCTTGTGGTGAGCAATGACGCCCTCGATGGTCTTTGCCATGCCGGCCAGCGCCTTCTCGACTTTGGCGAGCTTACCGTTGCCTTCGCGAGCGGCCAGAATGCCGAACACGAGACGCATCAGCATGGGCGCCGCATGATCTTCGGACACGGCCAGCGGATTGTACTGGTAGAGAATGGCCGCCTCGGATGCTTGGTCGAGCGGCGAATTTTCGACATTTGTGAAGGAGATGGTCAGTGCGCCGGCTTCGCGGGCATACTTGGCGGCGGCCACCGTCTCCGGCGTGTTGCCCGAGTGCGAGCAGAGGATGACGATCGAACCCTTGCCGAGGCGCTTCGGCGCCCGCGCCAGAAACTCGGCCGAGCTGTAGGAGAAGCTGGCGATCTTCCCGGCCTCGCGTTCGACCGCGTAATGGCCGGACATGAGCAGGGCGTTGGAGCCGCCGCAGGCCACGAAGAAGATGTCCGTCACCGCCGCGCGCGCGGCTGCTGCCTTCACCGCCGCCTCGACGTTCTTCACCACTTCTGTCATGATTGATTCCTTGATAACGTCCTATGACGTCATATAAGCTAATATGGCTTGTCGAGGTCTGTCAACGCCGTTTTCAAGGCTGCGCTAACCAACCGGCATCAGCGACGCGTGTCACCAGCGGCAACGGTGACTTGGCGGATGTTCTGTGGCACGGTCACCGTCACGTTCGACCAACGTCTCCATTCGGAATCGAGGAGAAAAGTCGTCTTGTCCCAGTCCGCCGACAGCCTCGCGAGGCAGGATGTCTCGCCGCTGTATCTCCAGCTCAAGAACAGCCTGACGGAGGCGATCCAGAGCGGACGCTATGCGCCCGGCGAGCCGGTGCCGACCGAAACGCAGCTCTGCGAGCAATATGCGGTGAGCCGCATCACCGTGCGGCGAGCGATCAGCGAATTGCAGGAGGAAGGGCTTCTGGAGAAAAGGCACGGTAAGGGCACCTTCGTATCCTTCCGCCGCATGGAGACCAGCCTCGTCGATCTCGCCGGCTTCTCGGAAACCTATTCGCTGCAAGGCTATAAGGTGAGCAAGGTGTTGCTCGGGGTCAGCGAAGGCGCCGCCGACGGCGCCCTCGCCCAGAAGCTCGCCATTGCCAAGGACGCTCCGATCCTGACCATCAGGCGGCTGATCATGGCCGCCGAAGCGCCGATGACCATCGAGATCTCGGATTTTCCCCTGGCACTGTTTCCCGACCTTGCCACCGAAATCGTCGGCGCCAGTTCGATTTATCACTTGCTGAAGACCCGCTATGGTCGCGAGGTTCGCCACGCGCGCCGGGTCATCAACGTGCGCCTCGCTGGTCCCGACGAACGCGAGCATCTCCATTGCCGCAGCGGTGAGCCCTTGTTCGAGGTGGAGAAGATCGTGTTCGACGAAGCGGCGACGCCGCTGCAACGCTCGCTGCTCTTGACGCCCAGCAACCGGGTCAATTTCGTCATTCAGGTGTGAGCTGGTGCCTAGTAACGCCAGCCGCCAAATCAGAACCGATAGCTTGCCAGACCGAACGGGCGGGATCGTATCCCCGGTGGTGGTGTAGCTGAGTGTTGGCCAGCGGGGCGCGCCGATATGGGCGGCGAACTCAGGCCACCATGTTCGGCAGCCCAGGGACAACGGGATCATCGCCGATAGCAGCAATGGTTTCCAGATGCTATGGGGCACGCGCCGGTCTGTGGCAAGCTGGCGCTCTTCGAGATATTGGAGACGTCTCATGCCGCATCAATTTACTGCCAGCCGCGCGATAACGGCCTTCGATCAGGATTGCACTCTCATCGTTGTTATCGAGATGAGTCAATCGACATGGCTCGTCACCGGATTGCTTCTAGGCGTTGAACGCCAGCCGTTGAAGAAGGTGGAACCTAATCCCGAGAGTCTATTTGCTCTGATCGATCGTTGGCGTCTGGAATGCTGCCGATCTGGGCGGGAGATCGAGCGCCTGGTCGTTGCTTATGAGGCTGGGCGGGACGGGTTCTGGCTGGCGCGATAGCTTAGCGGCCGCGGTGTCGAGGCGCACGTCATCCATTCAAGCAGCGTGGCTGTGTCCCGAGATCGCCGACGCGCGAAGACAGATCGTCTCGACGCGGCCCTGCTCCTGCGGGTGGTACTTGGTTGGCTTCGCGGCGAATCTGGCCATTGCAGCATGGCAGCAACGCCTTCAATTGAGGACGAGGACGCGAAGCGTCCGACGCGCGAACGCGAAAATCTCATCGGCGAGCGGACTCGGATAATCAATCGAATGAAGGCGGCGTTTGCCCGTCTCGGCATCCGAGATATCAATCCCGCCCTACGGAAAGCTGCTGCTCGGCTCGATGGCCTGCGCACGCCGGAAGGCGGCGTCATTCCGCCCCTTGCAAGGGCGGAACTGCGCCGCGACATGGCTCGCCTGCGGTTCGTCGAGGATCAAATCAAAGAAATTGAACAGCAGCGAATGGCCCGTCTCAACGAAGATAAGCCCGATGAAGAGAAAGCGAACGGCATGGTTCGCTTGCTGACGCGCGTCGTCGGCGTCGGCGTGGAGACCGCTGACATGCTCGCCCACGAAATCTTTCTGCGCGACTTGCGGGATAGACGAGCGGTCGCCCGCTATGCCGGATTAACCGGCTCGCCGGATGAGAGCGGATCAAAGCGACGCGAGCGAGGTCTGTCGCGGGCCGGCAATCCCCGCGTTCGGCGTGGCATGGTCCAACTGGCATGGCGTTTCTTGGTCTTTCAGAAAGAAAGTGGCCTTGTCCGCTGGTTTCGGGCGCGCACCGCAGATGCGAACGGTCGTAAGCGGATGTCGCCGATCGTGGCGTTTGCACGCAAGCTGCTGATCGCACTGTGGCGCTTGGCAATTGGCGCAGAGGCGCCGGAAGGACTCAAGATGCGGCCGGCGCAATAAATGTTCTGATTGGGTCCTGTAATGGGCCTGACGTGTCCGAGGCAGCGGCAACCCGTTACATGACGTGGCCTTCACGCCGTTTTCCAGATAGGGACCGCCGCCCCGGAGCCTGGCGTAGATGCGAATGGCGCATCATGGTTTGGGTTCAAACGAGCCCACCGAATACAAGGTCGCGGCACGGCTCCGTGCGCCGCCGAAGGGCTCCCCCTCGAACTCGTAAATTGCCGCCCACTTCTCGTCATGACGGAAAGGATCGAAAAATTGGCTTGACGGAGAAAGCCCCATACAAGCGTCATGTATCGAGAACGCTGGACAGCCCATTCGTCGTTCTGTTCCAGGAGGATAGCGCCTACCAGACGAACGATGGCCTCTTCGTTCGGAAAGATGCCGACGACCTCGGTGCGGCGTTTGATCTCACCGTTGAGTCGTTCGAGCGGGTTGGTGCTGTGCAGTTTGGCCCGGTGTTGGGTGGGGAAGCTCATGTAGGCGAGGACGTCAGCCTCGGCATCATCCATGAAGGTGGCGAGCTTGGTCATCCTGGGCCGGAGCTGGTCGGCAACGGCGCGCCACTGCCTCCGGGCGGCCTCGGCGTCGTCCTGGGCAAACGCTGTGGCGATGAAAGCGGAAACGACCCTGCGGCCGTTCTTGCCGGCATGGGCCAGGGCGTTGCGCATGAAATGGACGCTGCAGCGTTGCCATGTTGCCGTCAAAACCTTTGCGACCGAAGCCTTGATGCCCTCATGGGCGTCGGAGATCACCAGCTTGACGCCGCGCAGACCACGACGGGCGAGCTTGCGAAGGAATCCGGTCCAGAAGGTCTCGGCCTCCGACGGACCGATATCCATGCCGAGTGCCTCGCGGCGACCGTCAGTGTTGACGCCAACGGCGACGATGACCGCCACCGACACGATCCGGCCATTCTGGCGGACCTTCAGATAAGTGGCGTCGATCCACAGGTAGGGCCAATCGCCTTCGATCGGGCGATCGAGGAAGGCCTTCACCCGCTCGTCAATCTCTTCGCACAAACGGCTGACCTGGCTCTTGGAGATGCCGCTCATCCCCAGCGACTTCACGAGATCGTCGACCGAGCGCGTCGAGATGCCCTGGATGTAGGCCTCTTGGATGACGGCGGTCAGAGCCTTCTCGGCCATCCGCCGTGGCTCCAGAAAGCTCGGGAAGTAGCTGCCACTACGCAAACGCGGGATGCGCAGTTCGACGGTTCCCGCCCGCGTCTCCCAGTCGCGTTCCCGGTAGCCGTTGCGCTGGGCCGGTCGATCCTTGCTCTTCTCGCCCCACTCGGCGCCGGTTCTGGCGCCGATCTCAAGTTCCATCAGCTTCTCGGCGGCAAAGCCAATCATCTCTCTGAGGACATCAGTGTCGGGGCTCTTCTCCACAAGCGCCCGCAGGCTCATCATAACGTCGGTCATCGGTGGTTCCTCGGTCGGGTTGGTTCTCGCAACTCCGACCATACCGGAGTTCCGCCGATGACCACCTCATTCACTCAGCTACACCACGCAATGGGACACGATCACGGGCGGCCGAGGGCGTTATCCTCAGGCGCCCCTCGTTCGAGCGCATCCACCGGCCTCGCAGTCTTTCCGTCCGGTAAAACAAGTGAGAAGGGACCGCGCCTCCCGGCCGACTCCGACAGGCGCACCACATATCCAATGCCATCTTCGGCCGGTTTCAGTGCGTGCAGGCGCACCTGCTGGCCGGCAACACCAACCGGCGCGATGTCGTAATCGGCTTCGCCGCTCGCCGGCACAAAGACCGGTGGCGTGGCAAGAAGGTCGGCCTCGGCCTGTACCGCATCGCTCCACCAGCGACCGTCGTGTGGCAGAAGGGCGTAGACGAAATGGTGATGACCTTCGTCGGCCAGCATGTCCGGATACATCGGCCCGCGAATGAGACTTAACGTCAGCCGGTTGCCCTTGGCCGAGAAACCATACTTGTCGGCTGAGAGCAGCGCCGCACCCCAGTCGGTCTCCGAAAGCGAGGCGAAGCGATGACCGCAGGTTTCGAACTGGGCGCGCTGCCAGGTGGTGTTGTCATGGGTCGGACGGCGAGTGACGCCGATCGCCTGGTCGAATACCGCTTCCTCGGCCAGCACGGTGACTGGGAACCGAGCGCGCAGGTAGGTGCGGCGGTCGTGCCAGTCGAGATCGGTAACCACTTCAAGGCGCGGGCTGTTGGCCCATAGGCGCAGCTTCTGACGGATGGTGCTGGCCGAATGCCGACGAACGATCTCGATTTCGGCGAGATGCGGCCCCTCTGCCGTCACCCGTCGGCTCTCGACCGACAGCCATTCTTCCTCGCCCAGCTCGAAACCGGCTTCTATATCCCAGGCGTCATACTGCCGTGGCAGGTCGTTGCGGTAGAGCATCAGCCGATTGCCGGGCCCGTCGAGCAACTCGCGACCGCAACGCTTGTCGAAGAGGCTGGCAAGGCGGCCGAATTCATCAAGCGTTGCCCGGACGAAGTCATTCTCCAGGACGTTGCCATCCGTGGTGACGGTTCGGGTGCTTGCTGACCCGACAAAGGCCAGCGACAGCGGCGCGACAGGGCGACTGATAGTCGCGACATAGCCACCATCAATCCGCTGCGGCCTGAGCGTCATTGGCAGTGGATCGGGGCTTTCGAGCTGGAGCGCCGTCTTGGCGGATCCAGAAACGTTGGCGACGAGCACCCCCTCGTGCGTGCCTGTCCGCCGGGCGGCGATCGTGGCGAGGCGCTGTCCGCTGATGGCGGAAGCGTGTTCGACGACACCAGAAAGCTCCGTCTCGGTCTGTTCGTAGACCTCGCGCACCGATGAACCCGGCAGGATATCGTGGAACTGGTTGCGCAACAGCAGCGTCCAGTCGGCGGCAAGATTGGGCATCTCGGACGATCCGCCGTCGAGCGCGTCGATCACCGACAGAGCTTCCGCTGCAACTAGGCCGGCTTCGGCGCGCCGGTTGAGCTGCTTGACGCGCGCCTGCGTCGTCAATGTGGCGCGGTGGTATTCGAGATAGAGTTCGCCCTGCCAGACCGGCAATGCCGCGCCTTCCAGGCTCTTGGCCAGGTTGAGCACATGCGGTTCGAGCGCGCCATGGCTGACGGTGGGAATAGCCGGCACGGCATTGAGAAGTGGTAGGGATTCGATCTGGTCCGGATCCGGCCCACCGCCGCCGTCGCCCCAGCCGTAGGAGGCGATCACCGTGTCGGACAGATCCTTGCCGCCGTGGTTGCGCCATACCTCCAGGAGGGCAGGCGGCGAGATGGTCATGTTGTAGCCCTCGTGCTCCGACGCGTCGAAGGTATGGACGAACACCCGCGATCCGTCGTTGCCCTGCCAGCGGAACAGGTTGTCGGTCAGGCGATTGGTTTCGTTCCAGGTTACCTTGATGGTGACTAGCGCCTCGACGCCGGCGTGCCGCATGATCTGCGGCATGGCGCCAGTGAAGCCGAAGGTATCCGGCAGCCCACCGTACACGACTCTTCAAATTTTGGGTTTGGGTTGAGGTTTGTTTTGGGCATTTTGTAGCCATGCGTCAGCGGCTTTTTGCGGAGCGTTGATGATCCAATTCCTGAGTGCATCGAGACCGAGG